>Ga0208744_1000140_pt1 | contig 33705 bp, 48 predicted proteins | sample CryBogCBH24Aug09_FD_184620 | JGI IMG/M metagenome (GOLD analysis project Ga0208744, IMG submission 184620) | Freshwater microbial communities from Crystal Bog, Wisconsin, USA - CBH24Aug09 (SPAdes) (version 2) | ecosystem: Environmental > Aquatic > Freshwater > Lake | place: Crystal Bog...
TGCAATACGCTTGATGCTAAATCTGATAATTGAGCATGTGCGTTTTGGGTATACTTCCAAGAAGGATCTTGCTTAACCATTGACTGCAAATCTGATTGACTCATGGTTGTCTTCCCGTCTCCTTGTAGGTACTTCTGTACGTATGGATCGTCAAGAGTTACTGTTGCTGGATTTTTTTCAAGCAATTGAGCCACTGTGTCAATAGCAGGTTTTGCTACATCCATAGGTGAAAGTCCAGCATCTAGTTGTGGCTTTAGATAGCCGTACTTAGCCAAAGCCATGTTCTTGAAATTATTTTCAATATTGTCAAAAGTCAAGGTACCTTTTTCAAGGTTAGCCAAGTCCAAGCGAGTGTTGACATCTAGTTGCTTAGTTGTTGGGTCAATTGTGTTGACACCATACTTAGCAGCCAATTGGTTGTACTTGTCAATGTCAGATTGTTGAGCTGTGGTTTTGCCAGCCTTGATAGCATCTGCATATGAGTTAGTAAGTTGCTGTTGCAGCCATACTTGTGGATCAAATCCTGGTGTAGATGTTTCGCTACTAACGGTTCCGTCTGGATTAGTAACTGTTGTTACTGACTCTTGGTTTCCTGGCTTCTTAGCCTCAGCGACTAGCGCCTGTTGCCAAGTAAGGGTGTTACCCTTTGCATCCTTGTAAGGTGATGCCATATCCATAGCGGTTGGCATACGACCAAATACTTTGTTAAATGTTTGGTAAAAATAACCGTCTGCTACCTTGCTGTAATCTGTAGTCTTGGTTTGAGTTACAGGAGCATTTTGTCCAAAGCCTTGAGCCTTAAGGCTAGCAAGGTAATCGTTTGGATCCATTTGGCTTTGTTGTGAGCCAAGCAATACTTGAATCCAAGCGTTTTGAATACGAGTTGGATTTTTCTCAGACTTGCTGATAAGAGCAGCCTTGACCAAAGAACTACGAATTTGTGCAAGGTTTGTAGGTGTACGGGCTTGTGATAGCAAATCACCAATTGAGGTAGGAACTACCTTGCCACCTACTTTAAGTGGAATTGAACCTGTAGCACTTACTGACGTTCCTGAGTTTGGATCATAGATAGTTGATCCAGTACCAGCAGTATTGCCACCAAATGCCCCAGCAGGAACATTTCCACCATATCCACCAGCACTACCAAAGCCACCAGCATTAGTAACGGCTGGCTTAAGGTCTTGTGGTAATAACTTTAATTGTTGTGCTTGTGCAGCTGGAAGTGTTTGTACGCTTCCATCACTATAGGTTACATGGATCGTACCGTCTGCTGGATTGGCAATAGAACTTACCGGTGTTGGAGTCGCCATTTATTAACCTAACTTTGAGAATACGCTTTGGATAACTGCAGCCAAACGTGGTTCGTTTAGAGCAACAGCATCAAGGTGATTTTGCCAGTTTTGATTTTCTTCATTGACTACAGGGCCTTGAAGGTTCATCATCTTAAATTGATTTAATCGTTCTGCGTGAACTGAGTAATCGTTCATCAAGCCACGAACAAGGTTTGCTTGGTCATGGGTTGGGGCATTAGGAGAAGTAAAGATTTGTTGCAATTGGTTGTATGCATTAAGCGCATCGTTTTTACCGTTTTGATTTGTGTAAGAATCATACCATATTGGGTGAAGGTTCTTCATCTTAGTCATAACAGCAGACCAACGATCATTCTCTTGCTTCTCGCTATAGGTGTCATAGTTAGCCTTAGCTTGGGCAATAATCTTTGTGTGGGTGGCTTTATCGCCAGCAATCAAAGCATCGCCTTCGGCAATGTAGAACTGAGTTAAAAGATCTTTTGGAGCGCGAGTAGAACGAAGTCCCATATTTAGAAGTTCGTTGTACACGGTCTTATCGTTTACCGCTGTTGGATCTTGTGGGATTAAGAAGAACGCACCAGAAGCAACATTTGATTTGTCGCTAAACCATTGTGGATTATTCTTAATAAAATCAACAGTACCTTGAACGTAAGGATACTTAGCGCCTGGTATCATATTTTCAGTTTTGCTTACGGTGTAGGAAACTGAACTAGATCCATGTTCGCCAAGGAAAGTCATTAGGGCATCGTTATAGTTACCCTTTTGCTTTACTAACTTCCAGAATTCATCGCGTAGCCCAGCATCTTCTTGAGATACCTGTGGGGCTAATGGAGATAACAAACCAAGTACAGACTTGATAATCAAGATACTTCTAGCGTTATCCTTAATGCGGTTAACGTAGTTTTGTAATTGCCATTTGTCAGCATTCTGAGATGGCACTTGACCATGGTAGTAAGCCGCCGCCAAAGCCCCTGAAAGAGCATTGCTATACTGATTGCCAAAGTCAACACCATTAACGCCAGCAGCATCAACCGCACTCTTAAACCATGCAGCAGGAACTACTGTGTCAAGCATCCCACGCTTAAATGATATATCTCCGATTGTTCCTTTAACTACAGGATTAAGCGCTGGGAAAAAATCCGAAAGAATGTTTCCGCTTACTGCAAGGAACGGCGATACGCCAGGTGTTTGAAGTTCAGGCAATACAGACTTCAAAGAAGTCATGCTTCCCTTAACGGTAAGTGGTAGACCAGATACCATTGGCACACCAAATGCGTTTAGCGTACCTTGAACTGCTTCACCAAAAGCACCAGCGCCAGGTATGTAAATATACTTGTTGCCTTGGTCGTCTGTTTCCATGAAAGTAGGATCAGATAAAGCATGTTCTGCTAGTTGATAAAAGCGCAAACCTCTTGAAAAAGCAGGCGACATAATGCTTGTATCTTTGAGTGTGCGGAAAGCACGTTTCAAAGCCTGCTCTTGAGCAAAGTAAAATGGCAAGAAGTTACGAGACAATTGAGCAAATTGATTGCGCAAAGCCGTATTGTGGATCTGTGGAAGCATGCCATATGTCGCTTGTGTTTGAGCAAAGCGTAGGGCTTGGTTTGCTTCCATAGTTCCGTTTTCAATCATTGGAACATACTTGGCATAAGCGTCTGCTACGTGCATTAAATACAAAGGCTCACGTGAAAGGTTGCTTACAATTGGATCCATTACCTTTTTGAATCCAAGGTTGGCAATTGTAGTAATCCAGTTTTTACTACCAACGTAAGGCTCAAGCATCGGACCTGCTACAGCTGCTGGCATAGACTTAGGCATCTTTTGAGCCATGGCTGCAATTTCATTTAGATCTGTAGCATCACCATTAGATAGGTTCTTTGCCACATTTTTTAGAACTGTACCGTCTTTACCGATCATCATGCCCAAAGCGTTATCAACACGATCCGCCGCAAAAGCACGTGGATCTTGATTTTGCCAACGAAGAAGTGTCTTTGACTCAGCATTGTATGGCTTGTAATCACCAGCAAGGGTAGCCAAAATGCGTTGATGTTCTTTGTTAATTAAGTCTTCACGCAATGCTTTGTATTCTGCATGTTGAGGCATGTAATCAAGATGATCTTCAATTTGAAGTTTACTCTTGCTACCAAGTGCTTTTACAAAATCTGAAGCAATGTTTTTATTTACTGTTTCTTGTGAAGCACGAAGAAGGTTAGTTGCATAGCGTGGTACAAAGTGTGGGCTATCTACCGAGTAAGTTGTATATTCAGGTAAATCACGGAACATAGGACTGTTCCTTTGAATTTGATAATAATAGTTTGCTGCTTTGGTTGATTGATAAGCAGTCATTGCGTCATCACCATGCCCAGGCGATACTGCTTCTGAAAGAATATGGCCTTTGTTTGCCATGATTAATTGTTGAGCAAGATCCATCTGCTCAGGAGCAGTCATTTTTGCGGCAAACTTTAATCCACGAGCCTTGGCTTCTTGGAAGGTTGGAAAACCAGTCTTATCCCAAGCATTGCTAATGCCCTTTGAAATACCAAGGGATGTAAGCGCTGCTGGGAGAATATGCTTTGCTTCACCTGAAGTAAGGTCATAATCTGCTTTAGCAGCAGATGCTGCCAACTTAGCCTTAAATGTATTAACGATGCCATAGCGAGCAAATGTAGGGATAAGTTCTGCTGCTGCTACACGTAGACCAAAACCTGCTGTTGCAAGGGCTAATGGCTTAAAGAATGTGTTGGTATATTTGTCAGCAATAAAATCATCTGCTTGACCTAAAACTTTATTTACACGACCAAGATCGCGCACAGCCCGCTTCATTGCATAGAAGTCAGGAATGTTAAACATATCATTAGCGTGGTGAGGGTTAATACCATCAACCTTAGTATCGCCAGTCTTAGTTACATATTCACCTAATGGCTCACCAGTAACTTTTGATCCGTAGATCTGTGTACCAACTAAAGGTTCATCTATACTATTGGTTTCGTCAAATGCTTTCTTGACAAGGAAGTTATCATCAGGCAATCCCATTGCTTTCAAAGACTCAAAGTAAGTTTGGTTTTTGATAGCACGTGCAGCGTTAATATCGTTTGCTGCTACTGCTTCTGCATACTTGCCAGCCATCTCTTTGGCTGCTGAATCGCCCATACCAAAACGAGCAATACGGTATACGGTTGTGGCTGCGTCAGGCGCATTCCAACGGAATTGAGTTAAAGATAGTTTGCCAGTTTGAGCGTCAACACTGTATGGCATATAACCTGAGAAGGTCTTATATACGCCAGAGGTTAATTTGTTAACCTTTAACTGATCTTGAAGTGGCTCAGTAAACTTAGCACGAAGTAGTGTGCGCTGTGGCAGCATGGCATGACCAGCAAGGTTGCCACTCATTTCGTCAAAGTAAAGACCAGTCTTGAAGAATTGGTGAACTTCATCTACGTTGTCCATAGATCCAAGACGACCAGCTGCAATTGTTCCAAGTTGAGGATACTTTGCTGCGATTTCACCAGCGGCTTCTGCGCTAGTTTTGGCATTCTTAGCGGTATCTGCAATGTCTTGGATAGCACGATTGTAGTTACGTGATGTTGAATTAAAAACACCAGTGCCTTGACGCACTGCGTCAATTTGATCTGATGTTAAAGCAACACCTGATTGAGCATCAAGAAAATTCTTAACACCAGGAATGGCTCTCATAAGTGGATACTTAAGCTGAGTTTCTCCGGCTTTATCTAAAGTAAGTAAATTACCGCCACGCATAGCTTGACCAAAACGACCAATAATGTTAATTGGATCTGCTTCTACGTCAAAGCCAGCATCTGTTATGCCTGATACAAATGAACCGATTGATCCAAATAGACCTTTATCGGTAGACTTAAAAGCATCTCCTGCAGCTTTTAATCCAACTGTATCTAGCGCTGAACCTATTACATTGGTAAAGTCACGACCTGCTGAAACTTTATAGTTTGGATCTTCAGAGTTTTGAACCGATTGCTTGTATCCAGGAAATAAGTTTGCTAGTTTGCGCTCTGCTGCCGCTGCAACATCTGCTCCAACTGCCATACCTGCTGGACCTGCTAAAGCACCAAGTGCGCCACCGCCGATAACTCCTAGCGTGGCTGCGAAACCTGGTAAAAAACCATTGTTTGTATATACAGAGTGGATAAACTTGTAATCTTTTTGAATCTCTTGTAGTGGCTTTGCTGCCCATGACATGGCAGTAGATAAGCCATTTCCTAGTTTACCCCAAAAACTTTGTGTACCATTTGCGGCTGCTTGTTCAGCAATGCCGTCTTGTGCGCCGATGGTATTTACGGCATGCGAAACTACCTGCGAAGTAACAGCGGGATTAGTTGAATTAGCAACATCCATCGCAGCACCAGGATTGGCGGCAAGCGTAGGTGTTACCCAGTTTGTCCAGTCAATACCAGCCAAGTTAGAATGCCTGTCCTATTCTCTGCGCTAAGTACTTCATTGTAGGAGAAGCATTTGGTGCAGAAGCCATTGATTGAAATAGGCTATAAGCGGTTTGATATTGCCCTTGAATATCGCCAGTTTGTTGAACTGGGTGTGGAGTTGTTACATGCTCCCAAGGACGTTGAGATGGATCTGTCAACTTTGGAAGTGTTGACATATCTACAGGTGCTTGTTGAGCAGGTTGTTGTCCTTGCTGTGCCGCTTGGGCTATATCAGCTGTAGACATTGGCTTTACATCAGGTGTTGCTGCCATAGGCGCTGATGCTTGAAGATTAGTTAGATCTTGACCATCGCCGTAATTTGGCATACCAGATATGTAAGCTATTGATTGTTTTGAACCAGCACCGCCATCAGTTCTATTTTTTGTTGGAGTTGCTACCATTGCTGGCTTATCTGCCTGTGGCATGCTTATTCTCCCTCTTGTAGTGTTTCAATGGTTCGGGCTGCGTACTCGTGAAACGACTTTTCATCTTCCACGAAACTTGCCTGCGTCGCTAACATCTCAGTTAATATCTGAAAGAAGTTAGATATTACATCCGCAAAATCAGATGCGGTATTAGAGAACAGGGCAAATATGTCCCACTTGGTTACCCGTGTAGGAATGTTGCCCTGCTCATCCAAATTCATTTATTTACTTCATTGGCTTTCCGGCAGTTGTTCCTGTGCCTTTTGTGCCTGAAGGTTGCTTTGAGTAAAGACTTGTTGAAGGCTTAGCCTTTGAAGCGCCTGCCTTTGATTGGATACCAGTCTTTTGTGTTACTGCTTGTGAGGATCCATGTCCACCTTGGTTCTTTGGTGAAGGAACCTTTGTAGTCAGTGATGACTTCATTGTTGCCATTGTTTATCTCCTATAGGATTGAATTAGACAGCCAAACGCGTTTTATACTGGCTGCCTTCTGATAACGCCTGCCGATAGGTTTGGCGCACCAGAAGATGAAAGTCCTGCGAGTAGTGTCTCTAATGCAGGTCGTCCGCCAGGTGCCATTCCTGCTTGTCCTGGAGCAACGCCTTGCATTCTTCCAGTAGCAGACAATCCTGGTGGGAGTTGTCCTTCTTGACCAGGTTGTCCTGGTTGAGTAGGCTCCCCCGAAGGAGCCTGTCCAGGGGCTTGTGCCTCACCTGCGGCTGCAACTTCAGGGGAAACTTCTTGTTGTTGTGGCATAAAAGCCTCAGCAACTACTTCTTCAATTGACCTACCCTTAGCACGACCATCAATTACTTGGGCCATTGCTGTAAGAATCTTGGAAGGATCTTGTCCCTGTGCAGCCATAGCAGGTAGCGCTTGAGCATAACCTGATACTGCTTGAATTAACGCATCGCGTAATTCTTCAATTTCAACTTTTTCTTCTTCCATGGTTACGTTTAGTTCCCATGGCATCTGACGACGCAAGAAGTCACGAGAGATAAGTTTATCACCACGTGCTTGTAATCCGAATACCAAAGCGCGGTTTGGATCTAGTCCAGCCATTAGGCCATAAGTAACATCGCACCAGTAATCGCCTTGGATTGCATCCTTTGGCTTATAGGTAATTTCGTAAGGAGCGCCAGCGTTAACACCGCGTACTTCCTTCTCAACATCACCAAATAACTTTTCGTCCATCGTAAAGCAGATACGCATTACATGGCGGAAGGTTTCAGCAAGTACTGCTTGTGCAGTCTTGACTTGGGTATCAAAGCCACCCATTAGGGCTTGTACACCACGACCAGTTACGATTGAACCTGATTGTTGTCCTAGACGACCTTCAGGGTAACGTGAGCCGGTGCGTAATTCTTGATCTAGTTGTGCTGTCTCTTGGAAGATGCCGTTAGGAATATCAAGACCAACACGGCGGATCTTCTCTGGATTAGCAGAACGGATGGTTGCATCTGGTCCGATTTCAAGAACGTTAACATCTGCTGGTAGAGCAAATGGTGCTTGAACAGACTTTTGTGCTGCTTCTAGTTGAAGTGTTGCAAATCTAGCACGGGCAACTTGTACCCACATGATGTCGTCAAACTGACCGCGTTGGTTCTCATCTGAGTCAACGCCAGGACGAACAGCAATAACCACTGGCAATTCGCCAAGGGTATTCTTAGCACGTTCAAGAACTAGGTTTCTACGCTCTGGGATAAAGAGAACTAACTCATCCTTATCTTGGTAGCGGAATATCTCAAGCATACGCTCTGAGTTGCGGTTCTCATATTGTCCGCGGATTTCGCCTTCAAGTTCTGGAAAGTCATTGATAAGTTCGCGCACTGTTTTTTGGTAGCGCTTGGTGTAGGAAAGCAACTTGCCGAATCTATCGTATTCAGGATAGGTACCAATTGGGCTATCAATACGAATCATTGGGCGATTGTTTTCGTAGTCTGGTTCTACGATGAAAGCCAACATACCGTAGGTGATGTAGCGATCTGCACCTGAGTACATCAAAGTCTGTAGGTTGCATGTGTCGCGGTATCCAGCAGCAATCATGGTGCGGATGTCAGCGCGTTTTCTAGCACGATCTGAGGTGCTATTAGTTGTCATGCAAGAGAAGGTAGGAAGCGGTGCGATTACTTCTGATACGTCACGGGCAGCAACGTCAATGAAGTTGGCAACCATTGGCTTAGGGAATTCATCAGGGAACATGCCAGGGAATACCTGTTGAATGTTACCTTGACGGATTGAAAGCAAGTCTGCATAGCGAGCATCACGAGTATGGTAATGATCGCGTAACTTGCGTACCTTTACCGCAAGTACGTCAATATCTGTTGCCATAGAAGGTTCCCCCGTTGACTGCTAGTTTTTCTTGAAGTTTCTGATATTCCTCTAGGTTCACTACTCGGCGCTGTTTCAACTGATCGCGGGTAGCAAAAGGATTTTTTACGAAGGTACCACCATATGCACCTGCTTGGTTGATGTAGTCACGCATCTGCGTCTCTGCAAACCACAGAGCCATAGGACCGTCTTGCTTGTTCTTAGTTCCTGCTGACCAAGTAATTAATTGCTCAATCAGCGCTTTAACATGTTCGTTGTCGGCTCGTGGCAATTCCAATAGGTTGTTTTTCATATGTTTGCCTTGGTTGTCTACAGAGCCGAACAGTCCCGCCATAGATGCCACACCGAATTCAGCATCCATCTTGTTTGCGCCAGTATAGTGTTGCACTAGCCTGATACCTCTAGAAGCGAGGTGGCGGTTAATTTCTTCGTCTTGGGTAAGGAACAATTGAAACGCGTTCTTTTCAATTACCCATACCTTTGGGCGGTACTTGTCCGTCCATGTCTTAATTAAATCTCTGATCTGCTGTGGGGTAGGTGCGGGCATCCGTGATGCCTCTAGCAAATACCGCTTGCCTGTGGTTCTATCGCCAGCCATTACGATTGAGAAAGTATCGCCAGACATGGCAGGATCCATTGAGCAAACAATGTATTGATCGTTAATAACATCAGGATGTCCTGGTGCGCCAGGAATCAAAGGTCCGATTGCTCGCATACCTGAGATAGATCCGCGTACACAATCAGGACTAAAGATTGCAGTTGACTCAACATCTTGCTGTTGGTAAACCATAGCCCAAGTCTTTGGGTCAATAAGTCCACGGCGCTTGCGTAGATGCTCACCTGACCAGCGTGGGTATAAACCGTCTGCATCTGGCAGAGTATCGTCAGCATCCCATGGGCGATCTGACTTAGGCCATAAGGTTACCCAGTCATTTGGGTCATCCTTAAATTCTAAAACAGCTGGCATAGCCAAGTAGGTCCAAGGGCTAACACCATCAGGGTAGCGATCTGGGTTACGCATCTCACGGTATAGGTCCATTGGATCTACGCGAGTGCCTACGCAGAGAATTTTTCCGGTAGGACCAACACGGGTAAGAACTTCCTGTTGGATCCAGCGGATCTGCTTTTCATACTCACCAGCGTTGGCGAGGGTAACGCAGTCGTCAAGAATAATTAGATCGGCACGTGCGCCGTAGATCTGACCGCCGATACCTAGAGCTTGAACGGTTGGATCTTTTTCACCTGAGTCGCGCTCAAGGTAAATGCTGTCTGCGGTCCACTTGTCTGCGGTGGCCTTAAAGCCTTCTACTGGTGCGTAGCGTCTTTGTAGTTCTGCCCATTGAGGCGCGGTAAGTCTTTGCTTGATGGCGTAAAGGAATTCCTTAGCCATTGCCTGAGTCTTAGAAACTAGCTTGATACGGACGTTGGGATTTGTGACGATCCGATAAGTCACGTAGTCAATTGAGATTGTCATGCTCTTGGCGTGTTCAGGCGGCATGTTAACCAGCACGTAGTTCTTAAAGCCCTTTTCGTACTTCATGTTGCCATGAAGCCAAGCAGGCTCACCCTCTTCTAGCAGAGAGGTGATGTTGCGTTGGTGTGGGAAGGTCTTTGAGTTTAGGTACTTAGCCCGAAAGTCCTTAGCCCGAAAGTCCTCAAAAGAGATTTCAACATCTTCAACCGCCACTACACCCTTACGCTTTTGAATTACGCGAAGTAGGTCTACGGCTTCCTTAAATTGCGGATCGGAAGCCCGATAATATTCGTAGGACTTGACTGACTTGCCTACAGCGCGACAAGCATCCTCTACAGTCACCCCATCTTCCAAAAGCGCGAGAATGCGCTTCTTGGCATCTGGGGCGGAAAGTTTGGCACCTGGTGCCAACTTGTAGCTGTTGCTCTTATCGCTAATGGTAATAATCCTTTGAGGGGGCTGCCTAGGGGCAGCAATTGGGTAATCTTTAGGGGGCGCTCTTAGCGCCTAAAGTTTTTGTTTTTTCCTATTGGGAAGCCTTCAAGGCTTACGGCTTCCAACCCTAACTACGTCAGCCCCAAAGGCTGACTCCGTACCACACCGTTCGTCTCAACTGCATCGTTCGCTTAAGGCTCACTCTGCCGTGAGCCGAACGGACAGAACCGTATTTATTTTAACCCCTATATATACTAAGGCGTTCCTTTTGAGGTTTATCCCGCTTTTTAGTGTGTGATGTTAATCACACGGCATAAAGTCAGTATTTTATACTGCTTTTGGGCTATAAGATTTTCACCACACTAATGGTAAATCTCATATATTGAGACGCTATTTGTATCACATAATGGGCTGGGCCGCCTATATTTAGAAAAAATATTTGGGTGGATAGTGCGCCCCACAACACTCGTTTATTAAAACCCCCCGAGTTGAAATCCCTAGAAAACCAACCCAGCCGAGGAATCTTTTTTGTAGCCCAACCCAAACCGATGCCCTCTTTTGCGATGCCGTCTTTTTATTTTGGTGTATAGGTCGCCCTTTTATTAGCGGTCTGGGGTGGTTCGGTGTCGTTCTCGGGGCTTGGTCGGGGAGTTTGGGGAGTTAATCCGACAAGCACGAGGGACAGTCCCCCGCGACCTAAACCAACCAGATCAACGACCTAGACGACCCAAGGCAGGACCAACCAACCGACCCAAAGCCTTCCAACTAAGGGGCAAACCCCAAGCCTTCAACCCTTGGCAATTGACCCAATAAGCCGTTAAAGCTTCAACCTGGTCGGCCCAACCGGTGCGGTGCTGCTGGCATTTACAGCTGAAAATTGACCCAAAAATTACCCTTCAAACCTGCTTGTCTTTTGACCAAAGATCGGCAATAATTGACCCAAGGACCAAACAGGTCCGCACCTTGGAAGGGGTAAAAAATGGCTAAATATCAAATGGTCATCGGCTTTGAAACTGACCGCGAACTAACCGAGAAGGAATTGGGAGATTTGCAAAATAATTGCGTTGTGCAAATTGACGACCCAGCAGACAGCGAGGGAAGCGATTATGACTTCACGACTTCAATTCTTGGTTGCGATGTAGACAAGGTAGGCAACTAATGAAAATTACAGACATGACTACAAATGAAGTTGTATTTGAAAGTCAATTGGCGGAGATGCCAAAATGGGCGCAAGAGATGGACGCCATCTTTGAAAATTGGAACTACTCGCCAACAATTGAAATGCTCGGTGCTGGTTGTTTTGTATTCTTTTTTTATGACTTACCAAATGACCAACGCCTTGGCATAAATGACGAGTGCATAGTCCTTTACACCTCTGACCCTGACTGCGAAGGAATTTGGTCTTATTACTTCCCTTCACAAATGGCGATAGTAAATAGGACTTTGTGCGCCGTCCGTATTTTTGAACTGATGAAAGTGGCTAACAAATGATCGCAACCATCATTGAAGCAGCACTCATCACCATCGGCGCAATTTGGCTGCTTGCCTATCTTGCCGTCAAATTCATAGAACTAACCGACAACAAATAAGGCGAAACGCCCTTCGGGGCGTCTAGGCGTAACGCGCCTACTGATGAGCCTAAGCAATTCAGCAACTACCTCGGAAGGGTAAAAATGCAGACAGAAACAAAGACACCAGCCCAACAATTCGCAGACGATTACCTGCTAATCATGGAAAACGACCAAGCGACTTACCTTCAAATTAAAGACATGGCGGAAGGCTTAAAAGTCTACGAATTAGCCGAAGCCCTACAGAACGATTATGACGAAATGATGTCCCAAATTATTGGGCAGGATGATACAGTCAACCATTGGCTAGCCCGTCAGATGCTTTTGTGTTGGGGCATTGAGCCTTTCATTTTGATCGCTCGCGCCGTGAAGGAGTGGGAAGCATGATCTACGACCAAAACAACAACTGCAAAGAGTGCGACCAATACATCTACGACCAGCACCTAAAGAATTGCAGTCATTACATCAAAGAAACTTTGTTGGAGTTTTTTAAGCGAATTGAAAGCGAAGGGATGAAAGCATGAACCACAAACACGAACCTTGGGGAACTGAGATAGTCCTAGAGAGGCGAGAAGCAGACGATTACACCAAAGTTTCCGCCACTTGCCCATGCGGTCAGGTTTTAATCAGGCAGACCGCGCCAAAAGGATCTAAATACAATTGGGAAGGTTGGACAGAAGCTTGATTTACAGCTGAAACTAATCCCCTGCTCATGGCTCGCGCCGTGGGCAGGTGGGAAGGGTCAGACACCTAACCAGGTTGTTGACGAGCCGAGAGCGGCTTGCCTATAATCAGACAACCATAACCAACTACACGAAAGGCACGGCACATGAGCGACAATAGACGGACCGAGAGCAACGCCGGACGAATTGCCTATTGGCAAATGAAGGCAGAACTATCACGCAAGGCATTTACCAAACAGGTCGCAGAAGGCGACAAGCAAGGCGAAGCAGTAGCCAACCTTGAACGCTTTATCCATGCAAAGAATCAAGTAGCAATTCTACAGTCGGGGCAAGATATGTCTTGGCTTAACCCTACAAACGGAGATGTGGCATAAATGGACGAATTAACTTATCTAATAAACGAAGGGATAAACGCATAATGAGCGCACAAAACTATGACGACTTAATAGCCCACAGAGGGCACAAATTAACCTTGCATACCTATTACGACGAAAATGTAGCGATAGAGTGTGAGGACTGCTTTGAAGTTTTGTTAGATTACGACAACGAAAGGGCGACAGAATAGACGGATTCATATACGACGAGCAGGCAGGGGAGTGGCTATTTACTTGCACCGCTTGCCAGCAAACTATCTACGGCCCGACACGCAAGGATCTGCAATACCAATACATCAAACATGCAATAATCAGACCCATGGAAGCGCGACTATGCGTTGCCATTTACTAGAACGGACAAAGAGCGATGACTACACAAGACCAACTAGACGATCTAACCACCACTATCGGGGAAGCACTACGCGAAACCTGGCTAAAGGGCTACACCACGGCAGCCAGCGAAGTGCTAGCCAACGCAATTGCAGAAATTGAAAAACGAGCCAGCCATACCGGCAACGAAGGCACGAACATGGGGCTAAATATCGCTATCGCTATCCTAAAGGAGCAACTCAAGTGATTATTTTTTTTGCCATAATCGCAGGGTTAATGGGTATAGCTTTTGAGTCAGCACTAAACAAGTGGGAACGATGAACTTTGACTCAGATATGCCAGCACTATGTCGGACTACTGACCCAGACATTTACTTTCCAGATCCGATGAAGTCGCGCCAATTAGCAGGACCAGCAGGGCAGGAGATAGTGGCGCAGACTATTGTCGCGCTTGACCTATGTAAAGCCTGCACAATTCAGCAGGCATGCCTACAATTTGCGGTCAATAACCGTGAGTTTTACGGTATATTTGGTGGCAGTATGCCATTTGAAAGAGAAGCAGTAATAGCCGAATTAAAGGGGCAACCTACTGCCCTACCGTTTTATACCAAGCTACGTAAAGCAGTCTTGGAGATACGAGAGGACTTAGTATGCCCACCAATTCCACAACCAAACAGACCTTATACCCCGTACGTAGAATACTTGCCACCCTACTCTCCCTCATCCTCATCTCAGCAGGAGTAGTAATCGCCCCATTTAGCCCTCTGAAGGCTGAATTAAGGGCATCTGACGGCTATGTATGGACCAAGAGCGAAGTCAAAAGATGGACAAAACTGCTCTGGCACACCTCAGAAGCCCAATGGAAATGTCTTTATGATCTGAACATGCAGGAGAGCAAGTGGGATTACAAGGCAGTCGGGGCTAAGACTAGCCAGGGTAGGGCATACGGAATTGCCCAAGCCTTGCCAGCTGATAAGTATGAATACATATCCAAGGACTGGAGAACTAACCCAATGACGCAAGTCGTATGGCAAAAAAAATATATTGAAATTCGCTACGCAGGAAAGCCCTGCTATGCTTGGAAGCACGAGTTAAGAAGGGGCTGGTACTAATGAGCGTAATGAAACCAGGATTAGTAGAGAAGTTGCCAAAGATTTACTTTCATATATTGGCAAAGGATAAAGGCAAGGTGCTGGACTATTGGCTAGAACAGAACCTAAACAAGATAGATTATCCAAAAGATCGGATCGGGCTATTTTTCAGAACCAATAACAATAACGACTACACCAGACGGATCATAGATAACTGGATGGATGACCAGAAGGAACGTGGCATAGATTGGTACGACATGGTGCTAGATGACGAAGATGTACCAGAGCCAGTCCAGAACTTCGGCGTACACGAATGGAATCCAACCAGATTTAAGGTGCTAGGCAAGCTACGCGAGGAAGGAATAGCAGACGCTAAAGATCTAGGCTATGACTTCTATTATGTCTGCGACGTGGACAACTTCGTAATGCCGCACACGCTACGCACTTTGGTTAGCTATAACCTACCCGTAGTAGCCCCGATGTTGCGCTATGCGGTGGTGGATGAACAAGATCGCCACGCGCCATACTCCAACTACCATTTCTTGGTAAATCAAAACGGTTATTTCTTGGATGAAATTAACTACTATCGTGTACTTAATGGCGAGATACGTGGACTGATTAAGTGTGATGTGGTTCACTGCACCTATCTGATCCGCGCCGACATACTGCCACAAGTTAAGTACGTCAATGGCTCTGATGACTACGAGTATGTAATCTTTAGCGACACACTACGCGATCTAGGCATCCCGCAATACCTGGATAACCAAGAGATATACGGATACTTAACGCTGGATGAAAACGTAGAAGCATGTAAGAAGTGGATGAAGGTGCTGGCAGATGTCAAGAGATAACGACTCAGATAAAGCACTGCCTTATATCATAATAACAATCGTGGCTTTACTAGCCTTGACTGGTTGGGTATTTAGATGACTCACGATGAACTGCTGGAAAGAATTAGCCAATATTGGAATGCGATTCCCTACCTTTCGCAGGCTCTTGAAGCAGTAGTGGAATTGCATAAGCCAAAGATAGATAATCACATACAAGAAGTATGTAGTTATTGTTCCGAGATTACTTTTTATTCCGAGATGGATGAAGCAAGTTATCTTTATCCCTGCCCTACTATTCAGGCTATTGAGAAGGAATTGGAATGAGCGCAAAGCCAACTGAACTACGCAAACTTATAGCCCTGCTAGATCAAGAAGCCCCCAGCGCCGAGTGGTTAGCCAAAGAAGTATTTGATATGGTTGAAGGCATGCTCAAAGCACGAGAAAGATACGTAGTATTTGCAGTCCACCCAAGCCTTAACCTGGTGCAAGCAGTTGGACCATACGATACTAAGAAGCAGTTGGAAAAGGATTGGTTCAAGCGCATCGGTGCGTATGATCGCAACAGCAAGGCAGTATTTGCATTACTGAAAGATCCTGATACAATTAATACAGTAGAGAAGTGATGCGGTGTATCCGTTCCACTGCATCTAGTCTGCTCCTGCTACCCTTCCAGCAGTTGTAGCGACACAACAAAGGCCCGTTGGTAAATCCCAGCGGGCCTTATTGTTTTGTGTCTTCCCCTTACACAAACCTATATTCGTTTTGGATTATCAGTTGAATAAAATCCAGTACCCTCAAACCTAACAGGCGGCGCGGTCCAGATACGGCTCATAGTTTCCTGGCAGCATATTGGGTTATCACCTTCGGCATGGATAGATCGCTCTAGCTCTTGCACTCCACCACATACATTGCAACGGTAATCATACTTCGGCATCAGTTACCTCTTCATTCAACGGACATTCATCGGTACAATTCCAAGCCAAGGTATGATAAGCCTTACCCTCAACCTTAACTATTTCGGTATAGCAATCGGCGGTATGGATAATATCTTTCACATCTCCACCTCTTCCTTGAACGGCGACTGCCCACCAAGTCTTTGATTTAACCGGCGCAAAGCGCCATCTACCCTGCGATGAGCAGTAGTATCGGATACTTCTAACACTTGGGCTATCTCCTGAAAGTTTAATTGCTCAAAAAATTTCATCTGCAAAATCAATTTGTCCTGCGGATCTAACTTAGATAGCGCACGGCGTACATCAAACAGTTGGATAACATAGTTGCCACCTTCAGCTGCGTTGCCACCACCACCAACTTTTGGCTTGGTGCTATCGGTAGTATTAACTACATCTTCCCAAACAAACGGAAGCAACTCACTCAAAGTAACAGGTGAGTAATAGGCTTCATCATCCAATTGGTAGCCAAGATATTGAGCCTTGCGACGACGACAATACTTATCAGCATGGCGGGTCAATGTCTTACCTAGTTGGCGCATGCCACTCTTGTATACATCTTCACCTTGGCTATGATCTAACCAGCCACGAACCTTTTCTTCACGACGCACGATCCATACCAGCAACTCTTGACGGACATCAGACACGTCAAAGTAGGTATTGTATTTGCGATGCACGATGCGAGCTACTTGGCTGGCAATGTCGGTTGCTTCTTGTAACCAATCAGCCACTAACTAAACTCCTTGGATCGCGTAGGTATTCTTGTTGTATTGCATAGCAAGGAAAGCGCATCTTAGGATCAAAGAACTTCTGATCTTGTGCTTCCCATCCATACATCCAACCAATGATATTGGCGGTGTAATGGCTTGGTAGTGTAACTAAAAGATATTTTCGCTCTGGGTTATCACTTGGATCTATGAGCAACTTACCTGTCTGGTAAGCGGTAGTGCGTACTTCAAACTCTCCGACATCGCCGGATTTACGATCTGCAAACAAAGTAAAAGGAAACTTATCCTGCCATCTAGCAATTGCAATCTCACCCAAGCAACCAGATATTTCACGAGCTACCTGCTCTACCCAAGTAGGTGCAGCGCCACGTGAAGTAAAAGGAAACTTATCCTGCCATCTAGCAATTGCAATCTCACCCAAGCAACCAGATATTTCACGAGCTACCTGCTCTACCCAAGTAGGTGCAGCGCCACGTGAAGCATCGTTACCTTTGGCACGATTGTAATTAAATCTAGATACTGCCTCGGTGGTTGCATAAGCAACATCACCAGGGCTAAGTTTGATTTCTACCAGCGCCATACCTTGCCTTCAACGGTAAACGAATTCTTTACAATTGGTACAAGTTGTGGCATAACTGTTTGACCATCAACATGCAAGATGCCAAAGCCTTTGTTCCATGTGAACAGACCAGCCTTGATGTAACGAGCATAGCGATAATCCATTAGGTTACCAAGTTCCATACCCCACACGGTCTTAGTCTTACCAGCCCAACCTTGTGTATGGTGTGTAAGTCCTGCTCTATGTGTATGTCCACAAGCAACTGACATACCTGCTCGCTTAGCCAAACCTAGTGCAGTAGCACCAGCAGTTGGTTGTACGTTGCCTTCATCACCGTGCATGAGTAGCCAGCCTGGTGCAATCTCGTATGGATCATGGTGGTATTCAATACCTAGTTCATCCAATCGTAAAAATTGTTCAATCTCTAATTCAGGTAGACCAAGAAACCCTGGCACCTTTGATTTAATTTTATTGTAAAGTCTATCGCTATGGTTACTGCGTACCATATGTTCAACAGTTAAATCCTCTAGCAACTTAACAGTAATGTCGCGGTGTCTTCCCAAGTCCCGCTGCCATTCACCCTCGCCGCCCTCTTCCCAACGACTGATCTGCGGGAAGTCAATTTCATCTCCGCATGTTGCAACCACATCTGGTTGATATGCACGGATAAACTTCTTGATTGCGTTGGTTGCACCAACATCGTGGTACGGGCTTTGTAAGTCTGAAAGGATAACTATTGTTTTCATTTGTTACTCTCCGATTTCATAAATAAAACCCAATGTGTACCCATTCTTTTTCCAGATGGATGCCCCAAAACTGGCTTGTGCTGGGGGGGGGCAAGCGTTAAGATTTCTTTTAGTGAAATAGAAACTTCATTCCACTTAAAGATTAATGTTCCATTAGTTTTTAATACTCGGAAGCACTCGGAAAATCCTTGCGCTATATCTTTCTGCCAAGTATTGTCATCAAGAACGCCATACTTCTTACGCATCCAAGACTTTTCACTAAGTCTAAACATGTGGGGTGGATCAAATACAACACATTGAAATGACTCATCTGGGTATGGAATGTTTCTAAAATCCATAACTTCATCTGGCTCAATATGAATTGTTTGTCCATTGGTGAGAAGATGAGTTTCTTTTTCTCGGATGTCACCGAACAATACTCGTTCATCTTTTTTATTAAAATAAAACGAACGCATGCTAGAAGCTGGATCTAATATCAGTTTCATTTAGGCCATAAGCCTCTCTGTACCATCAGTCCGATAACACCGTAGTTTGCCAAGTCTTTGAATGAATCTTCAATACTCTCGTGTTGTGGCTTGATGCCATCTTTCTTAACCAAGTTCTTCAAGCGTTCAAACTTATCGCCAATACGTACAAGCAAGCCATTGATCGCACCACCATGAGCATGGTTGATATTGCTAGGACCGTAATCTAATTGCTTGGTAATCATAAGGTTGCCAATCTCATCCATTACAGCCCAAACGTTGGCTACAAATTCCTTATGGTTGGCAGGGTAACTGTTATCTGATTTGTCTGTTGGTCTACGCTCAGCACGATAAATCCAGTCTGTTGTAGAACCGTTACTGCCAAAATCAAATCCTCGCTCACTCATGTTCTCCCCCTATATCGTATTGACCTTTGTACATATAGTTCTTTGTATCTTTATCTAACTCGTATAAGTATAACATCTTAACCCCGTCACCAAGGTGTTGAACCATCTCAATGCTATCCAATACCCACAACGCAGTTGGTACATCTGCACCATCTTTTGGTCCACCCATGAATTGCGGGCAGAAGTCTGTCATTTGTTTTCCTGGATGACGTTAATAGTTATCTTGCCACCAGTAGCAGTATCGTATTTACTAGCTATCTGAATAGCTTTAGTAATAATCTTCTTAGCCTTAGCGATGTCATCAACAAGTACGCCACCTGCTAGTGCAGACATAGCACCAAGAGCAAAGCGCTCACCACTACCAGCCACATAGAGATTATCTGTTGTGCGTTCCCAGCCGTAATCCTCTTCAATGCGATACACCTGTCCCTTGACTACTACAATCCAAATGTTGTCGTTAACTACCGCATCTTCGGCTTTGTTAATCTCATAGCCAGCCTCGTTAAAGGTACGGCGCATGGCTGGTATCAGCATGCGGGTCATGTATTTGTCTATGTCTTTGGTGTTTACAGCAGGCGGAGTAAAATCATGTTGAAGCAAGTTAATACCGCGTACTGCCCCAGCTGCGGCAAAAACGATGTCGTTATTCTTAAACACCTTGCCATCTGGGATGTTGATAGCAAAGCCATCTTCATCAGATGATTGTGAGTCAGCACCTAGGACTACCCAGTCAGGGCCTTGGATCGCAGCGATGGTTGTCAAAGTCTTTTACCAATCCATTCAATTACATTTACAGTAACGGCATTACCCATCTGCTTGTAACGGTGTGAATCTGATTGCCCATCAGTCCAGCCATCAGGAAAGCCTTGCAGTCTTTCACATTCAACTGGGGTAAGGCGACGTACATCTGTTGCCGTAGCTACACCATGCCCACTAATGCTATCTAGTGTGTACATAGGACCGTCTTCCTCTCCAAAGCCTTTACCTTGTGGACCTGCCGTGTCGCTTCTGCCTATAACAGTTCCTTGAATTGGATAAACAGTTGCAACCATTGGAGTATTTAACCCACCTGTTCCCATAAAACTTGTTAAGGTGTTAATTGTATCACCTTGTATTCTTGCACCGTCGGATCTATGCGGGTGAAATACAATGACAGTTGTCCTTACATCACCGCAATCAAATGCATTAAGTGTTGGCATCACTCCACCCTCAATCCAAGTTTCATAATCCGTATCGCTCTGCGCTCTACGGCTTTTGGTGAACCAATAGGGTTTCACTTCCACCACCCAAGTCACCACCATTAGCCCTTAAAGTGCCAGTGCCTTCTTGATAATTAGCAAATGAAGATGGCGTAAAGCCACTTACAACTACATTATCTTCTGGTCTTTTGTAAGAAGTTGCAGTTATTGTTGTTGGTCCTTCGGTGTATCCCGCGAAACTTGATTGACCAAAGCTTCTTGGAGAGCCGTTGGTAGTACTTTTCCTCTTCTGTTTGCTCGGCGCAAAATTCCTTCGCATGCTTTCTTGCTCAATGAATACCGGCTTTCCACTTCGGTCAATAGTACTTCCGACAATGAAGACTCTTCGGCGTCGTTGGGGTACTCCGAAGAATTGCGAATCCAAAACTCGCCATTCAATGTGGCGATACCCTGCGTTGGCCAGTTCAGTAAGGACGACTCCGAAATCGCGTCCTTCGTTGCTTGATAGAAGTCCAGGCACGTTTTCCAAGATGATAGTTTGTGCTTTAACTTCTTGTGCAAATTGTATGGCGTCCCAGAATAATCCACTTCGTTCTCCAGCGATACCAGCACGTTTGCCAGCGACGCTGACGTCTTGGCACGGGAAGCCCCCGCAAACAATGTCAACTCTTCCAATTAGATCAATCTCCTTTGCCCATTCAATTGCTGTGGTTACATCATCATGCAATGGCACATCAGGCCAATGCTTCTTTAGTATTTTTTGTGCGTGTTTGTCTATCTCTACTTGACCAATGCAGGTATGACCTGATCGCTCAAGCCCTAGATCAAAGCCACCTACTCCTGCAAATAACGAAACAAATGTACTCATCGCGCCTCATAAAAGTCTATTAGTTTGATCGGTGAACCGTAGAACCGCAGGTGTGTAAGCGGATACTCAAAAGGAAACTCTCGTAGGTTTAGCCCACGATGCCCACCGACATGGGTATTGTTATTGTTATGTCCGATGTCGTTGCAGATCAAAGCATACTTGCAACTGGCTACGATCTTATCCATAATGATTTCAACTGTCTCATTAGGTAGATGTTGCAAGACATCTTTAATCAAAATCAGATCTACTTTTGGTAGTTCAGCCTCAGCTGCATTGGCTTGGACAAACTGTATGTTATCGGTAGCGTTTAATTTGGTAGTCTCAAGTATCTTCTCAGATACATCCATGCCAATATACTCTTTGCCTTCAAGGTTATAATGCTTACCCAATTGCCAATCGCCACAACCAATATCAAGAACTGTCTTGATGTTAGATTGAGCCAGCATCTTATTGACTTCATCTATCCAAGGCATGGCGTTAGCAGGATCAGATCCTGGACCAGACCCTACACCCCACACACCAGTGGTGTAGATGTTGTCAAAGACTTCGGATGTTTTCATGCCGCAATTCTATCATTAAACCAGTCTACTCCGCTTTGTAAATAGACTTCGTTAACATCACAATTATCAGGCAGATGGATTACTTCGGCTTTATCCAAGTCTTCTTTAATCCTCTTTGCAAGCTCTTGTCCTGGATTGCGGCCATCTTCTTTAACATCGTTGTCTGCGAAAATGAGGATGCGACTGTACGATTCAAAAAGTTTAGGGAACCAGGGCTTCCATTGAGAAACTCCAGCAACTCCCACCGCAGGTATGCCGACGATACCCGATACAACAACGGTGTCAATCTCGCCTTCGCAAATGGCAATTGTGTCGCTGTGCTTATGCAAGTCATTGACATTAAATAGCCCAATCTTTTGCCCCGTAGGCCATAGATACTTAGGTGTGCTTTCATCAATGGCACGAAATTTAATACCGACAACACCCGCTGGCGTTTGGTAAGGGATGGATAATCTTCCAACTGCATGTTCATGTCCCGCACTAGGCTCCACGACGCTTCCAAGACGGAACGTATTTACGACTTCCTGTGTTATGCCCCGTCCCTCTAGGTAAGAGAGAGCCTGTGGTGTTATTGCGTTGCAATACTTTTCGGCTGCTTCCGTTAGCAATCTGCGCTGCTCTGCGTTTAACATCTGTAAACTCCTTTAAGTTTTCCTTCGCTTGTACTAATGTGTAGACATCGCCTAGCACCTGGCACACTAGGCAATTGTAGCCTTGTGTATCTAGGTTGTAAGCGGCACTGCTATGGCTATCATCATGGATGACACACTTGCATGGTATCCAGCCATGCCGATCTGTAACGGTTACACCGTAATGTTCTAAGACCGCACCAAGATCGGGCTTAGATTCCATTGGTTACTCGTAGCCATTGGTCTAGATCTTGGATAACCCAAGACTGTTCTAGTCCTGCCATACGACGCTTAACTATTACATAGGCTGGTGGCACTGCATCTAGACTTCTAGCCTTAGCGTAGTTGGCTGCTTCAACGCAAGCTTCTCGCCAAAACTGTGGCAAATCCATCTTGACTGTTGCCTTTAACTCAAAGACGTATGGTTGCCCAGCTACTATGGCAACCAAATCGCCTTCGTCGTCTTTGCCGGCGAGTCTTAATCTTTCGGCGTTAACGCCTTTAGATCTAAACCATTTGAGTACAGATGTTTCAAACAAAGAACCTTTGCGCTTACCATAACTGCTCATAGTCCAAGCATACCAATCAAGTCTTGTGCATTACGCTTAATCAAATAGCGACGCGCTAGGGCTTTGTCTTCATCAGATATTTCTATATCTGTTTCTTCAAGCCATGCGGCAGCTGTTTGCATGCCATCTTTCCAAATGGTACTCACTGTATTTGACTCCAACTCTGTGCGATGAATTGGGAAGTACGATCTGAATACATAGTCATACGGCTGGCATCAGCCCATAGAGTTACATACTTAGAACCATCTGCACTATTTGCAGCAAAGCGGTTCTTAACACAAGCAACTCTAAACTCGCCAGTGGCTGGCACTAGCGCAACGGTTAAGATCATTTCAGGTAGTTGAGCGATCTTGCCCTGGATAGCTTTACGACTTGGTGGCATATCTGGTCTGCCTTCTGCTTCTGTGGTGTGGTGCAATAGCATTACTGCTGCATCAGTCTCACGTGCGATGTGGTGCATAGCCTTGGCTATCTCACGCAACCCAGCCCATTCATCATTGTGTAGCGACACCACGTTCATGGCATTGTCCACAATGATCATGTGCGGATATTCACCGTATGCTTCGGCATAAGCACGGATAGATAGATCTATCTCATCTAGCGTAGGGCTTGGATAGAAGTCAAACTGTAGATGCTTAATGCTCTCCAGCTCAGCCCCGTAAAAATCCTGCCCTGCACCAGTTGCAAATGCTTCTTCAACTGTTGAAACTTTATGACCAGTAATCATTGACGCTGCACGAATTGCGGTTGTGTAACCGTCTGTGTCTGCTGATATGTACAGCGTTGGCACTTTCATTTGCACTGCCATCCAAAGAGCGATGAGTGATTTACCAGCGTTAGGCTGACCTGCAATCATTGTCATCTGCCCCCGCCTAAACCTAATCCCTTCTTGTTGCAAAGGTGGGAATAGGTCAGGCAGTAGTGCATAATCATTGGTGCTTTTCGCTGCCGCTTGATGTAGTGACAGCATCAGATATTAACGAACGAACTTAGGCTCGCATTGATCTGGTGTACCCTTCGGTGATGGGCAGAACCAGCCCTTCCAAGCCTTTGGTGCGCCTGGCTTAGACTCACGCCATACCAATGCACCGTGCTTGCAATGACCTTCTACTGGTGTTGCAGTAGGAGCAGGAGTAGCAACTGGTGTTGCGTTAAATGCTTGGGTTGCATAAGCAACTGCACCTGTTGATCCAAGTGCTTGTGATGTTGATGTGATTAGTGATGCAGTATCTTGAAGGCTGGTTAGTTGCCTTTCTAGTTCTGCTTGAGTTGTGGCATACACGTTGATGAGTGTGCCGTCAGTCAACTTAAAGTTGACCTGTAGTTTTGTACCTTCTGTTGCCATGTTACTTTCCTTCTTTCTTTGTGTTTGCTAGTGGGTCGTAAATCTGTGCTAGTTGTCCGCCTACTGCGTAGCAATATTCTTTTACACCGCAGGTGCCACAACTCATACCAATATTTGGTAAAAAAATTTCTGCGTCTAAGCCACGTTGGAATTGGGTAAACATCTCTGTCATCACTGGTACTGACCAGCGATCTAACCCACCAACTTCTTCAAACTGTGCCTTGCGAGCAGAGTAGAAGTAGCCTTTAGATGGTCGTACACCAAAGGTCATCTCCATACAGCAGGCATATACTCCTAGCTGCATAGATGAGTCAGGTGTGTAGTTACCAGTTTTGAAATCAACTACGACCAGTTCTCCTGTCGGAGTAACTGCAATCAGATCGGCAAAGGCCTTGATAGGTACCTCGCCAAACATATTGTTAAATCCAATTTCAACACCAGGTAAACCTTGTGGCGTTTGCCAAATCTCTAAACCTGATTCTTGCCAAGCGTTGATGAAATCAAAGAACATCTTTTTGCCGTTCTCACTCCACCAATTGCCATCTTCTTTATCAGGGTTAGCCTTAGTAGCTCTGCCACCTTTACGCCAATCAACTGGATTAGTGCCGGACTTCTCCTGCACTTCTGCAATCTGCTCTTGGAAAGATTCTTCCCACATTAAATCCCAAGTCATTCTTTAACTCCGAAGATAATTGTTTGAGCCTGTTGAAGTCCTGCTTTAATATCAGTGTTATTCTCTCGGTCAATAAGATCTTGGATCTTATCGCTTAGAGTCTTACGCATAACCATCTCTGCTTGTACGAAGACAGTAGAGAAAGCATCCTTGCTCATTAGTTGAGCGCGTTTTTTACCCATTACTTTTTCCATTCTGGCATTGGTGCAACGGCAAGGCTGTCGCAGAGAGCGCATCGCATGTCAAGGAAATAGATACCGATTTCACCGTCATTGTCAAACTTACATTTGACGTTCCACAAATCCGATCCACACGGACAGACACGGACTGGTCCGAGGTTACGGTAGTCCATTTCCGCACCTGGGGTTGGTCTAAGGTTTGCAATGTCTTCACTCATTACCACTCAAACCCTAACCAAAAGAATAGAAGATCTACTCCGATGCCGTACTTATCAATCTGAAATCCAAGCGCAATGCTTTGACGACGAAAGCCGATAACTAACCAGCGATCATTAAATACTTTGTAGCTCTTTGTCATTAGAACGGTATCCCTTCATTGTTAATTTTACCATTAGACAAATCAAACTGCCTTAGTAAATACTTTTCAGCAGCGGCGTGAAACGCAGAGCCACCAACGAACCACCATGCAGGTTCAGATGGGGCTTGAAATCCTCGCTCTAGTTGCCATGCCTTACCGCAACGAAGCCAAGATGTGAATGATGAAAATGATCTATGTCCTACTGTTGGTTCTATATTCATGGCTGAACGATAGCATTAGCCACTGACACTCACGCTTGACCGACACGCCAAAAGATCAGGCGTGAACTTTGATTTGCAACTGGGTTGAAAATGGGATTATAATACGAGCGAAGCGAGTGCGATACGGTAGAAGGCGGCTATTTGGATAGCCTTCCAACGGGTAAAACAAAACAAAAAAAGCCACCCCGAAGGGTGGCTAATCTTGCTATTAAGTTTTTACTTAGACGGTGTGTTATTAACTGTCTTGAAGTGGTTGTATGTAGCAGATGCTACTGGACCAAATACTGCAACAGCAGCAGCCCAAGCAATATGCTTTAGGTGATGGTTGCCAGTTTGCCAGATAGCAATAGCGGCTACACCGAATGAAATGATGTAATGTTCTACGATTGATTTGCTGATCTTCATTGTATCTCCTATAGGTAGATTAACTTGTCCACTTTGGTCGCCCAAAGCCGACAATAAATACTACCATCTTGCGCTTGTTACTTGCTTGGTAAGCGCGTGTCTTGAGACACACTTCTCCGCCATTGGCTTCTGATCCAGTCTTGCCATCAGGGATTGTGTTGCCCTCAATGGTGGTTACCGTGCCATCACCGTTGTCCTTGGTGACGATGCCCACATGCTCAATGCCTTTGCCATCAAAGTTAAAAAACACGATGTCGCCTGGCTGTGGCTTGGCAGTCTCATGGTTGGACCATTGACCCTTGCCTTGAAAAGCAGTGGCTCCAGCAGGCGTATAGACGCAATTAGGCATGCCCTTGAAGCCAATCTGTGAGGCAGTCCACATCACGAAACTTCCGCACCATGGTTGCAGGTCATGACCGGTGAACTTGCCATAAATCGTTTCGTTATTCTTTGGGCCTTCTTTAACTCCCAGTTGGGATTGGGCCTTTGCTACGAAGTCTAATGCTTGGCTCACTGATATATCAGCCTCTCTGCTAGATCGCCAGGAGTTACTTGATCGGCTGGCTTGTTGAATAAGTTAATACCTGCATCGGCATAGGCTTCAGCCACAAGCTCTGAACAGATATAACCATCATGTTGGGAAAGTCTATGTAGAGTTTTGTTATTGGCAAAGATCTTTAAGCCAAGGATACGCAAGGCTATGCTCAAGATAACCAAGAAGTTATATGGCTTGCCAACTGTTTTCATAGCATTGGCATAGATCTTCTCACGTTGCTCTTGGATTAAGCCTTCGTGTTGGTTCCAACCGATGACTGGATACTCAGATACATCGCTAATGGCTACACCGCGTGGGTTAGCCTCAACGATTTTGTTACCGCCAACATAGATAAATGCGTGGTTCCATCTGGACATAGTGCCGAAGCGGATCAACTTGCCAAAGAATCCACCAGTCTTGACTACGCCGTAATCACCCATTTGTGGGTCATAGACGTTCATCGTTCTCCAATAGATCTTGCAAATGTTCTATCTCTTGCTTCTCAAGTTTAAGGATGTGGCGGATAATCATGGCATCCCGCTTGGTCTGTCCGATCATGGCGATACCAATAATAAGTTCTACGGTTACTGCCAGCCAAGAGGCTAGGTTCATCCAGTGAACATAACTCTTATCGTCGCCAAACCAACTAGGCTTGATCCACCAAAAGATGGTTACTGCAGTCCAACCAATAACGAAGAACCAGTTACGGATTACGCTTTGGATTGTCCAAGAAACTTGTTCGCTAAAAGTAAGTACATCACCAGTATCTTTGTGAATGTATTTTCTTTTAAGCATTATGCTCCCTAATGTGTTGTTCAAACTTGCCATTGATAGTTGCTACTTCAAGTGCTATATCTTGTTGCTTTTCAACTAAGGTTTCAACCATAGGAATGACTTGCTTACGGATCGCATCATTAAGCGAACCACCAGAATTAGGAGTTACCTCATGCTTGATGGTTTGAATATCGTCAAACTCTTGGCGTAATACATTTTGTACACCATGCTTAAAGACGTACCAAATGCCAGTACCCGTAGCCCCGATAGTGAATACGGCATTGTAGGCAATGGTCGTTAGATCTGTGCTTGTCATTTGCAGTACTCCCTATACTGTTCTGAATTGCATTAAAATCATGCCACCAAATCCCGTAAAACGTCGCTCAGGTGGTGTCATGCGAATAAAGGTAAGGCTTTCAATAACTCCACGAACTGTCTCGTTATTGGTAAAGTCTTGCAGGATAACAACGTCGCCATCAGACTCAACTGTTTCAAGGGCAATAAGTCTTTCAGCTGCACGACCTTCATAGCCAACAGCCATGTTGTTTTTGTCGCCTTCAAAGTCAAAGTTAAGAAGCGGAATAGTAAAGATACGCTCACGACGAACCGCAGGCAGGGCCTTTAGTTGGTAGCCATTGAATGAGTCTTCAGTTCCAACTGCTTGGCTAGTGCCTGAGTAAAGGGTAAACTTAAGCCCAAGAGATTCTTTTGGCTTTACATCGTATTGATCTAGACCAGTAATATCTTGGGTAAAGTCAAAGTTATTGTCTACTGTAATGACATCAGTAGCAGTTTCATCAGCATCAACGATTGAGAACTTAAGTTGTCCAACCATTGGGGTAGTCTCGCGTAGCTTGATTAACTCAAAGTGCTTGTCTTCAAGTGTGAAGTAGCGGATCTGTCCTGTTTGGATGTAGCCACTTGATACCAAAGTATCTGCTTGGAAGTAAACTCCAACGCCGGTAACGCCAATAGCCAACTTGTTTGTAGTACCGATTACGCATACTGATGTTACTTCAGCGGTACTTGGTACACGCAAGTGGGTAGCGTAAGCCATTTGATTAGGTGTGATTTCACGGCTAAGGTCAATCTTGACCAAGCCTGATGAGTATGTGCCGTCGCCATTGTCAATGTAGTTTGATACGGTGCAGTAGGCAAAGCGGTCATTGAATGTGATTGATCGGCATGGCAAGCCGTTAAGGTTTGTGCCGGATGCTGGATCGTAGCCGTTGGTAATAACGGTAATAGGACCGTAGGTTATGTAACCTGATGATACGAAACCTGATGTATCAATCTGTCCTACACGTACACCCTTGTTAGTTCCAAAGACCATGTATTTACCGACATAAGATCCAAGAGCGTAGATACGCTCACCCTTTGGCATATCAGCTGCAGTTAACGCCTTGGTTAATAGCGGTACGTTTCCTGATGTATCCAAGGATAGGCGAAATACGGTTGAAGAATCGCCAACATAACCAGCAATGTAAATAGCGTTAGGACCTTCGCAGATGCCAGTCCATACCCACTTGGAGTTTGGATGGGCGTAGATAGGAAGGTTGGTATTGCTAGATAGCGCAACGGTACCAGTAACAGTTGCTTCTGCCGATGAAGCAGTTGTGCTGGCAAAAGAAAATCGGGTTGAGTCTGGTACAGCAGTTACTGTCCATGTGCCGTTGTAGTTAGTTCCAACTGAGGATACGGTTACAGTTGATCCAACTGAGAAGTTGTGAGCAGTGCCGTCGGTTTTAAGCGTAGCTACGTTTGCTGCGATTACCGCATCAACTACGTTGAATGTGGTTACGGTTACTACTTCGTAAACATAGTTATTAATACCAGCGATTAAGCGTTGCTTGACCCAGTTCATAGATACTGATGTAACGGTACCTACTGCTGATGGATGAGTAAAGATAGATGTGCCACTGGTTGCGCCAGTTAGTGGGCCTTTGTAAATGCCTGTTGCGTTAGCCGCATAGTAGTTAGTTCCGTCTTGGGCTACAGATAAGATCGTGCCAGTGCCACCCCATGTAAGGGTTGTGGTTGTACCAGCTGCGGTTGTGCGATAAAGGTTTGATCCATCCGCCCAAACGACTACGTTTACACCGTTGGCATCTGTTCCGCCAACCATGATCGGAGCGTTGGTAGCGGTGTGAGCCTGAGTTACATCCGGCAATAGTGTTACCTTGCCGATGTTAAAGACATCCACGCCAGCTGATTTATTAAATCTAAGAGCTACAGTCTCGCCTTGTACTGGTTCTTCGTAGCGAATACCAGCGCCGTAGTGGAATGATGATTGGCTACGTAGCCACCAACCTGTAAGGGTTTGCTCGCCTGGTTCCTTTTGCTGGTCAATCTGTTGCTTACGGTATTGCGCTGTCTCACGCTTGTAAGGGTATTCCTTGTTAGGGCCAATGAAGAACGGTAGCCCCGCTACCGCAACATCGTAGTTATTGGAAGTGTTTTGGTAAGTATTACCAGAGTTGGCTGGTTGTCCAATTGGGTCAACCGCTCTTTCGGCAATGTGTAAATAACCGTCGTCGCCTATAGCCACCTATACTCCTTAGTTTGTTCCAATAAAAAACCCACCCCGAAGGGTGGGCTGTAAATGCTTTATTTAATTATGCAGTTGGTTGAGTAATTTCAGTCCAAGACTTAATTGTTTCAACCCATTGATAAATTTTGCCATCTGTTGGATAAGGCGTAGGCGCTTGCCATTGGCAAGTTTCTTCATTAAGAATCCAAGAATCAAATGGCTTTGGTGCAATAAACGCATCGCGGTTTGCATCATAGGTATATCCAATACCTGCATAATTTTTGCGGATATTGCCGTGATACGAGGTGCGAACGCACTTTTGATTACGAAAATTACCGTACCAAATTTCAGGGCTTAAACCATCAATTAGTTCGGTTTCATCTATTCCGACTATAACTTCGGTAACAATGTTATTAGAATCTAAAAAAGCATAATGAGCCATTATGACCAACTCACATTTCCTGTACCTGCGGTAATTGTTGTAACTTTATTTGAACCTACGGTTGTTGTAGAACCTGTTAATCCTGAACCAATTGTAATAGTTTTGCTAGATGGATAGGATAAAATAACAATTCCTGACCCGCCAGAACCTTGAACATAAGAGGCAGGGTCTTTTCCGCCAAGTCCACCTCCGCCGCCTCCAGTGTTGGTTGCGCCATTATTACCATTACTTGATATTAAAACTCCTGCGCCACCGCCCCCATTGCCGCCAGAGCCTGGCGTTCCAAAATAAGAACCACCACCGCCGCCACCGCCATAATAAGTTGAAGTTCCGCTAATTGATGTTGAAATACCATTTCCACCATTACCGCCACCGCCAGTACCAGCATTTCCTCCAACGGCTCCAGCACCGCCACCGCCACCGCCTGGATAAGGACTTCCTCCTGCATATCCATTTCCACCTGCATAACCTTGATTTGCAGTTCCGTTTCCTGGTGTATATGTTCCTTGTGATGCACCACCACCAGAACCACCAGAAAGGCTGTTAGTTCCGTATGCTCCACCACCACCACCAACGGAAGTAATTGTTGCAAAAACTGAATTTGACCCATTATTTGAAACTGATGGAAAAGTTCCAGTTGGATTTATGCCAGCGCCACCAGCGCCAACGGTTACAGTGTAGGATGTATTAGGAGAAAGGGTTAAAGCATTTTCAAGTGTACCACCGCCACCTGTTTGCCCAACTGTGCATCTAACGCCACCCGCTCCGCCTCCGCCACCACCTTGAGATGGACCACCTCCAGCCGCACCACCACCAGCGACTACAAGATAATCAACAGTTATAGTAAGATGACCCGTAACTCCTGAAGCTAAAATTCCTGGAAGTAACATTATGCTAAATCTCCCAACACTAGCCAGTTGTTGGCTGAGGTTTGAACAGCAGTGCAACCTGAGTATTGTGTACGAGTTTTTGGAGCTGATGCAGTAGAACCTGTTGAAGTAATGGTTACACCGCTACCTTGAGTAATTGTGGTTTGTCCTGCACCTGTTTGAGCGAAGTTAAGAATGGTGCCTACAGGAAATGCCACCGAACTATTAGGTGGGATTGTAAAGGTGTTAGCCGATGCGTTGTTGATAGTAACAAGGGTGTTGTTACCGTCTGCCAAGACTGCGGTGTATGAAGCAGACTGAGCGTTGATAGCAAGGGTAGGGGTAACGGTTGTATTAGTTAATAACGAGACGGCCATTAGAGTGTTACTCCTGTCGCAGTAAAGTCTGTATTTCCTGTGGTTGAATAAACACTAAGGGTGTCACCAGTTGCCAATGTCCATCCTGGGCTTTCGTGGATGGTTGATGTGGCTGGCACGTTGAAGTTGTAATATTGGTAGTAAGCAGAGCCACCAGACTTGGTGATTGATACACGGATTGAGTCTGTTGTTCCGCCCTTATTACAGACAGTAAACGAAGATACAATTGAACCGTTGGTTGAGCCAGTAACCAGCGTAGTTGTGGTTGTGGCTCCTGGTGTTGATTGTCCTAGGACTACATATGCGGTTGCCATTATGCCAAGTCTCCTACCACTGTAAATGTGTTTGTGCCTGTGCAGATGATGCTTGCGGCTGAGTATTGTGTACGAAGTTTGGTGCCAGTACCAGTAAACGATGATGTGCCATCGTTAGCGATAGTTACTTGACCTGCTCCGATTTGTTGGATGTTGATAACCGCACCAGTTGAAAATACAGCTGATGGGATAGTCAAGGTAATTGCGCTGGCGTTGCTTAGTGTTACCAACTTAGCAACATCTGTACTAGTCAATGTGTAAGTGGTTGTGGTTTGGGCATTAAGTACCAAGTTAGCAAACGCTAGTGGGCCACTACCAACTTCATCTGTTACAGCCGCCGCTAGGTTGGCTGAGGTAGGAGTTGCTAGGAATGTCGCTACGTTAGTTCCAAGCCCAGATACAGCAGTTGAGATTGCTACATTTGAGATAGTGTTTGATGAACCTGAGATAGTCTTATTGGTCAGGGTTTGGGTATCGGTTGTGCCTACTACAGTTCCAGCAACACCATGTGCAGTTGTAGCAGCCACATGGTCTTGTAGATCTGTAAGATCTTGGGCTACGATTACGTGGCGTACTACTGCTCCGGCATTGTGGGCTGTTGCCGATGTTCCGTTAAAAGAACGGGTTATGTTTAGAGTATAACCTGAATAGCTGTTAACTAACACCAGTTCTTCAGAAGCGGTATTGTAGTCAAGAGCAACTACGAAAGGTTGCCCTGATGTTGGATAGCCTGTTGGAGAACTAGACAAAGTAACAGACGTTGCCGAACTGTTAATGCTAGAAGCAACTGTGTTATCAACGGCAGTTGCAGAGTAATATCGTCTTGTAGCCATAGGCCTTCCTTAGCTTGTGTAGTGCGTACGTGGGGGGAATTGTTCTTGCAGACGGCGTACTTCAACAAGTAGACGTTGCTGGTAAAGTTGTTGCAATGAACGACCAATGTTGGTTGCTGAACCAACTGGGTCATTACCTTGCTGAGCATCTGCTTCAGCGGTAGCCGCAGGTACACGACCTAGATCTAGGTACATCGCTGTACGGTAGGCAGCACCAAGAATGATTACTTCTCGTGCTGAGTCAGGTAGACCTGTCATTGTAAAATCGTCTGTATCGTATTGAAGGTTGGTTGGCTTCTTAGCGTAAGTAACCATTACAGTACGACCCGGAATAATACCTTCACGGATTGAGATTGTCTTACCGCTGTTCCAAGTTACTGGGTTAGCCATCTTGTCAATGCGGTAGTGACGAATTGGTAGCCATTCTTTAGATGGTCCAATTGTCTGCCATGAGGCACCAAGAATTGAGATTGCTTCTTGTGGCAGTTGGTAAGTAGTACGAGCTGCTTGCCAAGTAAAGGTGGTGTAGTAAGTGCCGAACAGATCTGGGTAGACACCATCAATGGCTAGGTTAATATTCCGGCGGATAACTGATCGCGGAAAGGAAGGCGTGATAGTTACACGGGTACCAGCACTGTGAGTGGTGGCAACTGTGTCTCGGAAACCTCTGCCATATGCAGGGATGGTAGCCGTATTTGTAGTACGGTTAAATGAGTCTACCCAAATTAGTTCGTCGTCAATTTCTACAAGTCCACGAGTTAATACTGTTCCATCTGCTACGGTAAAGGTAGTTGCCGTTGCAGTCATAGGGGCAGTAAGAAACGTAGCCTGATCTTGGCGGTTTGTATAACCAGTAAGCGCCAGCTG
>Ga0208744_1000147_pt1 | contig 33148 bp, 37 predicted proteins | sample CryBogCBH24Aug09_FD_184620 | JGI IMG/M metagenome (GOLD analysis project Ga0208744, IMG submission 184620) | Freshwater microbial communities from Crystal Bog, Wisconsin, USA - CBH24Aug09 (SPAdes) (version 2) | ecosystem: Environmental > Aquatic > Freshwater > Lake | place: Crystal Bog...
TCCGCCACAGCTTGCAGCGCCTCCAAGATGCCGTCATTGGTGCAGGTCCAATGCCCTTCCAGGCTGGTGCAGGTATAGGCTTTGGTCTTGAACTCGAAGCGGATGGTTGCGTCGAACGTCATGCCATGGACCTTGCAGCTTGTGCTGTGGGCGTCTGCCGTGAAGTCGATAACCCTAGCCATGGCCTGTGCTCCCTGCGAGTCTCGTCCCGTCCCTTGATATGTCGTACCATTCGGGACGAAGACCCGCAAGGATCGTCGGCTCACAGCTCGCGGACGTTGCCCTTCTGCCGCGGGATCAGAGACCAGATGGCCTTGGCCAATCCGCTGGTGCGCTTGGCAGGCGCCGCCTCTACGGGCGGGAACGTTCCCACGGGCTTGCGGATGGTTACCTTGTGGCGCCGCGCCATCTCCTGGATGGCCGCCGCGGTTGGGTCCGCCTGCTCCTTGGCTGCCTGCCTCAGCTCGTCCATGCGCCTATGGGTGGACAGCCCGCCAACCATGGGCAGGTCGTGCGTCGCCGTGGCGCGTGGGGGGATCTCCGCGTATGTCCCGTCTGGCGTAGGCACCCAGCATGGTTGCTCGCCCGCTTGGATGGTGATTCGGACGGGTCCGGGCCCGTGGCAGATCACCTGTGCCCCGCGGCCCAGTCCCACGCAAGGGCGGCCCGGCTCCTTCCACAGCTGGGCATTCTCCTCGCCAACCTCTATGCCGGTGTCCTGCCGGACTTGGAAGCGCAAGGGCCGGACGCGGGTCCAGTCGTGCCAGATGTCATCGCCTCCCATGAAGTCCGACAGGCTCAGCCCGTGGCCAGTCCTGAACCGAAAGGTACCAGCCAGCCTGTCCGTCTCGACTGCCGCCGTCCCGTCCTTGGCCAGCATGATCGCCCTGGACCCATTCTCGATCACGATGGGGCCCGCGTCGGGTCCATCCGCATGGACTTTGACCATGGCCCCGTTCGGAGCCACCGACAGGCCGCCGCCCGGCAGCTCGAACGCCAGCCCGTCCGGGCCATTGGCCAAGGTCCGCCATCCCCGGCTGTCCAGCGCGAAGAAAGCCGTGCAGTCGTTGGGCACTTCCAGCATGCCCCGGTTGGCTTGCACGTCATACAGGCCGGCATTCGTCCTGATCACCTGCGCATGCCTGTCCGGCGCCGTGAACACCTGCCCCAGGCCATCCGGGGAAGTCTGTGGCCAGCCCTGCCAGCCTTCGAATTCGGATCGTGTCGCGCTCATGTCATGCCCTCCCTTCCAAAGATTCCAGCAGGCGCCTTGCCGCCATCCGACGATGGGCCGATCCGCCCATGGTCACGAAGACCAGACTGCCGCCCTGCCCGTCGTGGTCTAGGTCCATGGCCCCGGACCATTGCAGCCAGTCTGAGACGATGGCAGGGACCGCGGAGCAGTGCTCGCGGAATCCGGCTATGTCCAGCTCGCCGGAATCGTATCGGTGAGCCGGGTAAGCCTTGCCATCAGCCATGGCGCGCAACAGCAGTTCCGCCGTCCAGCGCTGGCCTTGGGTCAAGACCTCCCAAGGGTTGCCCTCCCAGGGCGATGCCGCGGCGCTCATGATGCCCGCCGCAGGCGAAGCCATGAGAATGGCATGGCCTTGGCAGTAGGCGTTTCATGCTTGGCGTTGGATTCCCGGACGGCATAGACCGGGGCGCCGTAGTGATAGGCCAGCGCGTCTGCCTTGGCTTGCGCCCTGCCGCGGGTTGCGAACAGCTGGCCACTAGCGCGGCAGCCGGAACGCGTGTCGAAGATTTCGAATCTAGCCATGGTAGTCCCCTCCCCAGGGTGCCCCCGGTTGATTCCGGGGGCTTTGTTGTTGGTTAGGCAGCCAGACGCATGGCAGGAGCCGGGCGGATGTTTTTGCGGGATTCGGCTACGGCCTCGCGCACCATGTCGTGAAACTCGCCGCTTTCCAGAAAGTCCGACGCCTTCACATAGGCGCATCCGCCAAGATACGAGGTTCCGATTTTCTTCCCATCGAGGCGGACGCAGACTTGGACTTGGAACCATTCCCACGTCCCGTTGCGGACATTTTCGATGTCGTCTTCAAACTCGAAGGCGTCCGCCGGGTCCATGTCTTCGGGTTCCACGACGCATTCCACGGAAAAGCGCGCCGTTTTGAAGCTGTAGATCTTTTCGTTTTCCATGATGTTTTTCTCCCCTTTGTTTTTCTGCGAGTGGTTGCCCTCGTCAGCCGGAGCCTCACTCCGGGACCATCGGGGGCGCGAGGCCCCCTAGGTTTCGGGCTTACCACTGGTCGGCAGCTTTGAGCGCCATTTCCGCATGGCCTGTCGTTCCGTGAACCAAGGCGACCCTGGACTCCTTTTGGGTCCTCGTCCTTCCGTTGGTGTGGATGCTGCTGACCTCCAAGGCGTCGGTTCCTGCGAGCTTGCTTGCCAAGGCAAGGGCGGCGGCTTTCTCGTTGGCCTCGTTTCCGAGCGCGTAGTCATGGGGAACCGTGAGGGATTGGCCGGTAGGAATCGCGATCGCCTTGTAGCGAGATCCCTTGATGTTGGTCGGTCCGAAGTGGCGGATTTCGATGATCATTTTTTCTCTCCCTGTTGCGCCGGCTTTGGTTGATTCGCGCCGGTCTCATATAGTTATTGGTACTTGCGGGGCCCTTGGATCATCTTTTTTTTACGCTTTTTTGCCCCTTGCCGCTTGCCCCCTGGGGGCCCTTGCCAAAGCTTGCCTTGGTACCCCTGATCCCCCGGCCCCTTGCGGGGTCCGGGGGTAGGCCGGCGGCTTTGCCGCCTTGGATCTTGCCGCTTTGTCAGGGCCAAACGGTCCGATCCGTATAAGCCCCCTCGAAGTTGGCCCCCGAAAGCGATGCCTTTGTGAAGTCCACTGCGTAAACTTCGGCCCCGCCAAGGTTGGCCTTCGTCAGGTCGGCCCTCCAAAAAATGGCCTTGCTAAGGTCGGCCCCCCGTAGGTCGGCCCCCGAAAGATCCGCTTTGCTGAGGTTAGCTCCAACCAGATTGGCACCCCGAAGGTCGGCCCCAACAAGATTGGCCCCCTTAAGGTTGGCCCCCCTTAGGTTGGCTTTTGGTCCGATTTCGTATCCGTTGACTTGCATGACATTGTTCCCCTTGCTTGCCGGGCCCGTCCCGGTACCCCCTTGCCCCCAGCCGGCGATCCGGTCTGGGGGTGGAGGGCGCGGCGCGCCGGGTATCTCGGCGGGGCCTACTCGATGGGGCTGACATCGACCAGGATGCAGTACCCGCCTTGGAGCTTGCTGACCTTGGGCAGGTCATTGGCGTGGATCAGCCCTGCCGCGCAATAGTCTTCGAGCCTGTTTTGGGCCTTATCCCTGTTGGAGAAGGGGCCCGCGTAGTAGGTGTTGGTGTGATTCCGGTCCATCTTGGTCATTTTCTTTTTCTCCACTTTGGGCCCCGCATCATTGCGGCGCATCCATATAGTATTACGCAAGGGCCGCCCTAGCGGATCACAGAAAGCGCAAAGAAATGGATGGGAAATGGCAAAGAATTTAGCAGTGCGCCATGGCCCCCGATTCACGGGGCCCGACGGCATGACGGCCAAGCAGGCCCGCTTTGTGGTGGAGTATGTCCAGTGTGGGGGGCAAGGATCCCTTGCCGCTGAGCGGGCAGGCTATTCTTCGCCAGCGCAATCCGCTTATGGCCTATTGCGCTTGCCCGCCGTTCGCGCCGCCGTGGATGAGCGCGTTTTGCTTATGGTTGAAGAAGGCAAGGCTTGCGCCATGGCTACGTTGCTTGACGTGGCCCGAAACGGCCGCAACGAGTCAGCCAGGGTAGCCGCCGCCTCAAAATTGGCTCAAATAGGCCGCCTGATCCCCGAAAAAGACGAACAGAATCAAGGCGATAGCAAGCCGATCAGTCAATGGACTGTCGAGCAATTGATGGACCTCGCCTCTCGCGGCCGTCAAGCCATGGCGATCCAGTCCTCGCCCGTCATCGACGTCACAGCGAGCGAATGTTCCGAAATCTTGAACGATTAAGGGGCATTCCGGGAACGAGATCGTAAGAGATTCACCAATCTTTTACCAATAGTCCGATAGTCGCCCGTCAGTCGCCCCCGCTCCAAGCTCCAAAGCCCTTGCGCCCCAAGGCGGCGGCGGGGCCGCCGCCCTTGCATGGCCCTTGGCCGGCCCTGGGCCCGGCCCGCGGCGGCCCCGGCCCCCACCCTTGGTGGCGGACCCGACCCCTGGCTCGGTGGCGATTGCAAGGCCCGCTGAGAAAATTTCTACCTTTCCAAAATAACTCGACCCCCTCACGGGTCATCCGCCAAAACGAACAGACATCCCCATCGGGCAACTGGATGGGGGACACCATGGCGGCCTACTACAACGAGATCGACCCATTTGCGGCGCAGTGGCTCCGCAATCTGATCGAAGCGGGACACATAGCAGGGGGGGGGCACGTCGATGAGCGCGATATCAGGGACATCAAGCCAGCCGAACTTCTGGGATACACCCAGTGCCACTTCTTTGCAGGCCTGGGCGGTTGGTCAAGGGCTCTGCGCCTTGCAGGATGGGGAGACGACCAAGCGGTGTGGACGGGCTCCTGCCCATGCCAACCTTTCAGCTGCGCAGGCAAAGGAGCAGGGCTTGCTGACGAGCGGCACCTTTGGCCCCACTTCCACTGGCTGGTCTCCCAGTGCCGCCCTGCAATCGTCTTTGGCGAGCAGGTTGCGTCAAAAGACGGCCTCGCTTGGCTCGACCTTGTATCGGCTGACCTGGAAGGAGAGGGCTACGCCGTCGGGTCGGCAGATTTGTGCGCTGCGGGCGTCGGTGCTCCGCACATCCGGCAAAGGCTCTACTGGTGCGCCAAAGACGGGCTGGACAACGGTAACCACCCGCGACTGGAAGGACACGGGATGCGACATCAAGCCGCGCTCGGACGGGACGGAACGGCTGGACCAGTTGCCGAGGCAGGCCAATCTGGCGAGTTGGCCGACACCCTGCTCCAAGGTGGCGGCGGGAGGGGAATACAAGGACCCGGAGAAGGCGATGGCGCGGGCTCTGGGTCCGCATGCGAACGACCTGAGGGACTTTGCCGCGATGGCGGGCTGGCCGACCTGCAAGGCCCACGACGGGGAGTTTGGGACTCCGATGATGACGGGCAGGCCGATGGAGAAGTCCACGCACCTTGCGACGATCACCAAGCTGGTCTCGTCAGTGTCCGGCCCCGCGCGACTAACGGCGACTGGGCATCTGCTGACTGGCTCTTCTGCCGGGATCAAAAGTGGCGGTCAGTTGAGCCCGGCACATTCCCGCTGGCTAATGGGGTTCCCGGACGCGTGGGACGACTGCGCGCCTACGGCAACGCGATCGTCCCGCAAGTCGCGCAAGCCTTCATAGAGGCCTGCATGGGCTGATATAGCGGGAGCACCCCAACTCCCGCGTACGGCCTTCTAATGAGCAACCAGAGGCATTCTGACAGCGCCCCCAGGAAGCGCAATCCGGTAGCCCGAGCGCTGCGGACCCCTACCTTTCGCCCCCGAACGGTAAAGCCCGGCAAAGGCCGCGGCACTTACCGCCGGCAACGCGATCTTGACTGGGCAAAAGGCACCCCCCTGCCTGATTTAGCCTGAAACACCCGAGGGCCCCGACATGCAGCCGACGCCTTACAGCCGCCAGTTCAACTTCTCGGGCTACGAGGGCTCGAATCCGGGCGCCAACCCGCCCGCCGACAAGCTGGACAGCGAGTTCAACGCCCTGAAGGTGTCTTTGGACCAGGTAGACTATAACCTGGCACTGATCCAGCGCGACGACGGCCAACTGGCCAACCAGTCGGTTGGATTGGTCCAGCTGAAGCCGGAAGTCCTGGCATATTTCGGCGTCGGCGGCACGTATTCGGGCACCGGAACGGGCGGCTCGGGGAGTGGGGGCGGCAATACCTACGTGTCGGGCGGCGGCGCCCTGTATGCGTGGCAGTTGCTGGACATGCCGCACTCCTGGACGGGTCTGGGTGGCCAGGTTCTGGTCGTCTCCCCGGACGGAAGCGGCGTTACCACCGAGGCGCTGCCTTCTGCCAGCACGAATTTCAAGGCTCTGACTGATGCCTTCAGCTCTTTCAGCGGCAAGGCGGGCTATACCGTCCGAATCGACTCCACCGCAACCGTTCTGGAGGCCGTGAACATCACGATTGTGCCCGGCGCATCGTATGCCCGGTGCGACCAGAACCAGGACTGGGGCGGTTTCACGCAGACCAATCTGGTTACCAAGAAGGCTGCCGATACCTTCGTGGATCTGGGCGCTTCGGTCTCTGGGACCGTCGCCATTGACCCTGCGAATGGGATGGTGATCAGGGGAACCATCGCCGGCAGCGTCAACTGGACCTTCACGGGCCTGCCCCCGGCGGGAGAAGTCTGGACGCTCGAGATGGTTCTGGAGAATGCCGGGGCCTTCACCCACTCCTGGCCGGCCGGAACCGACTGGGGCGGCTCCACGACGTCGGCGATGCCGACTTTGAACTCCACGGGCTGGAGCGTCCTGGCCTTCCAGTTGTTCGCGGACGGCCTGACCATCGCTGTCAAGGTGCGCTGAGCATGGGAAAGAAGCTGGTAGCGGTTCTGGGAGGTGCGGGCCCCCTGGGCAGCGGCGGATCGGGCGCCAGCGGCAATGTGCTGACGTTTCTGACCACGAAACTGCCCACCGGGACGGCTGGGACCTATTACACGACGGCAGTCAGCGCGTCGTTGACCGGAACCACGTTCTCCGTGGCTTCTGGGGGCTTCCCGACGGGCATTACGATGAGCGCGGACGGCGCAATCACCGGCACGCCGTCGGCAGCCGGCGACAGCACGGTCTACATCACCGCCACGAACGGAAGTCAGACTCTGACCGCTGGATTCCTGATCAGCATCATGGCCGTTTCCGCCCCCAGCACGGGCGGAGGCGGCACGACTGTGAATCTGGGGGGCGGCGGGCTGCCGCTGAGCGGAACCGGCAACAGCGGCGGCACCAACAACAACAAAACTCCCCCTGGAGCGTCTGCTCCCCTGACCATCACGACCACCAGCGTCCCCGCCGGCAAGGTTGGCACGGCTTACGGCACCGGGACCCCTCCCAAGGTCCAGATTACCGCCAGCACGATGACGGGGACCACCTTTGCAATCGTCCCCAACCCGAATCCCAAGGTTACCGACAACGGCCTGCCCCCAGGCATCACCCTGAGTGGAGCCGGAGCCCTGACAGGCACGCCAACCGACCCAGGGACCTATAAGTTCACCGTCCAGGCTTCGAACGGCACTGGAACGGCGACGGCAACCGCCACCCAGTCCTATTCGTGTTCGGTCTCGACGGCGGCGGGCACCCCCAGCAACCCGACCACCAAGTCCTCGCCCGAGCTGAATAACTTCGTGCTGTTCCCGGACGGCTACGCGATGGTCGCTGCCAACGGCCTGGCCAAGGCGGGCGGCGTTGCCGAGTTCTCCGGCCTGTGGACCGCTGGCAAGGACGCGGCGTCCGCCGGCGGCCGGATCGTGGTTGCGGAGGCCACCGGCAAGATCTGGGTGGGAACCAACGTCAAGTCCACCTCGGCCTCGCCCTCATGGACCCAGACGGCCAATCTGGGCATGAACTGCAAGAAGGTCCTGACGGACGGCAGCACGTTCGTGGTCGTGGGCGACACCGGCATTGCCTATTCGTCTGACGGCGTGTCCTGGGCGACGATTCCGCTGGCCACTTTTCTCAGCACGAATCTGGGTGGCCAGTTGAGTGGCTTCACCAGCCTGTTCTACCAGCCGGGCCTTACCAAGCCCTGGGTCGTGGTAGGCAGCGGAGCGGCTGGCCAAAAGATCGTGTCGGCGGGCGCAGCGTTTCCATCCGGTCCCTGGACACCCAGCGGCAATCTGGCCGTCCAGATGTTCCCCAACGCCTTCTGCGGCCTGCCCAATGGCAGCTTGAACAGCGGAACCCCCAGCGCGACCTATGCGCCGGACATCAACGGGACTTTCCTGGGCCTGACCGGCTGGACGCACACGGGCGGATGGTTCATGGACTATTCCATGACCGGAAACTCTGGTTATCCGGGATACTCCGACCGCTGGGCATATGTGGACACGACGGCTGGCGGCGTCGCGGAAACGCCCAACACGTTCGCGGGCAACGCCCCCAACCCCTTCCCGTCCGGCAAGACCAAGTTTGCCTGTCAATCGAACGTTTACGGCGGCTCGCCTGGGATCAGCAGCACCTTGACGTTGCCAAGCTCAATGGCCGCCAACATCGCGGCAGGGCATATCAACTTCACGCTGGGCGGCAGCGTGGTTTCGGCGTCAGCGAGCGGCACCTACCACTGCCAACTGAATATCAAGCTGGTCTGCTATGATTCGACGGGAGCCACGATCTCCACGCCGACCTTCTCCAGCGACCAGAACTCCAAGAACTCCTGGACGGCCTTCTCGATCACCGGAACGCTGCCGACCAACACCTCCAGCGTCAAGATCCAGGTCCTGGGAACGGTCGATGCCCCGAGTTTGATGGTCATGGGCGTTGCGGACTTCTCCCTGTCGTTCGTGGACTCGACCGGCGCGGATGTGACCGGTGCGGCCGCCGGCGGCAAGGACTGCGGTGTGGTCGCCGGCCAGAGCTTTGGCATCGCCCAGTCTGCCGATCTGGTTACCTGGACGGACCATTCCAAGGGGGCGGCTTACGGCAACATCGGGCTGGCCATCTCGGCGGTGGACGCCAAGACCATGCTGGTTGCGACCGACAAGAAGGGCTCCACGGTCGAGCTGGAGGTGTCCAGCGATTACGGCATGAACTGGACAGGGCACAGCAACCCGGCCCGCAAGAACGACCCGACCAGCGGCAATACGTTCTTCGACATCTCGTATGGGCGAATCTGGCTGGGCACTGGCCAGTATCTCAGCTGGACCGACGACGGAGGCACCACCTGGGGCGGCCCCGTGTGGTTCACGCCCTATGACGGCAAGGCCAGGAGCCCCCAGGCCATTTGCGGGCTGTGAAGATGGCCAAGAAGCCAGTCAAGGCGGCACCCGACGAAGATCTCGATCTGACCAAGATCGACTTCGAGAAGGCCGACAAGGAGACCATCGAGCGGGCGGTGGCCGCCGCCGAGCGCCTGGTTGCCATCAAGAAGGCCGAGGGCTCGCTGCTGGACTTCTGCAAGTTCATGACGCCCAGCTTGAACGACGAGGAAGACGCAACCCTGACTGACTTCAAGGTGGCCCCGCATCTGGAGTTGATCGCGGAGCGCCTGGAGGCAATGGAAAGGGGGGAGATTCAAAGGCTGCTGATCAGCATGCCCCCCGGACACGGCAAAAGCCAGCTGTGCACCCGATTGTTCCCCGCATGGTTCATCGGCAGGAACCCGAGGCGCCGGTGCTTGCTGGTGGGCTATTCAGAGACCTTTGCACGGGCTGAGTTCGGGTTGCCCTTGAGCAGGTTGCTGAAGTGGCAGGCCTATCAAAGCGTGTTCCCTGGGGTCAGCTTGAGCGGGGGCAGCAAGGCTGTCGATAACCTGGTGTTGTCCACGGGCGGGTACATCGCCAGCGTGGGCAAGGGCGGAGCGCTGACCGGTAGGAGGGGCGAGTTGATCGTAGTTGACGACCCGTTCAAGGGCGCCGAGGAGGCCGCCAGCGAAACCGAGCGCAACAAGCTGTGGGAATGGTTCAAGAAGGACCTGAAGAGTCGCCAGGCCGCCGGCAAGAACCGCGGGATCGTGGTCATCGCCACCCGGTGGCACGAGGAAGACCTGATCGGGAAGATTCTGGAAAGTGAAGAGGCCGGGCGATGGGAATACCTGCGCCTGCCCGCCATCTTCGAGGAGCGGGACGCCCAACTTGCCACCCGAATGGGAAAGAACGTCGGTGACGCGCTGTGGCCCGAGATGTACGACCGGGACTTCATGGACGAGATGCGCGGCACGGACCCGCGCGCCTTCCAGTGTCTGTATCAACAAGAGCCCGTCCCCGACGACGGCGTGTTGTTCCGGGCGGAGCACCTGAAGGAGTACCGCGAGAAGCAGTTGCCCAAGGGTCTGAGGATCTATGGGTCGGTCGATTATGCCGCCAGCGGGGACCAAACCGCCGACAACCAATGCTTCTTGGTCAGTGGAGTGGATGACAAGGGCAAGCTGTGGCTCCTGGATGCGGTCTGGGGCAAGCACGATCTGGACAAGTTCGTCGAGAAGATGCTGGATGCCTGCGTCAAGTGGAAGCCGCTGGTGGTCTATGGGGAAAAGGGACCATTGCCCAAGGTGGCCATGAGCTATTTGCGGCGGCGCATGTCCGAGCGCCGGGTGCACGTGAACTTCAGCGAGTTCGCCAGCACCAAGGACAAGGTGGTCCGCTCCCAGGCGATTCTGGCCAGGTGTTCCACCGGGATGGTCATGTTCCCCGAGCACGCTGACTGGTGGCCGGCGGCCCGGACCGAGCTTCTCAAGTTCCCGAACGGCAAGCACGACGACTTCGTGGACTGCATGAGTTTGTTCGGCCAGGGGCTCAAGCGTCAGCTCAGGGGGAGTGGTGTGGCAGGTTCCAAGCCGCTGGAAATCGAGCCCGACCCCCAGCACAACATCATCAACTGGATCATGTTTCAGACGCGGGCCGAAGAGCGCGCCCGCAAGTTCGCGGAAGCCCACAAGGGCTTTTAGGCGTTTTGCCTCTCATTTAGCACGAAACAGAACGGAGCCCCAGCCATGACCCTTCGCCGTGACTATGTGCCACTTCCGGACGGCGGCCAGGCACCGGGCGACGCAATCCAGTGCATGCCGTTTGGCAGCGTTTCGACGCACGCCTATACGGGAAGCGCCTCTCAGATTACGCTGGGGGCTACCACTGAGATCGTCCAGTTCTTCGCCGACACGGACGTCTATGTGGCAGTCGGCACGAATCCGACGGCCACCAACACCAGTTGGCTGGCCAAGGGCGGCACCTATTTTGCCTATACGGTCCCGATTGGCTCCAAAATCAGCGTGCTGGCGGCCAGCACCGGCGGGAATATCCGCATCATGGAGGCCTGATAATGTTCAGCCCCATTCCGGCGGCTGGCGGGGGCAGCGGCGGTGGCTCCTATACGCCCGTCCCCAGCCAGACCATCAATCTCAGCGGCGGCAGCGCTTCCATCACAAACGGGATTGACCACCTGGTTCTGACAGGTGTTGCCTCTGGCGGCCTGACGTTGGCGGTTCCCGGAGACGGCTTCTACTTCATCGACGCGACGGCGGCTTCAGCCACCGGCGGCGCCACGGTCTCGCTCTCGGCTACGAACGGCAACGTCGCCATCCCGCTCGGGATCGAGTCCATCTGGCACGTCGCCGCGGGCACCGCGAAGCGCTACAACGCCCTCACGACCGCAAGGGCTCTTGCGCACGCGACCGGCAACACGACGGTCTCCTCTCCGGGGACGAACATTGCCCTCGACACCCTCGACTACCAAGACGTCTCGGGGATGTGGACCACGGGCGACAACACGAAACTCGTCGTTCCCGCCGGGTTCACGAAGGCGCGCGTCACGGCGGGCATCTATCAAGCATTTACTGGGAACCTTTATATCAACTGGTGGAGCGCGGTCCTGAAGAACGGAGCGGGCATAACGCCGCAGGTCGCCGTCACGGGCTACTACACCGGCGAGCAGTGCAACCCGATCATCCCCGTCGTGGCGGGCGACTACTTTCAACTGAACTGCGCCTGCCAAGCGGCGAATCCGGTCTATAACGGGACGTGGATGCAACTGGAGTGCTTCCCATGAGCGACACGATAGGCACCGTCTCCGTCCTATTCGGGCGCATCGTCCCCGTCTTCAGCGTCGCCGACGCCCAGGCGCAGAAGCTGACCTATCTGCACCAGTCGTGCTCGGCCAACATCTCCGCGAAGTGGGACCCGTCGGGCCAGGCGAACGCGGCCCTCACGCTGGCCAGCGGCGCGGACTCCGCGATCATGTCCATGGCGGACGCCAAGGCCTGCCTCGCATGGGTTGGCCAGTGCGTCACCGCCTGTAGGACCCTCGAGAGCGAGATCGCGGCCATCGTCGCCGATTCCACGAAGACGGACGCCCAGAAGGTGGCCGGCATCGACGCCATCAACTGGGTTTCCCAGTCATAAGGGGCTCCAATGTCCGAGCTTGATCCGACCAGCATCACCGATCCGATGAACGCCTCGCAGACGCCAGACGAGCCCAAGGGCACGTCCGAGAACGAGAAGCCTGACCCGGATCCGGCCCGCGAGGAGCTGGTCAAGCAGTGGACCAACCGCGTTCTGGACAGCAAGAAGTATTTCGAGAAGCCTTTCAAGACCATGAAGAACTGCCAGGATTGGGCGTTCTATGGTGGTGAAAAGTCGTGGGTTCTGGGGGCTTCAGAGCAGTTTGGCGGCAAATACCGCTGCAATCTGACCCTGAGGCACCTCAGCCAGAAGACTTCCCAGCTGTATGCCAAGAATCCCCAGGCGATTGCCAAGCACCGGGACCGGCTGCAATACCAGTTCTGGGACGGCAAGATCGAGAGCTACATGGCCGCCAAGCAGGCGGTGATGCAGGCACAGCAGGCAATGGCGGCCTATCAGGCCAGCGGAGGCATGATGCCCGCGCCGGTAGGCCCCGTGGCCATGCCCAATGCGGGTCCGATGCCGGGACCGATGCCGCCTCACGCACCTCCCCAGGGTGGCCAACCGCCGGGCCCGCACCCGATGATGCCCCAGCCCGTGCGGATGGTTCCGGCGCCGCCGCCTCCGCCCGTCGATCCCATGGCGCAGATGATCGTCCAGGACGCCGAGCAGGGCATGGCCCAGTCCCAGATGCTGGATAGGGTGGGCAGGGGGCTGGAGATTCTGTTCCACTATTTCCTGGAAGAGAACAACTTCAAGGTCCGCGCCAAGCAGCTCATCCGCAGCACGTTGGTGGATGGCGTCGGCTATGTGAAGTTGGGCTTCCAGAGAGAGCTGGAGAAACGCCCGGAGATCATCGACCAGATCAACGACATCACCGCCCGGCTGGCCCAAATCCAGCGCCTCCAGGAGGAGGTCAAGGAGGGCGATGTCGTCGATACGGACGGCGAGTTCGAGCAGCTGAAACTGGCCATGGAGCAGTTGACCCGCGAGCAGCAGGTCGTGGTCCGCGAGGGGCTGGTGTTCGACTTCCCCAAGGGCACCCAGATCATCCCGTCCAAGGAGACCAAGCACATCCGTGGTTGGATCGGGACGGACTGGATCGCCCACGAGTTCGTTCTGACCACCGAACGGATCGAAGAGATCTACGGCGTGGACGTCGGCACCAAGTTCACCACCTACAACGACCGGGACGAGGTGGTCAACCCGCACAATATCGACAAGCCCGGCGAGGCTTCCGACACCGCTCTGGTGTGGGAAATCTGGTCCAAGAAGGACGGCCTGGTCTTCACCATCTGCCAGGGCTACCCGGACTTCCTGAAGGAGCCTGAGGCGCCGCTGGTCAAACTGTCCAGGTTCTACCCGTTCTTCTCGCTGACGTTCAACGACGTGGAGACGGACGACCAGATCTTCCCGCCGTCCGACGTCTCGTTGCTGATCCCCATGCAGGAGGATTACAACGCAACCAGAGAGGCCCTGAAGGAACAGCGCAGGCACAGCCGCCCTGCTTATATCGCCGCGGCGGGCGCCATCGACGACGAGGACCTGAAGCGGATCGCCAACCACGTCCCCAACGAGGTTGTCTCGGTCAACATGCCCGAGGGCTGCACGGACGTGAACGCCGTGGTCGGCCTGATGAAGAAGGCCGGCGTCGATCCCAACCTGTATGAGACCGCCAGCATCATGGACGACATCTTCCGGGTTGTCGGCTCCCAGGAAGCGGTCATGGGGGCGGCGTCGGGCGGCAACACCACGGCGACGGAGAGCTCGATTGCCGAGACCAACCGGGTCAGCGCGATTGCCTCCAACGTCGATGACCTGGATGATTTTCTCAGTGATCTGGCCCAAGCCAGCTCTCAAGTCATGCTGACGGAGATCTCGGCTGACCAGGTGCAGAAGATCGTCGGTCCCGGAGCCATCTGGCCGACTCTGACCGCCCAGGAGTTGGCGGACCAGATCTACCTCGAGATCAAGGCGGGCTCCTCGGGCCGTCCTAACCGCGCCCAGGAGCTGTCCAACTTCCAGATGGTCCTGCCGTATCTGATGCAGTTGCCCGGCATCCAGCCGGTCTGGATCACCGAGCAGTTGACCAAACTGATTGATATCGGGGTCGATCTCAGCGAGGCCTTTGTCCAGGGAGCCCCCAGCATCCAGGCCATGAACCAGCAGGCAGCCGCGCTGTTCAACAACGCGGGCGCAGGCCCCGGCGGCCCCATGGGAATGCCCGGCCAGGGTGGCCCGATGGGCATGGGCGCACCCCCGAACGGAGGGATGGCCGGCCCAGGCGGGATGGGCGGCCCCGGCATCCGCCCCCAAGGCGCCCCCATGCTGCCGGGCCAGGGCAACCACTTTGCGGACCCCGCGGCTCAAGGCGGCTTCGGAGCCAACAACGGCCCCGTCCCCCAGGGCGTGCCTGGCAGCGGTCCGGGCTTCCCGGCACCCAACGCAGGCCGCTATCCGCAGACGGCGGCAGCCATCCTGAACGGCCTGGCATAAGGCAAAAACGGAACAAGACGCACATTTACCAACCAGCACAACTGCTAACAGGACGCTAAAATGACGCTGGATTCGTCCACAGTCGTCGAGGATACCGAGGCCCTCACAGGCACGGCGGCTTCGGAAAACGACATTTCTTCAGACGTATCGTCGGAACCGTCTACCGACACGGGCTCCACGGAGTCCACGAGCACCGAGTCAGACGTAAAGCCCAAGTCCCTGCTGGAACTCGCGGAAGAGGCCCTGAAGGAGACAAACGGCGGGGACCCGTCATCCCAGGGAAAGGAAACCAAGACCGAGACGGAAGCGGAAGTCAAGGCAGAGACCAAGACCGATGCGACCAACACGGATGCGGACGTCCCCTTTCATAAGCACCCTCGCTGGCAGCAAGTTATCAGCGAGAACAAGGCCCTGAAGGAAAAGGCCCAAGTCGTAGATCAACTGGTGAACTTCGCCAAAGCGAACCACATGGAGGTTCAGGATCTGGATGCGGGGGCACAACTGGTTGCACTGGTTAGGACCAATCCTGCCAAAGCACTGGAAGTCATCGCCCCTTTGTACCAGCACCTGGCAGCCAAGTCCGGCGCGGTTCTCCCAAACGATCTGAAGGACAGGGTAGACAAGGGCTTTGTGGATCAGGCCACCGCCGAGGAGCTGGCACGAGCCAGGGCCCAGACGCAGTGGAACGATGAGCAGGCCAGGCTAAGGGCCCAGCGCGACGCTGAGGCCAACCACGCCCAGACCGCCGTCCAGATCCAACAGGGTGTGAACGATTGGGAGACCAGGCAGAGGGCCACCGATCCCGACTTTGAGGCCAAGGCCAAGCCGATTGAGCGCACGATCAAGGCGCTGCTGTTCGAAAAGGGCCAGCCCAGGAACCAGGCGGAAGCGATCGCGCTGGCTGATGAAGCCAAGAAGATCGTCGAGGCGGAGTTCAAGAGGCTGAACTTCAACAGCAAGCCGGCGATCAAGCCGACGACCGGCGGGGGAACGAACAAGAATCTGACCACCGAGCCCAAGAGCCTGATGGAGGCTGCAATGTTGGGGCTGCGGATGGCACACGGATAACAAGGGACCGAAGAAATGGCATTCTCGACTGCTGAACTCAACAACATCGCCAACACCACGCTGACGTATTTCGTCCGCGGCGGTGCTCTGGCGCAGACGATCCAGGCCAAGCCGCTGCTCAACAAGCTCGAGGGCAAGAAGAAGACTTTCCCCGGCGGCAAGGACAACATCTCCTACCCGGTCGTGTTCGACTACACCACGGCGATTGCGGGCTTCAGCGACTACGACACGCTGACCTACGCCAACCCGGCCAACACCCTCAGGGTCGCGTATCCCTGGAAGCTGATCAACGCCGGCATCTCCTTCTCCGAGCACGAGCTGAATGCCAACGGCATCACCGTCGTTGACGACCTGACCGGCAAGACGACTTCCGAGAAGTCCAAGGCCGAGATGGTCCAGCTGACCAACGTCCTCGAGGAGAAGTTCAAGGACCTCGCCGAGGGTTGGGCCAGGACCTTCAACACGATGCTCTGGGAGGACGGCACCCAGTCCGCCAAGCAGGTTCCCGGCATTCGCTCGTTCATCGTGGACGACCCGACTGCCTCGGCCAGCATCGGCGGCATCGACCAGTCCGTGGTCACTCTCTGGAGGAACCGTAGCCTGGTTGGCGGCAACGCCATCGCGGCTTCCGGATCCAACGCGGCCAACGCGGTTCTGATCACGACTCTCCAGACGGAGATCAGGCAGCTCCGCAGGTATGGCAAGGGCCCCAGCATCTGCCTGTGCGGCAGTGCCTTCCTTGACCAGCTGCTCGCCGAGAAGAGGGCCAAGGGCTACTTCACGCTGAATGGCTTCGACAAGCGCCAGGACCTGTCGGTCGGCGATGTCGATATCGACGGCGTGAACGTGGTCTACGACCCGACCCTGGACGACCAGTCCATGTCCAAGAGGGGATATTTCCTCGACCTGGACGCGATCAGGCTGGAAGTGCTGGACGGCGAGGACAAGAAGATCCACACGCCGGCGAGGCCTGCTAACCAGTATGTCTTCTACAGGGCAATGACCTGGAAGGGCGGACTGACCTGCAAGCAGCGCAACACCTCGGGCGTCTACGCCATCGCGTAGTCGCTTTGCCGAGCGGGGGCCCGGATCAGATTCTGGGCCCCCGATTGGCACCTGACATTCACCTCCGCGGCTGCCCTATGCATCGCAAGCCACCCAAGGAAGGACAGACACCATGAAGATCTACTCCGGCGTGCTCAGGCTCTATGACGCCCACAGCACCTCCGTCAACGAGGTTCCCGTCTCCAACATTTCGGCCCCCGAGGTTCTGGTCCTCAGGGACATTCACGGCCCCACCAGTCTGCGCAATCTGCGCCAGGTGGACAACCAGAACCGCAGGCACGCCGACGAATGGGACCGTCTGGAAGCCCGCTATCAGAACACGGCGCACACGGATGCCCGCGACGTTCTGAAGAGAGTTTTTCCCGCCGGGCGCGGCTCCAAGCTGCCCCTGGAAGTGGACCTGGAGTGCACCATGGGCCCCTCTGATGCGCCTGAAGAGGCCGAGGCAGCCTAAACAGCAAGAGGCAACGAATGGCTAACGATAAGATTACCCTGACGGTCGCTACCGACGTTGCCACGAATGGAACACTGACGGTCCCCTATCCGACCGGATACGGGGCCGGCGACTACGAGCAGGAGCTGGGCCATACCGTGGCCGCCTTCCAGCACGTCTATGCCCAGGGCAAGGACTTCACGCTGGCGTTCGGCAGCTCGAACATCACCCTGACCTGGAAGGCCGGCATTACGCTGGCCGCCGGGACTCCGGTCATCGTCGGGCTGGTGCGGCGCACGAGCGCGGCGGGCAGGCTCAGGGTCATTAACCTGGGTGTGCCGGCTGCGGCCTCGGCTGTCTCGCTGTTTGCCTCGGCGGCCCTGGTTGGGACTGGCGCCCGGACCGTGGCGCTGCTTGCCGGCGGCCAGACCTTCGACGTTCCCAGGACCGTCCAGATCGTGTGCGCGGCTGACGAGCACACCAAGACCTTCACGGTGACCGGCACGGACGTTTCCGGCGCCACGGTCTCCGAGGTCATCGCCGGCGTCAACACCGCGACGGCCACCGGCAAGGTGGCCTTCAAGACCGTCTCCTCGGTCGTGGCCTCGGCGGCCACCACCGGCGCAATCAGCATCGGAACCTCGGCGGTTCTGGGTCTGCCCGAGGTCGTCAAGGGACCTGGCTACGTGCTGGCCGATCTGGTTGATGGCGTCCAGGGCGGCACCCGCGGCACGGTGGTTGCCGGCGACCCTACCGGAGTTGGCGATTTGCGCGGCACCTATGCACCGGCGACGTCCCCGAACGGGACGCACGCCTACACGCTGATTGTCGCGGCTGCCGATAGCGGGCCAGCGGCTTAAGGAGGCCCGCCATGGGCGTTTCTCTCGCCGATCTGGTAACCGATCTCAGGGCCGAGGTGGGCGACTCGATGACGCCCAGCCACGGCGTTGACGACTACGAGTCCTACAAGCACCTGCTGTATCGCGTCCAGCGCAGGCTCTATGAGGAGCTCGACTGGCCGACCATGGAGACCTACCAGGACAAGCCGGTCGTCCCCGGCGAGCGGTTCTACGACCTGCCGTCAGGGATCAACTGGCACCGCATCCGGAAAGTGGTTGTCCGCTACGGCAACCAGTGGGCTGACCTGGACGAGGGCATCGGGCCCGAGCACCTGAACGTCTACAACTCCGACAACGTGAACACGTCGGGCACCTATACCACCAGGTTCAACCCGCCGCTGCGCTGGAAGATCTGGGGAGAGGGGCCAGGCGGCGCGCCCCAGTTCGAGGTGTGGCCGATTCCGGCTGCCAACACGGTGGTGCGGTTCTATGGGCTGCGCCCGCTGAACGACCTGATCACGGACACCGACCAGTGCGATCTGGATGATCGTGTGATCGTGCTTTTTGCGGCCTCTGAGCTGCTGGCCCGGCGCGGAGACGCCGATGCGCCGCTCAAGCTGAAAGCCGCCAACTCCTTCCTGGACCGGTTGAAGTCCAGGTGGTCCAGCCAGAAGCGCAGCCGCCCTCTGGTGATGGGCGGGGCTAATCGTCGGGGTGTCCACATGCCCCAGGTTGTCGTCTCTTACCCCGCGGGCGTGGACTGGCCGCCGGGTGTCACCCCAGGCCACTGATTGGGCGAATGCCCTTCAAAAGCCGGATTTATCAAGCAAACGAGCGAGCCTGGGGGCATGGAGATGAGTTTCGAGTTCAACGATTGGCCCAAGATCGCCGTTGCGCTGATCGCCGGTCTCCTGTCCTTTTTCTGGCGGGAGCTGACAGGCGCAAGGAAGGACGCTATGCAGGCCACCCGCGAGTTGACCATGCGCTTCGAGGCGCACGAGGACAAGGACGACGACAGGCACGTTGCCGAGAATCGCAATCTTGAAGGCAAGATGACCGACCTGGAAAGGACGCTGTATCAGAACTTCGCCAGAAACGACGCCATCGAGGCCCTGGAGAACCGGTTCGAAAAGCGCCTGAACAGCATGGAATCCAAGATCGACACCATTCTGACCGCCGTGTGTCGCAAGCCATAAGGAGCTCCCGATATGGCCGGCCAGAGTGAGATGATCCCCTACGCAGTGTTCTCGGACTTCCGGGGCGGCCTGGATGCGCGCCGCATGCCGATCAACGGCGTGCCGGGCACCTTGCAGACGGCCACCAACGTCCTGGTCAGCCGCGGCGGCGAGCTGGAGAAGCGCAAGGCCTTTGTGCCCCAGATCACCCTGCCTGACGGGACGTTCGGGCTGTGGTCGTGCGCGGGCAACCTGTATACGTTTGGCAGCGCCACGGCCCCCACGATGCCCAACGGGGTCATCTACCAGCAGCTGGTCCACCCCACGGGCGCCACCATGCAGCGCCTGGTGGACGCGGCGAACTTTGCAGGGAAAATCTACGCCGTCGCCCAGTTCGTGGACGGCAGCATCCACCACTTCTACGACGGCGCCATCATCCCCTTCTGGAGGGACGGCACCTATGCCGACGCGTCGCCGGCGAACTTCCCCAACCAGATCAACAACAACATCCAGCTGGCCGCCTATCTGGCGGCGGTGATCGACGCCAGCCCCGCCTATTCGGCGCGGGCCCAGGTCAACTCGGTGATCGTCAGTGCCCAGGTGCCGGGGACGGCCTTCACCTATTCGGCCTCGGTAGCGTCGGGCGGCACGGGGACCACCATTGCCGTCAATCTGGTAACCGCCAACGTGGCAGCCTCAGCAGGCTCCCAGGCCGTGGCCACCATGACCGTGGCCAGCGGCTACAACGCGGCCACCGACTATGTGACCGGCATCACCGCCGGCCCGACCGGTCCCCAGCTCCTGGGGGCTCCTGTCGCCTGGCAGGGCAACGCCGCCGACACCGCGACCGCCATTGCCACCCAGATCAACCGCTGGGGCTCCCAGTTCTCGGCCACGGCCACGGGCGCCGTGGTCTCAATCACCGGGCCCATGATCGGCACCGCCTTGAACGGAACCGAGCTGGTGGCCACCGTGGACGGCCAGATGACGCTGGGGGCCATGACCAGCTTCATGGGCGGCTCCGGCGCCGTCGCCCCTGTCGCCCAAGTCGTCCAGTTCGACATCGACGGCCCCTACACCGAGGCCGCCGTCTACCAGATTCTGGTTGGCAGTCTGACCGCTACGAAAGCAGCCACCCTAACCAGCAAGGGCACGGTCATCAAGGCGCACCGCCAGAAGATCTATGCGGGCAACCAGTCCGTCATGGAGTTCTGCGCGATCAACAGCCCGACCTACTGGACGCCGCTGGCCACCGGCGACACGACGAACCCGCCCGGCGCAGGCTTTGTGGACTTGGCCACCAACGGCTTTGGATCGGACCCGATCACGGCGATCTCGACGCTGAACCAGTATCTGGTCTTCTTCGCCCAGCACGGCGTCCAGGTGTGGAGCATCGACCCGGACCCCGCCAAGAACGCGCTTGCCCAGCCCATCGAGAACATGGGCACCCGCTTCACGCACTCAGTGCAGCCGTTCGGCGGCATGGATATCGGCGTGCTGTTCCTGCATGATTCCGGCATCCGGGCCATCAAGCCGCAGATGATCACCGGCTATGTGTCGGCCAACGACGCGGGCTTCCCGGTGGATCCCCTGATCACGGCGGACCTGGCGGCGCTGAATCAGACGGACATCAACAACATCCGCAGTCTGGTCACGCCAAAGGACTATGCCTACTGGTTGTCCATTGGGTCCAAGATTTACGTCCTGAGCTATCACCCCAATGCCCAGATCCAGGCGTGGTCGGTCTTCCAGCCCGGCTTCACGGTGGACAGCATGGTGGTCAACGACCAACAGGTCTGGGTGCGCGACACCAACAACCAGCTCTACCTGTATGGGGGAACCGATGGCAACACCTACGATTCTTGCCCCGTGGAGGTGGCTACCCAGTTTGTGGACGGCGGCTCGCCGTCGGCTTTCAAGCGACTTCAGTCTTTTGACGCTGCCGTTCTGGGGACATGGGACGTGGAGGTGATGGTCGATCCGCGCAAGAACAAGGTCGTCCAGCGCATCGGCCAGATCGACGAGTCCACCTTCCGTGGGGGCGCGGTTACCGTGACCGCGCGGTGCAACCACATGGCGTTGCGCTTCACCAGCGCCTATCCGGGGCCGGCCACGATCAGCTCGGCCATCCTGCACTTCGACCCGCAGAACGTCTCTTAAGCCCCCAAACAGGGCGGAAGCGGGCATAAATCCTGATTTAGCCTGAAACAAGGGAACGCCATGGCAACCGCCCCCACCACCCCGACCGGCATCACCAGCATCCTGAGCCAGTTGCCCACGGGCATCTCTGGCCAGCCGGGCTATTCTGGCGCGCTGTCCAGCCTGTTCTCGGGCGCTCTGGGCCCGCAATACCAGGGCATGATCCAAGACCAGCTGGGCATGACGCCGGCGGCTGTCGGCGCCTCCCAGGCGGCCACGGCCAACGAGCAGCAGCGCCAGACCAACCTGACGGGCGCCCAGACCAGCATCAACAGCGCCTTCGACGGGCTGGCGGCTACCATGCCAGGCCAAGTCCAGCAGGCCTATATGAACACGAACATGCCGCTGGTGGACAACACCTGGTCCCAGAACCGGGCCCAGATGATCTACGGCATGGCCCGCGGCGGCAACGACAAGAGCTCGGCGGCGGCAACCGGCCTGGGCGACACGCTGTTTGGCTACAACCAGGCGCGCCAGGGCGTGGCCAACGACGCGATGACGGCGGCCCAGAACACCGCCGACCAGATCAACAAGGCACGCTCCAGCACGGTCAACGCCTCGTATGGCGCCTATAACCCGATGGCGGCAGCCGACACGGCGACGGCTGGCCTGAACGCCAGCACCAAGCCTGCCCAGATTAGCCAGCTTGGCACGATTCTGAACAGCCTGATGGGCCAGGCCGGAACCGCTGCCCAGGCCAAGGGCCAGGGCTACGGCAACGCATATAACGTATTCCTGCCAACGGCGGTGGCATAATGGACGCGGGCATCAACTGGAACATGAACGGCAACGGGGGCTTCGGCGACCCGAACGCGCCCATGGGCGTCTCCGACCAGAAGACGATCTACACGAGCCCCGGTGGCTTGCCCAACATCTCCGTTAACCCCGCGGAGCTGTTGAACCGGGTGGCCATGATCAGCGGCATGACTCCCCAGCAGCAGTTGGCCGTAGACCCCACGCTGGCGGGCGCTTACACCCAGTACGGCGCCCAGACCTGGAACAACAACCAGCGCGCCGGCATCATGGCCGACAACATGGCCAAGCAAAACGGCTACCAGCAGCAGGCCGTCGCCGGGCTGAACGGGATGACCGGCGCATATTCGGCGCTGCCCCAGACGGCTGGCATCGACGCGGCCCGCCACACGGCCACCCTGAATGGGGCAACCGTCCCGGCCACTGGCGGCGGACCCGGAGGCGGGGCGGGCTTTATGGCCATGCCGGGCGCAACCGGTATGGCAGGCGCCTTCGCCCAGCATGTCGGCGACCAGTCGGGCCAGCGCTCGGCCACGCAAGCCCAGAATCTGGGCCAGCTTGGCGGCATCACCCAGGCCTTCTCCCAAGCAGGCAACCAGGCCGAGCGCGCCGGCGAGGGCATCACCCAGGCTGGCAACTTCTCCCAGGGCCAGCAGAGCACCGTGGCCCCGGCCTTCCAGTCCGCGAATGCCCAGGCGGCCAACTATGCGGGCGCCGGACAGATGATGGGCCAGGCGGGGCAACTGGGACAGATGGCCAAATTGTTTGCGGGATCGCCAATGCCGTCAGCCCAGCAAATGAGGCAATGGGCCCAGCCAGTTGGCTCTACAGACCCGTATCTTAAGTTCATGAACTAGAGGTCCAAGATGGCAGCCTATGACAACCCTTATTACAGCGGAAACGACGTCGCGGGACAGACCGGCGGCATCGGCGGGGCGCTGGCTGACATCTTCAAGGCCATGCCCAGCCCGCTGGCTATGGCGCAGATGCAGCAGCAGGCGCAGACTGCGGCGGCGCAGAGGGACCTGCTTGCCCAGCAGGCTAACTACCAGAAGGCCCAGGCTGATGCTCTTGGCCAGAAGACACCTGCCGAGATCGCCGAGCTGATTGCCCGGACAGGCGCGTCCAACGCCCAGTCAAGCATGTTCGGCCACCAGGCCGGGCTTTACGATGCCCAGGGCAGGAACGCGGATGCCGAGGCTCAACTGACCGGCACAAAGAACAACCAGCTCCAAGACTCCTACAACAACATCGAAGGCGCCGTAAACGGCAACAACCAGGGGGCCATCGCCAAGGCGGCCCTGGGCAGTGGCCAGCTCTCCGCCGCTTCCAGCGTCGGCCAGATGGCCTACGCCAACCAGAGCGACAATCTTACCCCCGACCAGATCGCCAGGCACATCGCGGCGGCTGGACATCCGATCACGCCCGACCAGTCGATTGACCTTGGAGGCCAGCAGTCCGCTCGAGACTTCGATATCCTCAAGGCCCAGTCCTCGACTTATGGCAGGACATATGCCGCGGACGAGGCCACCAGGCGCCTTCGTGAGAAGCAGCGCATCGACGCCCTTATGCCCGTAATGAAGCAGATCGACTCACAGGCTGCCCAGGCCCCTGGCATCGCCATGCAGCTGAACAACCTCGAGTCGGCCTTCAACGACTCCAGCGCTGGTGCCGACGCCAACATCAAGAACCAGTTGCTGGCGCTGGGCAACGTGTCTGGGTTGCTGTCTGACGACCAGAAGAAGGAGCTGGCTGCCAATGAAACGGCAGCCAAGACGGCGGCCTCTCTGGTGCAGATGATGGCCATGGGACAGAAGGGCTCACTGACTGGGAACGTGATCGGACTGGACAGCAAGACCGTCCCACAGCTCATCACCTCCCCGCAAGGCAGGGCGCAGATCCTGGCAGAGATGCGCCAAAAACTGGTTGACTTGCCATCGCAACAGAAGAAGGCAATGACCGACTTCTATGCCGCGAACGGCAACTACGTGAATGGCGAGACCGGTCAAGATTTCACCTCGGGCTTTAAGGTGCCCACCATGGCAGAGGTCCCCAAGGTTGGGCCCCAAACGCCCGCTGCCGGGGCCGCGCCCTCTGGCGTTCTGGCGACCGCTGCCGCTGCCTCAACTGCCTCCCCTGCCGCCGCTCCGGCACCGGCTACCCAGCCGGCGGCGGCCTCTATGTCCAAGGAAGACGTGCGGCAAAGCATCGTCAACGCTCGGGTGGCAATCAAGGACCACCCCGAGCTCAAGCAGGCCATCCTGGCCAAAATGCAGCAAGCCGGCATTGATACGAGTGGTGTCTGATGGCAGCCCTGACCTTCGACGATGTGCTTCCCCAGGCCGGAGCACCGGCAAAGCCCGCTTCCGGCGCACCCGCCGGCGGCCCGCTGACGTTTGACGATGTGGTGGCAGGCTCCGCCGGCAAGGCGGCCCCCCAGGGATGGGGGGACTTTCTGCTTGGCCATTCGCTTGACGCGGCCAAGGCTATGCAGGATCCCCTAGGTGCCACCATAGGTGCCGCCCGCAAGCTGTATGACGCTCGGGGCACGATTGCTGACGACGTAAGCCAGATAGTGTCCAACGCCCCTGAAAGCGCGAAGGATCTTGCCAAGAATATTGGGCAGGCCGCTTGGCACCCCCTGGACACAGCCAAGACCATCGGCAAGGGCCTGTATGGAGCCGGCCAGCTGGCAGGGGACGCCATCACCGGAGCAGTGGGCTTGCCCACGGGTGGGTCGTTCCTGCAAGACGACCGCGGCGTGGCACGGGCCATTGGCCAATATTACGGGGACCGCCTAGGCACCCCCGATGCCCTGCTGCACACCCTGACCAAGGATCCGGTCGGGCTGTTGATGGACGCGTCCATGGGCTTGGGGGGCGCGGCCAAGATCGCTGGCATGGCCGGAAACGTGGCGGGCAAGATCGGGACTGCCGCCAGGGTGGCGGGGGAAACCGGAGCGCTGGCAGGCGATGCCGCCGACGTAGGGCAAGCCGCCCGTGCGGCGGGCTATGGCGGGGCCATCGCGGGGGAAGGAGCTGGTGGTGCAACCAGCCTGGCCGACAGGATCGCCAATGGCGCCCAGGGCGTCGCATCTGGCCTTGACCAGGCCTCCAGCGGCTTGACCGCGGCGGGCCACGCCACCAATCCGATTGCCTTGGCTGCCAAGGGGACGTCGTATGTCGTCGGCAAGGCGGCACCTGTCGCCGGCAACCTGACCGCTGCCGTTCTGGGCAATGCCACCGGTCAAGGCGGGGACGTCTTCAAGCAGATCGCAGACACCAAGTTTGGATACGGCGACTCCCTGATGGGGGGTACCGATCCCGCTGAGGCAGCCAACTACGCCAAGCGGGCGCAGACCCTGGCAGACTACCAGTCTGGCGCCGGCGACATGACCGGCATCGTGGACCAGGCCAAGGCCGCTCTCGCCAGAATGCGGGCCCAGCGCAACGCCGAATACCAGAACGGCATGATGGGCGTGCGCACCGATCCCACGGCGCTGGACGTGTCCGGCATCAAGCAGGCTCTTGGCAGTGCCCTGGGCACCTGGACGCGCGACGGAATCCCGCGCAACATCCCCTCCGGCGTGGCCGAGCAGCTTGATCTGGTCCAGCAGTATCTGGACGGCGGACCGCAGCGGTGGACGCCGGGCGCCCTGGACAACCTGAAGCAGGACATCAACGGGGCGCTGGCCAAGATCCAACCCAACACCGTGGAATCGAACGCTCTGGGCGGCGTGCATGCCGCCATCGGACGGGCGATCACCGAGCAGGCCCCCCAGTATGCCAAGGTTATGTCTGACTACGGCGACGCCTCGGATGCCATTCGCGAGATTCAGCAGGGAATGTCCCTGGGCCAGCGTCAGACCGCAGACGCGGCACTGCGCAAGCTGCAAACGATCTTCCGCAACAATGCCAGCACCGGCTACGGCAACCGCATGGACATGGCTAAGACGCTGGAGGACAACGGCGCCAACACCATGCTGGACGCGCTGGCCGGCCAGTCAACGTCGGCTCCGTTCGCTCGCGGCATTCAAGGTGCTGTTGCTGGCACCGGTGCGCTGGGATTGGCTGGCGGCGCGGCGGCGACCGGGAATCTGCCCACTGCGGCTGCGGCTCTGGCGGGCCTGATCCTGCAATCTCCCAAGCTGATGGGTAAGGCAGTCGGCGGGGCTGCCCAGGGAGCAGGCATGGTATACGGAGCTGGGCGCCGGGCGATTGGCGCTCTGGGATCCGCTGACGATGCCGTCAAAGACTTGGCCACCAGGATTTGGCGCGGACCTGATGACAACCCCTCAGGCCCCGGATCAACCGTCTGGAACGACGTGCCCAAGGGGCCGCCTCCGGGCGGACCGATGCACACGACTGGCAAGGGCAGGCGCTACCTGCCGCCGCCTTCGGACGGGCCGATTGACGCGGAGTTCGAGGACTACCACGACCCGCAGATTGCTGGGCCTGATATGGTCAAGCGGATCGCTGGCCCCGGAGGGCCGCAGATTGAGGCACCATCCAACAAGACGCTGCCACCCGAGTTTCTGGCCATGCTGGCAAGAATCGTTGGCAAACACCACTGATCCCATAGGACGCTGACCATGGCTCTCGGCGACTTCTTCACCCCGACCGCCTACGACCCCAACACCCAGGGATGGGGTGACGTGCCCGAGGCCGCGCTGCGGAACCTGCCGTCGTCTGCCATGCACGTTGCCCAGGGCGTGGGCAACATGGCCATGCACCCGTTCGACACGGCATCTGCCCTGGGCATGATGATTGGGGGCGCCGGCGAGTGGGCGGGCAAGGGCCTGGGGCAGCTTATGACTGGCCAGCAGGGCCCTATCCCTCGCACAGACGCCATGCAGATGGCTGCGCAGGCGGCCCAGGGAATGATGGACAGGTAGGGGTCCGAGGCGGCTCTTAGGCACACACTGGCCACCGATCCGGTTGGAGCGGGCCTGGATGCCGCCGGCGTGGTGGCACCGGCCATGGGTGCTGCCAAGGCGGCAGATCTGGGCAACGCCGCCAGGGCGTTTGCGGCGGACGAGAGTGGAGTGCTGCATCTTCCGGCGGGTAAGAGCTTGCTGGATGCGTTCAAGGAGAAGGGGTATTTTGATACAGGTAAAAACTGGACAGATCATCCAGATGCACCTGAAAAGTTTACAGCCATATCTGATCCTACCACAGGACATTATGGTCTTGTACCTGAACAAAGAGAATATATTGAACCTTCCATGGATGAAGCAGCTCATGATTCCAGACTTCCAGAAGATTTATTGAGGATGTTGGCTGAATCTAATATGAAACCAACAATGTATTCCTCACACGACCGCATGAAGTGGCAGGGACTAATGGACCTTGGAAACGGCCCATATGAAGGACCAAGAACACCTTCAGAATTTGATGCCATGAGAAGTGCTCCTCCGTTAGAGGTTGAGCCATGGGGGATATTTCATCCAGGAGCCATGGAAGAGGCATCCAGAGCAGCAATAAACCAGTATGATATTGCACACAGGTCAAATAACTTTGTTTCTGAAATCGAAGCAGGTAATAAAGAAGTCACAGGGACAAACGCAAAAGGACAACCTGTAGTTTTACGCCCAGAGCCAGACGGCAGCGGCAACCCCACCTTTGTAGATTTTGATGATCCCAATAAGGGTCTTATGTGGCGGTGGTCTAACCCCGAACATGTTTTAGGTAGAATACTGGAAACAGGATTTCGGGCTGATTTACCAGAGCACCAGGCTCTAATAGACCGCATCCTTCAGGGCCAATAACCCCTCCCCGCCGGATTTAGCCATCAAGCACCTCGTGTGCCTGTGCCTGGCTGTTTACGGAGGTATCGCCATGCTGTTTCTTCTCGCTGCCCTGGGTGTCGCCGTCATCGCTGGTGTCGGTTACGTCCTGATTTCCAAGCACGGCGCTGCCAAGGTCGCCGCCCAGCTTGCCGCTGCCAAGGCTACCGAGGCGTCTGTCGTCTCCAAGGTCGAGGCTGTGGTTTCCCCTACACCCGCGCCCGCAGCGGCCCCGGTCGCGGCCCCGGCTCCTGCCCCCGTTGCGGCTACGCCTGCCCCGGTGGCTCCTGTGGCTGTCGCCGCTACTCCGGCCCCGACCGCCGCTCCCGCGGCTCCCGCCGCGAGCTAACTGATGGCCGGGTTTCTCTCCCGGCTTCTGGACTCGACGGACCCGACCCTGGAGGCCGGGACCGCCGTTGTCTTGCTGATCGTCGGCGGGATGATCGGGCTCGCGATCTATGACATCGCATGGCTGCACAACGCGTTCCATGCGTCGGACTATGGGACGGGGGCCGGTGCCATCCTGGGTGGATGGGCGGCGTCCGCGTTCGGCACTGGCCTGCAACGCAAGAACCAGGCCGCCGCGATCATCCAAGTGAACAACTCAGCATCCGGCTCGGGCAACGCCTCTGGCTCCGCCAAGGCGACCCTGCCGGACGATCAATAAGGAGCACCCCATGTTCGCAGCCATCATCGCCTTCTTCTCCGGCGGATTTATGCGCTGGTTGCTCGTGGGGGGCGTCTCCGCCGCCGTCCTGGCGGGCGGTTATTGGTATGTCGGGCACCTCCGCGACGAGGTGCACCTGCAAGACCAGAAAATCGGCAAGCTGGCCGAGGATCTGGCGGTGGCCACCAAGATTGCCACCGAGAACGCCGCCGAGGTCGGCAAGATCAAGGCGCAACGCGAGGCGGACATGGCTGCCGTTGCCAAGGACCGGGACGACGCGCTGGCCCGGCTGAAGTCCGAATACGACCAGCGCTTGGAGGTGAAGAATGCTCCCGAGAAAGATAATGGCCCTGTCAGCCCTGTCATGCGCCGCACTCTTGACGGGCTGCGCAGGGGTCTCTCCGGCACCGGTAGTGATTCCGCAGGTCAAGGTGGAAAAACTGTCCCCGCCGGAAAACTTCCTAAAGTGCGAGGACGAGCCGTCTCCGCCGGATAACACCGCCGCGCTGACCGAACGGGACTTGGCCGACTACACCATCCGTCTGGCGTTCGCTGGACGCGACTGCCGCGTGAAACTCGGCGAAGTCAAGCGCTGGGTTGAACAGCAGATTGGCACCGATGGCCCCAATAAGTCTCTCAGCGTGGATGTTGAGGGAAAACATATGGACACCACCCTTGGGGAGGTGAAGCAGGGGCTCGACGGACTCATGGCCGTTAAATGATCGGGCTTTCGCTGCCCGTCCTCACGCTGGCCTTGATCGCCATGGCCGTGGGCGGGGCGGGCTTCATAAGCGGCGTCTGGTGCGTCTTCGGACACCTCACCGAGAAGGACAACGACCATGGCGGACGTCGAGAAAATGATCAGCGAAGTGCTGATGTGGGAAGGCGGATACGTCGATGATCCCCTGGACCATGGCGGGCCCACGAACATGGGCATCACCATGGGCACGCTGGCGGCTTACCGCGGGACCAGCGTCTCCCAGGACGACGTGCGCAATCTGACCAAGGACGAAGCGGTCCAAATCTACAAGCGCGAGTATTTCGAGAAGCCCGGCTTTGACCGGCTGCCCGAGGCCGTCCAGGCTCAGGTGTTCGATATCGGCGTCAACAGCGGCGTTTGCCGCGCCGTCAAGCTGCTGCAACAGGCTCTGAACGACGAGGGCCAAGCCGTGGCCGTGGATGGAGACCTGGGGCCTGCCACCGTGGCGGCGGCGGCCGCCGTTGACCCGTTGTCCCTGAACGATGCCCTGGTGGACCGGCGCATCAAGTTTCTGCAAGCCATCGTCGCCAACGACCCCTCCCAGGGACGCTTTTTGACGGGCTGGCTGCGCCGGGCAAGGTATTTCGCATAGGGAGGGGACGGCCATGATCGGTAAGTCGCAATCCATCTGGAACGAGTCCATGGCAACCGGCATTCCGATCATCGACGAGGATCACCGGCTATTCTGCACCCTTACGGCGGCCATGCACGACGTGGCAGACGGCGCCCCCACGAACCCGCACCACGCGTCCGAGCTGTGCGACATGCTGTTGGCATACCTGATCGGGCACTTCTACCGGGAAGAGATGGCGATGACCGCCGCCGGCCAGCCGTTCTACGAGGTGTGCAGCCACAAGGCACGGCACGACGAGTTCCTGGAGAAGGCCGAGCGCAAGATCGCCGCCGTCAAGCTCGGCTCGCCGTCGTCTCTGGACTGGCTGGCCAACATGGGCGAGCGGTGGATCACCGGGCACATCCCGTTCTGCGACAAGAAGGTTTTCCCGCACATGCCGCTGCGCTCGTTCGATCTGCGCCCGCTGCATGTGCTGGCCATCGAGGCCCTCAAGGTCCGCCACTGACCTTGCAAGGAACCTTGCAAGCCGCATTTGCAAGGCAGGCCCCCCAAGGAAAACCCCGGAATCTGGCGGATTCCGGGGCTTTTTATGGTGGGCGCGCACGGACTCGAACCGTGGACCCGCTGATTAAGAGTCAGCTGGCCACCAAGATTCCAGCGCCTTTCAGACCATTCCCAGACCACTTTTAGACGACCAGCCATTTTTCAGCAACCACTAACTGCCCAGAAACGCTTGCATTTCGTCTCCAACCTTGCAAGTCTCCTTGCAAGCCCATTTGCAAGGAGACACAGATGCGCGTCAATATTCCCGGAGGATACCTGTTCCAACGCAAAAACTCCAAGCGCGGGAACTGGGTGTTTTATTGCTACGTGGACGGCGAGGAAACGCAATCTTCAACCGGCACAAGCAATCTTGAGAATGCGAAGGCCAAGGCCTCGGAGCTGTATGCAAACTTCACCAAGCGCGTCCGCATGGGCACCACCGTGCGCAACGAGACCTTCCAGGAGGCGGCCTTTGCGTTCATTACCTCCGAGCAACAGCGCCTGGGCATCGCCGATCTGAACGCGCCGGGAGAGAAGCCGCGGCATCTGCGCCAGAAGGCCAGATGGGCCCAGGACCTTTGCGAGTTCGTCGGGCCCCGCACCCTGTTGGAGGATGTCACCTCCACGCGCATGCGCGATCTGGATGACTGGCTCCAGGACCGGCGCAACGCTGGCGGCGTGTGGGGCAATCTGAAGGCGACCGTCTCGCCCACAACCAAGAATACCTTTCGGGCGCTGTTCCGTGGTATCGTCGATCACGCCGTCCGCCGTGGGCGCATCCGCCCCCAGGACCGTCCGGAGATGGAGAACGTGCCCCCCAGCCCCATGCGCCGCTCGGCGTTCACGATCTCGGAAGTCGCCCAGATTCTGGAAGCCGCCAAGCACCGCTGGCAGGCCTCCAGGGACATCGCCCATGCACGGATAGCCATGGCGCCGCCTCCGGACGCGTGGCAGGCTGACCGGGAAGCCCTGGGCAGGTTCAGGCTGTGGCACGCCCTGACCGTGCTGGCGTGGTCCGGCATGCGCCCGTCCTCGCTGGTCGCGCTGCGCCGGCGGGACGTGATCTATCGCAAGGATGCTGGAGTGGATGCCCTCATGCAGGACCCCACAGAAGAGCGCGGCCGCTTCAAGGTCCGCTCGACCACCCGCAAGGGGACCAAGCGGGGCGCGCCTCGCGAGATCACGACGTCGATCTACCCGAACCGGCGGGCGGACGGATCCCTGGAAGAGCTGCGCAACTTGGCCAAGGACGATGACAGCTTGATTGTGCCGATCACCACCCACAGCATGAACAGCGCGTTTCGCAAGATTCTGGTCGAAGTCAAGATCACCTCCAGCGAAGACGGAGATCCTTTAAGCCTATACAGTTTGCGGCATTTCTATCTGACGTACCTGATGCAGGCGAAGCTGCCGCCGCAGATGATCGCAAAGAACTCCCAGACCAGCCTGGCCATGTTGGAGAAGCATTACGACCACCTGCAAAACGAGTGGAACGCGGACGAGCTGGCCAACGCCTGACCAGCCACCTCCTCAGGCAACCAGCCCGCACATCGCCCGCTTGGCCTCGCTGTTGCCCTCGATATACAGCATCGTGGTCTTCAGATCGGCGTGGCCGGCCAGTTGCTGGACATCTCGGATGGTGCCGCCGCACAGCGGCGCCTTCTGGGCCATCGTCGTGATAAAGGTCCGGCGCCCCGAGTGCGAGGACGCGCCCAGGAAGCCCAGCTTGGCATAGAGCCGGTGGAACCACACGGCCAGCGACAGCGGGCTCTTGTGGTCGGCCAACTGGCTGGCGGCGATGTGGTCGGTCGGCTCCAGGATGCCAATCGTGGCCCGGTAGTCCACCAGTGCCTTGCGAAGCTGTGGGTGCATGGGAATCGTGCGGCCGCCCTTGTTGCCCTTGGTGCCCTTGTTCTCCAGGGACACCACGTCGGCGATGTTGCGATCCGCGCCCATGACGGCCTTCCAGGTGATGCGGGAGATCTCGCACGCCCTGAGCCCGGCCCTGGCCGACAGCAGGAACACGGCGCGGTCTCTCAGCGCGTGCCTGGTCGTGGCCAGATAGTCCATCGTCTGCTTGATCTGCGCTTCCGTCAGGATCTGTGCCTGCTTGCCCTGTCCCATGATGGCCCCCTGTTCAACGTTGCCCATTAGATTATTGGTGCAACTGAGCAGGTTGGATCAGGATTTATGCGGAAACATTGCGCTTTTGTCGCGAATTCTTGCGGCTTGGAGCTCGAAGATGCAGCCGGCGTTCTCGAGGGGCACCCACACCTTGTTGACGACCAGGCGAGCGACCGCCGCATCCGTCCCGTTCGGCAGCAGGCCGCCGTCCGTGGCCGAGTCCATGACCGCCTTGGCCAGGTTGTCCGTGTCCGGGCGGATCGTGTGGGGTTTGCCGTGGCGCTTGGCGTCCTTGGTCGGCATGCAGAAAGTCAGCTCCAGCTCGTAGCCGTCCGCGGCCGCCGCCTCGTTGATCGTGGCCAGCGTGTCGGGGGCCGTGATGCAGGCCGAGCGGGCCGCCTGCTCCACCGTCCGGCGCCAGATACGCAGGTCCGGGCTGCCACTGGAAATGACCCTGCCCCCCCACAGCCTGGGGCGGCTCTGGGGCTTGGGGATCCCGTAGATCGGCAGGACCATGCGCAGGGCGGCTGTCATGGCGCGAACGACTCCTTGGCAGCGTCCGCGATCAGGTCATAGCCTCTTGGCGTAAAGTGCAGGCCGTCGTCGGCG
>Ga0208744_1000148_pt1 | contig 33147 bp, 34 predicted proteins | sample CryBogCBH24Aug09_FD_184620 | JGI IMG/M metagenome (GOLD analysis project Ga0208744, IMG submission 184620) | Freshwater microbial communities from Crystal Bog, Wisconsin, USA - CBH24Aug09 (SPAdes) (version 2) | ecosystem: Environmental > Aquatic > Freshwater > Lake | place: Crystal Bog...
GGTACTTTAATTAATTCAACAACACTTGTTTGATTTGCTGTTGGTGTATATGTAATACTATTAACTATAAAGTATTCACCCATTCCATCACTACCAAGTCCATCAACAAATATATTATCTGAGAACTTGAAGTTCTGAATATCTGCTGGAGTTAAGTAAAAATTAGCAGTAATAATTTTACCATTTGGGTCAATTATTTGATTTAAATAATTGGTATAATAAGCATTTACAAGATTGTTACTTGTAATACTTGGTAAAGAATAATACTCATAAGCTACTTGTCCAAATGCAATATCAGTTGTACTACTAAATGGATGGTCAAGCATACCTAAATATGGATATGTTGTAAATGTTTGAGATGTCAAATTACCAACAGATGTATAACCAGTAACATTCCAATATTCATTACTTGCTAATGAAAGTGTATTACTTGGGTTCTTTTGAAGAATTCTAATATTAAAATTAGTACTACCAAATTGATTATTAGAACTTATCTTACCAATTTTAGGTATAATAAAATCATTTACAAATACACCAGTATTACCGCTTGATGTAGGTAAAAATTGAGGTATAGAATCAAATACTGGTGAACTAGGTGTTGGACTAAATATTACATTTATATTTTGGTCGTCTTTAACAAAATCATTATTAATAGTTACATATTCATCACCAAATATATGCTTTGTATTATTAGTATAATCACTATTGAAGTAGTCATTATCTGGTGTATAACTAAATATAATACGTTTACTTTGTTGTTCAGATAATAAACTAGTTTGTATTGGTGTAGTTAAATCTAATTTACTAGACCAATTTTTTGTTGCACCAGTTGAATAAAATGTATCTCTAGGTTCAATTAATAAATTTTTTATATTATTAGGGTCACTAACAATATATAAATTATGCATAGTTATGATACTATTCAAATAATCAATTTGTTTGACATTTTGAGGTACCATACTTTGTATTGGTAAAAGTGTATTTGGTACTAAAGAATTTGGTGGTGTGTTATAAAAACTAGTATAATTTGTTACACCAGAAATTGTACCACCACTTAGTATATTCATTCTCAAATAATAGTTAGCACTATTATCTTGAAAATTAACCTTACCAGCTGTTGAAAATGTTACCCAAAAAGTCTCACCAGATTGTGCTGGTTCATAAGGAGTTCCAATATTTCCATTTAAAATTGGAGATGTAAAATCAAGCTCAAGAGTTTGATTTAATGGAAGTGGATTTGGTAGTTTTTGACCTGGGAAGGCGAATTGATATCCTGGCCATCCACTTCTTTGAAAGACTGTATACACTACACCATTAGTATTATTAATAGTTGTACTACCAGAATGTGTGAAATTATAAATTAATTTAACATTAAATTGTTGAATACTATTACTAGGTACGGTATATTTAAATGTTGAAGTATTATAATTATTTCCATTATCGAAACCATTATTTATTGAAGTACTATTAAAATTAACATTAATATTATAATTAGTTAAATCGTAAACTTCTTTAAATCCAAAAAAACCTTGTGGTTCAGTTAAAGGATAACTTATAGTTGTTGTACCAGTTGTAACAGCATTAAATTTAAAATTATTAATATATGATGGTGTTAATTGTCCATCAGTATTTCCATTAAATGGTAAATATAAATTCTTAAAATATGTGCTATTTAAAAATGTACTTGAATAAGTATAACCAGCTGATTTAAATATTCTATCCCAAACTTGCTTTGCTTGAATAGCTGGATATAATTGTTGAATACCAACACCTGTGTGTTGCATATCATATAAATTCAAATCATAACCATAATCAATAAGTGGATAAAAATAGGGTTGTGAAGTACCAGTCCAACTATTCATTATATTAGTTAAATTCCATACGTGATTTAAATCGGTATAATTTAAATCACTTATTAAATTTGCACCTACTGCATCTACCAAGTCTTCAGTATCACCAAAAATAGTTACTTGATAACTTATATTTTTTTGGTCATCATTTTGAATCCCTGTTAATTGAAGATTACCAGTTACTACTGGAATACTATCAACAGTTAATTGACAAGGTGTTTTTTTAGCTGGATTGAATGCTGATTGTTCACCAATCTCAAATATGTAGTTGAATAGGACGTTATTGTTGGATGTACCAGGTACAATAAAAGATTTAGTAAATGGAGTCTTTCTTTGTGTAATATCAGATATATCAGCACAAGATATACTTAATTCAATTGGTTCATCACTATATAAATCAATAATACCATTTGCTGTACTACCACTTGTTCCAAGAACTATTAACTCTATTTTACTATTCATATATCAAGGTCTTTGGGAATTTATATCATATGCAGTATCCAAATTGAACGAATACATAAACATTTTATCGTTTATTTGTTTGTGAATTTCAATTGACATTTCTTGAATATTTACTGGCCAATAACTACCATCAGAATTAATTATATTTACATATGGACTTGTTAGCAATTCTTGCATCCATATTGCTTGTGTATTATCAAGCCATTCACTATTAACTAAATAAGTATAATTACCTGAAATATCTAATTGAGTTCTTTCTCTAAAACCAACTGAATAATTCATAGGTAATTGAGCCTTATATTGTCCTCTATTGGTAAGATTAACAAACTCTCTTGAAATCATATTAAAATTAATATAATCCCAAGCTCCATAAGGATTCATAAATTGAAGTCTTACAGTTTGATATTTACTACAATTAGTATCAAAATTATATCTTACATATTCAGATATATATGAACTATGAAATAATGGAGGATTATTTTCATAAAGACTAATAGTATAATTAGAAGTATTAGTATTAATTGGATTACCAGAAAACATTAAATTTATATTAGCTGGTCCAGCTGGTATATGCACAATATTAGTTATTGGTGTTGAAAAAGTTTGTGTTTTTTGAACTAAATTACCATAAATATCTGTAATACGATAAACCACTTCAATACTCTTTCCACCAGAACTAAAATTGGTACCATTCATCATAAATGAAAGAGTACCATAATCGGTTAGATTACGTACTAGGGTGCCTGGTGTTCTGGGTTGGTCAGTTAAAAACTTTCCACTATATGATGTTGTTGTTTCAGACATAGTATAAGTTGCTGGATTCCAACTTGGATATTGTGTATATTGAAGTACACCATTAAATGTATATGCACTATATGTACTTGCACTTGATGTAATTGTTCTACCATCAGAATAACTTATAGTACCTTGATTTGTTGTACCTCTACCACCATAGGGTAAATTAACTGTAACTGAACTTCCATTTGAATATGTCACCATACCAGTACCATTTTGTCCAGAATATGTATAACCAGCATCTTGAACTACTGTTACACTATCACCAGATATAAATGGATTATCACCAACAGTATTAAATTGAACGTATCCACCTCCACCATTTTGTGTAGCATTAAATCTAACTCCAGTATATTGCTCATTAAAACTAATTGAATAGGGTTCAAATTGAGAATTACTTTGAGTAATTGCACTTATTGTAGCTATTCCATTATCTGGTCCAACAACACTCTCAAGTATTCTTGCTGGATTATATTGACAACTACCATCTGGTCTAGGATTTAATGCAATAGTACTTAATAAATTACCCGTTGATGAGGTACCAGAATATAAATTAAATACGTATTTAAAATTAATATAACTGTAATCATTACTAGTTAATTGAAAATACATAGGATTATATACTGGGTCAATACCAGTTACTTGGGGATTTATCGTTAGTGACATATTTTAAATTTAATTCTTTTTTATTATTAATAAATATCTAATAATGATATTTTTTATACGTATATTAAATTAAAACACACCACCAGTTACTAACCAAACTACTCTATCATTAGCTTGCGATTGTGTCCAATTTCCTACTGATTCATAAGATGGAGTTGAATTAGAATTCCAAAGAGTAAGATTTTGAATTGTTCCATCATCATATTGTACCTGTGCGGTTACACTTGATAAATTATCATTCATAAATTGAATGTTAACATTTTTTGTAACAGTTGTTGCTGCTGGAGCAAGAGTTACTGTTGTTTGTGAAGGTAAAATCATAATTTTTTTTGTTTTTAATTAATTGTTATATTTGTCTTAATTTTATGTTTGCTTCAGCTGTTGTAGCTTGAATAGCTGAACTTGTTGCAAAGGCTATACCAAGACCTAGTATATCACCAGTATTCAATTGAATTACACTTGATGATGCTATTGGCCAAGCATTATTAGCAGATGTAACACCCCAATATTGAATACTATCATTTGCCACTATACCACCATATTGATTAGTTGTTGCTGACCAATAGTTAGTTGTACCACTTGATGGGAATTGAATAGCTGGTAGTCCATTTGTAGAACCTGTTACATTTTTAAGTAATCCAAAGTAAAAACTTGTTGCTCCTTGTGGTGTAACTGTTGCTTGAATATCTACTTCAAAGTATGTATTAGATGCACCAGTATATGTAATTGTACCATTAGTTCCACCACTAAATCCTCTATTTAATAAACCATTTGTTGTATTACCAGTAAATTGCCACCAATAATATTGGTAACTTGCACCACCAGCAAATGATGAAACTTGAATTGTTTGTCCAAGTGGCTTACTTACATAGAATGATGTAAAACTATTTGGACTTACACTTACCAATCCTGTTGATGGATTGTAATATAAATTTGCAGAATTTGTACTTGTTGCTAACCCACCATTACCTATAGTAAGACCAGTTACACTTGGGTTACCTAATTGAATGCTATTACTTGTTAATGATTGAGCTGAATAACCAATTGCTGTAGCGTTTGTTAAGGCCGAATAAGCTGTATCAGCACCATAACCAAGCGTTGTATTATAAGAACCTACTATATTGTTTGGATTAACACCAGCAACTGGTGCACCAACAAATGTATTATAACTACCACTTGTATTTTGACCACCAGCTTGTGCACCAAAGAAACTATTACCTGTTCCTGTTGTATTAGTACCAGAACCATAACCAAATGCTGAGTTATAGTTACCAGCAGCGGCTGATAATGAACTTGCTCCAAATGCAGCTCCATAAAGTGCATTATAGTTTTGCATAGAACCTCTACCAAAAGCGGCATTTAATTGACCAGTTGTTAATGAAGCCATACTGTTATAACCAACAGAAGTATTTGCAATTGCAGAGTTGGCTGCCGCTTGTGAATTATATCCAATAGCAACAGCACCTTGTGTATTACCATTTGAAGTTCCTTGTGCCCAAGCAGCTAATGCATTTTGTCCAATAGCAATATTTAAACCACCACCATTATTTGGTGCAAATACTTTTAAAGCACCTTGACCAATAGCGATATTATTTGAACCGCCTGTGTTAATAGATAATGCGTTAGCTCCAATTGCAATATTATAAGTGCCTCCAGAGGTTATTGGTAATGCGTTATATCCAATACCAACATTATAAGTCGAAGCGGAAGTATAACCAGTTAATGAACCAGTTCCAAAACCAACATTATATCCAACTGGGTCAAGTATCCCAGAAGTTTGATTATTTGTTTTAAATATTAAAGCTTTAGCATCAGTAGTACCAATAAAGTTTGTCCCAGCAGTTGTTCCGCTATTACCTAATAATGACCAATATGTGTTTGCAAGATTTAAACTTGATTGATATACTTGTCCACTTGAATTAATATATAGATTTGGTGATTGAGCAATAGTTGATAAACCACCTGTTCCAATTGTTAATCCACTAATTGAACTATTACCTAATTGAATTGTATTACTTGTTGTTGCTGATGCGTTATAACCAATAGTTATTGAATTGGTTAATCCAGTTTGCATAAAAGGAATATAAGCACCAAGAGTTGTGTTATACGAACCAGTTACATTATTATTGGTTACATTAGTAGTTCCAACAAAAGTATTATAACTACCTGTTGTATTATAATAACCAGAACCATAACCTAAAAATAAATTATATCCTCCTGTTGTTGTCAAATTACCAGCTTGATAACCCATAGCTGTATTATATGAACCACCATTTAAACTTGCAAATACTGTGTGTCCTAATGCTGTATTTGCAAAATCAGCAGTAGATGCTTGAAGTGTTTGACTCCCAATAGCGATATTTGATTGCCCAGATGTAAGTTGGTTTAAAGCATTACGACCAATAGCTATTGTTGGACCAGATGTTGCACCTCCAACACCTAATGCTGAATATCCAATAGCTATTATAGATTGAACAGTTGGTGTTGCATTAGCCATAGCTAAAGCACCAATTGCAATATGTCCAGCGTTTTGATTTGTTCCAGCAGTTCCGTTATTCATACTTGTTAATGCGTTATATCCAATTGCAACATTAGAGTAACCATTTATATTGTTTTTTAATGCGTTTGCACCAATAGCAACATTTTGAAAACCAGTAGAAGAGCCAGTTGAGGATATATTTTGTGCTGCATTATAACCAATAGCAACATTATATGTATTTGCTGAAGTAATTGCTGTAAGCGTACCAACACCAAAAGATGTATTATTTGTTGTTATATCAATATAACCAGATTGTTGGTTATTTGTTTTAAACATTAAACCATTATTATCTTTAGTACCCAAAAAATAAGTACCAGCGGTTAATCCAGAATTACCTTGTGGACTCCAAGCATTTGTATTTAAATTTAAATATGTAGTAGCTGATATTGTAGGTGTATAAAAAGGAACATAAGATGTAGTATTACCTGTACTAAAAATAGTTGTTGTATTACCAGTTGTAGCTACATTACTTCCACCAACAAATATATTTACTGTTTTTCCTGTTGAAATATTACCTAAATATAAATTATTTCCAGTTGAATATACATATGCATCATTAGCCCCACCAACATAATTTTGGTTAAATGTTGATGAGTTAATACCCATATCAATATAATTGATACTTTCGTTACCATTATCAGCTGTTGCTACAACATCTGAAGATGCATTATTACCAGAATATTGATTATTAATATTTAATTGAGCATAGTTATTTACACTAGCTATACCAACTATAGTATTACTATAACCAGTACCTCCAGTACCACCATCATTAACAAGTAACCTTTCTGGATTTGTTAAATTATTAGTACTAGCATTAACAAGAAGTCTATTTATATATTCGGTACCACCAGAAATTGTTGTTGCAGAAAGACTACCATTAACTGTAAGTCCTGTAAGTGTATTAAGTGTAGTACTTAGAGTTCCACCAGTACTATTAGTTAATGTAAATACGTTATTAGTATTGGTAAAAGCAGTTGAATAAACACTTGTTGGTGTTGAAGCTGTTACTATTGTACCACCACTTGTTATACCTAAATAATTAATACTTGAACCTGTAAGGGTTTTAATATTCAAACTGTTTACATATACAGTATTTGATGTATTACCAGTTAAATTATCACCTAATACAATTGTTGTTGCACCATTTGCTCTTGAATTATAACCGTGAACAAATGATGTTTGTCCACTAGCAATTGAATTATAACCACCAGCGTGTGAACCATAATTACCAAATGATTTGGTTGAATAACCCTCTGAGTGTGAAAATATACCACTTGCTGTTGTATTATAACCCTCTGAATGACTACCATTATATGCTGTTGTTTGTTGACCTTCAGCGTGTGAATAAGTATTATTAGCTACTGTATTATAACCCTCACTATGTGTTGCTATTCCATTTGCTGTTGTGCTTTGACCTTCAGCGTGTGCGTAGGCACCAAGAGCCTTTGTATTAAGACCCTCTGAGTGTGATGCACCACCATTTGCTGTTGTTCCATTACCCTCAGCGTGACCTGTACTATTAGCCTGAGTATTAATACCCTCAGCGTGTGATTGTACTAAGGCTGTTGTATTTTGACCCTCTGCGTGACTTGATTGTTGTGCCGTTGTACCATAACCTTCAGCGTGTGATGTATTGGTAGCAAGTGTATTTTGTCCCTCTGAATGAGAACCACCAATTGCTGTTGTACTAAGACCCTCTGAATGAGAACTACCAATAGCACTTGTTAATTGCCCCTCAGCGTGTGAATTACTACCAATAGGTTTAGTATCTATTATAGTACCTAAAGTATTATAAAATAATGATGTTCCAAGTGTTGGTATTGTACTAAAACTATTTGATACATTTACAAATGAATTAAGACTTGTAATGACAAATGTATCTGATGTATTACTATCAGTTACTGTATCACCAATATTAAATGTACCAGAATTATCATAAATTAAAATACTTGTTGTATTATTTTGATAAACTTGTCCATTACCTCCACTTGTTGAAGTTACACTATCACCAATATTAAAACCACCTGTTAGACTTGATACACCTAAATATAAACCAACTGGTCCAGATTGAACTGGTATACTACCAACTAAATTAGCATAAGAAGTATCCTCAATAACACCATAATTTAAATTTACATTTAATTGAGATGTTATATCACCATAACTTGAATTGAATAACCCAATTTGATTTATAACACTTGTCATAAGAATACCAGCATTAATACCAGCTGATGTTGCATCACCCTCACTTATTGTATAGGGTGCAAGAGCTAAATTACCAGTTAAATTATTAGCTACAATAGAATAAGAAACACTTCCACCTGTCCAACCAGAAAAAGATGGGCTAATTGGTAAGTTTTGATATGTAGTTGCTGATATTGTATTTGCCTTTAGAGTATTTGTTATACTCAATCCAGACATACTATTAATAGCTGTACTATATGAATTACCCCAATTATCATAAATAGTTAACGTATTCGCACTTGATGTATATGTAAAGGCTGTTGTATGTATATCTGTACTTGCTACATTAGCTATCACATTACCATTAACATCAATTTCAAGTATCTTAGTAGCTGTTCCTGTTGGTGCATTCTTTATATTTAAACTGTTTACATATACAGTATTTGCACTTCCACCTGTAATACCATCACCTAATACAATTGTTGTTGTACCAGATGCTGTACTTCCACTACCGTGTACAAATGAATTAATACCTAATGCCTTAGAATATGCACCTCCAGCGTGTGATTGATTACCACTTGCTGTTGTATAATAACCCTCAGCGTGACTTGCATTAGTTGCATTCGCTATAGTAAAACTACCCTCAGCGTGACTATAACTGCCACTTGCTGTTGTATAATTACCCTCTGCGTGTGTTCCAGTTCCATTTGATGTCGTATTCTGTCCCTCAGCGTGTGATGCTGAACCTCCAGCTGATGTTTGACTACCCTCTGCGTGTGTATAACTACCAGTTGTTTTTGTTGAAAAACCCTCTGCGTGTGATGCTGAACCTCCAGCTGATGTCGATTGACCCTCTGCGTGTGAATAACTTGTTGTTGCTGATGTTTGATAACCCTCAGATACTGAATAATTACCAGTTGATACAGCTGTACCATTATTTGCAGCTATTGAATATGTTCCACTTGTACCTGTTGTAAATACACTAAATGGTAAATTTTGATATGTAGTAGCCGATATAGTTGTTGATTTAAGTGTACCATTAACAGTTAGACCTGACATTTGAGATATATTTACCTTCAACGTAGGGTCATTCTGTGTTTGATATATACTTAAATTGTTATTATTATCATATGTGAATCCACTTACAAATGTATTTGTATAACCAGTTAGGAATCCACAAACAGTAAATGTACCTCCTGAATTGGTAATAAATGTAACACAACCATTTGAACTATTATATGTACCACCAGTTACATCAACTCCAATAATACCTAAATTGGTTGTTAATGGAGATACATTATTATTTTGATATATAGTTAAATTATAATTACTAGGTGTAAATGTAAAACCTGTTACATAGGTATCTGTTGTTACAGGTAATCCTTGATATGTTGTAGCTGATATAGTACTTACATTCAATAAACCATTTACAGTTAGACCTGTTAGTGTACTTAACGTAGTATTGAAATTAGTATTGGTATTATCAGTTATTGTAAATACATTATTAGTATTTGTGAATCCTGTGACATATTTTGTTGAAATACCTGTTAAATGACTACCATCACCATAATAGGTTGTACCACTTAATGCACCTGTTAATGTACCACCTGATAGTGGTAAGTATGGAAGATTACCCTTTACACTTGATGCAATATTATATATTACTTGAGATAACTCTGTACCTCCTGAAAAATAATCATTAAAATAGGCTGTTGTTCCTGTTAGAGGTCCTGTTAATTGTCCACCAGCTAATGGAAGATATTGTGCAAGATTAACTGAATAAAAGTTGCCACTTGCTTGAAATGTAACCCCACTTGGATACAGACCAGGTATGTCACACACCCCAGCCAACCAATCCAATTGCAATTCCAAATCCATAGACCACCCACCAAGACCATCATCATAATTCTCAAAGTATGGTGACATATCTGAATCATCACTTGGAAACATATCATAAAAGAAATCCTTATCAATATATGCCTTGATATCTAATAACGTTTGAAAATTATCTGAAAGTAATACATTAAGATTTGTTTCATCCTTGCTTACTTGGTCAAGTATTTGTATCTTATGTCTAAGTACAATACTATCCTTCCTTAACTTTGATGTCTGTGGAATTACAAGCATTATTGGATATATCGCAGTCTCAGATACACTTACATCCCATTTAGGACCATAAAAAAAACTATTTATTTGCTTGTGATTGGCTGCAAGTCCAGCAAAGTAATTAATTATATTGGTTAGACTTAATTGTTCTTGTGACATATTTTATCTTTTATCTAATAAATACTATTATTCTCTAAAAATTAAAGACTATTTGAGACTTTTTATCCTTTAGAGTGTAATTGAGATTCCTCTAATCTTTTTAAAAACTTTTACGTAATTCTCAGAGCTATACGAACTTTGTTACGTAATTCTAGTAACCACCTCCAGTATATACCTCTTCACTACCATATTCCCCAAAAAACATACCTATACTACTTTTCTTTACTATAGGTGCTACATCTGGACTATATACACTATAACCTCCTTGTAACTTATATTTTAAATAACTATCCCAAGCTATTGCTAATGACATTACCATATCATCGTGACCTGTACTTGCGTGAAACTTTATCTTACCACTTGTCGTATACTCAAATATAAAGCTATTTAACTCCAATTTTAAGTCATCCCTATTAAGACACCTTATCTCCCTACTTGAAAAGGCTGCTATCAATTGATTTATTATATCACTCTTGGTATCCTGTGTCGTATTAAATTCCTTTATATTGGGTATTTCCTTCTTTAATAATTGAATTATTGGTAGACCTTGATTATTTGATTCTACCACTATCTCCCTTGGCTTGAATAATTTATTTACATTCTTTACCCTCTCAAGCAACTCTGGTACTTGAATATCCCTTGCCCTATCTATATAACACATCTCTCCCTTCTGATTTATTACAGTTAAGACATAATAGTCATTCTTTAGAGCTATATCAATACCAATATTATACCTATCACCTGATATTGGACCACTTATTGGATTTAATACACATAATTCATATATATTGCTAAATACACTATTGCTATCAACCCATTCAGCTAAAAACTCCTGTGAAAATATTCCCTCTGGTAAACTTAACTTAAATGTATTAATTAAATCCTTATTCGCCTTGGGATTATCAAATGAATTAAACTTGAAGCTCTTATATGATTTATCACCATTACTACCCCTAAGCCATAAATCATAAAAGAAATTCTTACCCTTTGGTGTTGAGATTACAAGTATCTTCTTACCAGCTGCTGCCAGAGTTGGTAGAATAATCTCTTCAATTGTATTCTGTTTTATAAAAGCCGCCTCATCTAGTATCATATAATTTACACTACTACCCCTTAGTGTATCCTCTGATGCCGCTGATTTAAACTCAATTCTACTACCATTAAGCAATTCAATCATTATATTTCCCTTAGATTGATTCTTATTCTTTATTATATTATGCGGAGTTAATTGCATTACAATATCCCTAAATACAACCTTTGATTGAGACTCAGATGGTGTTACATACCAAGTTAGACTCTTTGGATGCTTTACTGACCATAATATAGTTTGAAATTTGGCAAGTGTAGACTTGCCTGATTGCCTCCCAGCACATACTACTGTCCAGAAATTTGGTGAGTTGGGTGCACAAGATTTATGTACTGCTTGCTGAAATTTATGTGGTGCGTAATCAAAATTCATATATTTTAGTTTTTTAATTTGTTATATTAGCTAATTTTTTCTTGTTATAGTGTAATTGAGATGTTTTTCTTGTTATATTAGCGACTTTTTTCTTGTTATAGTGTAATTGAGATTGCGTCCTTCAAAATATTAACATTTACGTAATTCACCAACCTAACCAACTTTTGTTTAAACAAATGTCTCAATCACCTAACCTATCAACTTAGTAGACTATCTAATCACTTACCCTACCAACTTAGTAGACTATCTAATCAACTATCTAACCACCTAACCTATCAACTTAGTAGACTATCTACAATATTTGTTTAAACAAACATCTCAATTAATAGCCAGCCAAAGATAAGAGAGATATACGTGGTAGAGGGGATATCAGCCATATATAATAGGCGGTTAATAAGAGCCAATATATATGATTGATATTGGCCCTTCGGGCCATTATATATCATTACTATCTGGCTCAATAGGTAACTCATCTATGTTATCGGTTCTATCATCATAGCCCTCAACCTCATATTCATTAGACTCTTCAGAGTCAGTTATAAGAGGTGTATCTGATGATTCTAATTCGATAAACTCATCAGGATTATAACCGCCAAAACTTATTGGCTGTTCTGTCAAGTTGACATTTATATTCGTCTTTGTTGTCTCATAATGACCCATCATCTTATTAACCATATCAAGAGCTTCTATCTGATATTTGAAGTTTCCTTCCTCTTCAGCCTTAGATAATATTTCCTTTAACTTGTCCAAAATGAACGACTTAGGGATGTTACTTAAAGCTTTCCTTTGTTCAGATAGTTCAGTTAAAGCAGTCTTTACTGCTGGCTTCTTCAAAAGTCGGTAGGCGTTAGTGCTAGCTACTGGCCTACTAACACCCTTATAAACAGCCAAATAAGCGTGTTGTGGTGACATATTATCCATCACTATATGTCTTATAAATGCTAATTGTTTTTCATTCAGAGCTTCATCCCATTTTGTTTTTAGGTGTTTTTTCTCTGAATTATTTTTAGGTTTAGGCTTAGGGTTTTCCTTTTCCTCTAATTTTCTTTGTATATAAGCATCAACTTTTTTTGCCATAATTAAGCTAATATAGTTTGTGTATTAGGAGCATTTTTATTAATTTCATCTAGAACTTCTTGAGTATTATCAATAAATACTTCAATATTATGTAACTTTATTGGTACTGATTTTGGTTGATGTTCAGTAAATATTACATTTTCTCTTGGTATTTGAAGTCTATCTGTAGTATGGTAAATATATTGTTTATCGCTATTATTAGTGATTACATATATTGTTTTACCTTGTTCTTTTAGGTACCAAGTTGTAAATTGCCATATTGGTTTATCTAGGGTACCATCAAAGTCTATACCCCATATTTGTTTATCGAAGTTTATCATTTGCTAGGAGTTGGTATTACAACAGGTGGAGGTGTTGGTTGAGGAGTTGGTTTTCCTTTACATCCACATTTATTAGTTAATTGATTTAGTTTCATATGAGTTTATATTTAATATATGTTATTTTTCATCATCATCACAAGTGCAAAGTTCAATCATTTCATCACATTGTTCGCAAGTAAAGTATTTAATTACTACTGTTAATTCTTCTTTCATATATTTAGAATTTAAATTTTAGTTTATCTTCAAGGTTATTCATTTGTTCAAGGGCTTTTTCAAGTGCAGTTTCTTCGTATCTCAAGTCATATGCTTCTACTTTACTAGCTATATTGAGAGCTTCTTTTAGTATTTGGTTATAATCGTTACCTATTACTACTACGCTACCTATTTCTTCTAATTCATATCCTACTACCTTTTGGAATGGTATTATATTATATATTCCTTCTTTAATGAAAGAACCCTTTAATTTGATATTATCTTTATATTCTGATGGAAAGCTAATTGGTAGAAAGTTATGGTTTACATAGCTAGACTTGAGTATTATTTCACAACCGTATTTAGCCTTAAAATGAGGTTCAATTAGGTTACCCTTAGCACCTTCAACAATAATTTGGTCCCAATTATCAATCATACTTAGGTAAGTATTACTAGGAGGGCTTCCAGCTCTCATACAGGGGTCAATATAGTAGGATTGTTTTGATTTAGAGTCATATCTAACTTCACTCGAATAAAATCCTGTGTGTTTGTAGGCAACAAGAGCTGGTTCAAATTTATCATTTATTTGAGTTATTGGTTCAGGGGCTGTTGAATATGAGTCAGCCTTACCAAGATAACCAGCGTTCTTTATTTCAATTCCTTGAATAAATTTTGTTGGTAATTTGCCATTAACTGCGTATCCATCATAACCTACTTCAGCATCTGATTTAATTGGTGATTGAACTATAAATTCTACTGTATCACCTAGAGGTCCTAGATTATATTCAATTTCATCTAGTTGTACTCCATTATGTTGTTGATTTATCCAATTGAATGTTTCAAATTGACCTCTAAAGTAAGATACCTTTACGAATACATTTTTCTTATTTTTAAGATATTGTTTAAGTTTTTGTATTCCAGTTATTGTTTGGTATTCACCATTTGGCATATAAAGGCGTTCAAGTATGCCGTAGAATAGGTTTCTATTTGTCTCAATATCTTCACTAGGTCCACCACCCCAAACTAGTTTACCAAGTTTTTTAAGTGCTACTCCCCAATCTTCAAAGTAGATATCTGGGAAAATTACCACATCAAATTGGTCAAGTTTATCCCAGAAGTTACGTATTACTTCAATTTGAACATAACCAGTACCAACTTGGTCTGGTGCCATATAGGGGAATGGTGATTGGTAGGCTGTATGGTAATACATTTTGCTAAAGTATTTAGATAATTCAACGGCAAGTGGTAGATACATACCACCCACATTTTCTACCACAACAGCTCTCAGATTTGATTTTGACATATTAGTTATTTATAAAGTTTATTAGTATTAGGTATTTATTTAATTGTTCAAGAGTATCTTTTATACAACCTCCACAAGTTATTTTACCTTGTGGGTATTGTTTAAAATACTTATTATATAGCTTAAATATCTTTTTTCTATCATTTTTATAGACAAGACCTTGTTTTAATAGTTGTTTGATGTACTTAAAGTCATTATTCATTTAAATCGTATTTTTTTAGAGCTTTACGTAATTGTAGTCTAACTTTATTAAAAGTGTAGAATATATTATAATTCTTAATTTTAATTTCTTGTTCAAGTTCTTTGAATGTCTTAGATGAATTTGCCACAAGTTCAAAAATTCTTCTATCGTAAAATGTTAATTTATTTAATTCTGATGTAATAATATCTTGCACCAATTCATTATCAATATTATTTGTTTCTTCTGTCATATTGATTAATGTGAGAGGATTGATTTCTGTTTTTATTTTATATGTCCTATTGGTTTTTGAGTTATTACTTCTGGTTTGGTTGATAAGAATTCTGATTAGGTAGAATTTCATTTGGTTTTGTTCACATAATTTAATAAGTTTATCTTCATCTTCACACTCAATAAATCTGAGCCAAATATCTTGAATTACGTCATCTGTGTATTCAGCTTGGTGAATGTTTTTAAGTTCATATAAAAGTTGTTCATTACTAGCCAATTGTCTAATTATATCCATTTTGGATGTTGGTTTACAACACATACAAGTATTGTTTTTTATATTCTTCATTAATTTCTTGTAGGTCTTTATTAATGTTATATTTAAGGGCTTTACCCAATTGAATATAATGTCTTGTTTCAATTTGGATACAATCCCATATTAGGCCACAGGATGCGTATAATTCGTTTTTTTGGGCCACTTGAAGCCATTTATAATATACTTCAAGAGTTTGGACGGCATCATCTAATAATTCGTCTCTAGTTGCCTTGAGGCTAACTATTTGTTGAAGCCATAGTGTATTTTCATCATCATCTTCTTCTTGAAGATGTTCGCAATAATTTACAAATTTATGTAAGTGTTTTATATCCTTTAGCATTCCGATTGATAGTTGAGTTGATTCTTTATACTTTGATTCCTGTTTCATTTGAGATATTTGAAGAAAATATCTGTGAGTGTTCGTTTATTGTAAACTTTATTTGATTAATTGTTTTATCCAATTTTTGGATTTGTTTTAGAATTGCATCAAGCATTTCTTTGTCGGTTTTAGTTTTAGTTTTCATAGTCTAGTTTAATATTTTCTATATCTTTTATGTTATTTGGAAAAAGCATTTTGAATAAAAGTATTGCGTTATTATGTAAACAATCATAATCTAATTTAAAATCGATTTTAATGGCATCCTTAGGGTCTAGGAGGTATGTATCTTTTGGTTTGGTATTACCGTTTGAATTTATAGTTGTCTCTATTAAATCCTTTATAATTGGGTTTTTTGAAGCTAAACAAGATACATCCCAAATTAATACACAATCATACAAAAAATTAATGTATTTAAGTTTATTTGGTATTTGAGATAAAAGTCTAGTTTCTTTACTAATTTCAGACTCATTAAATTCTCTTAATTGGTCATATTTATGTTTTTCGAATATAAATCCATCAGTTTCAAATTGTTTTAAAAAATATTTTCTAACTTTAATTTCTGTAATATTTCTTGAAAAATCATCTGAATAGATTACGTCCCAACTTTCATAACCCTCTGGGTCAGATTCATAATGTAATCTATAATTTTGGTGATTAAGCAATTCTGCGAATGCAATACGTTCTCTAAGAGAGCAAAAAACAAAACTTATTTGTTCAGGTTTTAATGTGTTAATTTTTATCATTCCTTTTTTGTGAAATATACTATTGTTATATGTTATTCTTATATACAATAAATAGTATTTTTTGTTAGTTGTTTATTATAAATATGTAGAGGTTTTGAAAAAACCTGGTAGTAGTGAAAATAAATTTGCTTTTATCAAAAAATAATGGTATATTTGTTAAAATATACCAAATATGCCAAATGATAAAGTATGTACCCAAGATAGATTTGAACTAAGTAATATGACGATTACACTTGGTACTGTCGATTTTAAGAAGACTAAGAGCTTCTATATAGTAGTTTCTGGTTGGTTATCATTAACTGATATATCGATTATACCAAAATTAAAACGAGATTTAAATGTATTTATTAAATCAATAAGTTTTGATGTACTACCTAAAAATATATTATATAGTTTTATTGACCTAGACTTCCCAGAGAATTTAGAGAAGACTAGGAATGGTTTTTTTGCCCTTGAGACGACTTTTCTATTGAAGAATGAGATAACCGACTTTAAAACAAATGAGTTGCTTAAAACCAATAGTATTGCGTTTGGTGAGTTAATTCAATTAAAGTTGACTGAATTTAGTGACATATCTTTTTCTAGGCGGCGTATTCGTTAAAAACTCTTTTAAATCTTTTTTTAATGTAGCATAATGATTCCAACTGTTTTCTTTCGACCATCCAAATATTTGTTGACCAGCATATATTTGTGACCACCCTCTTAAAATAAACCTAAAATAAGCTCTTCTTTTAGGTGTTAATGTTTTACAAAAATCTTTTACAGTTCTTTTCTTATCAAGTTCTGGTTGATAAGTTATTGGTGATAGATAGCTCACATCTTCAAGGAATGTATTTTCAGTATATTTTGCTCTTTTTGTGTTACGTTTATTGAATGTTTTATATAACTCATTTGAGAGTGACCTTGTGATATAACCCTCAGATTCCTTCCAAACTTTTGATACTTTACCCTCATTCATCTTCTGTACCAGGTTCACCATCACATTATTTATGATTGTATTCCTGTCGTGAGGTGAACAATAAAGATACATAAAGCTAAAGTTTACTGAATATAATTTTAGTTTTTCATAAAGTTCATTTATTTCTTTTGTTGTGAGCATTTTTCTTTTAATTTTTTATGAATTAGTTTTAGTTTTGATGATATGTTTTGTCTGGTACAACCAAGAGTTTCTGCTATTTGTTCTCCATTTTTTGAAAAATCATATCCTATTCCGTAATACATTTTTATTATTAATTGGTCTTTTGGTTTTAATTCAGATAATAAATCCTCTATAAGCTCATTTTGAGCTATTACAGCCTCTTTATCCTCAATTGAGGGTAATATAGGTTCTGAAGGTAATATATCCTGTAATTCAAGATTTTCATCAAAATCTATTGATTGGTTGAGACTACTGGTTATATATTCATTTTTAGTTTGCCAATAGTGAGTATTAGGTATGTAAATTTGACCATCGAAACGTTGTAAGTAATTAAGCATATATGATTTTATATAGGATATTGCATATGGACCAAAATTTTTAGATTTATCCCATTTATTGAAGGCAACCCAAAGACCTTCAGTACCAGCTAATTTTAAATCTTGTACGGTATCATTTGGTTTAAAATAGCTATTAGCTTGAATTTCTATATATCTTTTCCAATTAGAAAGTATTTGTTCAAATGTTAACATATTCAATAATAAATATAACGTTTTATTTAAAAGTTTAAATAATATTATTTTAATTAACCTTAAGGTTATACCTGGGTTATTTTGGGTTATGGTTGGGTAATTTTAAAAAAAGGTGCAGTTCGCTGCATATAATACTATTAATATTTATTTGAAATGAAAAGTATCGCTTCGCTCTGTTGAGATGTTTTTATATTATTTTAAAAATAATTCAATAAAAGTTTAGATAATTGAAAATAAATTATTAATTTTGTATTATATATTCAATTAGATTGAAATATGATAAATTTTTAAAAAGGTGCAATTCGATTACATATATAAAATAATTAAAAATAATTAAAAATAATTAAAAATAATTAAAAATAATGAATTATAAAAAGGTGCAGTTCCATTACATAATAATATATATATAATAATATCGAATTGCACCTTTTTTATTTTATCCTTCAATTATCTTATCTTTTATTTATTTTATATCTTTTTATTTTTATTGGCCTACGGCAATATCAAATGGAAATGTAAGGTATAAAACATCTTCAACAAGCCTACGGCAATCTTTTCAATTATTAATAGTATTATATGCAGCGAATTGCACCTTTTTAAAAATATTTTATTAAAATGTAACTTTTTATTTATCTTTTCGTAAAAATTGATATATTTATAATAGTAGAACATAACTACTTAAAAATGTACTGGGTTCGAAGGGAAGTAATTAGCCCTTCGTTCTCACCCCAGTTAAAGCTAAAAAGAGAAAAATAACATAAAGTGAGAATAAAAAGATTATGAAAACAGAAGTTGAAGTACTTAAATTGATAACCAATAATGGTTATAAATTTATAACAAATGGTGAAAATCACCAATTTTTCCCAGAGGGAATTTACATTAATAAATTAAGAATACCAAGAAACATACCTAATAATAAAAGAGGTAAGTTTTTATTTGCATTAGGTCTTAATGTATTAGGCCTCAATCCAAATTGGTCACAAAAACAAATAGCTTATTATATTGATAATATTAATAACACTAAAGGTATTATACATCATCCATTATCTCAAGTAACTATTGATAAAATTACTCAAAAGATATTTAAATATAGAGATGAAAATGGTATTATATTAAAGAATAATACTAAGATTTATACTGTTTTTTCTATTGATAGTGATTTTACTGGTAAAGAAAGAGTTAGCATTTCAAATAAAAATCAAGGTGAAAAACGTACAGCAGAAACTCTACAAATGATTTATAATGAGATTAAATCTTGGAATAATGATAAAAAGATTACTCAAAAAGAACTTTCAATAAGATTAACTGAAAAGTATGGTAAAGGATTTTCAATCAGAACTATAAAAGAATATTGGAATAAATATGAATTAAAAACCTTTGTTAAGGGTCTAAATTCTCAATTAGAAGATGTATCAGTTATTGAAAAGGATAATACACCAGAAGTTAAAGAAATAATCTTAAAATCAAAAGAAATGACACAATTACATATAAGAATGATTAAATTTGTAAGAAGTAAGAATGATGATTTACCTCAACAAGATATCAAAATGTTTGAAGAAAGAATTCTTAAAAATGAATTTGAGAATATGTCAGAATTAAGTGATGCTGTTTATTTAATAATTGATAATAATAACTAAAACCAAAAAACATATGAAAACAAAAGAAGAAATCGTCTCAAAACTATTAGCCAATAACGGTAAAATGAGAATTATTACTGGAACATATAATAAAAAAGCAATAAAAGAATTGCTTGAGGATGGAAAAATAGCCAGGGAAACGGTTAAAAGATTTGAAAATGGTCGCTTTTCAACTTACGTATTTATAACCATAAAATAAAAAAAATTAAAATAAATTTGGTGGATTGAAATATTATTTATACCTTTGTATAAGTAAAAACGAAAAACTATGAAAACTCTAATTATTATCGCAATTGCAATTTTAGCATTAACATCTTGTACAAAACAAGAAATGGCACAACCTAATCATATTATGACCATTAATTGTAATACACTTGCCTCACCAAATAATGAGGTTTTAAGTATTTATATCAATAATACTAATAATCCTATTCTTTGGTCCCCAAAAGAAACTAATACAACTAGTTATAGCGTTAATATAAAAAAAGGTGATAATATTATTATTTGTGGTTTTTTACAATATAATTTTACCGTTTTTATTGATGGTACTTTTTATTCCCAAGGACAACCATCTCAATATCCTAATGAAAGTATGTCAATCTTTACATATTAATTTTTGAACTTTTACTAAAAACGTAATATTTATAATAAAACAATTAAATTATGACAATACTACTAGAACAAACAATCTCAGAAATTTCTGATTTTTTAGTAACTGAAAATCAAAAATTAGTTTCATATTCCAATCAAGAAGAATATGAAAAAGCCTACGAAGTAAGAAATAAAATAGACTTAATAATCTACGATACATCAATACTTCTTTCAACTCTATCAAATATTGATGCAACAAAATGGAAAAATAAACTTGAATCTCAAGATAATTACATCAGAGAAGAGCTATATAAAACCTATCAAAAATGACAATAAAACAAATACAAATTGAAATCAGAAAGCATTTAAATATAATTGCTAATAGTACTGATAAAATAAACCTATTAAATAATATGCTATACGAAAAAGAGAATCATATACCCTTTATTGATATAAGCAATAATGATGTTCAAATAAATCCAGATATTCAAGATGAAAAACTATTCAATTAATATTAGTTTTAATAAAAATACTTTAGAGATAATTGCTGTTAGAGGTGAACTCACAATACGCATTATAACCACTCTACAAGAGTTAAATCATACTTATGGTATTAGTCCTCAACAAATAGATTTAGAGGTCATAAAACAAATTGTATTGGATAATAAACTAAGAATTACAAAGACTTATTCATTTATTTCACTTGTTGAAGAATGGACAAGTGAAGATGGTAATATTCTATTTAAAAAAGAAGATGGTCTTATTGTAGCATTCAGAAAAGAAGATACTAGTGATTTTATTTATTTGAAAGAAACTGATTTACCTAAGAATAAACATAGTCTTAATTTAACAGGATATATTAGACTTAAAATAAAAAAAGAAAAAGAAAAAGAAGAAGCTCTTAGAATAGCTAAAAATATTAATAATAGTATGGATTTTGGTTTTGATTTTAAACCAGATAATTTTTAATATTATTTACAAAATAATAAAGTTTCATATATTTATATATACTAGGTGGTTATTGTTATTGTTATTGTTTCCAGATGTTAGACCTAGTGTTAAAAGAAAAAGAGCCCTTAAAAAAGGCTCTTTTTTATTAATAATAAATAAGTTGGATGAAAACTTAAGTATTATCTTTAGGGTCTTCAACGGCAAGGTTTGTTAAAAAGGGACCAACTACAGTACATATTCCAGCAAATATTGCTAAAGTATGATTACTAGCAAAAATTGCAACACCTGTAATACTACCACCAAGAGTTCCAATTGCTGTTCCAATTCTTCTCCATAATTTAGGAGTTGGAGCCATTATTCTATCAATTATATTTTTCATTTTATTTATATTTTTGATTACGTTTATAAACACTTATAAACTTATATATTGTGAAAGCTATTGCACCAATCAAACTAATTGTAGTTAATAACTCATTAAAATGATTTACCTCAAGCCAGATTGCCGTACCAGTTGCTGTACCTACTTGACCTATATTATTTATTGTATCTAACATATTATGATGATGTTGTACTGCCATAGTTATTTTTTTAATATAAAACATTATTGGTTATTTCTTAAATCATTAAATTGCTGGATATCAAGGCCCCATCCTCTAAATTCATTATTAGGTGAATTTGAAGTAAGACCTTCAAGGAATATTCCACAGTTATAAGAACTTGATTCTGGATAGAATAAGTCAGCTCCAGATGATGTATTGTATAATTGTGGGTTAAGCCATTCAGGGAATATGGTTGTATTATCAAGCATATATTGAATGGTTCTTTGTGCGTAGAATGCTGCTTTTTCTCTATATTTTTCCATTATCCATTCTATATCAGCTCTACTAGCTGTATCAGAATAATCTGAATGTTGAGTAACTACACCCTTATTCTTAAATTGATAACCAATAAAAGGTAATAAATGAAGCATAGTTGCAGAAGCTAATGTAGGTTGAAGGAATGATGTTAATAAATAATAATAGTTAATATTTTGAGATGTTGAAATAGTTCCACCAGATATTTGAAATTGAATTTCTTTATATAATGTACTTCCAAGTATTGGAAGAATATACATATCTTGTGCTGTTTGAATAGCCTCATAAACCAACTTATCATCAACGTTAGCATTCAGAGAAGTAGCATTTTTTAAATAAACTGGGTCTATAAAAAATATATTACTTGGAGCAGGCGTATAAATATTTTGTGTAAAATACATAATTATTTAATTAATTTTTTCTTGTTATCTGGTGTTTGATTGATGTAGGGTGTACCTGGTATGAGAGACATTTCTTCATCTTCATCCCTAAGAAATACTTCAACTTGTTCATCATCTAAACCGTAGGCTGACTTCATCATAATTCCACCTTGTTGTTTAGTTAATTTACCATTACTTACTTGTTTCATAATCCTCATTAGTCCTTGATATTGTCTTCCAGTTAAATTCCTAAGTATATCATTTGTTTTTACATCATCCTCATCCTCATCCTCATTTGACATACCAGCTGTTTTTGGTTTAACAGGCATCATAGGTTGTTTTTGACCAGCAGAACCACCCTTCATAAGAGCTGGTAAATTTTCCTTATCCTTTTCAGATAATGGTGGCATACCAATTCTTTGACGTAATTCATTAATAGTCAGTATATTCATTAAAGAACTATCTTGATATGTAAAGCTAATTGGATTAGAGTCCTTGATAAAGGTTCTTAGAGTGAAACCATTAATTTCAAGCAAATCGTGAATAGTCTCTTCAATTAATAATTGAACTGGTGCGATAACTTGATTATAGAATAATTCTGATGCTTGAACAAGTTCGTTGGTTAGGCCGAGTTGACCTGGTACGCTGATACCAGCTAAAACAGGGTTAGGAAGTCTATGACCTCTTACAATTTCGTTTTGACAGAATTCAGATAATTTTGAATAAATTTCAGACATATTACCTGTTTCAATAGGTTCAACTGTTGTTGCATTATCCTTGCTTTGGTTGAACGATAAGATAAATTTACCTGCATTATTACTTCCACTATATAGATTTCTTATTGATTTATAAACTACTTCTTTTTCTTCATCTGATGGATTACCATTATTGAAAGAGATATTCATAGACGGTGATAGACCATTTTTAATACTATTAAGCATATAACTACCAATTTCATAGTTCAACTCAATTGCATTAAGTGCACCTACATAAGTTGGTAAATTATAAAACCTTGTGTTTGGTCTGTATCCTCTAACCATTAAAAGGCAATTAGGTTCAATTCTATTTGATGGGTCAAATACAGGAATTTCTTCAGGTTCAAAGTCTTTCTTTTTAAATTGAGTCCAATCCTCAGAATACCAAAAGTTTTCAATTTCTCTTGTTTCTTTATTTGGAACACCACATCTGATAGTACTAGCATCAACGTGATAAATATTAGCTATTTTAGTCCTGTCATTTGACCAAGTAATACCAATAAAAAAGTAACCAAATAACTCATAATCAAAAGCAATACGTCTAATTAATTTTTTTATATTAATTTTTTTAAGGAATTGATGTACTTGAGCTAATTGGTCCTTATCTTGAGAGTCTTCAACTTGAAGTCCTTCACCAATAATTTGTTTAACTTTAGACTCAAGGATTGCATTATGTATTGCACATTTATTCATTTTATCAACAAGATAATTTGGCCAAAGATTATCTTGACCAGCGTTTACCCATTTCTTATATAATTTTTCTTTGAAAATAGGTACATTATATGTTGCAAAGTTGAATGATTGAAGGCTACTACCTTCTTTAAATCCACTTTGTTGTGCTTGTATTAACGCATTAAATTCGTTTATTTCATCCATTTTTAATAATTTTTAAAGAATATATTGTTGTTATTATTACTAGTAAATGTAGTATAACCATTACTAGTATTTGGTGTATAAAACACAAGACCAGTACTTACTATTCCATTAGTTTGAAGTGGGTCAAGGTTATATTGATTAACTTGTTGATATACATTATATTTACTGAAATTACCATTTGAAATTGTAATTGTACCAGCAGTATAATTAGTTGAAGTACTACCCGTTTCAATTATACTGAACTCATCATATCTACTTCTAGCTGATAATGGAGCTACATTATCTGAAACAAAGTATATTATATTATTGGTAGACTCATTAATAAACTCAAATAAAAAATAAGGTGTAATTGAAGAATAAATGTATAAACTACTATTACAAGTTAAATCAAGTACAACATCATTACTAGTATTTTGTTTTATTTGTATCATATTGATAAATATCTTAATTTATATTTTATTGTAAATGATAACAAAAAAGGATAGGTAATACCTATCCCTTTTTATAATAATTATAATTTGATTATTAAGCAGTTATACTTGTAATAACCGTACCCAATACTTCAAGTGCTGGTACTCTCTCTATAGCGTTGAACACCAAGTTGTAACCGTTAGGGTCAGCACCATATGCTTTACCAGTTGTTGCTGTAGATTCAGTCATATCAACACCATTTGAAGATGATGGAGCAGTTCCTGTACCATCAGTTCCATATAGGAAATATTGACCATTTCTATCTTCAACGATAATTAATAGTTTAGAGTTTGCTAATAACACCATTTGATTTCTAACTGAAGTTGAGTATTGACTCAAATATACATTAATGTTAGATTCATATGATGTAAGTCCATTTTGTGGATTTGAATGGATTGAATCTTGTACTTCAGCAGCCTCTTTGGTAAGGTCAAAAGTATAGAATTTTCCAGTTGTAACTGTCATACCAGTAATCTGATTACTAGAATTAAGTGTATAGGTTACGTTCTCAGTTGTAGAAGTTGAACCTGTGTAAAAGTTTGCAATAAAAATTCTTCTAACACCAGGCATAAAATTCTTGCAAGGAAGAGCTAAACCGCTTGTTAATTGACAACTTGCCATATTTTTTTATTTTTTAGTTTTAATATTATCTATTATAAAAAGGGCTGGCCATTTGACCAGCCCATTTTATTATTTTATTTTTTTATTTCTTAGTATACTACTACTTGAGAAGGGAATTTAACTGCACCACCAACTTTAAATTTAGTTGTAGCTCTTAATTGGTCGAAGTCATTAGAGAACCAAATAGTTGTTTTCTCATAGTCATTCAACAAGTCAGTTGCCATAACCAAATTATCATCGTTTGAACAGATGAAACCTTGGTAACCGTTACCAGAAGCACCAGCAAGACCTGGGGTTCCTCTCAAATGGATATTAGAACGACCTGGGATTTGGATGTTCAAATCTGAAGTAGCTTCAGAACCTTGAGTAAAGTAATGGAAGTTGTTGTTATTAATTAATGCTCTCTTGTACATATCAACATAAATTGGATTACACCAAATAGAGATATTAGGCAACATAAGCATATTTGAAGGTAATGCACCAACAATAGAATCGATGATGTTATAGATAGTTCCAACAGTTGGAGCACCAGAATAAGTTACATAAGTAGCACCAGAGTTTGAAGGTACGTTAAATAAGTTATAAAGGATACCTTGACAACCACCTAGGTAACCAGAAGTACCAGCAGTATCACCTGTGTGAGCGTTACCGTTCCAACCAGCTGTTGCAGGGTTATAAGAACCTAACCAAAGAGTGTAGTCAGTTGCTTGTGAAGTATACTTCATCAATTGTGCCATAAAAGCTTCTTCAAATGCAGGTGCACTTTCTTGATAACTACCAGCTTTCATAAGCATACCATACCATACTTGTTCCAATCCACCAATACCTTCCAATACGAAAGAGTTTTGGATTTTCAAAGGACAAGCTACTACGTTTACTTGAGTCAATACAGTTGTACCTGAATCTTGGAAACCTTGGTTTGCTTGGTTGTTAGCTTGTACTACATATGGATTAATATCCAAGATGTTAATAGCGTCAGCATACTTTACACCTTGGAAGATGTCGATATACTTTGCAGTTTGTGCTTCAAGCACAGCTTTACTGATAAGTGGTTGACTCAATTGGTCAACGTAACTTGTTAATGCGGCTAAATTTAATGCCATAGTTTTTTAGTTTTTTTATTTAAATTTTATATTATCCATTAGAAATTGAACTCTTACCGAATCCAAAATCAAATAAGTTTTTATTATTAGGTTTTTCAGTTACATTTTTAGGTGTTGCTGAGAATTTTTGAGCATCTGGTTTAACAACTTCAGACTTAAACTTAGTTACTCTTTCAAGATTTGCCTTTTGTTTAGCTTGATGTTCAGCCTTATATTTAGCTAAATAATCACCAATAGTTTCCTTATTACCAGAATTAGAATTAAATGCCTTTGCAGCAGGTGCAGCAGCCATCTTTTCAACTGACATTTTTGTACCTTTAATTTCTTCTTCTAATGAAGCAACTCTATCAGTTAAATTCTTTAGAATTTCAAGTAATTGAGCTAAATCACCTTCTGCTGGTGCTGATGTCTCAGCTGGTGCTTCGGTTGGTGCAGTTGTATCAGCCATAACAGCTGGAGCATCTACTGTAGGATTAACAGTTGTTGCATCAGCAACACTTGCATCTTCAGATGTTGTAGCTTCAGCAGCAACAATAGCTTCAACAACACCAGACTTAACGGTAATCTTAGTACCATCTTCAAGTGTATAGTCACCATCAGCAACTGGACTTACAACACCATCCTCAGAGATAAGCGTTAACTTACTTCCTTGTTTAATTGCTTCATCATCTGTTCTGACGATTGAACCATCACTTAACTTAGCATCAAAGAAAGCTTCTTTTTTAGTAAGAGCTAAAATTTCTGCGAAAAGTTGTTTGATTGTTTTTTCTTTTTTCATCATTTTAATTATTTTAAAATTTTACGTTATGGTTAAATATCGTCATTAGACGAATTTTTTAATTTATTTTTCATTAATTCCCAATAAGTTAACTAAATAATCAAGAATCTCTTCTTCTTCTTTAGTTAAATTAGGTTCTTTTTCTTTACTTAATGTTGCTTGAGATGTAAAATACTCTATTGGTTGAGTAGATTGTGCGTATGTTCCTTCAACACTAAATCCCTTAACTTTACCTGTCTTTACATATTCTGACCATAATTCTTCATTAGGTACATATACAGTACCAAACCAAGAACCCTTAGTTATATTTTTAAAACCGTAGGCTTTGCTTTTATCATTATTTGGGTCAGTTACAATCCAAGATTCAAGTAAATAAGCATTATCAACTGGAGCATCGTGTTCTAGATTTATATTGTTATTATAGGCTTTTTTAGAGAAGTTCTTTACACAATTTTCAATAGCTTGAGCATCAAAAGTGACGTAGTATTCTTCTCCAGTATCTGGATTTCTACGATAAATTGGAAGGTCAGCTATCATAAGCGGACCAACAAGCATACGTTTAGCAGAGTTTTCAATTTTAAATTGATAGGGTTTTTTAGTTGAATTAGCTGAGAAAGCAATAAAGTTTTCTTCAATAGCTGGTGTTTCAACAAGACTAATAAAATTAGTTTCAGTAGGGCAAGTTCCATCACCACATTCTGATACTTCTAATTTATATACTGGTAGTTTCTTTTCCATAATTATCTTTTATTTAAATCATTCTTTTCTTTTTCATAACTTAGATGATTGAAAACAACATAAAAATTAAGTTCTGCAATTTCATCAAGTATTCTTATATCTCCATTTGCTAAATCTAAAAGAACTGAATACCAATTCCATTTTTTAGCAAATTCTTGAAATCTATTTAAGTTGTTATCATCTCCTGTTCTTGTTTCTTGGAATAATCCAGCATAGTTGTCTTTGATTTTTCTTTCCAAATCAAAAAAAAACTAAGAGCTGTATAAATTAAATCCATTCCCATTTCACTCTTATATATTTCAGCATTAGCATTTGCCTTAATTGAATCATACTTTTCAATTAAAAAATCTGATAATTTTGGTTTATAACCAAGAAGTCTTTTAGCCTTTAATAATGCCTTATTTTTTGGATAGGCTTCTCTAATAAAAGAACTTGCTATTTTATGTGCATATTCCCAATAATCATCACTTAAGTCTTTATACATATTTAAATCAATATATTGACCAAAAGTGGCATTCTCAAAGCTAAATTCTGCTACAAAGAATCTATCTTCATATTCAAATATTCTTTGAGGTGTTATTGTTAATTGAATATCTTGAAATGGTTGTAATTCTCTAACAATATGTTGTATTTTATTAATAGGAAATTCTCTGACATCCTTTAAATATATTCTCAATAAAATACTAATATAATTAAATAAAAACTCTTCTTGACTAATTTTTAACTTATTATCATTAAGAGTTTTAAGTGCAATATATTGACCTAGAGTTATATCTGACCAATTTTTAGGTATTTTATAATTTAATTTCATATATGTTAAATATCGTTTATATTCTTTTATTGTAAATATTAATTACCAAAGCTAGCTCTTCTGCTAAGAGTAGCATCTGCATTTTGTTGTTTAGTTAAATCTGAAGATACTACATAAGCCTTAATTGGTTGACTTGAAGAACTTGTACCTTTAAATGTAGCTGAAGCATTAGTATTAGCTTGAATGTTAGCTTGATTACCAATTTGTTGTAATTGAGGTGCCATAAACATTTTATTACTTACTGATTGAGTACTAGGCATAGTTGCTGGACTAAAACTTGAAGCTGTAGGAGTTGAAGTAGGAGTATTCAATAATTGTTTAGCCTTAGCTACGTTAGTTAAAATACTAGTAATACCAGCAGCATATTGAGCAATACCAGCAGCACCAAATGATGGTCCATTTAATGGATTTTCATTAGCTGCTGCAACTAAACCACTAATAGCTTTAGCAGTATCAACTCCAATTTGAGCAAGAGCAATACCTTTTTGTATTTTAGCTGATTCAGCTGAATTACTTGATAATATATCACCAAGACTACCAAGACCATTAACTAAGTCTGTAGCAGCCTTAAATTCTACATCCATTATCTTTTGTCTATCTTTAGTAGCCTTATCTTGAATACTGGTAAGAGTATCTTCGTGAGCTTGTTTAGCAGCCTCATCTGCCTTACCCATAGCTACTAATTTAGCATATTTATCGTTTTCTAATTGTATTTCAGCATCAACATATTTTTGAAGTCTATCAAAACTATCATCCTTAGTTTTTTCATCAGCCTTAACTTCTTTTTCATCAGCATCTATCTTTTGTTGAAGTAGTTCATCTTGTGCTTTTCTTGCATCTTCAGCAACCTTTTTATAATAAGTTTCAGTTTCTTTATCTTGTTCGTCTTGTAATTTCTTTAATTTATCTTGATAAGCTACTTCGAGTTGTTCTTTTTTAGCATTATTTTCATTAATAATAGCATTTATTTCATCTTGAGACATATCAAGTGCTTTACCGTATTGTTTGTAAAAATTACTATTATCATCTAATTTCTTTTCTTGTGCCTCTAATTCTTCCTTAGTATCTTTTTTAGTTCTAAGTATTGTAGCCTCATCATTCTTTTCAATAATACCAAGTTTCTTTTTAAGAAATTCTTGATAATTTCTTAATTCTTTATCGTGCTTTTCTTTTTCCTTTTTAGCTTCTTCATCATCCTCTTTTTTCTTAGCAATTTTAGCTTCATTATTAGACTTCTCATCAAGAGATTGAAGACCTTCATTTAATTCTTGTCTTAATTTAATTAAATTAGAATTAGCTTCTTTAACTTTTTCTTGGTCATCATCTGAAAAATAAAACCCTTCAGTAGCCTTTTGAATTATTTCATTTTGTTTATCAACTTCTTCTGAATATTTTTTTGTTAATTCTTGCTTACTTTTAATTCTTTCTCTATCTCCCTTATTACTAGCAGCTGTAAATTCTGACATAGTACCATTAAGTACTGCCAATTCTTCAGCACTTTCAATAGCTTTATTTTTTATTTCCTCAATATCATCTGAAAACTTTTCAAGAGATTTATTTCCATCCTCAACTGATTTATTTAATTCTTTATTTTCTTTTGATAATTCATTAAAAGCAACAACAACTGCTGCTACAGCACCAGCTAATAAAAATATTGGATTTGCAAGAATAGCTTCACCCAATTCAAGAATGCCACCCTTAAGCAATTTTGATGCACCATATGCCAATTTAAGAGCCTCTCCAGTCTCACCAAGAGCAGAACCCATTCCACCAAGAGCATCACCACCCTCCCTAGCAACTTGAGATAATTCCCTAATTTCCTTTTTGACATTAGGTATTTTTGTCTCAGCGTCACCAGTTTCTATATTTATTTTACCATTTATTTCAAAATCTTGTGCCATTATATTGATGATTTAATTGAATTAATTATGTCTTTTTTTATACTATCTGATAGTATCGATTTAAATTTAATATTAGTATCAAGTATAAATTTTTCCAGAAAAGAACCCCTTTCAAGATACTTTAAATAATCTAGACCACCAAAATCTAATTCAAAACCAATATTAGTTTGTTTATAATTAATGCTAATTGAATTTAATAAATGACCAGTTTTTACGTGACCAGCACTCTTAAGTCTCTTTTTTAAATCTTCCTTAACTTCAATACAAAAATCTTGTAATCTTTGATTTGTTATATAATATTGGATTTCCATAATATTAAATACTATACTTTATTATTTATTAAGAACTACTAGACTCAATATAATTAAGAAGTATATTCCATAGTATATTTGTTCCAGCTACTCCAGTTACACTTATCTTAAGACTTCGATTTGTATTATCAGCTGATACCGAAATACTTGCAGTTGATAATGCTGCTTCACCAAATGCTGATGTTAAACTAGGACTACCAATAATACTTACCGTACCACCATTATTCTTTACCAATACTGTTCCTGACCATTCTTTTGTTGCAGTTACAGCAGTATATGGGAAATTTGATGCAACAATAGCTACTGCTGTTATTGCAACTCTAACTCCTGTACCATCTAGTATTGTAAATCTTTGATTAGCAACTCCATTATCTAAAAAGGCTTCAGTTGGTGTTGCATTTGTTGTATATGAAAATGCTTGAACACTACCATAACTATTAAATGTAATAGGGTCAGTTGACCTCTTAAATTCACCATATCTTGTTGCACTTACTCCATATCCACTTGCAAAGGAATAATCACCACCAGCTGTATTATCATTTTGTATTGCTATTGCTGATTGTCCAAATACTTGATTGGTATTACCAATACTAATTGAACTATATTTAGTAGCTACACTATTAGTTCCAATTACAATAGTACTACCAGAATGACCTGATACACCAGTTCCAATAGCTACACTATAATCACCAGTTGCTTCACTACCTTGTCCCATAGCTATAGTATAATAACCTGTAGCCTTATTACCTTGACCCATAGTTATTCCCCAAGTACCTGTGGTTAGATTTTTATATCCAATTGCAATACCTGTAGTTGCACTACTTGTTTCACCCATAGCAACACTACCATATCCGCTTGCAACACAAGAATCACCAAGTGCTGTTGAATATGGACCACTTGCTGTTGAATCTCCACCAGCAAAACTACCTTGTCCACTTGCTATACTACCTTGTCCAAATGATAATGAAAATGCTCCACTAGCTATGTTACCTTGACCATTATTTTGAAATGTACCTGATGTACTTCCTGTACTTGACCAAAGTGTAGCTCCAGTAAGTATAGTATTAATTGGAATATAATTAACACTACTTCCAGTTGAAACTACTAAATTATTTACATAAGTTGTAGCAGATGTAGTAGCTGTAATATTGCTACCTATAATAAAAGAATTTGTTGCAGCTGATGTAACTTGGTTATTATTACCAAATACAGCTGTGTTAGTTACTGAATCATTATAGACATTATAATCACCAAAATTATAAATATTATTATTGGTTGCACCAACTGTAATATTATTACCTATAACACTACCATTATTTAATGCAGCACCTATTGAATTATTATTACCTAAAGCAATTAAATTACTAGAACCAGCACCTACTGAAGAATTACTACCCATCATTAGAGTAGATTTAGAACTACCATTAACTATTAGATTACTACCCATAGCTACTGTTCCATTACTTGCTTGACCAATACTTACATTAGGACCAACACCAATTACTTGAGTTGAAAGTGTACTAGCACCACCAAGAGTTACTGATTGAAGTATTTTATTTCCCTTAGTTGCTATTGAATTATTTGTAATACTTACTTGTTCATTAGGTACTTTAATCAATTCAACAACACTTGTTTGATTTGCTGTTGGTGTATATGTAATACTATTAACTATAAAGTATTCACCCATTCCATCACTACCAAGTCCATCAACAAATATATTATCTGAGAACTTGAAGTTCTGA
>Ga0208744_1000149_pt1 | contig 33015 bp, 21 predicted proteins | sample CryBogCBH24Aug09_FD_184620 | JGI IMG/M metagenome (GOLD analysis project Ga0208744, IMG submission 184620) | Freshwater microbial communities from Crystal Bog, Wisconsin, USA - CBH24Aug09 (SPAdes) (version 2) | ecosystem: Environmental > Aquatic > Freshwater > Lake | place: Crystal Bog...
ACACCTGGGGCGCCAACTGCTAGGTAATTAAAATCAGTACTCAATGCAATTGAATATCCAAATTGTGCTCCAACGGCTTGGAAGGTTGACGACGATACTAATGCAACCCCTGGAGTTATTCCAGATGGAAGATTATAAAATACTTGTACTGTTCCACTGTTTGCATGATACGGTGCGCCGATAGCAATTACACTAGCATCATCTGACCCTGCAATAGCGTAACCCCACTGACTGTTAGATGTCAATGTTACGCTAGGTTGAACTGTGCTGATATAAGTTGCTGTCACCGTAGCAGTTGTACCATTAATTGCATAAGCATGAACAACACCATCGGTGTCCATAGGAGCACCAACTAATGTAAATTTAGTTGCAGTATTTCTTTGAACAAATAAACTTGAACCGAACTGTGCAGTAGATGATCCTGGATTTGTAAGCCACATTTGTAATTTTTCATTAAAAATTGTGTCAATGCTACTAATTCTTACAGTACCACTATTGTTATATGATCCCGGTGCACCTGCAAACATTAAACCATAAAGTGATCCATGGAATTTCATGTCATCATAAAATACTGAATAGCCCAATTGATTATTGTTACCTGGGGTCAACGATGGTTGATAAATTGTTATAGGTATCAATGCATTATTGGTAGACTGATATAGACCAGCACCGCCAGTATATGCACCTGTAGTTCCAAATTTAGGCGATCCAATTAAAACATAAGACTGACCTTTAGGTTTGTGAATACTAAATCCAAACCCTTCATCTACTGGCGTCGACAATTCTGAAGTTACAGTAGTAGTGTAATTCAAAACTTTTTCGTAAACTGCCCAACCATTGTTGTCAGTGTTGTTACCAGAATCTACCCAAATAAACGAACCGTTCTTATATTTGTAAAGTTTTTGGTCAGAGGGTAACTGGTCAAATGTCGGGAATCTAGATGATTCAAATGTAAACAAGAACCCTGGTGATGCAGGATTAGGGAAATCAATAGATGACAGGGTGCTTGGAACAGTAAACTCTGTACTAGATGGCACACTTGTAATTTGATAGATTCCGTCTACTTCTGAATTAAAATCTACAATAGATATAATTTGTGTTGCAGATAATCCGTGAGGTACGGATGTAGTAAATGTTATCGCACTGTATGGTTGAGATGCATTTACATCAATAATACTAGCTGAGTGGAAAGTATATCGTAAAACGTCCCAGCTACCATTAGGGGTGAATCCTAACCAAATAGTAGTTCCGTCATTGATAATTCCGTTATTAGCAATGTCTAACAAACTATTTTGGTTGTAAGCAGTAGCATTAACATCATCAATTCTAACATACCCTGCGTGAATTAATTTAAATGCATCATTGCTTGAACTGGTAGTAGCAATACTAGGCAAAGATCCTGCACCTATTGCCAAATCACTAGGGGTTATATAATAAATTAAATCATCATTAGTTACTTGATCTGGAGTTACAAATGTGACAATTTGTGGATTTTCTTTAAATGTTCCTTCATGCAATGGCGCTTCATATTCGTTGTATGTAGTGAAACTTCCATATTGTCCAACTCGGAATGCCCATTCTTCTCTATATCCAACAACACTACCTAAATTATTTAATGATGCTTTAGATAGTTTTGCAATGGCGTTTGATGTACCTTTGTCCTTGATATATCCTTGATAAAATTTGTATTGGCTGATAGGATCAGTAAACACATTGTTTAGATATGTTCTAGGAATGTAACCAATTAAATTTTGTGCGGCTTGCTGTTGCCCTAAGTCAAAGTTATCAATATCTAAACTGTAAAAATCGTTGAACTGTCCAATCTTATAATCAAAGTTAGGCAACAATCCTGCTACAGGTTGAGTTCCTAAATTATTCCATTTGGTAAAGTCAAATGTGGAACTGCTATTGATATTTTTCTTGGCACTGTAATATAATCCATTATATTTTACAATGCTACTAGCAAGGTAATTGGTATATGGGGTCCAATTTACAGCCAACGCTTCATCATACACAAAGCCTGGTGCAAAGAAATCACCGTTCCATTTAGAAGTTCTAAATCCTACTAGTTTCATTCTTTCTTGGCGTTCGCCTGTTTGAATATCATAAATTACATCACCAAAAATGTCAGTATTGTCAAACACAATAGCATGTTCTTTTTGTATGCAATTCAACTGTGCAAAATATATTCCTTCAGTAGTGTTAATCGTGTTGATTGTGAATACACCATTTTGTCTTGCAACAAATAAATTGTTCTTAGGGAAAGGTGTACCATCAGCACGAGCAATACTGTAGTTGTAAAAACTATTAAAAATGTTATCAACTACAGCATTATTTTTTTGGAATTTAATTTGGTCTGCAAACGGACTGATGGAAATAACATTGTTAGTATCCCAATTTTGAGTTGTCCAGTATAAAAATTCTTTAGCACTTAGGCCCCAATCATTAACAACCCCAAGATCTTGATTGAATTGATCAAACACAAATCCCTGATCAGATAACCATGCGCCATAGCCCACAATCATATCATACAGGGCTTGTACAGATGTAAATGTAGTACCATAAGGAACTTTTACAATAGTCTTATCAAATACATCAGCTAACTGTACCGTAGCACCACCAGTAGTCGGCAAAGTATCTAATATCTGATAAAGTGTGCTGTCAAATACAGCTTCGGCTTGATGAGAAACTAGGACTCTATAATAATTTGAACCGTACTGTACTATTTGACCCTTTTGATAGAAGCTAGTTGTCGGTGCAGATCTAGCAGTAGTAGTTTGACTCAGTGATAATCCATTAGCACCAGTCGAACTATATGGTTGCCATGTCACATATTGTGCTGTAACTCCACCAACTGTTATAGATGGAGTTGCTCTGTTTCTAACAGGTTTGTAGTAATTAAAATATGGTGTTGTTCTATCGTAACCTCTTACAACAAAATTGCCGTTAACTCGTTGAATGATAATTCCAGAAATGCCAACCGTTGTAATTGGATTACTAGAATTTAAAATTAAATTATAACTTTCATTTGGAAGTATTGCACCTGGTGCAGGTGTTGTAGGCTCATAAGCATCAATAATAATTTGTAAAGTATTTTTGTTTATGAATCCGCCAACCTTATGGAACAAATTAAAATCTGCATACTGCAAATCTTGACGCAATTCTTGAATGTAGTTCTGTGTTCGTTGTCTATTAATTTCACTTACAAATACACTATACCCACTGGTAGCAACAGTGTTCTCACCATGTATTGGTACGTTGTTAAGTTGGATAAACGATTCATTATCGCCATATGTCCATTGTCCGGCTGCATTAATTTTCATATTGTATGGGTCATACATCAATGCAGAATAAGTTGCTGGTTTGGTCAATGCTGTTAGGCGTTGAACAACGAATGGCCAATAACTACTACGTCTCCAAGCAGTTTCTGCTGGTCCACGATCACCAATAGCCCAATCATATCCAATTGTTAGAGGATTGTATGTGCCAATAAGTCCAATTGTCACCGGATCTAGCAAGTCACCGTTATCGTCAACTGGCAAAATTTTACTTAATCCTGGACGAGCATAGAATGTATTAACACCTGCTGTAGGACCTTGCGATATTCTACCAGCTTCAATGTCGCCCCACATTACATTGTTACCAGATGTATAAGGAGCAGGACCATATTCACTTACCCACCAATCAGGTTGAGAAATAAACCCTAACATTTCCCATGGGTTAGTATTAGGTCTATCTGTGTCATAGAAGTAATCAAACACAGCTCTCCAACTTCCGTTTACAGGAATTCCCAATTTTTGGTTAAACGATTGATCATAGTTCCAAGTAAATGGATTTGCCGAATCATATGTGTTGTTTGATGCATAATCAATTCCATATTCGCCAGCCCAACGGATAAAATCAGATTCAATTATGCTGTTTACTTCAGATATACTGTAATCACTATTTCTAAAAGCACCTGGCTTGACAGAATTAACGTCAAATAAATTATTACGGTATGCTACTTTAATATTATTGTAGATACGTTTTTCATATTCTAATATAATTGCATCACGATAATCATTAAATGCAACCATTAAGCTGCCATCATGGCCTTGTATAACATTAACTGGACCAGATGAATAAGTGTTATCCATAAACATTTGTGGAACAAATGCTGGATATAATCCTAACTTAGTTGGAGTTGGTGGAATAAAACTACCACGAGTATCATAATAATCATCGACGGTAATTAAATCACCTTGATTTAAATGATGAGAAATTACAACAGTTCCATCAATTGAATCAAATGTATAATCAACATTGTATGTCAATAACTTGTTGTTTAGATATACATAGATAGTTCTAAAAGATGGAACATTAATATCAAACGGTTTTAATAATGGGTAAGTAGGGCTCAATGCACTAGTTACGGTATAATTAATTGTTTGTTTTTCGTCAGCATAAGCCATCATATCTGATAGATAGTATGGGCTTTGTGCTGTTTTATTAACATTAAGATTTCTTACAATGGTATCAAGTGCCAATTTAGGATTGTTATAATACTTCTTGTTAGGAAAGTTGATACCAGATGATAGAGAATTTATTAATGTTAATTTAAAATAATTGTAAGCTTCAGCAGATTTTATAATAGAATCTATTGCACTATTATTCTTTTTGCCAATAAACATCATGGCAAATGCAATAGGATTTATTCCATTTGCTACAAGGCGTTGATTGGTATTCGCATGTTCAGTAAGATCCGATAATGTAAAATAATTAAGGTTACCATTTAACGGGTTGTTTGTTAGACTTAATGGCAATTCATAATAACCATTGCTATCAGTGACGATTGGTGGAGCTATCAAATCACTCCATACGTTTACTAAATCTCCATTAATTTTAAAATATGTACTAATTGTAGGAACTTGTACAGTAGACAAATCTGGATTAGATATAACAATTGATGATTCAGAAAAGTAATTTTCAAAAAGGAAACTGCCAACAGTATTCAAATTTCTGTAATTTAATTTCAATCCCAATACAGGATCAACTGTATTATTATTGTTGATACTATAACCAAAAATCTTATTTCCATGGAAATTTGTTTGGTGCATTGATACATCAGAATAGCTTATACCATTACTATCAAACAAATCAAATAGTGGACTTTGATTTAGGTATGTATGTTGTTGAGCATACACCCAGTCAGTGCCATTGAACCACCAAGTAGAACCGCCATTTGTTGTTCCTTGTGTAACCAACACTGAAGAATTTACTGCGGGATCAGTGTCGTCATCAGGCAGTAATGCTACTTTTGAAATTTTGTTTGTAGTAACAATTTCAACTTTATAAATTTTACTTCGGACATTTACATCAAAGTCAGCTGTAAAAATAACACGCATTCCATGTTCAAGGTTTACACCATCAATCTGAGTAGTTGCAGTATTAAGAACACCAGTGCTAGTACTTGAACCTGAAATAGTTAAAAATGCTTCTTTAGTTGTTGTATCAACTAAATCTACTGGTTTAATTGCTGTAGATCCAAAATTGTATAATTGTATATTAGCATTAAATTCTACAATAGGACGAGTAGCACGCTGTGACGCAGGCAACTCTACAGATTCACCATTAATTAATGAACTAGATGCAATTACATCAGCACTAACCCAACGATTGTATCTAGACCAAGAATTCCTATCAGTACTGGCTCGATTTATTGTTACATACTCTGGAACGATAGGCATGTTTCTATCGTTATCAAACGCATAGGTATCAAAATTGTCAGTGTCATATAAATCTAATCCTGGAGAAGCAATCGATTCAGGAGTTATTAATTCGTCATACGGTATTAATTGGATTGATGTTCCTACACCTTCAACAAAGAACTCACGGTATTGATACATAGGGTCAACACCTTGACCACTAAATGCTACTAACATACCATTTGCTAGAGATAAAGATTGTGATCCCACTGTTAAAGTTGCAGTGGTTTGACCAACTACAACATTAGCCACATCAAGTTTATCTTGATCAAACTCAATAAGTTTTGGCCCAGTAGGTAACCAATAATAATCTTGATAGTTTACTAACTTGTCCCAATTTACTTGTGGGTAATAAGAGTAAGATTCACTTCTAAATAATCTATCAAAATTATCAGTGATACCGCCTGCTGTAGAAATTTCATTTACTAAATCATCAATTGCAGTAACACCCTGTATTACTGAATTAATATCACGAGTAACTAACGCAGGAGTTAATTGGTATGCTTGTCGTAAACCGCTATCCTCTTGAATATAGTTGTCACCAACTTTATAAGTAGGAGTTGAAGTTGATCCAATAAAAGCATTTAATCGTTCTAACTCAGTAGGTTGAATTAGTTGATCAATTGTGCTTGATAAAAATTTAGCGTTTTTACTTGTTTGAAAATAAACTGGTAATAAACTAACTGACTGAATAGTTGACGTTGTCATTCTTACATTCCATTCAATTGTGCGGCAGTTGCGGCACTAATAATTTGTATATTATCAGCAGTTGCTCCGCTGATAAAGATTTCATTCGACTGACATGCAACTTCGTATAATCCGCCAAAACCGCTTGATGCTGGCACAATTAAAAAGTTTGTAATGTTTGGTGTTAATAAGTTCATTATGTATGTGGCTAGTTCGCTAAAATAAAAACTTTGTCCAAAGTCCCAATTTTCTAAACTGAAAAAACTATTAATGCCGTCAAGTATTTGTGACTTAATTGCATTATCACTCAATGTGGTAGTACTGCTACGGACTGCTTTAAAGGTCGCTCTTAAATTTATATTTGCAGTATTTCCAAATAGTACTTTATAACTTGCTGGTTGATATATAATTTGATCACTAATAGTTTTAATTGGTTCAAGAACTGATGCGTAACTATTTTCTAAAGCAACCGTAGTAACTGGCAATGGCTGTGTTCCGTTTCCAGTAGAAAGCCAATTTCTAAAAGCCGCATCATAATCTGCTGTTAACATATAAATGTCAATAATATTACTCTTAGCTGGATCAATTCTTACCTGTGTACTAGGATTGTGTTGGTATTGGAATTTTAATCCATTACGTCCTGGATATGTAACTCCATCAATATTTACTGTAGGTGTCCCTGGGCCTATTATAGTATTGAATGTATCAGGATTTACAATATAACTAAATTGCTGGCTTGACTGATGTTGATAGTAACTTACTGTTACTTTAGATGGATTAACATATCCATCTGTTTCAACTATCGGTCCATTAATTTGCCATTGATAATCTACTGGCAACGCAAACCCTGTAGTTAAATCAGGATTGACTGACAACACTGAAATTTTATCCTTAATTACTGTATTGTTTGTATAATCAAAATTTACAGTAGATGCGTCAATGTAAAATCCAGTCTGTGAAGCACTTTGAAAAATGTATTCAGTGTTTTTAACAGTTACTTGGTAATTGTTTGATCCTGGTTGCCAAGAGAATTTAATCAACCAGCTGGCATCTTTTCCTGTACTGGTAGTATCTCCCGCATAGTCAAACATCATTGAAGGATCAACAAAGGATTGATTTAAATTGTTTCCTTGAATAATAGTCCATGTCCTATATGTTGGATCAATTGTCAATCCAAAAGATTGATTAGACAAACACAAATTAACAATATTTGTTTCAAAAGTAAATCCTAAAGAATTAATATATGCAGGAACAATTTCTACAGGTATTGATAAATTTGGAATCACACTTGAGAATATTATAGGTCCAGTACCATCACTTAAATTTCCAAGTCCGTTGTTAGATCCTGTACCAATAACTTGTTGTACCGTGGTCCATATGTACTGTGTAGCATTGTATGTTTTAGTATTAGTAATTGTTCCATCAGGTAAGAAGTATTGTGTGTTACCGTTGATATCATTAGGTGCGGCAAATTTAATCATTGCACCTGGTTCAATGTAATATGTTGGATATGAAATTGCAGAATACACTGGTCCAACTGCATATGGCACTGTAACTGCACCGCCAATGGTAGAACCTAAAAAGTATCCACGGCTTTGGCCTGATACCACATTAGACAATTGCCATGAAAGTTGTAAAGAACTATTTGCTAAAACAGGTAGTTGACTTCTATAAGTGTCTAAGTAGAAAGAATATAATCCTGTACTGTTAACTTGTGGATTTAAATTATTTTTTAATGCAATCCAAATGTCATTTTGACTGGCAAAACTAAAAGCAAAATTTGTACTGGTAGTGTTTTTTGCTAACACCCCGTCATCACAAAAAATATTTGTGCTGGAATATTTTCCACTTACATCACTAAGCTCAAAATACTTGCTAATGCCGCTACTGATTCTATTCACACTTTTTACTTTTACAACATTAGTTGTATAGGTCAATGGTGCAATATTATAATCTTCACCAGTAACCATACGATTCTGTGTATAGTATTGTTGTGGAGCATTTTGTCGAATACTTGCATTTGATTCAGCACCAACACTATTACTCACGGTATATTCAAGACTTAGCACTAACGTTAAAATTTGATTTAGGCCAGATTTGTCAACATATGGAATTTCAACAACAATACCAGACATTTGTTCTGGTTTTAATGTGTAGACTGATCCATTGCTTTGACGATAAAACAGTTGGAAGTTACCATTAGGTAAATTACCAAAACTTCCGTCAGCAAAGTTTAAATCAATTTGATCTTGATCACGAGTTGTTACACTGTAAATGTTTCTATTTGATTGCAACAAACTATTATAGATAACACTATTTCCGCTAATTGCCGGAACTTGTGACCACAAGTTAGAATAATTGCCTGCAGGATCTAACTGCCATAACCAAGTATCGGTGTTGTTAATGTTACTAACATTAATACCTACAATTTCATTTGGAACTGCATTGTTCAATGTAAAACTACTAACTGACATTTTACCTTGTTTAAAGAACGCAAAGAATCCAGTGTTATTGCTTCCAGAACCTTGATTATCATTTTGATAGATAAGGCTAATTGGATTTCCTGGCTTAGGTGCATCCTCATAAATGTAATCTTGACCTTCAAATGTTCCTGGAACAATTTCAAAGTTCATAGAAGAACCATTTACGTTCTGTGTAAATGTATAGATAGGTACATCTAAATTAGAACTGTTAAGCAAATATTGTTCACTTAATATCCCGCCAACAACTCCACTAGAGTTAGGATTACCAAAAGCCATGGAACCTGGCATAGCATTATTCATGATTGTCATAAATTGGCTATACCAATTGTTATTAGTCGAGTCATTCCAAACAATTGTGTTATTGGCCAAATTAACACCTGTATTATCCAATACATTACCAGTAGTGGCAATCGCAGATATTTTTAGTAATCCACTTGCAGGAACATTACGTTTAGGAATATAACTTACTAACTGGGCAAGTCTTAAGATACTATCACGGCGTTGAGCTGTTTCTAAAAAGTTTTCTCGTGCATTTAAATCAATACGGAAACTTAAATTCTGTCCTAGATAAGCAATTAAGTCAACAAGGGCAATATACTCACTGCTTTCAATGAAATCATTAAAATCTTCAGGATAATTTTCTTGAAGATATGTGATTAAAATACGGCGTAACGTATCAAAGTCGTAACTTTGAAACTCTGCGTTAGGCTTAGATTGGTATATTTTTGTCCAATCTTCTGTAACTAATAGCTGTGAGGGTGTTGTTGGAATTGTCATAATCTTTTATCTATACCGTATTTATTGTGGCAATTAACCACGCAGATTATTGCACTGACAAACCAACTTCTTTGTTAAAATTTAATATTAGGTTTGATGATTGGTCAGTGCCAACTAGGAGTAATGTTATTTCAACAAGATATCCTCCTGGCTTTTCGTTAATGTTAATCTGAGTAGGGCTAACTCTAGGATCACTAGAACAAATGGTTTGTAGGTCATTAACTAGTAAATCATAAATTGCAGGAGTCATTGGCTCCATAATAATGTCCCAAATTATTGTGCCAAATTTAGGATTCATGACTCGTTCGCCCTTACGAGTATTGAATTGATTAATAAAATCCTGTTTAATTAAATCAAGATCGTATAATTTAGAATTAGTATTGCCAATATCAACACTACTAAACCCAATATAGAACTGTCCAGTCTTAGGAGGCTGTTTATAAACTGATGAAGGGCTAGTGATTTCAAGTGATTTGTATGGCATAATAAGTTATTTATTAGAGCCCAAGACCGCTATATGGGTCAGTCGTACTGGTTGCATCAGGTGCAGTTCTTACTGGTTTACCTGAACTGTCAGTTACAATAGTGCCAGATCCAGATTTAACAGGAGTACCTGATCCAGGAGTTGCTGATGCAGGTACAGTAAAGTAGTCAGGTTGTCCTTTAACAATACCAACTCCTGCGGCTTTTAGAATTTTTACCACGTTTGTTTTTTGTAATTCTGCTTGAGCACCAACCATGCCTGGGGTAATATAACCTTTCTTAGGTGCTCTATCAAATCCACTGTTACTTGTATACCACGATTGTGTTGGAGAACCTGGAGTACCATCAGCAATTACTTGATCTAACGGAGCAAATCTAAATTTAGGCAAGAAGATAGTCATGTAAATGTTGGCAATATTTGGGTTAGGACATTTAGAACTTGGCCATCCAAACTGTTGGAAGAACTTCTTAACATATTGCATCTGTTCAGGTCTAGTCATAGCCGCCAATTGTGCAGTTGTAGTACCTAGTCCCTTTGCTGTGGATTCTAAGAATTGGATCATACCTGTAGCAGATCCAAGTGGGTTGACATAGCCTGGCGTATAAGTTTTACCACCAACAATAATAGCCGGATCATAAGTTCCAGCAGATTCATTATACATCGCACCTAACAAGTCTAATGGATCAAAATTAAATCCTTCACAAATTGTTTTAACTGCTGTTAGAAATGGTTGATCAGTACTCCATGGGAATTTTTGTCCGCGAACTGTACCTTTATCGATACCTGGTCCAGATTGTGCTGGGTAAGGAGTATTAGCAGATGGTCCAGCTGGAATAATTGCTCCATTTTCTGCTCTAACGCTTGGTCCAACTGTTGAATCTGTATTGGCTAATGTAAACTGCGTTGGGTTAATGTTTTCATGCTGATCCCATGGCTCGTGTTGTGGGATACGTTGCATAATTGACGGAATAATTGATCCGTTATAAAAATTGCCATATGACCAACCAGTTGTCTTATCTTTGGTTGGTACACCAAACAAGTTTAATCCTTGTGGATGTAGAGTATTTGGTGGTGTTGCTGAGTTTGCTACAGTTGCTGGCACACTATTCATATTGATCATGCCACCTTGTAGTGTTACTGATCCACCACTTAGAGACACATCTGATCCCGCAGTAACCGCAACTAGCCCACTAGATTTTAAATTCAACTGTTCGTTGGCTGTAAAGTTTCCTGCTTCTCCAGCTGTAAAGTTTATAGGACCTAATGCAGTGGTTAACAAAGACGCACTGATAGTAGTATTTTGATTTCCACCAACAGTTAAATTATAATCACCAGAAGACGCAATCAAATGCTGTGTAGCAATTACGTTTAAGCTACCTTGTATGGATTGTGAAAAATCCCCTGTGGCTGCTACATTAAAGTTTCTGCCAGCTTCTAAGTTAAAATCTCGATCAGCTCTTAAGTTAAAGTCACCCTTAGTGTGTACTGATACAGAATCTTCCGCATATACGTCTATTTTGCCTTGACTAGTTAATTCAATCCAAGCAGATCCAGAACTGTTTCCAATGTAAATCAAATCTGCAGAATTGTGTAACAGAATCTGATGTCCAGTTCGTGTTCTAATTCTTACCAATTCATTTTGATTATTTTCGTCACCGTCATCCATAACAAAAGTACTACCGCCTAGACGGCTGACTGGTGCAATACTAGATTCTGTAGCACCTATTCTTGCTTTTTTACCATTGGGATCTAACGGTCCTGGAGTTGACCAGCCATATACTTGACTTGGTACTTCACGTCTTGCACTACTTGATGATGTTCCTCGAATAGTATCTAACAATAACCCCTGTGTTAACAGTCTATCTGCAAACGGATGAACTGGTTTAGGCTTATCGTTGATCCTAGGATCCTTCATAGGCTCAGTTTTAGTATTGAATTCAGCTACTGGCAAATAATCTGTTGCATATTTTGTTTGCTGAGCCGAAGTCATATTTGTAGAACTGGTTGCGGCAATACCTGGAACCATATGATTACGGTACATCTGCTGTATGCAACCAATCCAAAAACATTGATTAGGATCGCTATTGGCAAATATGATTAGGACTTTATTTCCTATGTCAGGTGGTATTGCCCAAAAGCCGTAACTTTTTTGTACATCATTAAAGTCTGCACTATTTGTTCCTTCATAAAGTGCATTAGTTGCACCATAAAAAGGACTTAGATATTGAGCAACATATGTTTCAACTGAATTCGATGGTGAGTTTGCCACACCATCTACTACTGTTACTTCTAATCTGCCCATTCGAAGTGGGTCCAAGTGGTTAACTACCGTTGCAATAAACGGTCCACTACCTGGAGGAATCGAACGGGCTCTTGTCTCAAATGTCATAGGTTATGCCTGACTTGTATTATCTTGATTATTTAACGCCGCAACTAAGGGGCTTACACTATTGTTGTTACTAACGCTTCCGTAAAGATTATTCACAGAAGAACTTAATTTTGTTGAATTAATTCCTAAAACACTTCCAATTGCCAGTTGAGTTCCGTCTGATGACGCATTAACATTGGCAGTTTTATTAAACAGTCCAATGCTTGAACCTAATTTACCAGATTGCACGGTGTTGTCAACTTGCGGTTGCAACGAATATAAATTGGCCAACGGATCTTCAAATGTTGCATTGGCAGTTGCTGGTGTAACTGGATTGCCGCCAATGAAGCCTGGATCTCTTAATACCTTAAATGGTACAGGTATTGCTGGTATGTTAGTTAATGTTGGAAGTTTGTTTATTAAAATACCTTGTGCGGCTGCTGATGCCAAATTAACATTAGCTGGCAGGCTTGACGGAGTGTTTAATAATTTGTTAAGCAAATTGCTTGACAACGCACCTGTAAGTCCAGTAATACCGCTGGCATTGATTCCAAATGCCTTATTAATACTATTGGTAGCTCCGTATATTGCATAATTAACACTTGATTCAACTCCATTAATAGCACCAGTGACATTGTTTGATGCATTTAATAAAGGTGAAGTCAATTGTTTAGAAATATTACTGTTAACATTTGTGGCCACATTTGCAATATTGTTTACCGCAGATGGGCCAACTGGTGACGTACTTCCAAATATGTTGGCAACCGCATTAACTGTTGCGGCAGTTCCTAATAATGCATTTTGTGCATTAAAAATTCCTTGAGTTGATGCTCTAATTCCAGTAGCAAGTTGATTTGTCCCATTAGGCACAATACTGTAAACTGAGGACGGCAAGCCACCCGATGGGTTTGTAGCGCCAAATACTGGATTACTACTGCCGCCCAAGCCACCTGGAGTAGAACCGTTTGCAGTATACCCAAGTGCGGTTACATTTAACGCTGTTTGATTTGATGCCTGTGTGCCATCATTAGTAACAGGATTACCTGAACCTGGAGGAGCAGTATCTTGTGATATTTGATCTTGTGGGTTTGGTGCTGATCCGAACTGATTAGTTAAGTCATCAGGAACTTGTTGTGAATTTTGTGGCTGTCCAGGAATTCTATTAACAGTCAATGTTTGTTTGAATAGTCCGTTTTTAAACTCGCTCTTTACTTCAGTGACCATATAAATTCCACTGAACGGCAATACCAGCTGTTCAAATTGCATCATGCCTGTGGCTTTGTTAATATCAATAGGATTGTTAAAATTAATATTGATAAGAACTTGACCTGACCTCACAGATGCTTCTTGATTTCCAGATGTCTTACCTACATCACCTTTCTTACCTGCATAGTTTCCACTTCCATTGGCTGTAAGATAATAAGGATCACCTAAAATAGATAACTCGCCTGATATTAATGAACCTTTAGAATTTACAATTGCTTCATGCATTACCTTGACCATTTGTTGCCAAGGTGATCCGTTAGGAGCAGATGCATTAGGAGTGTTGCCTGGTTGATTACTGCTGGCATCAACAGTTTCTGTTCGTGGCGCTGTTGGAATAGTATTATTGCCACCTAACTGTGGTGTTTGATCTTTTTGTTTTGTATTACTTTCATTGGTATTGCTGGCTTTACCATCAGTAGTTTGAGTATTCTTAGGAGGGTTACCTAATCCTTTTGGCAATGCTTCGTAAAATAATGTGTTGAAGTTAATTTTAAAATCTACAACATCAACATTATTACCAGAATAGATATAGTTGTAATTTCTTAAAGTATATTTTTTTAATTTTTTATCATCAATATACTGTCTATTTTGTCCCGGGACCGCAGTATTATAAACCATTTTGTATGGAAGGACCATATAACGGTATGTTCTATAAGGACCATTAGTTACAGGATTATAAGTACCTGGGTTATCAATAACTTCTGGAACCACAACAAAGTAATTAATCATTTGATCCTTAACAACAGTATTGGGATCACCACCTTGATTAAATGCTTTTAAAACATCTGTAACATATGTGCTGTCACGAACTATCGCACTGATTACATCATGTATGGGCACACCACTATCAAACTGAGCTGTATGTTTTACAGGTGGAGTTGAATCTGATGAACTTTGTTGCGCGGCCTGTGTAGGACTAATTGGTTTATTACCGTAAGCAGATTTAGTGCTGTCAATGTTTGACATTTTGACAGTGACTTTAGATGTTTTATCTGGTTCAAATTTACCTTGCCCAACTACATTAACAGATCCCAATATCATTCTATTATTTTCATCAAGCTCTGGGCATACTATTTCGTATTTGTCATGTTCATTAGTACCAATGCCTTTTGATACATCTGATTCTATTGTTTGTTTGTTTAGTCCGTCTTGTAAATCTTTTAACAAATCAGCAACCGTGTTTCCCTCAATGGCTGTTTGTTTTCTTAAACTGCTAATTGACTTACCAAAATTTAAATCTGAACGGATTACTGCTTTACACTTATATCGCGTACCTTCTTGAGTAACAGTTGCTTCAACTTCTGTAATTTTAATAAAGAAATATCTTAGTGATCCCGGAATTGGTACTGGCTCTGGCAATCCTACGCCGTCTGGATATCCTGTAAAGTCCATAACCATTACATAACTGCATTGCAAATAATCTGGATATCCTGCGCCAAGAGCCGATGCTTGTAATGCTTCAATAAATCCATTTAAACTGTAAGGCTCAATTATTTCAAAAGACATTTCTGTTGGAAGAGATGCCGCCGAAGCTTCATTAAATTTAAATGTAGATACAATATTGACATCGTCAACAAACATATCAAATCTGCCTGGACTGATTTGATTGAATCCAGTTACTTGATCAGCAACATAAGCAAGTGCTTGTTTTCTATTTTGTTGAGCTTTCATAGCAGTATCGCTATTATCTGAAGAAGCTGTTTGATTAGAAGCGTTTGGAACTGCTGATGAAGACGACTGTGTTTGGTCTGAACTGGCTTGAGTAGTGTTAGTAGGTTTAGCAAAATCAGAAACTGTATTTGACAGTCCTGTAGATGCTTTACCTTTAGTTGTTGCAACTATTAAATCAAGATTATTAGGATTAAACAATTGTGGATCATTTAACTGTCCATGTCTCAATGCGGCTAAAGTAAAATTATATGCTACAGATCGATAGTTGTTTAATACATTAGCACCTGCAGATGCTGTATCTACTTCAGCTTGTGAAATATTAAGTTGGGCTCCGCTGGCATTCGCAGTTTTTCTTTCAGCGGTAGTGTTATCTACTTCTGCCATCTTATAATCCAAATGCAGTCTTTAACGCACTTAATTTTGGTAACTGAATTTGTGTTCCGGCGACCATGTCAAATACAGGATCTTGAATTACATCTGGATTTCTAACTGCAAACACCCACCATAGACCAACATCATTGTAAAGATCAAAGGCCAACAAGTCAGGACGTCTTTCATAAGTTTTAGTAATTGTAAAAAGTACATCATCTGTGGCTGCTGGAACTGTACGCCAATTTATTATATCTAAGTATCCATTAGCTTGACCAGTAGAAAAATATGGGCTGAGTGCGTTATATGATGCCATTATAGTAATCCATTAATTCTTTGAGTTTTATTTGCTAACCAGTCTGGTACTGTTGCATCTAACATTTCTTGACGACTGTACATTGGCTTGCATGTTACACTGATTGTTGACTTAGTAGGAACGGCTGCTTGACCATATTGTGGATCATTTAGATAAAAATAATCTACGTCACCTGGTAAATCAGTCTTGACACTTGTTACTGCTATAGGAACATTGTCTAACATAAATGTACCATAAGCATGCAACCTACATACTGGTGGCGGGTTTCCTTTTAAAGGATCACTTCCGCCAAATCGACCTTTTGTTAATGCCCTTAACAAATGCAAAGATGCCAAGTAAGTCACGGCATCTGCTTTATTTTGAACAGTAAAAATTCCCTGTATGCTAATATCACCCACCATACTGTTTTTATAAAAAAATATAGCATAGTTACTGTGTATTGGACTTTGTCCAGTGTAATCTGCTTTGTGCTCTATACTAATTTGTGGTGTATATGGAAAAATAATTCCATGTGAGTTTTTTAAATTATCTCCATAGCCACTAGTAAATGCCTGTAGATAACTTGACGGCACTTCAATTCTAACCCTCATGTCCTGACGAGAGCCATTGAAATTAATAACAGGGGGCAGGGGTTTAACTGGATCTGAATTAATAGTTATTCGAGTACTACCATCTGGAGTTATTGGCTGATTAAATTTAGAAGATAATTGATCAACAGTACTGCCGCCAACATTTTCTGTTGTGGCGGCACCCACAATAGGTGCGTTGGCAATACGGTCTGCACTCAACTGCTGAGCTTCATTGACTGTGTTTGTACTACTGACGTCACCGTTGGTGTTGGTTATAAGAGTACTGCCGTCATCAAAACTTTGAATCGAGCTGCCATCTTCAAATACTTGTGCCATAGATAATTTTCCTTGTTACATTATTTAACCATAAATAATATGCTATTATTTAAAGTATTGGTTGACTTTAGAAAATTCTGTGTTAAACTGATACTGCACTATTACATATAGGAAAACAATAATAAGATGACTATGACCACAATCGCCCCAACGGGGAGAAAGGTAAAATACCTAAACAACAGAGATTTATTAGCAGAAATACACCGTTCAAAATGTTCTTATTCAAGTTTTACAAAACCTGAATACCAACAATATGATATTATTTTAGCCGATCTCAAGAAAGTCAATATCAGAACTATCGCAGATGCAAAAAGAGCTCGCGCTAAGAGATTAGGACTAATAGCATTTTCACAAGCCAGGGCTAGCGGCGACAAAAAGATCAAGCTAGCCGAATGTACTCCAGACTACAAAACTATTGCTAAAACAGATATTGTCATTCGTATTATGACATTTGAGCATATTCCACTTGCTCCTGGACGTAAAAAGACTGTTAAAAGCACCGCAGATGGTCACGAAAAAGTAAATTTCCCGCCATTCCAACATTGGAAATTTGACGATAATCAACCAGATCAATTGATTTGCGTAGGTAAAAGCCACTGGAAGGGTTCAATTGATACTGGCAAATTTGACAAAGATAATGGCAGAATCACAGAAAATCTAGGTAAGATGTTTATTAAACTCAGCGACAGATATGCACAGCGTAGCAACTGGCGTGGGTATACCTATGTAGAAGAAATGAAGGGTCAAGCGATTCTTCAGTTAAGTCAAATTGGTTTACAGTTTGATGAATCTAAATCAGAAAATCCTTTTGCTTACTATACTGCCGCAGTTACTAACAGTTTTACTCGTATTCTAAACATTGAAAAGAAAAGTCAAAACATCCGTGATGACTTGTTAGAAGAAAATGGCCTAACACCAAGTATGACTCGACAAAATAGCCAAGAGTATGCTGAAGAAATTGCACGGCAAGCAGAGATTTATAAAAACATGCGTATGCCAAAGAGCGAAGATGTTGATGACGAGGAAGAAACTGAAAACGACAACATTATTCCTTGATCTTTACTTACAGTCACGCTATACTTTTAAAGGGAGAATTATATGAACCTATTTAAAAAGGTAGCGTGTTTTACAGATATACACTTTGGTTTAAAATCAAATAGTGGCACACATTTAAAAGATTGTGAAGAATTCGTAGATTGGTTTATTTCAACCGCCAAGGAGCAAGGGTGTGAAACTTGCATATTCCTTGGTGATTGGAGTCACAATCGAAATAGCCTTAACTTGTTTACCTTAGATAGTAGTTTACGCTGTCTAGAAAAGTTAGGGGCGGCATTTGAAAATTTTTACTGGTTTCCCGGCAACCACGATTTGTTTTACAAAGACAAGCGTGACATTCATTCATCGGCGTTCGGTCGCCATATACCTGGGGTCACTGTTGTAGATAGTATTATGACCCAGGGTGATGTTACCCTAGTCCCATGGCTTGTCGGGGAAGAGTGGAAAACTATTAGCCAAGTCAACAGCCGATACATGTTTGGACATTTTGAATTACCGTTGTTCTATATGAACGCTATGGTACAAATGCCCGACCATGGTGAACTACAGGCTAGTCACTTTAAAAATCAAGAATATGTGTTTAGTGGACACTTCCACAAACGTCAGAATCGAGATAAGATCCATTACATTGGCAATGCATTTCCTCATAACTTTGCTGATACAGGGGATGACGAACGTGGTATGATGATTTTAGAATGGGGTGGAGAACCTCAATATATTAATTGGGAGAATTGTCCCAAGTATAGAACAACTAGTTTGAGCACTCTAATTGACGAGGCTGATACTATTCTAAAATCAAAGATGCACATCAAGGTAAACTTAGACATTAATATTACTTTTGAAGAAGCAAACTTTATTAAAGAAAAGTTTTTAACTGATTATGATATCAGAGAAATTAGTCTTGTTCAAGATAAAACCAATTTAGACGGTACCGTAGATACAAATCCAGATAGCCTATTTGAAAGCGTAGATCAAATTGTCACTGAAGGATTAGTTAATTTAGAAAACGGCGCTTTTGATAAAAACACACTCTTACAGATTTATAACGAACTATAATGTCATTTCACATCAAGAATTTAACAGTAAAAAACTTTATGAGTGTGGGCAACCAGACTCAAGCTGTAGACTTTGAACAATCATCACTGACACTTGTACTAGGTGAAAACTTAGACTTGGGTGGAGATGATACAGGCTCTCGAAATGGTACAGGTAAAACTACAATTATCAATGCGTTAAGTTATGCATTGTATGGCCAAGCTCTTACAAACATTAAGAAAGAAAACTTAATTAATAAAACCAACGGAAAAAATATGTTGGTTACTGTAGAGTTTGAAAAAGATGGAAACAATTATCGCATTGAACGTGGACGCAAGCCCAATGTTTTAAGATTGTTTGTCAATAATGATCAGCTAAAAACTGACGAAACAGATGACGATGCACAAGGTGATAGTAGAGATACACAAAAATCTATTGAGCAGATGTTGGAAATGTCACACACAATGTTTAAGCACATTGTGGCATTGAACACATACACTGAGCCATTTTTAAGTATGCGGGCCGCTGATCAACGAGAAATTATTGAACAGTTGTTAGGTATTACATTGTTAAGCAGTAAAGCAGAAGCATTAAAATCTAATTTAAAAGATACTAAAGATGCGATTGTAATTGAAACTGCCAAGATTGAAGCAACTAAAGTTGCCAACGATAACATACAAAAAAGTATTGATAGTTTAATTAACCGTAGAAACGCTTGGGAAACTAAGAAAGAACAAGACATAAACGGATTAATTAAAAGCATAGAGACTTTATCTACTGTTGATATTGCCAATGAATTAGATTTACATGCCCAACTTAAGGTATGGGAAGAAAATAATTCTAAGATTGTGGGCTTACAAAAACAAAAGGCTACATTAGAAGCCGCATTGATGCAGGCTGAAAAAGCCAGTGACAAGTATCAGAAAGAATTAGAAAAGTTAAAAGATAAGACATGTCCTGCGTGTGAACAAGATCTTCATGATCATAAACATGAAGAAATGAACGCTGTAGCACAAAAGCATTTTAATGAATCTGTAGAATATGGTATCAAAATTGGTAATGATTTAATTCCTATCTTGGATGAATTAGAAGCTATAGGTAAACAACCCAAACGTCCTATTACTTTTTATGACACTGAATCAGAAGCATTGGGTCACAAAAATAATTTAGATGCATTAGAACGTAAATTAACTGAACGTGCTGATGAAAATAATCCCTATGATGAGCAAATTGACGAATTAAAAAATTCCGCATTGCAAGAAATTTCATGGGATACTGTAAACGAATTAACAAAATTCAAGGATCATCAAGAGTATCTATTAAAATTGCTAACCAACAAAGATAGTTTTATTCGTAAAAAGATCATTGATCAAAACTTGAGTTATTTAAATAAGCGTCTAGGTTACTATATTGACAAGTTGGGTTTACCACATCGTGTTATATTCCAAAATGACTTGGGTGTAGAAATTACTCAATTGGGTCAAGATTTAGACTTTGATAACTTGTCACGTGGTGAACGCAATAGGTTAATTTTGAGTTTAAGTTTTGCTTTCCGAGATGTTTGGGAAGGCTTATACCAAAGTATGAATTTATTGTTTATTGATGAACTTGTAGATTCTGGTATGGATAGTGCAGGCGTCGAAAGTTCACTTGCAGTACTTAAAAAGATGACTCGTGAACGAAACAAAAACATTTATTTGATTAGTCATAAAGATGAACTGATGGGTCGAGTGAATAACATACTCAGAGTGGTAAAAGAAAATGGATACACTTCATACAGCAACAGTACAGACTTTGTTGAATGAGCCACTTGAAGAGTATAACAAGTTATACTCAGATTATTTGGCCTTGATCTTAAAGATACATAACTACAACACGAAGTTTCTTAGTTTCGATGCTCTAAGAGTTAGAGACGGGTATAAGTTGAGAAAACTTTTCAAAGAAATGAGAAAACTTCAGACTGAGTTATGGCGTACTTGCAAAGATGCAGATTACAAACACTGGGAATTAAATCCCCCAGTGCGCGGACGACCATTACAGGAAACTACTAAATGGCCAAGGCGTAAGAAAAAGAATGTGGCTCCACCAGGATCAGATCGTAAATGAACTACCAGAAGACTGTGTAGGGTTTGTGTACCTGATAACCAATCTAACAAATAATAGAAAATACGTAGGCAAGAAATTAGCAAAATTTAGTAAAACAACTTATAAAACAGTAAAATTAAAAAACGGCACAAAGAAAAAGAAGAAGATCAGAAGCAAAATAGATAGCGACTGGCAAGAATATTATGGATCAAGCAACGAACTCAGTGCAGATGTTGCGAACTTAGGCAAAGAAAATTTCAAAAGAGAGATATTATACTACTGTCGTAGTAAAGCAGAATGTAGTTACATTGAGGCCCGCGAACAATTCGACCGCAAAGTATTGGAATCTACAGACTACTATAATGGACAAATCTCGGTCCGTGTACATGGCTCACACATTTTAAAGAAATAATTCAGGAATGGCTCGCATCGGCCTAGCTCGGGTGCCTAGTGACAACTCTATAAAATGAGGGACGGAAGTCTTGCCGCTGAAGCAAGCACTCATCTACTACCCGAAAGGATGAAGATCGTAAAACGCTTACGGTTTAGATGTTTGAAGATAATGAATAAGCAAAATGAGGGTTAATAACCCACGTTATTATGCAAGATAGTATTTGTATAATAACCGCCGCTGGATGAAGACTGAGCTCGTGGTACAGGCCAACCGCCACTGTAATGCTCTAATACTATGTGACTGAGTCGACTCAGATGATGTTCTTTCGCCCGCAAGGGCGAAGTGTGACCAAACAATCTAGATGATATTAAAACTTCTACGAAGTAAAAAATGCTTCAAGCGATAGCGTAGAAGCAATTGAGCTAAAGCTCAATTCTATATATAAATAAATCATCAAAGGAATTAGATATGAAATTCGACGAGTTATTAGAAGCACCTATGGGGTTTGGGAGTACTTTAAAAACTGCTGCCAAAGCAATTAACCCTTTTAGTCTAAGTGGAAGAAAGCAAGCACAGGGGCAACTTAGTACTGGTAAAACTGCTAATCAAATATATGGCGAATTCTATAAATGGCTAGGTACGTCAGGTGCACCAGCCGACACTGATTCCGTTGTTGCTTTCCTTCAACAAAACGGGTATAGTCAACAAGCAATACAAGCCGCTCAATCTAAATTCCCCCAAGCACCTGCCGCTGATCAAACACAAACTCAACAACCCCCTGCAGATAATAAAGTTGAACCAACTTTAGATAATCCAACTCAACCACAAAAACTGACTCCGGATCAAATTGCGGCGCAAAAATCTCAAAGAAAACAAAATATATCTAATTTAAAAAAGAATCCTAATCAAAACGGGTTTAGCAACTGGGCCAAATCTGGTGGTGTTAATCCTGGAGTAGATCCTAATGCGCCATCTGTACAGAAGAATTGGAGAGAATCTCGCATAATGGAAGGTGTTGCATTAAACAAAGATCAACTTAGTGCAATTTTTACAAGTGTAGCACAAGCTGGAAGTGCCCCAACTACTGGTCAAAGCAGTGCAGGTAATGCTACTGTACAGCCAAGTTATAATCAAAGCACAGCTGGATCAAGAAATCAAAAGGCTCCTCCAGTGCAACGACCACAATTGACTGTTGATTCTGTAGTTGAATTTTACAAGACACTAGATACTAACGGTAAACAACAATTAAAAGATGCGATTGCTACTGTTGACCAAGGTGCTGTTGATCAAAATCAACCTAAACTTTCACCTGACGAGTATATTAGTAGGATTGGAGCAGAACCAACTCCAGAAAGTTACAGCCGTTTCTTAGGACGTAGTCTTTAAAAGAAAGGTAGTTGACTTTCTTTAGTTGTTTGTAAGTTCTTTTCAATTATCGAATATATGATTTGACGCTCTTCTGGCGTTAGCATATGGCTTTCGTTGTATCCAACTCCACCTCGCATAAACCAACATATTCTTAAAAGATCTTCTTTTAGGGCTTTTGTATTGTTGTCGTATTCTTGAATAACACGATCGATGTCGGCAGTCTCAACAATAGACAAAAGCCTTATACGAAAAAATTTGAAGCATCAAACACCAACGGAATTTCAATAGTATCGCCGTTGATTCCTTTTTCACGCATTTCATCTGTGACGGTCACTACAACAGGTTTAACTGTGTTTTGCTCTTTTAATGATTCTAAATGCGTTTGGATTTTATTAAAAATGTCTTTATCAGCATTGGCAACAAAGTCTTTAATAAATTGTGGATTGTCGGTACTGCCTTGACTGGTGTCAATTTTAAAAATGCTGTCAGCAATTACGCCAATAGTAGCATCTGTTAACTTTCTAAAACTATCTTTGAACATAGTTACTTTTGTATCTTCGTCCAACTTGTCATTGTTAGTCAATTGAATAATTTTTTGAGTTTCAAATGTTTGTAGAGCCGCGTTAGTTGCTTGTCTATAAGTTAGAGGTTTGACATACACGGTCATGTCGTCGCTAATTGGAATAATAGGATTCCAACTAATTGAACGCATCAAATTGTCAATGACAGTTCGCAAGTCTACTTTATATTCATATTCAATGTCTTCGCTGATATTGATAGGACTGGACATCATTTCACCATAACTGGCAATTCTTAATGCAATTAAAATAACATCCATATCAATGTTTGGAGTCATCCAAGCATTTTTAATATTAGGTATACAATTTTGAATAACATCAACTACCGCTTGCCCATTCATAAGAGCATCTGGAACATTTAACATTAGTTCATCTTTAGCAGTCATCGAGTAAACTGGCAGTTTACCGTCTTCGGGTAATTGAATGCTGCCAGGTGCCCAGTACTGTCCTTTGCTGGGCAAGCTGATATACACCTTGGGTTGACGCATAAACATGGACAAAGGGTTTACTGGTGCATTGTTCGCTTGTGGCGGGAACATTACGTTATTTTGCATTTTTTTCTCCGAATAAATAACTTAAAGATATAAGGTAGTCTTATCCTTTAGAGTATTTATATACGCAGAAAACCCCAGGAAAAACAATGGCTGAAGTCACAGGAACACTAACAGGCGCAGATGGCGTTCAAGATGTCATTTTAAATAATGCGGCTACCGAAGCGACTTTAAGGTTACTGCTCCAAGCTACCTTAGCCACTACTAAAGAACAGCGCGATGCCATTAAAGAAATGGCTGACAAGGTGGGTCTAAGCAATGAAACTATTGATGAGACCAACAGAAAAACTGCTCAACTTGGCAACAACGCCAATCAACTTTCAGACAAGTTTACAAATTTATCAATAGTTGCTAGTCAAGTAAGTAATGCATTTTCATCTTTATATGGAGCCACTGCTAAATTAACATCTGGTACTGGTAGCCTAGCTGATGTATTAGGCAGTTTTGCTAAATTGCCATTAGGTATTGGGGCAGTTGCGGGTGGATTGCAACAGTTGGCTACTTACCAAGAAACTATGCTTAAATCGTACAGATCGGTAGCTGATGCTGGAGCAAGTTTTGGAGGAAGTTTAACTGAATTACGATTGGCTGCAAGTAATTCATATTTGACACTAGCAGAGTTTACCAATGTCATAAAAACTAACAGTACTACCTTAGCCAAAATGGGCGGCACTGTTACTGAAGGTGCTCGTGCATTTGCTGTATTGCAAAATTCAATTATGAGCGGCAAAATCGGCGACCAACTATTATCCTTAGGATATAGTTCTGAAGAAGTTGGTAATGGCATGTTAGGATTCATTACTGCTACAGGTGGTAGATCAAAAACTGAATTGGCCAACACCGCGGCTCTAACTGAAGCTACTGGTCAGTACTTAACTGAATTAGATAAACTATCAGAGTTTAGTGGTATTAGTAGAAAACAACAAGAAGAAGAAATGAAAAAAGCTGCCAGTCAGGCAGCATACCAGCGGGCATTATCAAAACTTTCAGAAGACCAACGAGCCAGAGCCGCTGTGGGGTTACAAGCGGCTATTAATTCAGGTATTCCTGGTGCGGTCGAAGCGTTCCAATCTAAGATTGCTGGCTTACCGCCCATGACTGATGATGCTAGAAAATTTACAGGTATGTTCGGCGAAGCAGCCGATGGTGTAAATCAAATGGCCGATGCGGCACTTGATACTAAAGGTACAATGGATCAAGTTGAGCAGGGATTTGGTAACTTTAATCAAGGTATAGTTGAACAAGTTGATGCACTTGGCACTGCTGGCGATGCAATGACATTCAGTAATAAACTAATGAATGCCGCAAGTTTGAATGCAACTAATTTGATTAAAAAAGGTGCAGATACTGCGGCTGGCACAATTAATTTATTTCACGAGATTACCAAAGATCAAGCTGAGCGCAATAGTTCGCAAGCTAAACAAGCCGCAGAAAGCGAACAGGCAATTAAACAAATGGGGCAAAGTATATTGAATAATTTATTGCCTATCATTGCAGATTTACTAACACCTTTAAATTATTTGGTACAGGGTTTTGGGTATTTGGTAAGTTCGTTAGGTAAAAGCAGAATATTATTTGATGGCTTGGCGATTGCATTAGGTGCAGTTGTCACTGGGCTTATTGCATACAAGGCCTACATTGGAGTACAAAATTTAACTAATGCGTTCACTGCGGCGCGTGGTGGAAGAGGTGGAATTGGTGGAGTTGCTCGAGGATTAGCCGGAGTTTTAACCAAGCGTGACGGCCAATCTCCAGGAACTGCGTTATATGTAGAAGTTGTTGGTGGAGGTGGTGGCGCAGGTGGAGTAATAGAAGATTTATTAGGTGGCGGTGGAGAAGGGAAATCATCAACCCGAACAGCTAGAGAAGCAAAAGCAAATCAATTAAGATCGAGAAAATTAGGTCTAGGTAAAAACTTCTTAAAATATGCATCTAAATTAAAAGGTGTTGCTGGTGTTGGCACTGTGCTAGGCGGATTAGAAGCTGGTGGCGAAGTATTAGATATTGAAAAACAAGTTGAAGCAGGCACTATTACCAAACAGGAAGCTAGAAAACAAGAAGGCGGTATTGCTGGCGGGTTAGCAGGTGGCGCCGCAGGCGGTTGGGGCGGAGCAGCCGCTGGTGCGGCAATTGGAACAATGATATTCCCAGGCGTAGGAACTGCTATCGGTGGCTTAATTGGTGGTATTGGTGGCGGATTCTTAGGTGACAAGATTGGAAAAATTGCTGGTGAGTTCGTTGGTGATAAACTTAGTTCAGAAAATAAGAGCACAGATCCTGCACAACCATCATCAAGTGGCAATAGCATGGATCCAGAACACAAAGCACTAATGAACAAACAATTAGAAATATTAGAACAACAACGTCTGTTGCAAGAAAAACAATTGCAACATTTAGATGATATCAACGATAACACCGAAGGGAAAAAGAGTTGGTTGTGGGGACACTAAGAGTAAATAACTAACTTGGAGAAATAGATTGTCTTGGAAAAAATACTTTACGCCTGTTAATATATCAGGAAAAAACAGTCCTATTAGCGGTAGTACTAGTTTGAACTTGGGCAATAATCCTAGCCGTTCAAATTATAGTAGCTATTTGCCTGACGTTTATGCTGGCCATCCTAACCGTTTAGAGCGTTATGGGCAGTATGATACAATGGACAGCGACAGTGAAGTTAACGCGGCATTCGATATCTTAGCCGAATTCTGCTGTCAATTAAACGAAGAAAACGGCACTCCGTTCCAAATTAAATTTAAAGAACAAGCAACAACTACTGAAATTAAGATTATTAAAAAGTATCTACAACAGTGGTGTAAGTTAAACAAATTCCCTGTTCGTATGTTTAAAATCGTACGAAATGCATTTAAATTTGGTGATAGTTTCTTTGTACGTGACCCAGAAACACAGGCTTGGATGTATGTAGATCCTGCTAAAGTAGACAAAATTATTGTTAATGAAAGCGATGGCAAAAAGCCAGAGCAATATCACATTCGTGATTTTAACCCAAACTTTGAAGCCCTAAGTACAACGGCTATTCAACCTAGCAATCAAAACGGTGGCGGAAGTCAGTTTGGTGGAAGTTATGGAAGCGGTGGTGGAGCCGCAGGTGGCGCACGAGGCATGGTGGGATCATTCCCTACAACTGCCAATAGTAGCCGCTTTAGTGAAAATCAAAACCAATACGCTATTGATGCTAGACACGTTATTCACATTTCAATGAGTGAAGGACTGGACAATAACTTCCCATTTGGTAATAGTTTGATGGAAAGTATCTTTAAAGTCTTTAAACAAAAAGAACTTTTAGAAGATGCTATCCTTATCTATCGTATACAACGTGCTCCAGAACGGCGTGTATTCCACATTGACGTAGGTAATATGCCCAGTCACTTGGCCATGGCATTCGTTGAACGTGTTAAAAATGAAATTAACCAACGCCGTATTCCAAGTGCAGGTGGCGGTGGACAAAGTTTAATTGACGCAAGTTATAATCCGTTGAGTATCAACGAAGATTATTTCTTCCCAACGACCGCTGAAGGCCGTGGTAGTAAGGTTGAAATCTTACAAGGCGGACAAAACTTAGGAGAAATTGATGACCTTAAGTACTTTACTAACAAATTGTTTAGAGCTTTGCGGATTCCTAGCAGTTACTTACCTACTGGTTCGGATGATGGAGGAAGCAACTACAATGACGGACGAGTCGGGACAGCCTTTATACAAGAGTTACGGTTCAACAAATACTGCGAAAGACTCCAATCTTTAATTACAGACCCATTTGATATTGAGTTCAAAGCATATCTACATACACAAGGTATCAATATTGACAGCAATATTTTTGACCTAAAATTTAATCCTCCACAAAACTTTGCGTCATATCGCCAAGCAGAAATGGATACTGCCCGTGTTAATACATTTAACACTATGGTAGCTATTCCGTTTATCAGTAAACGCTTTGCTCTAGAACGATTCTTAGGACTAACAAGAGAAGAAATCGCACAAAATGCTACTCAGTGGAAAGAAGAAAATGTTGATGAAGACCAATTCCTAAGTGCAAGTAGTGAAATGCGTAGCGCAGGAATTACTGCCAACGGCATGGCAGGAGACATTGGCAGTTTAAGTGCCCCGACACCCGAAGAAGGAGCAATGGGCGGAGAAGGCGATGAAGCCGCAATGGCACCAACACCAGGTGGAGACACTGGTGAAGCCGCTACTCCTGCCGCATAAATACACTACTATGTTTTTAAGAGAATTCATTTATTTCGATCGTGATCACGCTGGTCCACAAGAGGATGACCGTTATGTCAGCCAAAATGACACTGACAATATCCTTAAAAGATCAGACTATCGCAAGACACGTTTGACATTAAAAATGATCAATGATATTAGAAAAGCCAGTGAGGCACATAACAAAGAGCACAAAGAAGAATTGGGTTTAGTTCGTAAAATGTATGCGGCTCCGCCCCCAGAAGCTGCCGCACAATAACACACACTATAACTAACACACACTGAAACTAAATATTTTTAACAAAAAATTGTCAATATAGAGTTAAACTCTAGCACTTTCTGGCCAAAACCGCTCGTTTTCAGCCTATTTCCAGCACGTAATATTACTGTAGTGTAAATATTGCTACAGCCTTGCCGCTACCCTAATAGGAGAAATTAATAACATGTCTACAAAATTTGAACAATTACTAGACTTACTTGTAAACGAAGACATGGAAGGTGCTAACGCTCTATTCCACGAAATCGTTGTTGAGAAGTCACGTACAATTTACGAAAACCTTATCGCCGAAGAAGAAGATGAAGAAATGGACGAGTCTGCTGAAGACGAAGAAATGGATGAGTCCAAAGAAGAAGAAATGGACGAATCTAAAGAAGATGACGAAGAAGAAATGGACGAGTCTCGCGAAGAAGAAGCTGACGAATCCATGGACCTTGAAGATTCTTACATGATGGACGGTGACGAAACTGGTGACGCAACTGACGACTTTGGTGGAGAAATTTCCGCTGACGGCGACAACTTTGATGCTCCAGAAGACGACGAACACGATCACGAAGGTCAAGAAGACAGCGCGATCATGGACATCAAGAACGCTATTGCTGAACTAGAAGCTGCTTTCGCTGAATTAGAAAGCGCTCAAGGTGAAGAAGAACACGAAATGGACGCTGATGCTGAATTCGGTGACGAAGAAGGCGAAGAAGACGGCGAAGAAGAAACTGACGAAATGATGGGCATGATGGAAAACCGTCGTGTTACACGTGAGTACGTTGAGAAAGTTGGTCACAACTACGGCGGAAGCACACAAAAAGCACAAGGCCAATACTTAGGTGCTGGTACTGGTGATAAAGATGGTGCTCCTGTAGAAGGTAAAAGCCCAGTAAGTTCTGGTAAAGGTAAGCCAACAACTGGCGCTGATGCTAAGAACATTGGTCAAGGCCAAGCAGAAGGTCAAAGCAACGTTGGAACAACTCCAGGTAAAGTTAACAAAGGTATCACTCCTGAAAAGGGTGAACAATTCACTGGTAAAGATTGGGAAACCAATAGCACACCAGGTGGAAAAGCTGGCGTTAAAAACTTAAAGAAAGTTGGAGCAGGTTATCCTGGTAACAACAAGTCCGCTGGTCCAGTTGGTTCTGGAACAGGTGACAAAGCTGGTCAAACTTCTGTAAGCGCTGACAAGCCTTTCTTGAAGAAACTATAATTAGAGAAACAGGATGAGTAAACTAGCTTACTTACGTGAACACTTGAGTTTTGATCAATCCGGCATCGTAATGGAGTCGGATGACAAAGATGGCAAGAGTCTTTACCTAAAGGGTATTGCCATTCAAGGTGGTATTCGTAACGCAAATCAACGAGTCTACCCAGTAGATGAAATTGAACGTGCGGTTAAAACACTTAATGACCAAATTCAAAATGGTTATAGTGTTTTAGGTGAAGTTGATCATCCTGATGACTTAAAAGTGAATTTGGACCGTGTATCCCATATGATTACTCAAATGTGGATGGAAGGTCCTAATGGTTACGGTAAAATGAAAATTTTACCTACACCGATGGGAAACTTAGTTCGTACGATGCTCGAAGCAGGTGTAAAACTTGGCGTGAGTTCTCGTGGTAGTGGCAATGTCAACGACATGAACGGCCATGTATCCGACTTCGAAATTATCACTGTTGACGTAGTTGCCCAGCCAAGTGCGCCTGGAGCGTATCCTACACCAGTTTACGAGCATTTAATGAATGCCCGTGGTGGTGCTAGAGCGTTCAGAGTAGCGCAAGAAGTAAAAGAAGATCCAAAGGCCCAGAAATATCTTCAAGAATCTCTCTTGAATATTATTAAAGGTCTAAAATAAGCCCGAGGAGAAATAAATGTTGGACGCATTCAAACAATTAGTAGAGTCAGGCGTAATGACAGTAGAGACACAACAAGTTGTCGAATCTGCCCTTGCCCAGAAACTACAAGAAACACGCGACCAAGTTACAGCTGAACTTCGTGAAGAGTTTGCTCAAAAATACAGCCAAGATAAGGCTGTTATGGTTGAAGCAATCGATAACATGTTGAGCAGCCGCTTGACCGCTGAAATGTCTGAATTGCATGAAGACAAAAAGGCCCTAGCTGAAGCAAAACAAGCATACCAAAAACGTATGAATGAAGATGCTAAAAAGCTAGAAGGTTTTGTAATCAAGCAACTAGGAAAAGAATTAGTTGAATTCCAAGGAGACCGTCAAAAAGTTTCTGAGAATTTCAGCAAGTTAGAGCAATTCGTTGTACACGCTCTAGCTAAAGAGATCGGCGAGTTTGCTGCTGATAAGAAAGATTTAGCTGAAACAAAAGTTAAATTAGTCCGTGAAGCAAAAAGCAAGTTCGGTGAAATTAAGCAACGTTTCATTCAACAAGCCGCTAAGGTTGTTGAAAGTACAGTTACTACAAAGTTGACAACTGAAATCAAGCAATTGAAAGAAGATATCGACAGTGCTCGTAACAATGACTTTGGTCGTAAGATCTATGAAGCATTTGCTCAAGAGTTTGCTGGTAGTTTCTTAAATGAGAAATCTGAAACAAGTAAATTGTTAAAGATTATCGAAAAGAAAGAAGCTCAACTAGCAGAAGCAAAACAAGCTGTAGCAGAAAAAGCTCAATTAGTTGAATCTACACAACGCGATCTTCGTGTTGCTCAAGATTTGATGGAGCGTAAAGCTGTTATGGCCGAGATGTTGGCACCTTTAAGTGCTGACAAAAGAGAGATTATGAAAGAATTGTTGGAGTCTACTCCAACTAAGAAACTTACAGAATCTTTTGACAAATACCTACCAGCAGTAATGGAAGGACAAACACGTAAGGCAGCTCCTAAGAAAGCAGTTTTAAGTGAAGGTGCTGAAGTAACTGGAAATCGTGAAATGAAAGCCGAGGTAGGCTTAGACAACATTTTGGACATCCGCAAGTTAGCGGGTCTATCAAAATAATTTAAATTCAAGGAGACAATTAAAATGTCACAACTATTAAATGAAAGATGGTCAGAGACCAAAGACGCTCTGCTTGAAGGCCTATCTGGTACCCGTAAAGCATCTATGGCAGTTTGCCTAGAAAACACACGTAAGTACTTGAGTGAGTCTGCTACAGCAGGAGCAACAAGCGCTGGTAACATCGCTACACTTAACCGTGTTATTCTTCCAGTAATTCGTCGTGTTATGCCGACAGTTATTGCCAACGAAATCATTGGTGTTCAGCCAATGACTGGTCCAGTTGGTCAAATCCACACCTTGCGTGTTCGTTATGCTGATTCTGGCAATAACGTTACAGCTGGTGAAGAAGCATTGAGCCCATTCAAGATTGCTTCTGCTTACAGTGGTAACAACACTGACGCTACTCCAGGTGCTGCAGCAACAAGTTTGCTTGAAGGCCAACCAGGTCGTAGAATGAGCATTCAAATCTTGAAGAGCCCAGTTGAAGCTAAGTCTCGTAAACTAAGCGCTCGCTGGACTTTTGAAGCTGCTCAAGATGCACAAGCCCAACAAGGTATTGACATCGAAGCAGAAATCATGGCTGCTCTAGCACAAGAAATTACAGCTGAAATCGACCAAGAAATTCTAGCTTCCCTACGTAGCTTGGCTAGCGTTGATCAAACTTATGATCAATCCCTAGTAAGCGGTACAGCTACATTCGTTGGTGACGAACACGCTGCTCTAGCTATTCAGATCAACCGCGTAAGCAACTTGATCGCCCAACGTACACGTCGTGGCGCAGGTAACTGGGCTGTTGTTTCTAACCAAGCATTGACAATTCTACAATCTGCTACTACAAGCGCTTTTGCTCGTACAACAGAAGGTACATTCGAAGCTCCAACAAACACCAAGTTCGTTGGTACATTGAATGGCGCTATGCGTGTTTACGTTGACGCTTACTTGAGCGACACAGGTAACGACACTAACCAAGTTCTAGTTGGTTATAAAGGTACAAGCGAAGCTGATGCTGCCGCTTTCTATTGCCCTTATATTCCTCTAATGAGCTCTGGTGTTGTTCTAGATCCAGCAACATTCGAACCAGTAGTTGGCTTCTTGACACGCTACGGCTATGTCGAGTTGACAAACACAGCATCTAGCTTAGGCAATGCTGCTGACTACTTGAGCAAAGTTGCTATCACTAGCGCAACAGTTAGCTTCCAATAATCCATTATTGGAGTTTAACTTCACTAAAAACGCCCTTCGGGGCGTTTTTTATTAAATATACTGTTCGCTCTTAATTGAGAGTTTATGCGGAACCCCAACCGCGTAGGCAATAGAACTGTCAAAACATAAAGGAGAAACAAAATGGGACGTCCTATTAAAGAGAAATTTTTTGGTAACCTAAATGGTCCATATCACAGCGATTATGCCTATGGGTTATCT
>Ga0208744_1000162_pt1 | contig 30421 bp, 33 predicted proteins | sample CryBogCBH24Aug09_FD_184620 | JGI IMG/M metagenome (GOLD analysis project Ga0208744, IMG submission 184620) | Freshwater microbial communities from Crystal Bog, Wisconsin, USA - CBH24Aug09 (SPAdes) (version 2) | ecosystem: Environmental > Aquatic > Freshwater > Lake | place: Crystal Bog...
CCCAGAAGGGCATTGGCCCCGTCATCAGCGCGGGCTTCCTCGCCCACCTCGACATCACCAAAGCGGAGACCGCTGGGGCCTTCTGGTCCTTCGCCGGGCTGGACAACAGCAAGACGTGGGAAAAGGGCCAGAAGAGGCCCTGGAACGCCTCCCTGAAGGTCTTGTGCTGGAAGGCTGGCGAGTCCTTCGTGAAGGTCTCGGGCTATGATGATGCTTACTATGGCAAGGTCTACAAGCAGCGTAAGGCTCTGGAGATCGAGCGCAACGAGCGTGGCGAGTTTGCGGCCCAGGCCGCGGGGATCCTCGAGCGCAAGAAGATCGGCAAGGACACCGACGCCTACAAGGCTTACAGCGTCGGCAAGCTGCCGCCCGCGCACATCCACGCACGGGCCACCCGCTACGCCTCCAAGATGTTCCTCGCCCACCTGCACGAAGTCATGTACGTGCAGCACCACGGTCGGCAGCCGCCGTTGCCCTACGCGATCAGCATCCTGAACCACGCGCACAAGATCAGCCCTCCGGGGATGTGATCCGATTTAGCCAAGCATTTGGACAGCACCAAATCAGCGGAGCGAGCCATTGAGCCAGACAGCACCATTTAACGTGAGCGAGCCATGCCACACGACAGCACCATTTTGCCTGAGCGAGCCATGCCATACGACAGCACCATCTTGCCGGAGCGAGCCACGAAGATGAACAGCATCAGGTGCCGAGAGCGAGCCATAAACGGAGGCAGCACCATTTAACGAGAGCGAGCCAATCCCTATGACAGCACCATTTCAGCGGAGCGAGCCAGAATGACAGACAGCATCAGCGGCCACGCGCGAGCCACAAGCAGTGACAGCACCAGGTTTGGAGAGCGAGCCAAATACCCCGACAGCACCATGCCCCATGAGCGAGCCACAATGCACGATAGGACCATATAACGTGAGCGAGCCACTATGAGTAACAGCACCAGGCGTGGTGAGCGAACCACCCCCTCGGACCAGAACCAAAAGGCGAGAGTGAGCCAGAGCGAAAGACAGCACCACTGGACCCGAGCGAGCCAGTGTGAGGGACAGCACCAACATCACGGAGCGAGCCATATCGCACGACAGCACCATTGGCCCCGAGCGAGCCAGAACACGCGACAGCACCATAGAGAGCGAGCGAGCCATGCGGTTAGACAGCACCAATTACGAGGAGCGAGCCACCTGGGCAGACAGCACCAAAGTGTTGGAGCGAGCCACGTCGTGCGACAGCACCATTGGGCCCGAGCGAGCCACTAGACGCGACAGCACCATAGAAGGCGAGCGAGCCATGCAGCCAGACAGCACCAATGACCACGAGCGAGCCATATAGCCAGACAGCACCAAGTCCGCAGAGCGAGCCATTATGACTGACAGCACCATAGAAAGCGAGCGAGCCACGGCTCGAGACAGCACCAAATAATCAGAGCGAGCCAGGTTGGAAGACAGCACCAACGCTGAAGAGCGAGCCACTCAGCAAGACAGAACCACTATCGGCGAGCGAGCCATCTTGTGCGACAGGACCATAGAGCGTGAGCGCCTCACCGGCGGTGATACATTGAAAGCCACGAAGAATGAAAGCGGCATACGAGCAGGGCATATACGCCGACGCCATAGCCAACGTGCCAATCCTGCAGTCGGCAACGAAGTGGGGCGTGTCACGATCGACGGCCTATCACATCTACGCGCAGGCGGCCCGCGATCAGGCGAAAAGAGGATGGCGCCAGTGGCGAAGGGCAAACGGATTGAACGACGACGACATCTGAATTAGCGTGCGCCCTTGCGGACGGCGGGAGCGCCCCAACACGCCCCCGACCGCCCTTACCAAGGACAATGGAGCTGTCCTCAATGAAACGAACTATACAGCCTCGCGCACCCAGATCAAAGGGAGCGCGTCACAATGGCGTCAGTTGAGCCATTCCACCAACCTAACAAGGAACTGATGGCGTCCCACCTGGACGTTCTGTTCTCGCGTGCGATGAGTGGAAAGGTTGAAATCACCTCTATCCACGCAACTGATAGGAAAACATCACCTAAAACACAGCTGTTTGATGTCGATGACGAAGCCGCGATTGAGTGGGCTGCAGCCGTCAATCAGGAGCCGGGCTGGAACGTCTATGTCGGCGCCGCCGTGCGCAAGGATGAAACCCAGCCTAACAAGGCCGCCACTGACAATGACTTCCTGATATCATACGTCCTGTTTGCCGACGCCGACACGCCAGAGCAGCTCGAGCAGGCCCGATCAACCTACATCAAGCTGGGCCTCACCCCGCCTCTGGTCGTCATCACCGGCAGGACGCCGCACAAAAGAGCGCAGTTCTGGTGGCCGCTCGAGGAGCCGATCGTAGATGTGGAGGTCATGCGCTCAAGCTTGCGTGGCATCGCCAATGCATTGGGTACGGATCCGAAGGTCTGCACAGCCAAGCAGATCATGCGGCTGGCAGGTTCCATAAGCTGGCCCAAAGACAAGGAAGGCAGGATCATCGAGCAGACGCAGGTGATCATGCCGAAGAATGCCTCAAGGTGCTTCTACCTCGAGCAGATCAACAACGCATTCCCACCGGCAGCCGTCACAACAACGCCGACCGGCATCACAACGCCAACACCTGACAGGCCAATCGATCTCTACGGGTTCGAAGTCGACGGCAGGGAAGACCGCATGACGCGCCTTGTCTGGGCCCGCGTCTGCGACATGCACAGAATAGCCCCGATGCCACCCGGCAAGGAGGAAATCGAGGCAGAAATCGAATCCCTGTTCGACATCTACCTGTCGAAGGTCAACACCCGGCTGCCGCTGAAAGGCATGTCGAAGGCCGAAGCCCTCGAGGCAGAAGGCCGCGGCATCACAGAGATGCGGCACAAGTTCCATGCAGCCCTGAAGCTGTGGGACACGAAGGTCAGGGAGCACGCAGCAGTCGAAAAGCCCAAGGAGGCCCAGAAAGCCCCACAGAAGGCCACAGAGACGCGGTTTGATCCTGAGACGGGTGAGGTCATAGAGGACGACGAAGAGGCCTCACAGGGCGTTCTGGAAGGCCCTGGAGCGGGTTTGAGCGGGTGGACGGGCGTAGTGCCGCCTCCGAGGCCGTGGGCCTACGCTGACTTCCTGATGCGTCAGGCCGTCACAGCCGTCGCAGCACCGCCCGGCGTGGGCAAAACAACGTTCAGCTTCCAGCTCGGTCTGGCGTTCGCGCAGGATATGCAATTGGGCGACTGGACGCCTGTTGTGGGCGGCGGCGGCAAGGTCTGGCTGTACAACAATGAAGAGCCGAAGGACGAACTGGACCGGCGCTTCCTCGCGTCTTGCATCGAAGCTGGCTCGGATCCCGAGCTGGTCGCCAGAAGGTTCTCGTACACCAGCGGGCTTACGGAGCCATTCACCATAGGCGGCATGGATGAAAGCGGATCTTTCTTCAGGAGTCCCGATGTCGATCGCGTCAAGCGCGTCATCAGGCACAACGATATCAAGTTGTTCATCGCCGACCCCCTGGTTGAATTTCATACGGCGCCGGAGAACAACAACGATCTGATGAAAGCGGTAGGCGGTATCTTCCGCGAAATAGCCGTCGACTGCGACTGCAGCGTCTTGCTGTTCCACCATACGCCAAAGTCAGCCGGGTCGGACAACAGCGCCGGTGAGATGAACAGTCTCAGAGGCGGCGGCGCCCTCGTCGGTCAGGCGCGGTTTGTCTACACGATATTCGCCATGTCGAAACAGGACGCCAGAGACTACGGCGTGAAGCCCGACGAGCGACCGGCGTTCGTCCGGTGGGACTGGGCCAAGTCAAACATGGCGCCGATGGCCGGTGAGGCCATGTGGTGGCGCAAGGTCGGCGTCGGGCTGGGGAACGAAGATGACACCAGGCCGCAGGACCATGTCGGCGTGCTGCGCAGGGTCAACCTGACGCTCGTTGATGAGGGGTACGACGGTAAAACGATGGAGGAGCGCGTCAGGTCCGAAATCGAGTTCAACAAGGAGGTCGTGGCGACCCTGGTGCGGTACAGCCACGTGTCGCCGGAGACAGCGTGTCCGAAGTCAGACCTGGTCGCCAAGGTCGATCGTGAGGCGCTCAAACTGCCGCGGAAGGCCGTCGAGGATAAGGCCGCCAAGGTGTTCGATGGCATGAAGCTGGAGGGGTATGAAGTGCGGGTTGTGGAGCAAATCCGGGGGTCTTTGACCGTCAGAAAATACTACGTGGTCGGAGGATAGGAATTTGGTGACTTCCCGAGTTCCCGCGACTTCCCGGTTTCTCGGAAAGTACTGTAATGTAAGGGGAAATTGGTGTTTTGGGTTTGACTTCCCGTGACTTCCCGGAAAGTCGCCGAAAAAGATCAATGATTTCAATACTATCCGAGATACCAAGAATTTCATCCCTTTAGGGTGATGGGTGACCTTGGGAAGTCACCATCACCACGGGATAAGTGGGCCGCAAATTGGAGGGTTTTGGGTGAAGTGGTTTTGCAAGTTTGAGACGGCGCCCGATGTGGGGCTGGCCATCAGCATCGGCGAGCAGCTGTATCGGTTGGCCGCCGTGGAGCCGTATGTGACCAAGCATGGCCGGGCGTCGAGCGTGCTAGTGTGGGATACGGTGTGCCCAGACTGCAAGGAGCCGTTCCAGGCCAAGAGCGGGCTGAAGTGTAAGTACATAAATCGGCGGTGCGAAAAGGATAAGTCACCTCTAAAGAGGGTCGTGCCGCACGTGAAGAAAAAGGATATTAGAATCCTAGCTTTGAACAAAAAACGTAATAAGACCAGAATGCTGATCGCGAGAAAGTTGCTGGAAAATGCAGAGAAGATACGAAAAGCCAACGAAGAAAAGTGAAGGGCAGTCGCCCGTAAAGTGGGCGAGTACTGCAGGTAGGTACATTGAGGGTAGAAGTTGGGTGGACGAAGTCGATGTCGTTGCTTTGCAGGTCGAGGAGCGGTGGGGCGTAGGACGCGCAAGGCTGCTGGTAGAGCCAGAGCTGCGGGAGAAGTTCGACCGGCAGGACTTCAAGTTCCAGAGGGCGTTGTACGACGCCTCGGATCCCGAGGAGCTCAAGGTCGAGTGCCAACGCATGATCAAGGCGTGGCATGCCGTCGACAAGGCTGCAGGAGCGTCAGGGAAGCCCCAACTCGATCCTGCGGTACTCGAGGTCGCCCTGGGCGACGGGAGGGCACTGGCGATCGTCAGAACGGCGTTTGAGGCCCATCGGGTGGCGAAGGGTCGCGCCATGGCTGTTGTGACGGTGGAGGAGGTCGCCAGACTGTTTGAGGCGAGCGAGCCGCTGGTGACGTTGCTGGCGGCCTTTCCTGGTGCTCGGGTGACTGGGGTGCGCAAGACGGTCGACAGCCCTGTGCGTGCGTTGGAGGGGTGCGGGAAGGGCTTGGACGACGAGATACCTTTTTGAAAAATAGTTGTTGACCAAGGTGTGGAAACCACCTATCGATAATCCATCAACCCGCCGGGCCATTCTACCCCGGCCTCTCATCGGAGACCACGACCATGATGACCAAGCAAGAAATCAAGGCCGCCATCAAGGCCGCCCCCGCGATCTTCGTGGGCGTCCGGGCCACGGAGTTCTACGCCAAGATCAGCAAGGCCGAGGCCGCCGCGTTCTGCGAATACCTCGGCTGGGACGTCGAGTGCGACGTGCGCAATGAGGGCACCTATTTGGAAAGCGCCGACAACTAACCCTCACCCCCACACGGAGACCACGACCATGACCACTCAAGGACCGCCCGCGCCGGGCTCTGCCACGGCCCGCATCGCCGCCGCCTTCGCGCCGTGGGCCAACCGGCACAACGTCCGCTCGTTCCGCGGCCTCGACGAGGCGGGACGCCTGTCCCTCGCCCAGACGCTGGCGCGGGAGGCCGGGATCGCCGGTCACTGGCGCTGGGCCTACAACACCCTCGCCGAGGCCTGAGCGGCTCACCCCAGCAGCCGGGGCTTCGGCCCCGGCGTCCGCCAGAGGCAATCCCGCCTCTGGCCCCACCACGGGAGACCACGACAATGACCAAGGACGAACTCAGCCAGCTGCTGCTGGCCGCCGTCGCCGCAGAGACGCGCGCAGAGCGTCTGCGCGACGATCAAGCCGCAGAGGCCGCAGAGGCCGCCCGGCAGGCCTACTTCAAGGCCCTGAGCCAAACCTTCTCAGGCCGCCAATGATCGGCCTGCTCGTCGTCGCCTTCTTCGTCTTCGGCGCCATCGCATACGGCCTGCAGGCCAAGGACTGAACCCCCAGGAGACACATGACACCAACCGACTTCCGAGACCTGCTCAAGCGCAACGGACTGCGGCAGGCCGACGCAGCCTATCTCGCCGGTGTGCGCGATCGCCAAGCACGGGCCTGGGCCCTCGGCGAGAACGCCATCAGCCAGAGCGTGGCCCTCCTGCTCCTCGCCTACGACGAGGGGCTGCTGCCGCCCGACTGGTTCGCCCGCCGGATCGCCGGGCTGCGGGCTGAGGAGAAACCTGAGTGAAATCAATGGGTTAGCGCGGGAGGCAGGGGTGATCGACCCCCCTCACCCCCCCTATATGGATAGAAAGATACTATGTAGGGGTTACCGCGTGCGCCCTCCGCACATATCAAAAATTTGCACAAAAAAACCCACAGCCCCGCCCTATACAGACAAACAGACCCCCCCCTCCCCCAAATAGGGGTACCCCCATTCCGCAATAAAACGACCGGGGGGGTACCCAGAGCAGAACAGACATGGCGAAAAAACCCGGACCCGCACCCCACCGCAAAACTGCACTAGCAAAACGACAAGTAGTTATGTTCAAGATGTGCGGCTATACTGTGGATCAGATAGCATACTTCTTGGGCATATCTACGCCTACACTGTATAAGCACTACCGCGAGGAACTCGACAGGGGACAGATGGAAGTCAACGCGAAGGTGATGGACACGATTACGCACATTGCGACGGACAAGGATCACAAGCAGGCGTTGAATGCGGCGATCTTCTGGGCCAAGACGCAGATGGGGTTCAGCGAGTCTACGCGCCTTGAGCACACGGGGGCTGGCGGCAGCCCGATACAGTTGCAGGTGGCGCCGGTGGAGAAGTTGAACTCGAGCGACATGACGCCTGACCAGCGGCAGGCATTGCGTGAGATTATTCAGCGGGCGATTGAGCACCAGACAACGACGCCCACGGCGGAAGCGCACTATGTTGATGTGACTGGCGACGACGAAGACGACGACGAAGACGATCAGGAAGTGATTGAGGAGTAGCTGGGTTGAAGCCTCTGAAGATTGAGCTGCCCAATGGCTTTCAGATCAATCCCGAAGTTCAGCTTCGTGATCTTGATCGTGCTGACTTCGAGGACAGCCTCTATCTGTTTTTGAGGAACGCCTGGAGGTTTATTGACAGCGCGCCATGGACGGATGGCTGGCCGATCGAGGCGGTGGCCGAGCATCTGCAGGCTGTGGTTGATGGCGACATCAAGAGGCTGATCATCAACATTCCGCCTCGGTGTGGGAAGCTGTTGGCCGACGACACCCCTGTGCTGACCACCAACGGATGGAAAAACCACGGCGAGCTCCAAGTTGGCGATCATGTGTTTACGCCATCGGGGGTTCCGACGCGGGTGGAGGCTATTTCCGAGCCAGCGCCCGCCAATGTCCGCATGGAGTTTTTTGATGGCAGTGTGATTTACTGCCATGAAGACCATGAGTGGGTGTTTTACAATCGTTCGACAAAAACGTGGGAGAACGTTGAGGCGCGGGTGTTTTTGGAGCCTCGTCGGGGGCGATGGGGGCAGACTAAGGGCAAGGTTAAGCAGGTCTTGTCAGACGATCGGGCGCTTTATCAACTTCCATTGAAGTGCGCCCTGCAATTCCCCGAGGCAATTTTGAAGATGCCGCCGTATGTTTTGGGCGCTTGGCTTGGGGACGGGAGCACAGGAAAGCCCTGCATATCACATGCGGCGTCAGATCAGTCTTACATCGACAAGATCGTGGGCCTTGGATACCCCATCAGCACGTCGCACGTTCACGCGAAGACCGGTGTTTTGACCACTTACTTCTCGGGATCCGGCGGCCGTTCAAATCCGCCCCGCATGACGCAGGAATTGCGCGAACTGGGCGTGTTTACCGACAAACACATCCCGCAAGCATACCTGAGGGCCTCTGTCGGGCAACGGCTTGAACTTCTGGCGGGTTTGATTGATACGGACGGAAACGTGGATGAGGGTTCTCGGTGCCACTTCACGACATCCAGCCGAGCTTTGGCTGACGGGGTTGTTGAGCTTGTCCGATCGCTGGGGTGGCGGGCGTCCGAAATTGAGATTGAGCCGGTTCTCTCTTCGTCTGGCATCCAAGGCAAGCGCCCCTATTGGGTCATTAGTTTTCAGCCATCCATGCATATCCCTACCGCGCTGGAGAGAAAGCGCATCAAGAGGCTTGCGCCTAAACGCCGAATTGGGCTGAAGAGCGTTTCGTTCGACCCATGCGGCAAGATCGGCAGATGCATTCAGGTCGCCATGGGCGATGGGCTGTATCTTGCCGGTCGCCATTTAACGCCCACCCACAATTCCTCGATTACGTCGGTGGCGTTCCCGGCCTGGACGTGGGCGCAGATGGTGAATGGGTCGACGTGCGGCCCCGGCGTTCAGTTTTTGCATGCTTCGTATGCGCAGCAGCTGACTTTGCGTGACAGCGTGAAGTGTCGGCGGTTGATTGAGTCGCCTTGGTACCAGGGGATGTGGGGCGACCGCTTTACGTTGAACACGGACCAGAACACCAAGAGCCGGTTTGGCAATGACAAGGGCGGCGAGCGTCTGATCACGTCTGTCGGCGCCGCGGTGACGGGTGAAGGTGGCGACATCATTGTGATCGACGACCCCAACGCCGCCAACGAGGCGTTTTCTGAGGCGAACATTGAGGCGACCAAGGAGTGGTGGGACGGCACGATGTCGACCCGTTTGAACAATCCGAAGACGGGCGCTTTTGTGGTAATCCAGCAGCGTCTGGCTGAAGATGATTTGACCGGCCATATTTTGGAGAAGGAGGCCGACAACTGGACGCATCTTTGTTTGCCGATGAGGTATGAGCCTGAGCGTGCTTTTGTGAGCAAGATCGGGTGGCAGGATCCGCGGTCTGAGCCGGGCGAGCTTTTGTGGGAGGATCGGTTTGGGGATGCTGAGGTGGCGAGCCTCGAGCGGGCCCTTGGCATTTACAAGTCTGCCGGTCAGCTGCAGCAGCGGCCTGAGCCTGCTGGCGGCGGTGTGATCAAACTGGAGTGGTGGGAAACGTGGAACCAGCCGACATTTCCCCCCATGGATTTCATTTTGGCCAGCTTGGACACGGCGTACACGTTGAAGCAGGAGAATGACGCCACGGCGTTGACGGTGTGGGGCGTGTTTTCGACTGATACGTTGGCTGCTGCTGCCCGTTATCTGGATCAGGACGGGCGGCCATCGTACATCGACAGGGCTTACAACGAGGCTGCGCCCAAGCTGATGCTGATGCATGCCTGGCAAGATCGTTTGGCGCTGCATGATCTTGTTGAGAAGGTGGCCGCGACCTGTAAGAAAATGAAGGTCGACAAGCTGATTATTGAAAACAAGGCGGCTGGTATTTCAGTTTCGCAAGAATTGCGGCGGCTTTACAGCCATGAAAAGTTCTCTGTGCAGCTTTATGACCCCAAGAGCATCGATAAGCTGTCCAGATTGCACTCTATTTCTCATTTGTTTCAGGAAGGTATGATTTATGCGCCTGACAAGTCGTGGGCGCAGATGGTGATCAACCAGGTTGGTCAGTTTCCCAAGGGGAAGCATGATGACTTGGTCGATACGGTGAGCATGGCGATCAGGCACTTGCGTGATATGGGCCTGATGGTGCGTAACAACGAGCGAATTGAAGAGATTGAGTCTGTGAGAATTTACCCGGGTGGTAAGGATGTGCCACTATATCCCGCCTGATGGAGGACTGAGATGGCCACTGCGAAGAAGAAAGCGCCGAAAGTTGTGCAAGAGGCGCAGGTTGATGAGATTGTTGCGGCGCCGGTTGAGGATGTGCGCCATGAGGGCGACAGCCACGCCGCCAGGGCTTTGAACGCCATGCGCGAAGCTGAAAAAGCCCGTGATGCCGACCAATAACCCGGTAAGCGGCAAAAATTTGCTCAAAAACGAGCGAATTTTGGCATCTGCCACTGTTGAGCAGGTGCGTCAGGGTATTCCGGCTCTTTGGGAGGTGACTGTTTGGGGTCAGCCTCCCTTTGAGTATCGCCGCGTCTATACCTTGAAGGCCAATACGGATAATATGGCCGCCCGAGAAGGCATCGATCTCTTTGTCGAGGAGATGGAGGCCCTTCGGGACTCCGATGAAGAGGACGAAGACGATGCCCCTGACGCCGGGACTTAGCCCAAGCATCCGCCAGCCCGGCCTTGTTCCGCCTGACGCCGACGATAGTGAAGACATCATCGTTGAAACGGCGGAAGGTGGTGGTGATGTCCCTGAGTTTGACGACAAGGGCAACATTCTGAAGATTGAGCACGAAGATGGCTCGATCACTATTTCCCTGGACGGCAGCCCGATCAAGCGTGCTGAGAGGGAAGACGAAACCGACTGGTTCCGTAATCTGGTCGACGACATTGGGTCTGATGAGTTGGGCCGGATCTCGTCTGAGTTGCTGCGTGGTATTGAGGAAGACATCAGCAGCCGCAAGGACTGGATCGAGGAACGTGCGCTGGGCGTTAAGCTGCTTGGCCTGAAGGTTGAGATTCCCGGCCTGCAGGGTGCTTCTGACGGCGCTCCTGTCGAGGGCATGAGCAAGGTGCGGCACCCGCTGCTTTTGGAGGCCGTTTTGCGCTTCCAGGCCAATGCCCGCTCTGAGTTGCTGCCGACTGACGGACCGGTGAAGATCCGCAATGACGACAACAATTCGGAATTGCGTGAAGACCAGCTCGCCAATGCCCTGGAGATGGACCTCAACCATTACCTGACGACGACGGCTTCTGAGTATTACCCCGACACCGACCGCATGCTGCTGATGCTTGGCTTTGGCGGCACATCGTTCAAGAAGATTTATTTTTGTCCCCTGCGTAACCGCCCTGTTTCAGAGTCGGTTGATGCTGATGATCTGGTGGTGAACAACGCCGCCACTGATCTGCGCAATGCCAAGCGCATTACGCACCGTGTTTTGATGCGTCCGTCTGTTGTTAAGCGCCTGCAGATTCTGGGCGTGTACCGCGACGTGTCCTTGAGCACTGCCAGCGCGCCGAAATTGGACTCTCTGCAGCGCGAAGAGCGTGCGCAGCAGGGTATTTCTGCTGAGAGCACGAACCCTGACGATCGTGATCGTGAGATTTACGAGTGCTATTGCGAGCTCGACATCAAGGGCTTTGAGCATGAGCACAAGGGCAAGATTTCCGGCCTTGAGATTCCTTATCGTGTGACGATCGACGTTTCATCGCGTGAAATTCTGTCGATTGTGCGTAATTACGATGAGAGCACCAAGGATTTGCCTGAAGCGCGTATGCGCTTTGTTAAGTACACGTTTGTTCCGGGTCTGGGTTTCTACGACATCGGACTTCTGCATATTCTTGGTAACACGACTAATGCCATCACTGCGGCGTGGCGCGAATTGCTCGACGCCGGTATGTACTCCAATTTCCCCGGCTTCCTCATGGCCGACACGGGCGGGCGGCAGAACACCAATATCTTCCGTGTTCCCCCCGGCGGTGGTGCGCTCGTTAAGACTGGCGGACTGCCCATTTCACAAGCCATCATGCCTCTACCGTATCAGCCTCCTTCTCAGGCTCTGATGGCCCTTGTTAGCGATATGGCCCAGACCGGCATGCGCATTGGCGGCACGTCTGAGCAGCAGGTTGGTGAAGGCAAGGCTGAGGCGCCTGTCGGCACGACTCTGGCCATGATTGAGCAGGCCACCAAGGTCATGAACGCCGTTCACAAGCGTCTGCATGCGGCCCAGGCTGAAGAGTTCCAGTTGCTGGTCGAGTGCTTCAGGGAGCACCCTGAGAGCTTCTGGCAGCGCCGCGGGCGGTCTAATGCCGCGTGGGACGAAGAGACGTTCCTGCAGGCCCTGGATAATTGTGATCTTGTGCCGCAGGCTGATCCCAATACGGCTTCGCATGGTCAGCGCATGATGAAGGTGCTGGCTCTGAAGCAGCTGCAGGCCCAGAACCCGACCATGTACGATCCGATCGCGATCGACATGGCGGCCATGCAGGCTATTGGATATTCGAACCCGCAGCAGTTCCTGGCGCCGCCCGGGGCCCAGCAGCAACCGCCGCCTGAACTGCAGAAGCTGATTGCTGAGACCAAGGTTAAGCAACAGGAGGCTGACGCCAAGACCATTGAGGCCAACGCCAAAATGGCCGAGGCGCAGGCCAAGATTCAGCAGGGCGCTTTTGCGCCGCGGCAATCTGAGGGCCACCAGCAGGGCCATGAGCCTGTTTCGCCGATCGACATCATTGAAGCTCGGGCCAAGATGATGGATGCCACGACCAAGCGGCAGTTGGCGAACAACAAGCAGCACGACATCAATCTTGAGGATCGCAACCGCGATCTTGACCGCCAATCGCGTGAACGTGTGCAGCTGATGGAGCTCGCACGCGATGTCCTTCTGCACCCTGAAAACGTCGACATGGCGGAAAAAGATGCGTCCAAATCCTAAAGCTGTTGATGCTGCCTTAGAGGTTGCACGCCGCGTCGGTGATCGCATTATCCCCGGCATCGGCAATGTCTCGATGCCCCGTGCGGGTGAAGGCGTGCCTTTGCTGCATGCTCAGGGCGGGGCTGTTGATCCCGCAAAGGCCGCACGCCGCGCCCTGATGGTCGCAAGCAGCCTTCGCCGGGCCGATGGGGGCGAGACTGATGCGCCCAGCATGGCGCAGCAATCGTCATCGCGTTTCCGAAACCTGATCAACAATGCTGCGCCCCGCTCGTCGGGCCCTCAGTACGCTGGCGGCGCCAAGCCTGATTACGCCGGTCCCACCAGCATTCCGCAGTTGCGGGACGCTTTCAGCAGCGCCATTGCCCACCACCTGTCTTTGTCGCCTGAAGAGCGGCAACAGAACCGCCGGGCTGCAGATCACGCGCTCGCGCCGCACATTGGCTGGCGCAAGGACGGCACGCTCGTCCCCTTGCTGGGCAAGAACGCCAAAATGATGAAGGCGTCCGAGGGGTACCGCGGCGAAGAGCCCGTCATGATCGGCAACCAGGGCGTCGAAACGACCGGTCTTGCGCTTGCTCCCGCCTATCGGGAAGGCAAATTTACGACCTGCCCCAACTCGGCATCCTGCGTCGACGAGTGCCTGGGGAAGACCTCGGGCAATTACTTCAAGGTCGGTGGCGGCAAGGACTTGAGCGCATTTAAGGGCCCGCGCCTGAACAGTCTGAAAAAGACGATCGCCATGATGCGTCAGCCAGAGGCTTTTGCCGTGCGGCTGCACGACGAAATTCAGGCGGCCAAGCTGCAGGCCAAGGCCAATGGCAACCACTTGGGCGTGCGCCTTAACGTCTTGTCAGACATCAATCCTGCCGTCCACAAGGCGCTGATGGAAGCGCATCCTGATGTGTCGTTCTATGATTACACCAAGAACAACACCGACCCGGTCGCCCCCAACCACCACTACACCTATTCTTCGACCGGCGTGTCTCAGCCAACTGGGATCAACGGGCTGAAGGAAGGCGTCCACAATCCGCATTCGAACTGGAAGCAAATGCGGCGCCGGTTGGATAGCGGCTCAAATGTGGCCATGGCTTTTTCGCACAAGGAATTGCTGCCGGAAGAAGTCTACGACCACGAAACCAAAAAGACCTACAAGGTCGTCAATGGCGACGTTCACGATTTTCGCCCCCTGGATATTCAGCCGGAAGGCGCAGATGGCGTCATTATTGGTCTGAAGAACAAGAAGGTCACCAGCTCGAACACTAATGCCGCCAAGGGCTCAAATGGGTTCTTTGTCCACTACGATCCGCAACTCATGCGCACTGAGAAGGGGACCATACTTCGGGAAGAGAAATACGGTTTGAACCCCGAAACCGGTAACCCTTACCGCGGACTGCCTATTGCCACGAACAAGCGGGTTGAGATCGCGCATCAAAGCCCGTCGCCGATTGTGAAAACGAACGATAACGCAGGAGATGTTTGATGATGAAGAAGCTGTCTCAGGAAGATTTTTACCATCAGTTCCACAACCTTGAGCACCACCACGACTCCATGGATGCTGACAGGTCAATCATGGACACAATGCCGCCGCGTGAATTTTACCGTGCAACGGGCGGTCGCGTTGATTTCAAGGCATCAGCCAGGAATAAAGCTCACGCCAAGCTGACGGGGTATCGCTAAAAAGCGCCTCGCACTTGACACTAGATATGGTATTTATCCTTAAGCCGGGACGCCGGTTATAGGAGAAAGCCAATGTCAGAGGCATCCAAGGCCGCCCGTGCGGCTATGAAGAGCAAGATTTCGAGGCTTGTTCGTACCGATCCCAACCAGGTTGTGGATGCCTCGGGTTATCGTCCGCCGGATGCTCTGGATGCTGATGTAAAAACCGGCGCCCGCCCGATCTCGCCGCGGCTGTTCAAGCGCGGTGGCAAGGTTCTGAAGATGCATGGCGAGGACACCAAGCATCACGCCGGTCGTAAGGCCCGCAAGAGTGGCGGTCGCGCCCTCACTACTCCTGACAACCTGATCAATCGCAACGTCCGCGAGGCCAACGAAGAGCGCGCCGGTACGAAGCACACCGGCGCCTTCAAGAAGGGCGGCAAGGTCCACCGCGCTCCGGGTGGCCTGATCTCCGACTCCATGGTCCCCACCAGCCGCCTGTCCTTCACCCCGGCTGAAAGCCGCGCCGGTCACCTTGTTGGCCTGAAGCACGGCGGCAAGGCCCGCAAGCACCGCGATACTGGCGGCGGCACGACTGTCGCGCCCGGCACGGTGATGAACCAAGCCGATAAGGACTTTGCGGCCCGTGTGGCTGCCCAGAACGCCGCTGCGAAGGCTGCTGCCGCCGCTGCCGCCAAACGCGCCCCTGGCGCCCCTCCGGTGGTCAATACGGGCCCCATGCCGGGTCGCAAGCACGGCGGCAAGGCTGAGAAGTTTGAAGGATCCGCACGCGACGAGCGCGAGGACAAGATTCTCGCCAAGAAGCACCACATGTCGTTCAACGAGTGGGAGCACTCTGATCTCGACAAGAAGCACGATCGCCAGCGGTCCATGAAGGGCCTGAAGCACGGCGGCGAGGTTCACCACGCCTCCTGCAAGTGCGAGCGTTGCTCCGTTGGCCGCACTGCCCGCAAGCACGGTGGCCGTGCCGATCACAAGTGGATTCACGAAGCCATCAAGCACCCCGGCGCCCTGCACAAGTCGCTGCATGTCGCCGCGGGCGAGAAGATTCCGCTCAAGAAGCTGCACAAGGCCGAGCACAGCACCAACGCCCTGGTCGCCAAGCGCGCCCACTTGGCCGAGACGCTGGGCAAGCTGCACAAGAAGGGCGGCGGGTCGGTCTCTGACGGTGAGTACGAAGGCACCCGTCCCACCGGCGGTCGTCTGGCTCGCGCCCATGGCGGCAAGACCGGCAAGGGCAAGACCAACATCAACATCATCATCGGCGAACACCGCGCCAACACCACGCCGGGGCCGATGATCCCGCCCCAAGGTGGTCTGCCGCCCATGCCGCCTGTGATGCCTCCGCGTCCGCCCATGGCTGGCCCGATGCCGGGTCCGATGCCTGCGGCTGCCCCGCCTCCGATGGCGGCTCCTGCCGGGCCTCCGGGCGGCATGATGGCCCGCAAGCATGGGGGTCGCGCCTTCAAGGCCACCAAGATGATGGCCGAGCACGATACCGGCGCCGGTGGTGGTCTGGGCCGCCTGATGAAGATCAAGGCTTACGGGGACCAATAATTTGAAAAGGATAAGGCGGCAGGGATTTTCCTGCCGCCGTTAATTTATGCTGACGTACAACAATCAATTTGAAATCGAACTCACAAAGATTGTCGAAGAAGAAATTGCCAAACTGCAGGAAAGTTTGGCCCAAGGAACCGCTTCAGACTTTGCGGACTACAAGCTGAAGGCCGGTAAAATTCTGGGTCTACGTATGGCTTTGGAATACTGTGGCGAAGTCCAATCTATCATCGCAAGGAGATAATGATCGTATGTCGTTCATGACTATGCAGCACGAAAACGACCCGAAAGAGAACATCAAGAAAGACATTGGTGATCTGTCGACCGTTGAACTGTTCAACAATCAGGTTCTGGTCGCTGTCTATGTACGGCCTGAAAAGACCAAAAGCGGCATCTACCTGACTGACAAGCTGCGCGAAGAAGACAAATTCCAAGGCAAGGTCGGGCTGGTTCTGAAGCTCGGCGCCAGCGCCTTCGACGACCCCAACAGCCAGTGGTTTGCTGGCATGGACAGGCTGATTGCCGTCGACGACTGGGTCGTTTTCCGCCCGTCTGACGGCTGGAGCGTCACCGTCAATGGCGTCCTGTGCCGTATTCTTGATGACGTAAACATTCGCGGTCGCATCCAGCAACCCGACCAGGTGTGGTAGGACAAACATGGCCAAGAAAGAAGACACTATCGAAGTCGAAGTCGAAGACGCCGTTGATGCCTCCGAAAAGGACGAAATCAACGTTGTCGTCGCCGAGGAAGCCGAAGAAGGCCCGCCTCGAGGCATAGACCCCGAAGAGGGCCTGGATGCGCTCAAGGCGCAATTGGAGTCCGAAAGGCAGGCGCGTTATGACGCCGAACGCCGGGCCCAACAGGCCGCCCAGCAGGCTTATCAGGCGCAAAACGAGAAGCAGGACAGTGATCTGCATCTCGTCTCCAACGCGATCGACACCGTCAGGCAGAAGGCTGAAATTCTCAAGGCTGCCTACCGTGACGCCATGTCCATGTCCGATTTTGATCGGGCTGCTGATCTCCAGCAGGAAATGAGCGACAACTCTGCTCGCCTGCTGCAGCTGGAACACGGCAGGCAGGCCCTTGAGCAGCAGCCGAAGCGTCAGCCTCCCCCGCCGCCGCGGCCTACTGATCCTGTTGAGGCCATTGCTTCGCAGCTTTCGCCGCGTTCTGCGTCCTGGGTGCGTGCTCACCCGCAATTTGCGCGTGATGAGCGGCTCTTCAATAAGATGGTCGCGGCTCACAATCTGGCCACGGCTGACGGCATTGAGCCTGACACCGACGACTACTTTGAAAGCATCGAAAACCTGCTCGGCGTGCGTCAATCGCAGGTCTCAAGGGCTGAAGAACCGACTTCTGTGGCCGCAAAAGTCACGCAAAGGCGGTATTCTCCCCCTGAAGCGCCTGTTTCGCGCAGCGGAAACGGCACGGGGTCAAGGTCAAATGTCGTCCAATTGACCAAAGAGCAGAAAGAAGCCGCCGAAATGAACGGCATGACCTATCAGGAGTATGCACGTAACGTGTTAACTCTGAGGAAAGAAGGGAAGATAAACTAATGGCACGCAGGAAGATGACTGTTAACCCGCTTCAGGCTGCAGCCAAGGCTGTTGAGGCCGAAATTGAGGCCGCCAAGGCGGCTCCGGCGCCGCAAGCCGAAGAAATTCGGCGTGAAATGCGCCCAGCCATGCGCGAGGAGGATCCGCGGGTCCGAGCTGCGCGCCGGGCTGCTGAAGTCCGCGCCAATGTGGGCGACATGGATGAGGGCCAGGACAAGTACTACATTGATCGTCGCACCATCCCCGATGGTTGGGACTACGAGTGGAAAACCAAGGCTGTTTTCGGCGAAGAAAGGCCTGCCTATCAGGTCCAACTGGAGCGCATGGGCTGGACTCCCGTCCCGGCAGAGCGTCACCCGTCCTACATGCCTGATGGCGGCAAGTATTCCACCATTGAGCGCGACGGCATGATCCTGATGGAGCGTCCGCTTGAACTGACCCAGGAAGCCCGCCAGATCGAGCTTAAAAAGGCTCGCCAGCAGGTCCGCCACAAGGAAGCGCAGCTCAACTCTGCTCCGGGCGCCGATCATTTTGGACGGGACAACAAGGGTAATTCCCTCGTTAAGGTCAACAAGTCCTACGAGGCGATCCCTATTCCGAACGACTAATACCGCCTATACAGTACTAAATACGAAGGGCGATTGTAAAAGGTCGCCCTTTTTGTTGACACTCTTTGTTTTTGGAGTATAGGCTATTTTACCCCTCCCCCGGCGTGGAGGGTTCACATCTATTTTCGGTCTAAATCGCCCCGGCGTGCGATGATGGCCTCCTTAAAAGGGAGAATCCGTCATGGCGAACACGTCTGCGCCTTTCGGTTTCCGTCAATGGTCAGGCACTGGCTCTGCTCCGACGTATGAGCAAGTCGCCCTCGTCAACGGCGGTATCAACTACAACACCGCGGCTATTTACTACGGCGACCCCGTCGTCCGTGTTAGCTCGTCGGACAGCACCATCACTCAAGCCTCGACTGCCGGTACGACTACGCTCGCCGGTGTGTTTGTTGGCTGCAAGTACCTCTCGACCTCGCAGAAGCGGACCGTTTGGTCCAACTACTGGCCGGGCTCGGATGTCAGCAGCTCCAACCAAAGCACGATTGAAGCCTACATCATCAACGATCCGAACGCTCAGTTCCTCGTCCAATCCGATTCGACCGGCGCGACCCAGGCTCAAATGGGTTCCAACGTGAATCTCAACATTGGCTCGGGCAACGCGAACAACGGTCTGTCTGGCGCCTACATCACGCCCGGCTCGACCGCTGCTACGACGAGCAACCTGCCCTTCCGCATGGTCAGCCTGAACACGAGCCCTCCGGGTGCTCCGGGCACTGCTTCGGGCGCGTACAACTACGTTGTTGTGGCCTTCAATAACGTCGAAACCAAGCAACTGACCTCGGTCGTTGCGTAAGGGAGTGAAGGACAATGGCTGTTAACCTCTCAGCAATCAAAGACCTTCTGCTCCCCGGCCTGCGGGGCGTTGAAGGCAAGTACGAGATGATTCCGTCTCAGTACGACAAGATTTTCACCAAGCACGACTCCAAGCTCGCCCTCGAGCGTACCGCTGAAATGCGTTACCTCGGCCTGGCGCAGCTGAAGACCGAAGGTGGTCAAACCTCCTTCGACAACTCGGCTGGTGAACGCTACGTCTACAACCAGGAGCACAACGAAATTGCTCTGGGTTACGCGATCACCCGCAAGGCGATCGACGACAACCTCTACAAGACCCAGTTCCACCCGTCGAACCTCGGCCTGATCGAGTCCTTCCAACAAACGAAGGAAATCTACGGCGCCAACCTGCTGAACACCGCCACCACCTACAACGCCTCTGTGGGCGGCGACGGTGTGGCGCTGTGCTCGGGTTCGCACCCGATCGACGGCGGCACTGTGGCCAACACGCCCGCCACCCAGGTGGACCTGAACGAAGCCACCCTGCTGAACGCGATGATTGCGATCCGCACGAATTTCAAGGACCAAGCCGGTCTGAAGGTGTTCGCCCGCGGTCGTAAGCTGATCGTTCCGCCGCAACTGGAACCGGTTGCTATCCGTCTGACTAAAACTGAGCTTCGTCCGGGTACTGCAGACAATGATGTCAACGCAATCCTGACGACCGCAGGTGGTCTGCCGGAAGGTTACATGGTCAACGACTTCTTGACCTCGGCCTATGCTTGGTTCATGCTCACGAATATTGACGGTCTCTCCTACATGGAGCGCGTTAAATTCGAAACCGACATGCAGGTTGACTTCGTAACTGACAACCTGCTTGTCAAAGGTTACGAGCGTTACAGCTTCGGCTACTACAACTGGCGTTCGATCTGGGGCTCGTTCCCGACTTCGTAATCGGCTGGGCCTCCCTCGCGGGAGGCCCTATTCCCAAAGGAGAGACAAATGTCTTCTACTGTCTTTACGGGGCCGGTTCTGGCGGGCAACGTTCTGCAAAGCGACGGCACCGGCGCCCTTGCGGGTTTCGGTGGCAGCAGCGGCACGCAAAACGTCGGGTTTGTTCAAATGGCGCAATCTGCGCCCATTACGCAATCCGCCACTGCGGCTGCCACCCCCATCGTGATCCCGGCCCAAAGCCAGATCACGGACATCTATGTGGCTGTCACCACGGGCTGGGGTTCCAGCGGCACTCTCAGCATCGGTACTTCTACCGCTGCTAACGAGCTCGCCTCCGGTATCGCTGCTACGAGTCTGGTGCAGGGTCAGTACACTGTCCCGGTTACCAGCCTGATCGCTGCCTGGAACAACTCCAGCGCAACGCAGGACGTCCAGATTTACGTCAAGTCCAGCACCGGCACTGCGGGTGTGGCCGTCCTGACCGTCTGCTATCTGCAGGGGATCAACGGCTACGTCAACGGCCAATACACTTAATAGGAGGCACCCATGAAGGGTCACCGCAAGCACCGCAATACCGGCGGGGTCAATGAGGCCGAAATGGACCTCCGCGACAAGCCGGAAGCTCGTACCAACGCCGCTCACATCGACCACGAAGCCGAAGAGCGCAAGCACGGCGGCCATGTTAAGCGCCACAAGCGCAAGCATGGCGGCATGATCCACAAGGAAGGCTTCGGCCCGGAAAGCGAATCCACCATCGGTCGCGCCAAGCGCAAGCGCGGTGGCCACGTTCTCCACCACCACATGGGTCACGTGAAGCATGTCGGCGACGTGCATGGCGAACACGCCAAGCATCACGCCGGTCGCAAGCCCCGCAAGAGCGGTGGCCGGGCTTATTCTGACTCCAACCCCTTCACTTCCGCGGCTCACGGCAAGGCCCCCAAAGGCCGCACCCTGGACATGGAAATGGACGGCGGTCCCGGCGAAGAATAAATCCAGACCTCTTTGTCTGAGGCGAACGGGGGCCTTTGCGCCCCCGTTTTACCATGGGGGATTACATGTCTGGAGCTTGGACGCGCAAAGAAGGCAAGTCACCTTCGGGCGGCCTCAACGAAAAGGGGCGCCAGTCTTTGCGTGCTGAAGGGCACAATATCAAACGCCCTGTCACTGCCCACGAAGCCGCGCATAGCGAGGAAGCCGCCCAAAGACGGGATAACTTCCGAACCAGAATGTGTGGTATGAAAGAAAAGCTCACGTCGGCGAAGACGGCCCACGATCCAAATAGTAGGATCAATATGGCGCTGAAACGCTGGGACGTTAAATGTTAGAAAGGGCCTACGGATGGCGACCATTACTTCTACGGGCGCTGTAAATCAGTCGATCACCCGCGTCGGCAGATACGAGCCTTTCAACCTCCAACTGGCCCGCGGGCAGATCAGCCTGCACTCTCAGGTCAACGTTTTCGGCTATCAAGCTGCTGTCGGCACCACGGCGGTGCCGATTTGGGAAAACGCCACTGCGTATGTCTACCCTTCCACCGCGGTCGTCATGACCCTGGTGAGTTCGTCGGCTTCTGACAACGCGATCAGCGTCCTGATCAGCGGCCTGGATGCCAGCTACAATCCGATCTCGGAAACTGTTGCGCTGAACGGCACGACTAACGTCAACACGGTGAACAGCTATTTCCGCATCAATAGCCTGAGCCTGGCGACGGGTACGAACATCGGCACGATCACGGCCAAGAACGGCGGCACGACCTATGCCGCCATCAATCCCGGCATCGGCAAGTCGCAGAACTCTTGGTACACGGTGCCCGCCGGAAACACGTTCTATCTGAACCGGGTCCAAATCTCTTCGAACCTGAGCTACGCCGGTAGCGTCTATAACTACTACCAGGTGTACGCAAAGACCTCGTCGGGTCTGGTTCTCGTTGTTCTGCAGCAGCCGTTTGTGAGCACCTTTAGCGTTCAAAGGCAGACGCCGTTCCCTTACGCTGCTGGCACCGATCTTCAATTCCAGGTCAGCACCAGCACGGGCACTTCGGCTGTTGGCATTGTCGTGGAAGGCTTCCTGATCCAAAACGACGGCACTCTCTAAGGGGTGATCAATGTCCACAAGCGGGACGTATAATTTCAACCCGTCGCTGGGCGAGGTCACCCTCTACGCTTACAACCTGTGCGGAATTCGAAACACCGCCATCGTTCAGGAGCACATGGAGGCCGCCCGCATGGCGGCCAATATGCTTCTGGGGCGGTGGTCTTCGGAGGGTGTGAACCTGTGGGCGGTGGATTTGCAGACGATCCCGCTGGTGCAGGGGCAGGCGACCTACAGCATTCCGACCAACACGATCACCATGCTGGACACCTATGTCGTCCAGAACAGCGGCGGCGCGTCGATCAACCGCCTGATCCTGCCGATCAGCCGCACGGAATATGCGTCTTACCCGAACCCGCAGCAGCAGGGCTTCCCGACCACCTACTGGCAGGATCGCCTGATCAACGGCACCGTCACCCTGTGGCCGGTGCCTGATGGCAATGAAAGCTCGCTGAACTACTACCGCGTCCGTCAGATTCAGGACTCCAATTTCACCAGCGGACAGCAGGTCGAAATCCCGTACTACTTCCTCGAGGCGTTCGCCTACGGTCTGGCCTTCCGCCTGTCCCTTGTGTGGGCCCCAGAGAAGGCGCAGCTGATCAAGCCGCTGGCTGATGAGGCCTATGCCATTGCCGCCGCTCAGAACATCGAAACGGCGCAGCAGTACATTTCCCCGACCATCTCTGGCTACTTTAGGCCATGAGCATCGATACGTTTTACGTCTATGAACACTGGCGCCCTGATAAGGGCGAATGTTTTTACGTGGGAAAAGGTAAAAAAAATCGCGCTCTTTATTTAAAACAACGCAACAAACATCATGCCGCAATTCAAGCAAAATTGGCTCGGCAAGGATTATGCGTTGAAATAAAAATTATTTCTCATGGTTTGACGGAAGAAGAAGCGTTCAATCTTGAGACGAAGCAAATACTTTTTTGGCGGGCTGACGGAGCCGACTTGGCAAACCGCACTTTAGGGGGTGGGGGAATTTCTGGGCTGGTCCATACAAAAGAAACGCGCAAAAAAATGAGTGTTTCTCAAAAAAAGCGAAGCCCGCGCCCTCCTCATTCCATGGAGGTAAGGGCAAAAATTAGTCGGGCTCAAATGGGGCAAAAAAGAAGGCTTGGCATTCCTCAAAGCGATAAAACAAAAAAAATTCTTGCTGATCTGGGTCGCAAGAATTTTGAAATCTTTAAAAAATATATGTCCATGGGGCCTGCTGCATCATCAAAAAGAGTTGTTTGCGTAAATGATAATTTATCATTTGAGAGCGCAAGCGCCGCAGCAAGGCATTATGGTGTGGCTAAAAGCTCCGTGATAGAATTGTGTTTAGGTAAAAAACACAGAAAAACAGTTGGCGGAAAAGTCTTTAAATACGAGGAGGCGTAAATATGGCGTATGCCTCAAGATCAGGTAGGGCAAGAACAAGTCCTAGTAACCCGCAAGCGTTTGCCGTTTGTGACAGGTGTTCGCTCTGGTATAATTTTTGCGACCTGCAATGGCAGTACGACTGGCGAGGCGCTGCGCTGCAGAACCTGCGCATTCTGGTTTGCGACACCTGCCTGGACACTCCGCAGGAACAGCTGCGTGCGATCGTGGTCCCTGCCGACCCTACGCCGATCATCAACGCCCGCACTGAAAACTATGCGGCTGATGAGACTGACTACCGGGCCGTTTCGGTGCCTACGGTATATGACCCCACCACGGGGATCCCGATCCCGAGCTCTACCGATCGCATCACTCAAGACGGTGGTCTGCGAAACACGCAGCCTATCGGCGCCCCTGTTGGGCTGACGGAGTCTGCGATCATGCCGCTCAACCAGGGTGTGGCATATGATGTGCAACTGCCGATCGTGTCGGTTACCGCTGTCACCAATACGAGCGTGGATCCAACCGGCACCAAACAGATTTCGGTGACTTGCTCGGCGCCCCACGGCCTCAGCACGGGGTCGCAAATATCCGTCAGCGGCCTCAAGAACAACGGTGCAAACGGCTTCTACAGCGTGACTGTGACCACGGCCACTGCGTTTACCTACCTTCCCAATCGGGCTATACCTAATGGGAGCCTGCTGACTTCCGGGACTGTCATAGTCACTGCCCTTGTCGGCGTGCCGTATAACTATTCGCAGATTCCGCAGACTGGGATTTAGGGCATGGCTAACGTAACGATCCCTAATCTCCCCAAAGCAATCTCCCTCACTGGGACTGAGCAGCTCGAGGCTGTTCAGAGCGGAACGTCTGTTTCGGTTACGGCTGCCCAGATTGCCGGTCTTGCGCCGGGCGCTACCGGCGCCACTGGGCCGCGGGGCGCGACTGGCGCCGTAGGATCGACGGGATCGACAGGTCCAACGGGTCCGCAAGGCAATTTCGGCGCCACTGGTGCGCAGGGTCCGACAGGCCTAACCGGCGCGACCGGGGCGACGGGTGCAACTGGTGTTGTTGGCGCCAGCGGTGTTGCTGGCCCGACTGGACCTACGGGCCCTACGGGCGTTGTGGGGCCGACTGGGGCCACGGGGATGGGGGCTACGGGCCCCACGGGGCCTTCTGGGCCATCTGGGCCTGTAGGACCGTCTGGTGCAACGGGGCCTGTTGGGGCGACGGGTCTGACTGGGGCCACGGGGTCGCTGGGGGCGACGGGGCCTGTGGGAGCGAGCGGCGCCACGGGAGTGGCCGGCCCTACAGGCCCCACGGGCGCCAGCGGTGTTGCTGGTCCGACCGGAGCCACGGGTCTGCAGGGCGCTTTGTATGCGACGACCAGCACGACATCCCTGACCCTGACTATCAGCTCGCCGTCTCTGACGGTGGGAACTGGTCTGTCCTACACGGTCGGGCAGCCGGTGCTGATCGCCAACGATTCCACTCACTACATGTCTGGCACTGTCGTTTCGTACAATTCCGGTACGGGGGCGATGGTCGCCAACATCACGTCTGTCACCGGAACCGGCACGTTTACGTCCTGGAACGTGAACCTGAACGGCGCTGCTGGCCCTGCCGGTGCGACGGGTGCGACGGGTGTTGGCGCCACAGGCGCCACGGGTGTTGCCGGTCCTTCTGGTCCCTCTGGGGCTTCCGGCCCGACCGGACCCACGGGCTTAACCGGCCCAACTGGCCCAACTGGTCCTGTCGGTGCGACGGGCCTGACCGGAGCCACCGGCGTGGGATCCACGGGCGCCACGGGCGCGACCGGCCTGACTGGCCCCACAGGATTGACGGGCCCCACCGGCCCCACCGGCGCGACGGGTCCGACTGTTTATCCGGCTGCCGGTATCGCCAACTCCACGGGTACAGCTTGGGGAACCAGCTACAGCACCACCGGCACGGGCACGGTTGTCGCTCTGGCTACGTCGCCCACGCTGGTGACGCCCACGATTGGCTCTGCGGGTCTGACGCTGAATGGTTCGACTTCGGGCACTACGATCCTGAAGGCTAACGCCACCGCAGGCTCTTACACGTTTACCCTGCCGTCTTCTGGTGGGACTAACGGCTACATCCTGTCCACCGATGGCTCGGGCGGAACGTCGTGGATAGCAAATTCTGGCGGCGGCGGAACCGTCACCAGTGTTGGCGTGTCGGGCGGCACAACGGGCCTGACGACTTCTGGCGGACCCATTACGGGATCGGGCACGATCACTTTCGCGGGCACGCTCAATGCCGCCAATGGCGGCACGGGCGTTACGGCATCTACGGGTGCAAACAGCGTCGTTTTGCGTGACGCCAATGCCAATACCACGGTCAACTACCTCTATGAAGGCTACTCCAATGTGGCGGCGGCGGGGACCACCACCACGCTCACCGCCTCCTCGGCGTTTAGCTATGTCGTTACTGGATCCGGCGGTCAAACGTTCAAACTGCCTGATGCCACCACGCTTTCCGTGGGCGCGACGTACAGCTTCAACAACAACCAAAGCAGCGGCACGATTGTTGTCCAGAACAATAGTTCGACCACTGTCGCCACGATCCAATCTGGCGGGTACGTTAACCTCACCCTGCTGACTAATTCGGTGGCGGCAGGGACGTGGGACACGCACTATTCCGCGCCCTCAAACGTCAGTTGGTCCACCAATACCTTATCATATCCGGGCAGCATTACCTCCGCGACTTGGAATGGCTCTGTTGTCACCGGAACCTATGGCGGTACGGGCGTTAACAATGGCTCCAACACTATTACGTTGGGCGGCAATTTTACCACGTCGGGCGCATTTACGACCACGCTGACGGTTACGGGCAATACCAACGTCACGCTGCCGACTTCCGGCACTTTGGTAAATACGGCCGTCACCACGCTTTCCAGTTTGGTTTCTATCGGCACTATCGCCACTGGCGTTTGGAACGGTACGGCTATTGGCATCGGCTACGGCGGCACTGGCCTCACCGCTACGCCTACCAACGGACAACTCGCTATCGGTAATGGTACGGGCTATACGCTTGCCACGCTGACCAACGGTACCGGCATTAGCGTTACCAATGCCTCTGGCTCCATCACTATCGCCAATACGGGCGTCACGTCTTACCCCGGCGCCGGTATCCCCAATTCCACCGGTTCTGCGTGGGGTACGAGCTATACCACGACGGGTTCCGGCACCGTTTTGGCCTTGGCTACATCTCCTAGTTTCACCACGCCGACGCTTGGCGTGGCTACGGCTACGACCATCAACAAGGTCACGCTCACGGCCCCGGCTACTGGCTCGACGCTGACTATCGCTGACGGCAAGACGCTGACGGCGAGCAACAGCCTCACGCTGGCTGGTACTGACAGCACGACGATGACGTTCCCCTCGTCCAGCGCCACTGTGGCTGGTCTGGGCATCTCGCAGACGTTTACCGGCACTCAGACCTTCAACGGAACCTCGTCGGTTTTGGCCGAGGTTCTGCTTAATGCGGCTGAGACGACCACGGTGTCTGCCACGGCGGCTACGGGCACTATCGCGTTCTACCCTTCAACCCAGAGCGTCCTCTATTATACGTCGAACGCCTCGGCTAACTGGACGGTGAACCTGACGTTCTCGTCTGGCACGACGCTGAACACGGCCATGTCCACCGGGCAGAGCGTGACCGTCGCGTTCCTAGTGACACAGGGCAGCACCGCGTATTACAACAGCACGGTGCAGGTTGACGGCTCGACCAGTGGCGTGACAACTAAGTGGCAGGGCGGCGCTCCCACTTCCGGTAATGCCAGCGGCGTGGACATCTACACCTACACGATTATCAAGACGGCGAGCGCGACCTTCACCGTGTTCGCCTCTCAGACGCAGTTCAAGTAGGGATCGGCCTTATGCCTACGATCATCACCCGTGGTGCGGCTTCTGCGAGAGCGTATGGGTTTGGTAAAGTTGCCGCCGTTGTGCGTGGATCGCAGTCTTATACTACAGCAGGAACGTATTCTTGGGTTGCTCCCGCTGGCGTGACTAGTGTTTCAGTTGTGGCTGTTGGTGGTTCTGGGTCTGGAACCACTATAACACAAGGTGGGGGTGGTGGCGGGCTTGGTTACAAGAATAATTACGCCGTCACTCCTGGAAATTCCTATACCGTTGTTGTGTCTGGATGCGTAATTAATTACGGTGTTTCTAACAGTTATTTTGTAAGTACGGCTACCGTTAAAGGCGGACAAGGGGCTTCCGGAACATCTGCGGGCGGCACATTTACTGGAGATGGCGGTGGAAACGGAGGCTCTGGAGCCACATACGGTGGCGGCGGCGCTGGCGGATACTCTGGCAACGGCGGGAACGGTGGAACTGTTTCTGGAACCGCCGGGGCGGGCGGCGGCGGCGGTGGTGGTGGGTCTGGTTCATTAAACGGCGGCGGAGGTGGTGGGGTTGGAATTTTAGGCTCTGGGGGAAACGGTTCGGGTGGTGCAAGCGGCTTTTGCGGTAAACCCGGGGGCGGCGGAAGTGGAGGGTGTAGCGGCACAAATGGGTATTATGGTTGCTTTGGATGCGCAGGTTCTGGATTTGTTGGCGGTAATGGCGGAAATTATGGCGGCGGCTATGGCGGCGGAAATTTTTGTCGAGGTGTCGGCGCAACCGGCGCTGTCCGCATTGTTTGGCCCGGCTCAACACGTCAATTCCCGTCAACTTGCGTAGGAACCCCGTAAATGGACCTCTATATCCAAATCCGCGACGGCCAGCCCTATGAGCATCCGATCATGGGCGACAACTTCCGTCAGGCGTTCCCCAACATCGACGTAAACAATCTGCCGCCTGAGTTTGCCAAATTCGAGCGCATCCCTGCGCCCAAGCTCGAGCCGTTTGAGGTTAACGAAGGCGCCACTTATCAATGGGACAACGGCATCGTGAAGGATGTCTGGTCTACGCGCCCTATGACGGACGACGAAAAGGCTGCTAAGATTGCCGAGTATCAGGCCAGAACCCCCGAGGGCTGGACACTGAACACCGAGACCCTGACCTATACGCCGCCCAAGCCCGCCACCCCGCCCCCTACCGCTGTGAGTACCCCAGATGTCGGAGCTTAGTGAGGTGGATCAGCGCCTTTCCATCCATGAAGCAATCTGTGCCGAACGTTACATCGGCATCAATGCGCAGCTGAAACGCATTGAGATGATCCTGTTTTCGACGGCTGGCGCGGTGATCATGGGCCTGGCTGCGATCGCCTGGACCGTGATCTCAAATAAATGATCTCCAGCCGCCTCATTTCGGATTTGCACCCCACGGTCCAGGCCATGTGTGAAAAGCATTTGGCGGCATGCAAGGCAGCCGGGATCGACATCATCATCACTTGCACCTACCGCGACAAGGCAGCGCAGGACGCTCTATACGCACAAGGCCGCACAACCCCTGGCGCCAAGGTGACGAATGCCGCGGGCGGGCAGTCCATGCATAACTACAGGGCCGCCTACGACATCGTGCCGCTCCAGAACGGCAAACCCGTATGGACCACGACGGGTGAAGATGGCGCCCTGTGGGAGAAGGTCGGCGAGCTGGGCGAGGCTCAGGGCCTCGAGTGGGCCGGTCGGTGGAAGACGTTTAGGGAATTCCCGCATTTCCAGTACACTGCGGGGCATCCGCTGTCTTATTTCCAGGGCGGCGGCACTCTTTAGGGAAAGCGAACATGTTCAAGGGTTACAAGACCTACATCGTGGCCAGCGTCAGCGTGATCGGCGCCGTCGCTGCTTATCTGGTTGGTGACGCCACGATTGCCCAAACTGTCCAATTGGTCGTCACCGCGGTTCTCGGCGCCACGATCCGTAACGCTATTTCGTGATAACAGTCCTTCTGAAGATCGCAGAGTGGTTTGTCGGGCTGCTTATGAACAGGCAGCCCGCGCCACCTACTGTCTCTCAGGTGCAGGAGAAGATCGATGCCGATCAGGTCAAAGCGGGCGCTGCCGGTGATGTCGCTGCTCGCGCTGTCGATAGTGATGACAAGCTGCGCAAGTACGAACAAAGCGATCCCAACAACCGTGACAACGGTTGAGTGCCTGAACTGGAAGACGCTCTCCTATTCGGGTAAGTCCGACTCGACAGAGACGATCAGAGAAATTATCGAATCCAATGCCCGGCGGGCTGCAGTCTGCGGGCCAAACTAACGCGCCAATCCAACCTAAAGAACGCGAGAATCATGCGCTTCCATGTCTTGGGCATTCCCCACACCGCGACGAACAAAAACTATCTGCCCTGCGCCTACACCCAGAAAGTCCTGAAGCTATGCAGGATGCTGACGGACCTCGGCCATTACGTAATCCACTACGGCAACGAGGCTTCGGAGGTCATCTGCTCCGAGCATGTCAACGTCACCACCGAGGCGGACCTGATCGAGGCCTATGGCTTTGAGGAGTGGAAGTCGCAGGTCTTCAAATTCTCCAACGACGACAGCTGCTACAAAACCTTCTTCGCCAATGCGATCGGAGAAATCCATCGAAGGAAGAAGAAGTATGACTTCCTTCTATGTATGTGGGGTCACGGCCACCGCGCCGTAGCAGACGCGCATCAGGACATGATCGTTGTCGAACCCGGCATTGGCTACGGATCCGGCCACTTTGCGCAGTACAAGGTGTTTGAATCCTACGCCATCATGCACGCCTTCCAAGGCATGGACCTGGTGCAGAACGCCTGTCGCATGAACAATTACGACGTGGTGATCCCAAACTATTTCGACCTGAATGACTTCTATTATCAGCCGAACAAGTCCGACTACCTGCTCTATCTGGGCCGGGTGAACACCGGCAAGGGCGTCCACATCGTCATGCAGATGGCCGAAAGGCTGCCTAACCAGAAATTCATTGTGGCAGGTCAAGGAACCTTGGCTGACGTTGGCTATCCTGACGGCCTACCCAACGTCAATTTCGTCGGCTTTGCGGACGTAAGAAAACGCCGCAAGCTGCTGTCAGAAGCCAAGGCAGTCCTTATGCCAAGCCAATATGTGGAGCCCTTCGGCGGCGTTCAGATCGAGGCCCTGTTGTCAGGAACGCCAACGATCACATCTGACTGGGGCGCATTCACCGAAAACAATCTGCACGGCATCACCGGCTATCGCTGCCGCACCATGGATCACTGGATGTGGGCTGTGCAAAATACTCATCTCCTGTTTCCTGCAGCATGCCGGTCGTGGGGAGAAAATTTCTCG
>Ga0208744_1000164_pt1 | contig 30079 bp, 40 predicted proteins | sample CryBogCBH24Aug09_FD_184620 | JGI IMG/M metagenome (GOLD analysis project Ga0208744, IMG submission 184620) | Freshwater microbial communities from Crystal Bog, Wisconsin, USA - CBH24Aug09 (SPAdes) (version 2) | ecosystem: Environmental > Aquatic > Freshwater > Lake | place: Crystal Bog...
GGAAGATTCCATTGAGTTATATGTACAAGACTGCCCATCCAATACTTATGTAATACCTTTATATAGACTAGACGAGGTGACGAAATGAACGAAAAATATGAATTGCTTGCAAACGATGCAAAACAATGGGACAACCCCAAACGAATCGGCGGCAAGGCTTATCCAATCGAGATCGAGGAGTGATTATGAAACTACGTAGAAGCGAACGCACACACCAACAGTTACGAGCAGATCAGTCTGAAAACATGAATCTTTATCAACCAGACGAATTTGCGTTTAATGCCGATATGTCAGCGATTGCACTGCCGTGCCGTGGCGGTCGGTTTGATAGATGTATCGTGCGTATCTCAACGGCTCCTGCCGATCATCCAGTTTGGCACTGGGACGGAAATTTAGATACACCGACGCTAACACCCAGCATCAATTGCTCCAATCGTTGCGGGTGGCACGGAAACCTTGTTAGCGGAGAGTTACTTCCATGATAAGAATCGAGATCGAGGAGTAAACCATGAAAGACAAACTTGATTTGATTATTGGTGCGCTTGAAAAATATATTGCATTTACGCCTAGCTTTTATGACCTTGGAAAAGAAGCATTAGACGCCGCCCGTGAGTTGCGGGATATGAAGCCTGTTGCATATCTACAAATAGGCTTAAATGAAAACACAGGTTTGGTGGCGGCGGCAAGAGTAAATCCACCAAAAGAATACAACCCTGACTGGTGGAAATTTACACCACTCTACGCATTAGGAGATACAAACCCACTCGACACCATCGCCGGTTTAGCGACGTATCAGCCTATGCCGGAGGTGAAGCCATGAAGTACGCACTAATCAGCGAGGAACAGATTGCCGAGATTATCGCAACGCTCGATACCTTGTCGGGGTTGCGGCATGTGCACCTGTTGCGATCGATGACGATACTGCAATCACTCAAACCAAGCGAGCCCGTGGCTTTTGGGTGGGCATTTAACGGTGAAATCATTGAGGCCAGTGTTTCACCAAGTGAGTTGCACACGATACCTTTAATCGCATTAGACACGATGAAATCATGACTAAAGCTGATGCATACGAGTCGCTTAAAGAATTGGTAAAGGCACTCGACAATACATTTTGGTCATCTTGGCAAAGTACATATACATTTCAAAAAGAACTTGATAGCGCAAGACAGCTTATTGACGAATTGGAGAAAGCAGAATGAGCAAGCACACAGCGGGGCCTTGGTTCGCAAAGCACGACGACGGCAAATATCACAACCTCGACAATTGGAAATCCCCAGAGCACGAAATGCACGCATATTCATCTGCCGCACCAGTGGTTGATTCAAAAGGCAAGTTGGTTGCTTATGTTTGCGGCGCAACCAGTTCTAGCAAAGGATTTGCAGCCATAGACGAGATTATTGAGCCTCGCGCACAGTTGATTGCCGCTGCGCCTGAACTGCTTGAGGCGTTGAAATCCATCGTTCAATCTTTAGCCGACCAAGACGACGAGGGAATGATTGAGCACGTCCAGCCGATGATTAACGCTCGCGCAGCTATCGCTAAGGCAACAGGAGAATCAAATGGTTGAATTGTTGGCTTGTCCAGAATGCCAAAGTGAAGAAGTCACCCTAATTACGGAAACTGAATATTTTGCAAACACGGGGGATTTATTTTGTCACAGCGTAAAGCCACACGACGCAAACTCAAAAGCCTTATGTTTTCCTTGCGGTTGGACGGGAAAACATAACCAGTTACTAAATTATGGCAAATCATTTTTTGGAAAAAAATCATGAAAAAACACGTGTGGTCTCAAACTGAAAATCAATACTTAATCAAACACTACCCGAATGTTCGAACCGACTTGATTGCTAATGCTTTGGGATTACTACTAGCGCAAGTATATGGCCGTGCGAAACGTCTAGGGTTAAAAAAATCAAAGGCGTTTTTAGATAGCAAAGAGTCTGGTCGTCTGATGGGTCAGCACGGCAAAAACACCCGATTCGAGCCTGGTCACACGTCTTGGAATAAAGGCAAAAAATTCAATGCCGGCGGACGTAGCCTAGAAACTCAATTTAAATCAGGAGCGGTGCCACACAACCACAAACCAATTGGCACCTATCGAATAAATGGGGATGGCTACCTCGATTTGAAAGTTAGCAACGCCAAAGGCGCAAACCACGTGCGCTGGCATCCAGTTCATCGACTGATATGGGAACGAGCTTACGGCCCCGTCCCAAAAGGTTCGCTGATTGTGTTTAAGCCGGGCATGAAAACAAACAAGTTAGAAGAACTTACCCTTGACAAGGTTGAGTGCATCACTAGATCTGAGCACGCAAGGCGACACAATCCGAATTCGAGAGGTCCCGAGTTTGGTCATTTAGTCCGACTTAAAGGTGCCATTACACGGCACGTTAACCGAATAACCCGCGAACATAATGAGGCAGCACAATGAGCACGATGGCAGAACTACGCAGCGCACTGATGGGAACTTTGAACGATTTGCGGGACCGAGAGAATCCGATGGACGTTGATCGCGCGAAAGCGGTTGCCCAAGTGGCTGGCGTGTTGGTCGAGACCGCAAAGGTCGAAGTGGACTACATAAAAGCAACTGGTGGATCCAGTTCATTTATTGAACAACAAGTCGAATTACCCAAAGGGATTGTCGGTATTCGTCAGCACCGACTGGCTGGTTAAAAGATGATTATCAAAATATCAACTGCCGAGATCGGCAAGGGGATGACAGCATGAGAATACTATCCCAGTTGATTCACGATAAATTCAAATCAGGCAATTCCGTTGAGGTTGACCGTATCGTTATTACTCGCGCTGAGTATGAAGCAGAGTTAGCCAAGCCTGAGCAAGATAAAACACAGCAAGCATTAGACAAGAAAGCCGATAACGCTCGTGAGTTAGGGCTAGATTATGAGCCTGCTAACTGGGCTAAAACATATGACCACGTTTGTTTATTACTCAAAATGGCGCATGACATATTGGCTTGCACGTCATTTCCACCACGCAAAGAATGGGTAGGTTTGACAAATGATGAAAAAAATCAATTTATCTGCAACCTGGAATGGGTGATTTGTCCGAGATACAAATGTACGGTGTGATTGAAGCCAAGCTCAAGGAGAAAAACACATGAGTTATTCTGCAATTTCTTTTGATACAACGAACCATGAAGAGATTTCGTCTGACGAACCTCATCCTTATCTTCGTTCCGAGTGCGGCCTAAAGTTTCGTATTGGGTTGCATGCTGATGATGACGAGGCTCTGCTAATCCAAGTCAAAAAGCACAAAGATGACGATGAAGTAAAAATAAACACTATCTCTTACGTTGATCATGTGTTTGGTTGCTATTTGGAAATTAATGAAGCCAAGCAGCTCCGCGATTTCCTCAACTATGCGCTAAAGGATTTTTGATGAATCAAGTCGTTACTTTGAGCAAAGATGAGCTGAACGAAATGCTTGAGAACGTGGCGCGTCAAACTGTTGCCGAGGCTATCCGAAAATTCCCTAAAACAGGTCAACCAAGGCCGGTATGCGTCACGCAAAAGCAGGCCGCTGAAATGTTGGGTTTGTGCGAAACAACAGTTTCTCGACGAGTCAGGGACGGCTCAATTCGCTTGAATTCGGTGGGCATGATTCCCATTTTGGAAATCGATCGGCTGGCTGGATTTGATTGACACTCCCCAAAATTTCCCCATTCGGCCTAAGAGCCAATAAAATCGGGGCTGTCGATTCTCGCCGGAGGCACCAAAAGTAAAATCAAATTTGACCAAACGACGTATTTAGTAGCGTCTCAGGCAATCGGTTAGATTAAATTGACCTAAAAATACAATCTAATCTACACTCAACTCCCCGTAATTTCCCCACAACAACTCCCCATGTCATCCGTTACCAAGACCAAGACAGGCTACCGAGCACAGGTCTACGTCAAAGGAGTGCGCGATTCTCAGGTGTTCCGCACCAAACGAGAGGCCGAATCGTGGGGAGCTGCGCGAGAAACAGAATTACGCACCGAGAACAAGAAACCGATTGGCACCAAGTACACGCTCAAGGCCGCGCTCGAACGCTATGCCCTAGAAATTTCCCCGACTAAGCGCGGTAACAAATGGGAACAAGTCAGGATCAAAGCGTTTATCCGCGACGAAAATCTAAGTGCCAGTCGATTGCTCGGTAACTTTACACCAGACGAGCTGGGCAAGTGGCGTGACGCTCGGCTGGCGGCCACGAGTCCAGGCACCGTGATTCGCGAGTGTTCATTATTAGGTGGCGTCTTTGAGGTAGCCAGACGAGAATGGCGCTGGATTGCAGAAAACCCGATGCGCGACGTGCGCAAGCCGAAGTCACCAGAGCATCGAACGACGGTTATCACGTCGAGCCAGATCCGAAAAATGCTTAGGGCTCTGCAGTACGGTGGACCGGTTCGCTCTATTACTCAGAGCGTGGCTGTATGTTTTTTGCTGGCGCTTAGAACGGGGATGCGGGCGGGGGAATTGACAGGATTGAATTGGGCTTGCGTCCGGCCAGACTATGTGATTTTGCCGATTACCAAGACAAAACCAAGGGACGTGCCGATCACCAAGAAGGCTGCAAGGCTCATTGCGAAAATGCGGGGGTTTGATTCGACATCCGTTTTTGCGCTCAAAAAAGAAACGCTGGACGCACTCTTTAGACGTGCTCGAGCGCGAGCCGGGCTAGAGGGTTTTACGTTTCACGATAGCCGACACACGGCTGCGACTTGGCTTGCGCCGCGTATGGATGTGCTAGACATGTGCAAAATGTTCGGCTGGTCCAATCCAGCCCAAGCGATGACGTATTACAACCCGAGCGCTTCTCAGATTGCGGCCAGAATCAGACATTAAAGAAAATACCTAGAAAATAATTGCAAAAAGCACTTGCAAATACGAACAATGAGCGTATAATTTAAATTGTCAACACAGACAACCGCGCCTCGGGAACAGGGGCCAAGGAATGAAAAATGACAAACGCAACTAAAATTTTTAACGAATCAGTAGCAATCGTTCGCAAATCAATCGGTGCTGGCGGATTCAAATGGGCAGCAGTCGAGAATCCAGAATCAATGGTAAACGCAGTTGCATACGAGGCGATCGCTGACGCTCTGATTGATACGGAATTGAGCAGCAGAGAGCAGCGCGCGATTCGAAACGAGGTCGCATTGATGGCGGGCTGTGAATTATCAGATATTTGTGCTCCGCTATATTTAATGAAAAATGAAATTGCAGAAATCAACAATGTTGTTTTATCTAATATCTAAAACAACCGCACATCGAGAACAACGGATAGGAAAATAAAATGATTACAGCAAATTTTAGTAGTAAAGACCACAATTCGATGGATGGAGCAACAACGTACTGGTTCACGCTCAGCGGCACAGATTACGGCTCAAACAAAACTTTTAATAACGAAATGTTTGGCATCGTCGATGACGGCACAACAAAATCGGTTGTGGATTGTGATGGCGCGCCGATCAACAACGAATTCACTGCACAGATTGTGTTACGCGAGTGCAAAATTACAGACGAAAGTGCAGATTCAAAATGGCTAACACTTACCGAAATCGGCAAAGACCAAATGATGCAGTGGCTAGAGTCGGTGGTGCGTGACTTTGCAAATCAAAATCACGATATTTGGATTCAGCGGATTGAACAAACAGCAAACAACACTGCCCCAAACGAAGATATTGTTTTTGAGGTGCGAGCAATTGAAGCCATCGACAAAAAACCTGAGTCAGTGAAAATTTTGCGAGATTGCTTTACAAATGGCTAATCATCCTAACCGTGGTTCGAAAGGGCCGCATTCAAATCCAACACCAGATGAGATTCGCACCAAACGCGAGCAGGTCGGGCTGACTCAAACGTCCGCTGCGCACGTCGTTTATTCGACGTGTCGCGCGTGGCAGCAATGGGAAGCCGGAGATCGTCGAATGCACCCGGGATTGTGGGAGCTGTTTAAGCTAAAAGTTTCGTCGTCACCGAAAAATAACCGCGACTAAACAGATCGGTTTTCTCATCCGTGGTCAGGTTTGGATTTAAGAAACCGTAGGGATCCGCACTGACTTCGACAATTTTTGCGCCAGTGCGCTGAGCCCAGACGTCAATGTTTCCCTCATTCGCATCGAGCATGGTGCTTAAAACCTGCCCAGCGAATTGAAATACTGTGTCGATTTTGCCAGATCCGGAACCATCTTTTACTTGAATGCCGACTCGAGGCGTGCTGTCGTCAATCAATTGATCGACAGGGATGTTATTGCAGGTCCCGCCATCGATCAGTGCGCGGCCATTCACGATTGCTGGCTGCCAGACAAACGGCACGCTCGCAGAGGCTCGGCAAGCGTCAGCAATTTGCACGTCTGGGGTCAGGCTTTGGTTAAAGACATACGGCTTTCCGGCCTCGATGTCGGTCGCCATTACCGTAACGGGCACTTTTGCACTGGCAAACGTATGACCGCCGATTACGTCTTGAAGCCATTTATGCAAAATCTCGCCCGAGTTGTACGCTTTCTTGAGCAATGCTAGCGGCTGAAAACTGATAATCCCTTTAGGAATATCAGACATAGCCAAGTCTTTGATTGCTTTGGCATCCATGCCGATCGCAACCAATGCGGCAATGATGGATCCGCCGCTCGATCCGGATAGCTCGACAATCTCAACGCCGTTATCCATAAGAGAGCAGACCGCGCCTGCATGAATTGGGGCGAGAAATCCCGACCCCGACAAGGCTAGGCGCACCTGTTTCATAGCAAAGCCAGCCCAACTGAAACAGCATCCAGACCCAACGTAATGTCTTGTTTTGCCGTGTCGCTCATACTTGAAGCTTGGATTGCCGAAATGATGACTGGGATCGCGGTAATGCCAAGCGCTTTAACGCTGGTCGCATCCACTTGACCGCTCACAGAGCATGCGGACTGAACAATAGGATTGGCCGCATTAAGATCAGCCTGGACTTGATCTGGCAATTGAAGCGCAGACAATTGAGCAATCGCCGCATTGATTTGTGGACAGGCCGCAGCCAGCAGTTTTTGAGCCTGAGCCGCGCTGGATGTTGCGGTTTGTTGTTGTGCGGTCGTGCACGCAGACAGCGTTAAAACTGCCAATAAAATTAGCTTTTTCATAAAACCCTCACTTGATAAGTTGTGCGGCATCGATGGCCGCTTTGGTGATGTCGCCAGCTGTGTTTGCAACGCTTTCTGCAAAACTCTGAATCGCTTGAGATCCGTTTACGGCCTGTTCGACCAAAGAAACATCCCAGTCGTCACCGTGCTTGGTGATGTGAAAAGTCAACCCAGCTACGTTTTTGCCGGAGATAACCTCGGCCGTACAGCATTCCCACTTTTGCGCGCCGGGGTCATAAAACAGAGTCACCCGATACTCGGCTATTCCTGCGTAAAGATTTGCGCAGCCAGATAAACAGGCAATCAAAAGCCCGGCTAGAAGAGCGCGAATCACGATGCACCGCCTGATGGTGGTTTCGGAGGCTGATACAAGGCCAAAAACGCCGCCCCAGCGCCCGCAAGATATAGCTTGATAGTTGACACTAGGTCAGATATAGGAGCGGCTTGTGGCTGCAAATAACAAAATACAGCCCAAGTTGAAAACGCAATCAAAATGGACAAAAACAGCGGCCAGTTTTTTTTATCTTGCATGGTTACTCCTTAGCTGAAGTTGGACGGTTTTGAATTCGCGCGCGAATAACTTTTGCGTCTGCCTCGACGCTTGGATTGAAACTTTTGAAATTTCCCAAATGACCAACCGCGAGATGGCAATTGATGCCGTTTGCTCCTGACTCGCAAAGGGTGATCAGGTTGTTTGGGTCAAGCTCAAGCTGTGGATTAAGGTGAAAGACCTTTTTGTGATGCACTTCTAGCTTTTCTTTGCCGCCACAGACCTCGCAGACTGGATGCAAAGCCAGATAATTTTTGCGAACAGTCGGCCACTTGCCGGAGCGGGCTGTACCGAGGGGATGTTTGCCTTGTGCGGCATCAACTAAATGTTTAATTATTGACATATCGAGCGCCCATAAAAAAACCGCCCGTAGGCGGTTGTTGATCGGTTGAGTATTTGTTAATCGTCCAGATTGGACAGCTTGTACTGATTGATGATTGAGATTATTTTTTCACCGTATAAAGGATCGGTTGCGTATCCAGCCGACTGTACGGCCTGAGCAAATCCAATCCCATCTTTGTGCGAAAAACAACCGCTGTATCTTGCATTTGTAAGCAGAAACTGAGCATGATCATTGATTGAAGCGAGCCAGTCCGGGTACTTGCGCCACAAAGCGGGAACCATAATCCATTGGCCGTTTAAAAATTCTCTGGTCTGCATGGTAAGGGTTGCGCCCTTCCAAGACGAATCTGCTTTTACGCCGAACAGATTAAACCCTTGGACGCTCAACAGCGATTTACCCCACCCGCTTTCAAGGGCCGCATCTGCGACGACAAACGATGCAGGGATCCTCGTTTCAATCATCGACTGCCGCGCAGCCTTGCCTACTGCAGAAACAAACTCTTGTGGCGTCATTATTTGTCTGCCTTGCCATCAATACGACGATGCAGCTCAGCAAATGCCTCTTTAGAATCACGAGACATTTGATTAATTGCATCGAGCAATCTTTCGACGGTTTTCTCGAGACTTTGAATTGTGCGGGCTAGCTCGCTCTGCGTGACGTATGACTCGGCCACATGAAGTCGATGCTCGCCTAGCTCCCTTTTTAGCGATGAAATATCATCGTCATGGCTAGACAACAATTTATCCAAGTTTTTCTCCGCTCTCAGCCACAAATAGGCAAACCCGGAAGTCACAAGGGTTCCAACAAAAATCATTAGTGGTATTACGGTTGCCCAATCCATTTGTGAGACCTTTAATAAAAAGTTAAGTTTCATTTCAATAGCATTTCAGGAGTGATCGTTATCTTTGCCACTTGACCAAAATCCTTGTGATATGTGATTGCGCTGACTTGACGCTCGGCTATCCAACCTCCCCTAGCCGCGTGCGCGTCTCTAGCCGACAACGTGGGATGTTGAGTCACGATCATTCCCGAGTGTTCTTTCTCGTCCAAGTGATGCAGGTGACCAGTGTGGCAATATCGTTTAGTCGTTGCACCCCACGTTGCGGGAAACTGCGCGGCAAAAAGTAGCGGCAAACTATCTTTATTTTTTAAGTGCCCGTGGTGAAAACAAAGCATTGTTTTTCCATGCTCATAGACGTAGTAAGGCAAAGCAGAATCAATCACTTCCACTCTTGGCTCGTTTTCATAGAGCGCCTTAAACATTGTCCGCAGCCAAATACTGGACACAAGGTCATGATTGCCCTCAGCCATCAACACAACGACCCTCTCGTGATGGCTCAGCGCAAAATCGACTAGTCGCCTGAGCATTCGAACAGAGACCTGTACGATCTTGCTAAAACGACCGTCTGCGTCAAGAATGTGCTGGTGCGTAGGTGTGACCGCTTTCATGCCATCAAAATGCAACCAGTCACCCAGCTGCGAAACAAATCCAACTTTTGCAGGTGGGGACGAAACAACCATTTGCTCAAAGCATCCGGTCAGCGTCTTTTCGGCAATCTTTAAATCCCAATCCGCGCCACCCTCTTCGTGCCACGCCAGCATTCCGACATGGGTATCGGTGAGCGTGTATAAATTGCATAGCGCATCAATACTTACCTTCGGCGCAACGCTTGGAGCAATGCGAGGCAACTCACTTGCCATAGCAACAAACGTGTCTTTGATAATTTGCTGCCGCCGCTCTTCGTCTGCGCTTGACTTGACCCACTGACCTCTGGTTTTTCCGTCCTTGTCGTAATAGGTGCTTACACCTTTGACCTTGAAACCATCGGGCACGGTTTTGGTCATATCGTGCAAAGGCGAATATCCGCGAAGCGCCGCATTTCGCCTCAGGATGTCAATCGATTGACTGATTGCAGTCCTGGACACGCCAAGCGCTTTCGCTGCCGCCAGAAATGTCCCATATTTATTTACCGCGTCAAGACGTTCGCCTTGCTGAGAAGTTCCAAACTCTTTTAGCCTAACGTCGAGGATCACAATATTCAGCTCATAAAAAAGCCGCCCAAAGGCGGCATTCGTTGATATACGGTCTGTTTTACAAAAGAGCGGGAATAAGCGCAGAGTTATTTTGAATCGATGACAGCTGGGCAGCCTGCGCGTCAGTCAATCCGCTCGATGACGATGTAACCACCGTCGACGATGCGGACTGCACTAAGAGGACTTGGACACCGGCGCTGTATGCGATTGGGTCGCCGTTGAGTCCTCCGATGAGATTTCCGGCGAGGACTGAGGCGACATATTGCCCGTCAGCGAATTTGAGTTGCCAATCCCCCAATAGTTCGACGGTGATACCCGTTTGAACGTTTGGGCCGAGCTGGTTGAGTCCTGTGGCGACTGCGATTTTGTCATAAATAACCCCTCCAGCACTCGCTTGATGTTGCGAGATTGCGCTGTAAAGAGCCTGACAATCGACAGACGTTTGTGAGGGGTCAACGTTAATCAGACTCTTTACATGGTCAAAGGAGAATGACATTTTCTCAGTCCTTAAACTGCGATTGTGTCAGTCGTCCGTATAGCAGATACAGACAGACCAGTTGGAGTAATAGTTCCCGCCGTTTCAAATGGCTGGATTGAATTTCCAGATCCAGATGCGTATTTACGGACTCGAATTACAACGTTGATTGTTACCGATTGAATTAACGATGTAGTGATACTCGTACCCGTTGCCGTTGCGTCGATGATAGGCACAAACATGTTCGAATTGTTGTAGGCTGCGCTCAGAGTTCCTGACAGCGTAAACGTCGATCCAGACCAACTTGTATACGAGTAACGGTCATAAGTACCGGCTGCGTTTTTAATTCGCAGCGTACCGGATGATGGCTCGTCAGAGCTAATCGACCCATTGACTGTTACGGTACCGCTTCCGATCCCATTACCAGACGATGCTAGCGTGTACTGAGCCGTGTTAATGGCTGTGCTTCCAGATCCGGAAGTGCGGGCCACCAATACCTGATCGCCCGCAACAAGTGAGCTAACGGTCACGTATTGAGTGTTTGGCGGTGTTTGAGTCGTTGCATCGTCAGCTGTCAGCTGGTAATTCTGGATGTCTGCGGTCGCCATATTCTGCAACCAAATCCCCTGCGCGGCAAAAAACTTTCCACCGGCAAACGTACCGAACGGCGCAGTTGGCAGAGGCGTATACCCGGTCAGACCGAGATAAAACTGGCCTTGGGTACCGTTGGTATAGGTCGTCGCTGTTTTGCCGCGAGAGGCTTGATATTGCAGCCACTCGTATACTTTCAGCACAGGAAGTCCGGCGCAGTCAATAACGAGATCGTAGGATTTTGCCCCATTGCCGTTGTTCAGATTTTTGGATACTGTTCCATACGTCAAATTCGGTACAGTTGTCCATCCAGAGACGGTTGCGGCAGAGTCAACAATTGATGTGTCAACCGACGTTGAAAGCGGGACCGGGTTTCTGCCACCGAAGCTCAGGTCAATTGTGTAAACGTTAAACGTGTTTCCATACTCGCGCGCGTAAACGGTGACTTGCCCCGAGTTAAGCATTGCGCCAGACCGCTTAACTGGAATAACTAAATCGACGTGACCGGTAGGCCAGTAGCTCGGCACCAAGGTGTTAGCACCTTGGCTGATGTATAGCTGCGTACCGGCCTGCAATGGTGAGCCAAGTGAGTACAGGTTTGAAAACAGCGATTCACCTGTCGTCACCGCAGTAGACGTTCCCGCTCCGGTGCCGCTTGTAATCGTCGTTGCGCCAGCAACAATCGTCCCAACTAACGGACGCACCCACCAACGATTGTTGACGTTGTCGTAACCGATTAGTGTCCCTGTGTTTGAGCCCTGTACAACAGCCTTACCAATGTCGCTAGAGACTGCCGCGGTATAGGTCGCACCAAATTGCAAAAGCAAAATACCAGAGCCTGGATACGCTGAATTATCCCAGCCAAGTGTTGCGAGACCGCCGCCTGACAAGAATTGCAAGGTCGCCTCATCAATAAACCAGCCGTTGATCATCGTGTAGTTAGTCGGTGTGCTGGCCGACATTGGTGGCTTGTACTGCATATAAGCCACGCCAGCGAACAAGCTCTCTAAATACGAATAGAGTGCATTCACTGAGTAAACAGTGGTGCCGCTAGTGTGCGTGATTCGGCTGTTTACGGTATCAATCGTAAAATCGGTTGCGATAGTCATAATTTCTTGCCCATAAAAAAACCCGCCGAAGCGGGCTGTGTTAATTAACGGTTAATTATTCTGGAAAATACGAATCGAGCAGTTTTAATCCGCTGTAATTTTCGATTTCAGCGTCTGTCAAATCAGACCTTTTAATGTCAAACTTTGCGCGCTCATCATTGTCGAGCCAGCCATAGCACGCGACAATTGCTCTGAATTCCTGTGGCGTTAAATCTGCCCGCTCTTTTGTTGCGGCAGTCCAAAATAAATTCTGATTTTCTTGAGAGGGTGAAATATTCATTTTATGAGCCTATGCTGTCCTGAATTTGATTGACAATAATTGATAGGCCGGCGTTCGTAATAACACCGGATGTTTCGTATGGAACATATTTGACTGACCCGTAATATCTAACGCGAACCGTGACGTTGACATTGGCCGACCACGGGTATGTAAACGACACCGTGCTACTCGCCGCAGTTCCGCTTGCTAGAACGGCATTGGTAGCGCTATTAATTACCGCCCACGTCGAGCCAACAACAATGTTCGACAGCGAAACGGGCGCGGATACATAGGACGAAACGTTTGAGCCAGCCGAACCAATTGACGACGCAATCAGACTAATCGTTACCAGACCAGTGCCGCTATTACTGACCGTTCCAGAAATCGTGCAATTAGTAAAATTGACAGTAACGGGAGTGTTTGTGTTGTAGATCAGATTTCCGGTGATGGTGACGTTTGTTAAATTGGTCGGAGTCGCTTGGTTCACGTTGCCGATGACAGATAAACCACTTTGAATAGCACTATTGGCGGTCAGCGTACCCGTTGATTTAATGGTCGTTAATTTTGAACCCGCAGTTAAATACTCAAGGCCAGCGATATTTAATGAACCAGCATTTGCAGTGCTTCCACTGGCGTTGACAATTTGATTGGTAATGCCTAAAAACTCCAAGTTTGATTGCGTCGCAGAAGCTTTGTAGGCTTTCATGCAATCGTACAGATCGTCAAATGACGACAGCGCAAGAACGGAGATAGTGCCAGAGCCAGTTGTGGAAACAGCAAAATTTGATGCGAGCTTTGTCGTGGCTGCCGCCTGCGTCATCGTCACATACGAATCAGCGATCAGCGTATTGCTCAGCAAGTACGGCGTTGTGTCGCTGTGCAAAACAACGCTGATAGGCAGGACACTATAGTTGTAGTGCCAAGCGTAAAACGTAAAATCGTCTGAACCCTCGGTGTTCGTTTTAGACCGAAGGTCTTTGATGTTTTCGCCAGTGTTGTTTGTGAAATCGCTGTTTGCGATTAAGTGAGCCACTGCACAAAGTAATATCGAGTTGGCTGTACCCATGAATTGAGCCGTGCCGGTTGCGTCAGACGACTGGATATAAATTTTGTCTGCAGTATTATCAATTGATTGCTGGCAAAGGTTATAGAGACGACGCTGCCCGTTGTTGGTGTCCCTCATATAGACCACCACGTTTTGAATCAACGCCCCAGCTTGTGACTTGAATGTTAATTTCGCCTCGTTGCGCACCTCGACATACCCTTGAGTCTGGCCGGCTGTGACGTTATGCGTAGCTATTGGAATCGAAGAACCGACGGATAGATTTACCCCGCGCAACAGCGATCCCGCAAAGAGATTTAGCCCCTTTGCACTTGCGCTGGACTTGAATCCGTAAATCGTTAAAAAGGTGCTCTGCCTTGCATTTGGAGCTTGACTTGTCGTCACGGGGTTTGATTCAGTCCCTGACGTTGCTCCATAAGTCAGTCCAGCGACACCTTGAAGATTGAATGCGGGTGGCGTTGTCAACACCACATTGGTGTTAAAAATAATCAGCGCGGATTGTGGGCTGGTACCGTAACCTCTGACAGTCAATCCATTAACGACCAAACTAGCCGCTGGGCCAAATCCCATTTGGTTGGCCTCGGTAACTTGCCCACTTGGTGGATAGATAACCTCTAGTACGGCGTTCGGGCCAATATAACCGGTCAAATATCCAGTAATAACGCCGCCATTGTTGTAGGTGTTGTTTCCACCAAAGCTGGAGTATGTAGAGACTCGAATAATACCGGAGTACCAATTCAAAGTGCCTTGATAAAAGTTCACACCTGCGGTAAGCGAATAGGCATTTCCTGCGTTTGACTGCGTGATTATCGCCTCGCCCGATGCGGCATAGGTAAATCCATTTTGTGTTATTGGATTTCCAATTTGCAAAACTGCCGAGTTTGATGCAGGAGCAATCGTTGTATTTCCTGATCCGAGCACAAGACACTCGATTTTTGGATCGATGGTTAAATTGTTGTATACAAGCGATGCGTTGGCGGGAAGCGTGTAGTATTTTTTCTGAAAAAGCGTTGACGGCCCAACCGTATAAACCGTTACCCCGGAAACTGACGATAACGATGCGAGGCTGGTGTCAGTACCAGTTTGGGTAATAATGTTGCTTGCAATCGCAAAGGTCATGTTTTACTACTCACTAGACACCTGATTGATAGAAGTTAAGACGCCGTTGGAGTACGTCATCATTTTGGTAATGGTGCTCGTACCATTAAAAAACGTTTCTTGAATCAGCAAACCGTTTAACCAGTCAAACGTTTTGTATAAACCGCCTGCGTAATCCACTCGCAAAAGAAGCCCGTTTTGATCTCGCGTAAATTGCGGATCCGTCAACTGAATAGCCGACTGCGAAACAGGTGTCATCGCTAGTTCGATAGAAATCAAACTTTGAACGATAGATAGCTCTACCGAGATCGCCGACGATACAGATAATTCAAGTGAAACACCTAACTCAGACGATTCCAAATCAACCGAAATTGTCTGCGCAGCTGTTAATTCAATCGTGCGACCAGTGCTTAAAAACTGATCTTGATAGACTAAATCGACGCTCATTTTGTTACGTCATCTTCGACTGCGATTGAAAACGTTTCAGTAGATTGCACGATCCCGTTTTGTGTGAACTGTATGTCACAAACCAATGTTGTTGCAGGCCACGCCGCTGTTTGCGTTGCTGTCGCAGTCAATGAGAAACCACCTATAAAAGCGGTTTGCGCAACGGTCAAATTTTGCACCAACGTGCCAGCCTGCGTCCTAACCTGTGATGCAATTGTCATCCCGTTAACAGATGTCGCAACACCGTTTACCTTGTATGTACCGGCGAGCGAAAACGTATCCCCGCGCTTAAAGCCGGTGATTGTGCTTGTTGTCATTTTGGCTTACTCGATGAGTGAATTCCAAAGCGCTAAAAGCTTTGGATAGTTGCTATTCAATACTTTCTGATCTTCAAGATTTGCCGCCTCAATCGCGCAAAGATCTCGCATATCCTGTTCAGTGCATTGTCCCGTCAAAACCAAATCGGATTGCCCAGTGCTCAAATATTTCTCAAGCACCTTGGGTCTATCCAGCTCAGCAAACAACATTGCAAGCTCTCCCGACTTGCCGAATCGATCAATTACAGACTGCTTATCCGCAACAATTCCGTTTCTATAAATATTGGTGCCACAGACGGAGTGCAAGCCACCAGCTAAGCAAACTTCCGAGCGTTGGCCGACAGAATTTAAAAGATCGTATGTATGAAGCAAATGAGCTCGCAAATTTCGACGAGAGTGTGGCGCATTGTGAGCGCCGTTTTCTGTCAAATAAACCTGCAGGCCGTCTCTAATCGGGTCCAGCCCAAAAGGAGCCATCTTAAACATGAGCGTTACCCGAAGCTCTGGACAAATCCTCGAAACGGGCTTTGCAACGTGAAACGCGTTCCCGGCAAAACAAAGCCCAGAATTGAATTTTGGCAACTCCGCATGAACAATCTCGTCGCCGTTGTAAATAACTGTCTCACCGCCCCACTCTCGCCGCCAATTCTGGTTTAGATAAATGACAACGGTTAAATCACCGTTTCTCTCTGAGTCCGTATGCGGATAGCCTTCTGTTCCAAACGTGTGCGCATTGGCATAGCACCTCAACAGCGTCATGCCAGCGCCGACATCCTTTTGAATGTGCGACCACGCCTGAGCCATGAGCGGGCTCAATGATTCGGATATATCCAGTCCGTTTTCGACCGATCCGCCGCCATAATCGTGATTCCAATGCGCGTATCCCATCGACAAAGTAGACCGATGACCATACTTAAAACCGTTCAATAAGACTTGCCTGCTAATTCTGACCCCAAGTTCATGAGGCAAGATCGAATGGATCCTGCGCGGCAGATTTAGGACCATAAAACAGCTTCAACTTGATCGTTAGTCGTTGCCGCCGCAATAGAAGCCTCGAGCGTTGCTTTTTTAGCAATACACGACTGGATCCAAGCCTTCATATCCACCGCAACCTGTTGAATTTGCGCCGCCGTATGCGGCAAGTAAGCCCACGCACCCGCTGAATCTTGACAAATTTGCAAGGTCGTCCAAGTGGACGCAATGCCGGGAAGCAAACTTGCTAGGACGTTTGCTGAAATGTTCTGTTGATCTGTGATTTTGCTTGGGTACGTGTGCAACGATCCCAGAGCAGACGACGAAAAACCGGAAGTAATTGCTTTGGCACATGCCGCCGTAATGATGGCCGACTGCTCAGCTTGCACCGTTGTAAGTGGCAAATCTGGCGGAATTACGCTTGCGCCGGACGGCAGAGCGCCCAACGTGGACATTATATTCTCTGATCCATCTGAAAGCCAATACTTTGTTCCTCGCAAATCCCGAATTTGAGCCCAAGTCGAACCGCCAAAAACTCGTGCATATCCAACTTGCGCGGTTGGCGGCGCTAAAGTTGTGGCATTGGCTGGAATCAAATAGACTCCTTTTTCTAGGGGAGACAAATCCGCCAAAGAGGTAAATAGATACTCGCCGGTCGTGCCGTCATAATTGTAAATTTGCATGATTTTCAGTATTTGATGATGAACATTAAAGCGATGTTTTTGGGTCGAGTCTCTGCGCCGCCCGTGTAAGAGTCGTTGCCGTAAGTCCCGCCAAGCTCATTCGTCATAAAGCCAACGCCAGTAGGATCCCACGCTGCTCTTGAGAAGTTAATCGCATTGAAGTACGGGCTAGTGTTATGGTTGTGGCTTGCAAAAAGGTCGGACTGCGACGAACCAAAAGCACGCCCTGAATCGACCCCTCGTCCGTGATCCCAGCCTCGTGGAAAATACCCACGCAGGTCAGGAATTCCAAAAGTTGTTGATCCATCACCCACGCCGAACGTGGTGCCTATTGCCGCAAAAAGTGACGCGTAAGTTGTTCTAGATAACAGTGCGCCGTTGCACTCTAAATAGCCCGTAGGTGCTACGGAGGCCGCCCAAGTAGCTATTGCGCCAGCCGGAAGTCCAGCAGACACGCTAACTGTGCCGACATTCGTAACCTGGCCTTTTGCGTTAACGGTAATTACAGGAATGTCTGATTGATCTCCGAACGTACCTACTGATTGATTGACCGTTGCCAGCGTCAAAGCAATCGTGGCATTGCTGCCGCCATCGATGCTTACCGCTCCCGTTGCGTCACCCGTTACAGACAGCGTAATGGCGTTTGCCCACTTGACGGCAGCTGCCACGGTGATTGCATACAAAGAGCACAACGCAGTCCATGTAGTGCCACCGTATTTTTCCCAATATTTATTTACACTGTTCCAGCGTGTGGCGTTAGTCGGAACATTAGCCGGGCTCGTGTAAGCGGGATCCAGCCCTAATGCTAAGTCGTTGTGGATTGCTGAGATTTCGGGCAATACAGACGTATAGGCGTCCGTAATCACCGGCTTAGAAAAGTCGGATGTGTTCGTCATTTAATCCTCGATTAGTAGCCTGTGGCGGCCCAAGAAACGGTGCCGGAAACCCTTACTCCGGCAGCGTTATATAGATAAACTTTGAATGATGTCGGTGCAGCTGATCCATTAAAATCATAGATGGCTGTTAATGCCGAAGTCCCTTTTGGCGTGACACTAATGCTAGTCACATCGACAAACGGTTGATTAAATAATACTGTCGTGCCGTTCGCATCTGTTGCGTTAACTGCAACAGTTCCTGAGTCGCTAATCGACTTAAGATCGAGCTTAACTTGCAAGCTCGTCATTGAGACCAGACCAAGGTTATCCGATGATGTGACGGTCACTCGAACCTTGATGTATCTGAAATTTGTGAGGTACGCGGAGCTGGTTTGCGTTGCCCCAAAAGTCACCCCGTCTAAACTTGCTTGAAAAGTGGTGGTTACTGCCGGAGATCCAGCTACCGTAATGATCGTCGGTATGATTGTCGCGCTTGATGTCCCAATAACCGCACCAAAATCAAACACTTCTTCGTAATAGCCAGACGAGACAGTCGGTTGCGCATAATCAGCAAAACCGGCGTTAATAGCATCTTGAAATGTTGACCAACCTTTTGAGGTGAAATGGCTTGCCCATGTCGACGTAGTGTCGACTGGCATCATCACAGCGCCTTCGTCTAGCACTGAGTGGTTATATGTGCCGTTAAAGGTGCTGTACGTTGAACTATGTAAAACGTAATTGGTTGGAGCCGCCACCGACACGGTGATTGCGCCCGGTGTCCCAACATTACCAGCCGTATCAACACCCGCCACCCAATATGTGTAATTTCCAGAGCTTGATTCAAAAACAGTAGTAAACAGACCTGACTTTGTGCCTATTAGCTCTGCCGTTGCAAACGTATCGCCTTTATAAATGTTGTACGTGTCGATCGGCAATGTTTGCTCTGAACTCGTCCAGTACAAAAGCACATTGTTATCAACACAACTGCTCGTAACAGTCGGCGCAGTCGGCGCTGTAATCGTCAAAGACACTTGCGCATAAAATCCAACATTGCCCGCCACGTCAACCGCTGCCACAGAAAAACTCTCAGTCCCAGACCAAGTTACGTTGGATTGATAACGTGTTGTAAAAATGGATCCAATTTTGGTGGCCGCTACCGTCGCATTGTGGCGGTGATAAACAACATAATGATCAATAGCAAATAGGCTTGTTGGAACCGTCCACGACAAAATAAAATCGCCGCTTGATATTCTTGCCGAAAGTTTAGGCGCAGTAGGCGGTGAAATATTTAACGTTGAAAACTTGCACGTCTTTGAAATATTAAAAAAGATATTTCTGGACGCAATCATGAAATTGTATGAAGCGTCCTTTAGCGGGCTGACGAGAGTTGTGTTGCCGGTGAAGTATCCCAAAAAAGTACTATTTGCCCAATCTGTACCATATCGAATTTCATAATCGTAGAGCATCGGGTCATTTACTGACGTCCAGGTTAACTTCACGCCATTGGGTGTTTGTATTGCGTCAAAACTCGTTGGTGCCGATGGATAGATCTGTAGGGGGTCAGGTATCGTGAACGATGACGTAGTGGTCGTTGAAGTAAAGCCAACGCCGCTAACCGCTTGAACTGAAACGGAATAAACTTCACCAACGGCGCAATTATCAATATCAAAACTTAACTCGTTTTGGACAAAACTTACAGTTTGCCCACCGGATTTGGTGTAACTGACGTTGTATCGACTAGCGGATCCAGACCATGAGATTGTTGCACGCAATCCGGCCACCCCAATGTCAATCACGTATCGGGACACAGCAAGAGACAGGTTGCTTGGCGCGGACGGGACAGCCGTTAAAGTGCTCGTCGGATTTGTCGTCAATGCAATATTTCTTTCAACGTAATCGTACTTCGATGCGTTGTACTGAATGGCTGACACTTCTATCGTGTCATCGGCAGTTTCAGAAACAGAAACCACTCGCCATGTTTCGGGCTCAAGATCAGCTTCGGATAGCATGTAGATAGCATTCGACACCGGTGTTTGCGTAAGCGCCGCCGACAAAGTGACGGTAGATCCAGCTACGGACTGAATAGAGCTGCTGCCAATCGTGCCATCCGGATACGCAACATAAATCATTTGGTTAGATGCGGTTGGAGAATAGGCCGCATCTAAAGTGAGGGTGGTTAGGTCGGTAGAGTAATCAATCAGTCTGCCACCCATTCGCACACCTGCGCGATTCGGGTCTGACGTGCGTATGATTGCTCCGGGATAAACGTAGCATCCATCAATACCGGTTCTAAAACTAACCGTTTCCGTTTCGTTTTGCTCGGTATACAACAGCCATTTTCCAAATCGATGCGCTTGGCCTCGGCTAGTACAGCCCATCGCCACAACATCAGCTTGAATAATCCCATATTTCGCAACGGCAGCATCGTCTTGCACGTACTCAATTGCTTGCTTGTAGTAATTTGCGGGATCGTTCCATGTCACCAAAACAACGGTGTGCCGCGACTTTAAACTGGTCCCTTGATACTTGAATGCGCCGCCGATGACATTGGCAGGAGCGAATATTTGCACAGGATCAGCTGGCGCATCCTGAGATACTGAAATGCCACCAGCCGACCAATAAATAATGGCTCTAAATACGCTTGCGAAGTTTTGCAGCACTCGATAAGCATCATCTGCTTTTTGAATAACCAGATTGCAGGTAAATCTTGGCTCAGTGCCTCCGAAGCCATCATCGACTAACTCGTCGCAATACTGACCGATTGAGTACAAAGCCCACTTATCAATCATTGTGGTGTCAATGTTGCCACCAACACCATAACGAGTGTTAGTCAACAAATCATAAAAACACCAAGCCGGATTATTTGAGTATGCAAGCTTAAACGTGCCGTCCCATGTGCCTGAGTAGCTGCGCGACGCTGGGTCATAATTCGAGGGCACCTCAATTGATAGCCCATAAATTTCGTAGGCGCGAGTTGGAATGGCAGAGAACTGGCGAGCATCAATCGAAATGCCAGCGATGGCCGTGTGCCGATATTCCACCTTTGTAGAAATGATCGACGTGTAACTTTCAAAATACAAATCATTCTGGGTATAGGACGATCCGCTGTCGCCGGATGTTCGACGAACTCGAATTTGCCATGGACCGGATGATGACGAAACACCGCCATCACCTCCGCCATCACCTCCGCCATCGCCATCGCCGTCGGGAGAATCGCTTGACGCGGCGGCGGCGGCAGCATCGGCAGCGGCAGCCGCATCAGCGGCGGCGGCTTCGGCGGCAGCCGCATCAGCATTTGCAGCCGCCTCAGCTGCGGCATTGGCCGCTGCCTCAGCGGCGGCGGCTTCGGCTTCTGCCTCGGCAGCTGCAGACTCAGATGCGGCAGCCTCGGCTTCGGATGCCGACTCAGCCGCTGCCTCAGCTTCAGCCGCTGCCGCTTCAGCCGCAGCATTAGCCGCTGCAGCAGCATCACTGCTTGACGAATCGGTGCCGGCCGAAGACCCGTCTCCGCCATCACCACCATTTGATGCCCCGCCGGAATCACCCGAACCGGATCCGCCCGAACCCGACCCGCCAGATCCAGATGGGGCAACAGGGTCCAAATTGACGTTATCGATTACACCGCCAACGCCAGACGTAGGTATTAAATAGCTGCGAGAGTATTTGCTGGTGGTTTTGCCAGATATGGTGTCATCCACCATTTTGTACCAACCACCTCCATTGATATTTAGATCGATTTTGTAGTGAACTGACGAGCCACTAATATCACCTGTTTTGCTATCGGTATGCGTAAGTTGCGGCACATAAACAGTGACTCGAATGTAGTCAACGTTGGCATCCGTGACAGTTTTAACGATTGGGGTAGCCTGATATACCTTTGTCGCTACCGAAACAGTCGATTCGATGTTGCCAGAATCGCCCGACAAAGACCCAATACCTAATTGATTTCCGGCAATATCACCGACCGAATAGGCAAAAGTGGCGTTATCAAAATTCCAATTTCCGTCGGCATTTTGCAATGGCGTCTGGTCAAGATAAACAGACTGAGCCCCGTTTACAAGACCATTAATCGGACCTTCGCACAATGCGTCGAGCAAAAATGCCATTTCCGAAGAACGAAGCGTATCACTTGCCTCGCTTGCGCCGCTTCCGCCAGATCCGCTGCCACCCTTGCCGCCACCACCGTAGCCAATAATCTCGCTCATATCTGGCCTTTGAACGTCGAGCTGTTAGAGGTTGACGTATTCGTCCAATCAACTGCGAGATCGTAAGAATAGAGGCCGGATGATATGACCTGTGAGCCTATCATTACTCGACCGTAAACGATCGGCACACTGTTGCCTTGATTGGTTGTGTTAACTGGTCCATTAAATGAATAGCTTGGCGCATTGCTGGGCTGAGATAGCAATTTGGATATACCGCCCAAAATCAGAGTTGCGCCAAAAGTCAAAGCCATTGCGCCCATACTGGTGGTGGTGAGCGATAAACCTGTCGTGCCAGAACCTGCTAGGAAGGCATCAATAGATTCAAACGACTCAGTCGCAACGATTGAAGCACCGCCAGTCACAAACGCAGCCGCAATTAATGCCACGCCAGCCAAAATAGTAGTTACGCCGTTACCGGCACCAGATTGCAGGGGAACGATGCTGATCGTGCGACTACCGGGCAATTTCAACTCGTCCTTGCTCTTTGCCTCAAACCCGTCGATCAAGATTTTGTAACCAGGCCTATGCTCGACCAATGATTTCTTAAATTCAGGATACAAAGCCGCAAATGCACGAATAGAATCCAGTGGGCCATTAACATCCAGCCGATGAACTCGCCCGAATTTTTTACCGAGGTGTCCGTAGAGTTTGACTGTTTTAAGCATAATTTTTGTGACGTACTATTTTTCTGACCGCACGCTGCCATCCGCCGCCGTAAACGTCACGACTCGAAAGCCTGTTTGTGCAATGTTGAATAATTTGATTGTTTCCGATGTAAACCGCGCCGTGATTGATAACGGGCGATCCAATTTGCATTAGTAAAACGTCATGCTGTTGAATCTTGTCGACTTCGAAAAATCCGGCTTGTTCAAAGTTATCGACGTACATATCCTCGCCACGTAGCCACCATTGACGCTTGCGCCTAAAATTTGGTATCTCAATACCGCATTCGATTCTGAAATAGTCACGAATTAAGGTGTAGCAATCTAATACGCCATGAGCAAATGTGCGTCCAATTAGAGGTGCGCTGTAACCAGTTGGAGACCATTCATAAATGGCCCCAGTGGGTTGATTAACGATCAGCCACGGGACTCCACTCGTTTCGCACGAGACTAAATCGGCCTCGCTTGGCACCGCAGGCATATTGCAATGAGAATGACACAACCGGATAATCTCGCCCGCGTCTTCTGCTCGAGCAAAATCTTCGGCGGCGATCGTGAAGCTAATTTCTTTGGCTTCTGAAACGTTCTTTGCTGGAATGTATCGCTGCTTTCCTTGCTTAATAATCACCAATCCGCAAGACTCGAGCGGATACTCCGACTTCGAGTGCGACTGTATCGCCTCGATAATATGATCTTCCAGTGGAATCATTGCGTAACCAGCCCACAGCCCGGAAAGCCACCAAATGGCAACACGGCAGTATCACCAAATCGTAATTTGCAATCGGTCAACCGTTTACCGCAAACATCACTTGATGCCGAGCTCACCTGATTGCCTGAAATATCAAAATAATTTGTGCCTGTGTAGCCACAATCAGCCCCACGGTAAACCCACGTGCAGCAGTTTTGAATAAATTGCCTTCGTGGAATTTTCACCGAAACCATATCAATTGATGCAGATAGTTCATAGGTCATCGTATTTGCATCTTCATTTGATTTGCGATCCACGTACCAAATTTCTTTTGGCAGTATTTGAGTTGGATCCGCGCTCGGGTTTCCAGAACTAAAATTTACGGAATCCAAAAACCTCGCAAACGTTCGAATTCTTGTTAATTTGCATCCGGCAAAATCACCGTATTGTCTTGCAAGCGCACCCATGTAGCCCCCGACGTTTGAGACAGTTACAGTAGGCCTCGGTAGCGATCCAGTTGCTGATTTTTTAAAGCCCTCGGCTTTGATCGGGAATTGAGAATACGTTACGCCATCAAATACAACGTCGTTTCCAAGGCTGTTAATTCCATTGTGAAAATAAACAATGTCGCCGCCCTGAGTGGTTAAATCAAATTGAAATAGCTCAATAATCGCGGACGGTTCCAGCGATTGAAGCTCAGCGCGAATTGTTGTCATTGCGTCGACTCACTAGTCCAATCATCGGTAGTCAAAACCACGAATACCAGCGATCTTAAAATCCACGCGATCACTGAGAGAATCATGGTTGTGCTCCCTGTTGATCTGGCGCAACATAATTAGGATCCTGTGGCCACGCTGGCGTAACCAATGGGATAAGGTCTTCGACAGTTGCAGCGGCGTTGATCGCGGTCACAGCAGTCTTGGCGGCAGCGCGAACCGAAGCCCGCCAAGTTATCCAAGCAGCAGGAGCCACGTAAGTCGGATCATTGGCTTTGCGACTATCCATGTAGTCTGTCGGTTGAAGGATTGACCATACCGAATTGTTGATTGTGGACACGGCGTTAGCTTTCAGCGTCACCAAGTCTTTAGCCGTTGCTGTGTACGTCCCGTCGCCGTTATCCGTTACCCAGTAATAACGGTCATCAGGACGAGGCTGTTCAGCAATCTCTACGATACCGATGGCTTGCTTTTCTTCTGGCGTAGAAAGGTTTAGCCAATTAGCCGGATACTGGATGTCGTTGTGTGTAAACGCCACCCCTGTCTGTAATGTTTTTCCGTCGAGTTTGAACATGATTGATCCTAGAAAGCTAAAGAATTTTTGAAAGGATTAGAAGCAAAGGCAGCGTAGATGTAAGTACCGCCGGAAGCGTTGACCGTAGATGCGTTTACGATGTTGAATCCGTTTGCCAGTGTGTTAACCGTAGAGGACGTTGCTTCAGCGTTGCTTGAATCGGTCAACAGATAACTTGCGCCAGTATTGTATGTATTCCGAGCCGTATCCCAAACGTACCAATCACTTGTGGAATCAGTGCGTTTAATCAATATATAACGGGGCTGAAACCCTGTGTACACAAAAGGTCCAGATGTACTTCCATTGCCGGTGTAACTACCGAAAGAACTAAATCCAGCAATAGCCGCCCAGGTGTAAGAAACCATTGTGTAGCCACTTGCGCCATTAGAGCTACCAACAGAAAATACAGAAGAAGTTGGCGCAACAGCTACGGAGTTATTTCCAAATACTGAACCTCCATCTGCATTTGCTCCTGATGTTGAATTCAAATAAAAATATTGTCCTGGTGCGCTTGAATGGTATGTCCACCACAAAGTAGACGTAGTATTCCGAGATTTACAAATAATAAAATTAGGAACGACACCTAAACCATGCCCTACCGTACCACCACCATTACCAGTCCATGTTTGAACACTAAACCCAGCGGTAGCGTTTACGCTCACAATTGATGTGATTGATCCGTTGGTGTTGCTTGATGTTGTACCTTTTCCTGCTTGCCATTGCCAAGCTACATAAGCATCGCCTGTTACGTTTATGTTGTAGCTTGATGTTTGGTTAATCGTAAACCCGCTGGTGTTAAAAGCAGTTAAATCGCCTGATGATTCAGCGGATGTTAAATTGCTTGATAACTCATAAGGTGCGCCTCGGTTAGAGTCGTACAAGTTATTGTTATATGCAGTTGTTCTATCTTTAATCCAAACCAAGTCAGGCTGAAATCCTGAAGCATTTGTAATTAAACGACCAGTAGCATTGTTACCGGTGTAGAGCGTAGCATCCATGTACTTATTGCCTTGCAGGATTGTTCCTGTTGGTAGGTTATAAGCGTTGAGGGCTACAAAGCCTGTCGGGGGTGTGTATTGAAAAGGTCTTTGCCCAAAGTTTATGTAACCACTACAACCGCTTTGATTCAAACTGATAAATGGCGCAAACGGTGCAGTGATTGCAATTGAAGTACCGCCAGTATTTACCAGCACGTTGTTCTTGTAGAAATAAATGAGGTTAGCACCGACATCAACAGCAATGCCTATCTGATCGCCAATGGCAAAAGAGGCAACACCTGTGCTTGTCCCGTTGTTAATCAAAGTACCGGTGTCAATATAGGAAACCATATTTGTCCCTATATTGCTCACTAACGCCGCAGTAAACGTGGCAATACCAACAGCCAAATCACCTTGCGAGGAAGCTAGACCAGCCTCCCAATAAAACTTGCCGCTAGACGGGAGTGCTATTGTGGCTCTAGTGGTTTGCCAAAAAATACCTTGATTGCCGGTAATGGTTGAGTTTGCCGCTGAAATTACGGTAGTGCCTACTGTATCAAGGGGATTCAACACAGCGTAATTACCCGCCGCAGCACTCGTCAAAGTCGGTACATCCGTCATAGCGTCGTAAGACACACCTAGGTACGCACTGCCCGTCGCTAGTCCAATGTTGTTGGTAGTCCAGTTGTTACTGTTACCGGACAAGTCATAGCCAAGTGTCGTTGTACTAGCCGTATTGCTAAACGGTAAATAAAACCCGTTAGTACCGTAAGTACCTGAGTACTTAGCAGGTTGCCACACCCCGGTGGTGGCGTTGAATGAACCAAAGGATGTTGGGGTTAGGGCTTGACCGTCAATGAAGTTGACTTCAGCTAAGTAACCGTCAAAATAGTTAGCGGAATTTGCTGATGCTGTTTGATGGGCAATAGCAGTATTGAACACTGTATTAGCTGTTGTGCCTGTTGCTTTTGAAATACTGTTTACATATATAGTTTGTGCTGATCCGTTTTGTACATACACCACATGATACCAACCGGAAGGGTCGGTCCACGCCCCGCTCGTGGTTGCCGCTGTTGTTCCGCTAAGGGTCAATACCAACTGGTTGCTTGAGTTAAACCCAAAATTAGTAGTTGTACTTGCCCCGAACAAATACTGTGTTGTCCCTAACAACCCTCTCTTAACCCAACCTGACCAAGTAAAAACCGTCGAAGATGTCGGTGTTGTAAATGTACGGGTTAAGTTAGCAGACGCACTGGCACGAAACCGTAGTGATTTTTGCAGAGTGTAAGCAGTCGACGGACTGTTGGCTGGAATGATGATCATGCTGTTCCCAGCGAGCGGCCAAGTTCACGCAATTTTGTACCGTCGTACTGAAACGAAATCTTATCTACGGCATTTGCAGCAGTCGATAGTGTGGGTGCGGTGCCGCCTGTGAAAGCAAAGACGCTATTCCAAGACAGTGTGCGCGAGCCTGTAGTATCTTGAATAATATTCAGCGTATAGCAGGCGCCGTCTTGCAAATTCGTTGGTGCCGCCATTGTTCGAGATCCGCCAAGCGTGACTTTTGCAACTTGACCTGTTGCCACGTTCCAGGCGATTGAAGCCGCATCGGTGAGCGTGATTGTTGGCGAATAAGCGTGGAGAAACTTACCCGAGCTTGGCGTTGTTGCGCCCACTGGGCCATCGTGTGCGCCGGTGAGTGGGCCGCTAAATGACGTTGCACTGACTGCACCTGTAAACGCCGCACCTGAAAGTAACGCGTAAGGGGTGAGCGATGAACTGGTGATGTACCCGCTCGGGTTGGCCGAACTGTAGGGTGTGAAGCCGAGTTTTGATATTATTGTTGCTGACGTTTCGTCTCCGGTATTTGAGCCGGATAGTGTTGTAATGCCTAGCTTAGATAGAATTGTCGATGATGTTTCATCGCCCGTATTCGATCCTGAAAGAGTGGAGATTCCAAGAGCCGACTTAACTTGTGTCGACGTGATGGTAGTGAGGTACCCGACATCATTTGTAAGCGCAGAAAGTACATTTGGTGCGGTATAGCTAATTACCCCTGCTGAATACGATAATGATCCAGCGACGCTGATAGCGGCTCTCGCCCGCGCCTGCGTAAAGTACAAATTGGTTGTTCCCTCTGGCACGACATCCGTCGATGTAGCGCTTGCGCTACTGCTCGTGGCTGGCAGATAAGACGAAGGTACTTTTCCGTCGCTCCCCAAAGGTGCGTAACCGTTGGCTACCCCCTTTTTTGAAGTGCTTTCTGGTGTGTAACTCAGCTTAGCAACAATCGTCGCTGCGGTCTCGTCGCCTGTATTGGTTCCACTCGCAAATCCTCCTCCCGTCGCATAGCCCACACCTGCAACGGCAGCAAGCGTTGTTGGTGTAAATCCAAGCGCTGTAACGACCTGAGCAGACGTAATCCCTGTTAAATACCCGTTTGGATTCGACGCGTTGTACGGCGTAAATCCGAGCTTTGAAATAATAGTTGCGCTTGTTTCATCGCCAGTGTTAGAACCAGTTAGCGTAGAAATTCCAAGCGCACTTTTAACTTGGGCAGCGGTGATGCGTGTTAAGTATCCGGCGTCGTTTGTAAATGCGGAAACAAGTGCAGGAACGGTCGGTATTGAAGGAGTGCCATTCAAGTCTGAATAATTACCAGACCAAGCAACAGTTGTTAGGCCTAAATTAGATCTGGCCGTCTGCAATTGCAAATCGGTTAAAGACTGAATTTGCGTGTAGCTAATCGAATAGCTCGTCGCTGTCGCAGGCGAAAATGTCGAGCCGTCCGGCACATCAACAGCGGATGTATAGGAATCAACGAATCTTTGCTCAAACGTGCAATTAAGCGTCCTAATCCCGCCCGGCGTATCTTGCTCTGACCACGATTTACAGACAAATGCCAACGGGTTTGAAGCGTTGGGCGGTGTCCAGTGAAAAGACTGATAGCCGCCCAGCGTTGCTAAAAACGTTTTTACGTTTGATACGTTGCTGTTAAATACAAGCGACCATTTTTGCGGCAAATAATTTATGCCTTGTGGTGCCGCTTGCTCGTATCCGTCACCAAACTTTGCTGAATATAAATTTGGAGCAACTTCCAGCGTTGCGCTTTTTGGCGTGTATGGAAAAGTCGTCATGCGTGCATCATCCCGCCGGGTCGCATTTCTTGAATCAAAATCTCACGCACACGATTGCCGATTAGCGATCCGAGATTGCCGATTTGAGAGGCACCGTTGCCGCTCACCCCTACGCTACCGTTTGAAGCCACCGACACGTTGACGTCGCCGTTAAACGTAGCTCCGCCTCCGCCTACCGAGCCAGCCGAAACCGTTTGACGCAGAGCATGATTCGGAATGATGTTGCCAGACGCGCCCGTTAATATTTCAGGCCCGTTCTCGCCCACTACATAAGCCTTGTTTGCATCAACAGATCCACCACCCGCCCTGAATCCTCCAAATAGGCCAGCTGCGCTTGATGTTCCAATACCAAGGCCGCCGCCGATTGCTGACAATAAACTGCCCATAGCTTGTTGTGAGGCCATCTTGAGCATATCGTTCACAATGCTGGATGCCAAAGACCTGAAGTTCACTTTACCGGTCGACACAAAGGTTGCCAAAGCGTCGCTTGCTTTATTAAACGCACCCGTCAAAACGGATTCAATTTGTTTGGCTGAATTGGTTGAACTCTCGATGAAGCTGTTAAACGAATCTTTGACCCCAGTCATTGGATCTCGTTGAATCATCCTGGCGTGCTCTGCCACTGCGTTTAATCGCTTGGCATAGTTGTCGGCGCTACCCATAGCCGCTTGTTTTTGTGCGTCGGTCAAAAATGCGCCGGAAGCAAGAGCCGAATTGATCTTGTCCAGAACCTTTGCACGCTCTTCTTCAATGGTCTTAATTTGACTGGCCTCAAATGCGCTCATAGTCAGCATTTTCAGTTCGGCCTCGCGCTTGGAAATGTCAACTTCTTGTGCGCTTACAGATTTATCCATTTCAGTACGAAACTTCAAAGTCTGCTGTAGAGACTGCTCCGTCTTTTTCAGCTCATCGAGAACCCAAGCGTTATCTACATATTTGCTCTTGTTATTCTGACTTATTGGCGCAAGCCCGTATTTTTTACGCTCTGCATCTGAAAATTTGCCGGATTCAACATCAAAAAGCGCCATTGCTTCTTGAGAATCTTTAATTTTGGTTTTGAATTTTTCCCAATTATCAATTGCCCACGCAAGACCGGCGATTTGACGCTGAAGCCCCTCATTTGCTTCTGTAAACGGGTCGCGCTTTGCGTTAAGGCCGTCGATGGACGTGTGAGTAATGGATGGCAGTTC
>Ga0208744_1000167_pt1 | contig 29888 bp, 42 predicted proteins | sample CryBogCBH24Aug09_FD_184620 | JGI IMG/M metagenome (GOLD analysis project Ga0208744, IMG submission 184620) | Freshwater microbial communities from Crystal Bog, Wisconsin, USA - CBH24Aug09 (SPAdes) (version 2) | ecosystem: Environmental > Aquatic > Freshwater > Lake | place: Crystal Bog...
GGGGAAATAATATCCAATTTGTCCTCTGTGCTGGCGGGTTGAACGAAGCAGACCCTATTCCAACACAGTTGGTAATGCAATAGAGAAATCATATACAGTTGGAAAATATATAATTGAGTAATGAAAGTCTAGCTGAAGACTTAGGCTTGATGTTTGATAAATAACATTTTAAGTGACGTTGCTGTTTCCAACTTATATGTAAGGTGTTCCGTTGGGTAAGAATAAACAATTACGCAATCTTGCAATGCAATTAGCCTCGCAATTGCCCGACGAGCCTGCGGATTTATATCTAGTAATAGATTTAATGAGGGAGTTGGCAGACTATTGGTTGTATTGCGGGCGTATGTTATACCCGCAAGGTAGTGTCCCTGTAACGGAAGCTTATTTAGATGAACGCTTGCGCGAGGTTGAGGCGCGAGCGGCTAGGGCGGCGTCTTTGTCAGAGGCCGCTGACGATGAAGCTTCTTCTGTTAATAATGTCATCAAGTTTGCTGGCAAGCCCGAAAGGTCGCCGCGATAAATAAAGTCTAGGCCTGCTCCTGTTACTGAGCATATTTTCATGCCGTAACCTACTGGCATAAGAGCAAGGCCTCGTTCCCAATTATTATATTGAGATACCTCTGCTCCTATAAGAGCGGCCATGGCGGTCTGCGTCTTTATTCCTCTGGCTTTTCTAAGGAATGTCAGACGTTTACCTATGTCTGGAAATGTCGATTTACTCATTACTCTACTATGCTCCGTATGTGCTACTGGCGGTCAGCAACACGGTCCATGGAATGTGTAAATAAACCAATTATTAATTATTGCAACTGGCTACGGTTGACATAGTTCAAAATATTTGGATGGCAATATGGGGAAAATACGCATTGACTAATTCCAACACAGTTGGTAATTCGGTCATATGGCTAAAAAACTCCATACCGTTGACGAAGTTGTTTCCGCGTTAGGCGGGCGCACTGCCGTCGCTAAACTATTTAATCGTGGCGCCACTGCTATCGACCATTGGCTAACCAGTGGTGTCATACCATGTCACGCTTATCCCGAAGTCTTAGACGCTCTTGCTTCTGTCAATAAGACAGTTGGCGTCGAGTTGTTCCAGTGGGGCCGCGCTGCACAACGCCGTTCCAATCGGATGAACGCGGCGTGAGTGCTGTTACTTATAACAACAATAGTAAGTTCGATATTCAGTTAAGCGATGCACTTATAGACGAGCGCAGGCTTGGCGAAGTCTTTTCAATGAAGCGCATTAATCGCGTGGAGTTAAAGACAGAAGAATGGCAATGGGAAAAGACGGGAAATATTTGCGTTGAATTTCGTTGGCGCGGCGCGCCTTCTGGAATTGCAATAACAGAAGCAGATTATTGGGTCCATGAATTGACGCGCGATGGCGTGTCTCTTGGCTATCTCATGTTTCCTATTGAGCGTTTCAAAGAAATCTGTCGTGAAGCTTACAAAGCAGGCAAAGTTCGTTTTGGTGTTGGCGATAACGGCAATTCGGATGTCATCCTTTTGAAGTTATCGGACATAATAGGATGAGCAATCCTCAATTAATCTTTTTTACTATTCCCGGCGAGCCTGTCCCTTTTGCAAGGGCTGGCGCGTTTGGAAAAAGACGTTTCACGCCTCGTAAGCAAAGCGATTTTATGGGCGTTGTGAAGCTGTATGCGCAGCAAGCAATGATGGGTAACGCGCCGTTAGAAGGCCCGCTGCGTATCAATTTGTGCGCGACCTATCTGCACCCTCAATCATGGAGTGAAAAGAAAAAAGCAAAGACATTTTGGAAGCAGTCAAAGCCTGACGCCGACAACATTTACAAACTGTTTGCTGATGCCGCTGAGAAAATAATTTTCTTAAACGATAGTCAGATTTGTGAAGTCAATGTCAGCAAAGTTTACGGACCAATTGCAAAATTAACCGCAGAAATATCGGAGTTAAAAGATGACCGCCAGCATCGTAACATTTCCCTATAATCCAAAGGGAAGAATGACAAAATTGGATTATATAAATCATATGAAAGCCGTTTGGCGTCGTATGGGAATGATACAATCCACGCCGCTTGTTGTTATTCCTGAGAAGGTAAAGCCTACAACCGTCATCGACGCAAACCTTCCTATTCCCATTGAAATTTCGCCTTTGGAATTAGAACGCCGCCGAATTGAAAATTGTTTTCGGGCTGCGTTGAAAGTCAAGGTTGAACCAAGAAGAATAAGGAAATTGGAAATGGTTGAGGAAGCTGACGGCTTAGACATTACTTATATCGCTGGCATTATGCGCAAGCCTAAGAAAATGGAAATTGTGCGCATTGTCTCGCATTATTTCCGTGAGGGCATATCTGATATTTTATCGGATAGCCGAAAAGCCAACCATGTCTTCGCCCGCCATAGCTGCATGTATCTGATGCGCAAGGTTGGCGCGCTGACTTATCCTCAAATTGGCCGCGAGTTTGGCAAAGACCATACGACCGTCATCAACGCCATCAACCGGGTTGAGTTGATTGCCAAGGCTGACCCTGAGTTTCGTGAGGCCCTTTGCTTCATCATGAACAAGATAATCGAAAGCTGTAACGCCGCTTCCGTCACATCTCAACAATATTGGGGGGCGTGATGAAACATTCACTTACACAAGCTTTGACTGCCGTTCGCAAAGCCAAGCATGACCAACATAGCGGTCATGTCACTGGTTCAAAGAGCGAGCGTGAGTATGTCGAGGATGTTCTTGCAACTGTCGAGTTCTGGTTAGAGCGCGCAATTGAGAGGAACAAAGAGGCCAAAGGAGACTACCGCCAATGACTAGGTTTTTTGCTACCGCCGTTGATGACGCGCGGTTTTACGAGGTCGAGTGTTCTGTCTGTCATTCCAAGTCGAAGGTTAAAAAGATTTGGCATGGAACGCATTACACGACGATGCAGGTGACGTTGATGCTCCGCCAATGGGGTTGGCATATCGCAGGCAAGCCATTTGGCGATGTCTGTCGAAACTGCCTGCGCTTTGAAGCTCATCGTCCATCTAATGACCAACATAAAACGGAGACTATTAAAATGACTGTATCAAAAGTTGCGCCTAAGATTACTCCTGCGATTAACGTAACGCCTGCCGCGCCTGTTGCGCCTGTCGTTCCTTTTAACAAGCCTCCGGAGATTACCCGCGAGGCTCGTCGCAAGATATTTTCTTCGATTGATTTTAATTACGACCCTGCGACGGGTTCTTACACCAACGGCAAGACTGACGCGATTATAGCCAAAGAGCTTAATCTGCCGATTGCTTGGGTTAAGCTTATTCGTGACGAGGCGTTTGGGCCGGAAGGCGCTGATGACCAAACTGTCAAGCTGATTGCGGAAGCCAAAGAGCTTTTGTCGAAGTCTGACACGGACGCCAAGGTTTTATTGCTGGCTCATACTGAGTTGGTCGAGCGCATGAAGAAGCTCGAAGACCAGATTGAGAAGCTGTCGAAGCTCTATCGTTAAGGGGCTTTCGATGGCGAAGGGTAACATTTTCTTTTTTGTCCCGCATAACTTGCGCGCTGTCTATGAGGCTGTCGGTTGGCAGTATGTGGGCAAGGATGACGGTTACTCGGCGCAATACATATGGGGCGGCGAAGGCCGTCCCGTATTTCCTGACACGCCTGAGACGCGCGCCCATGCTGTCGCTGAGTTCGACGCTGTGTGGCCGGGAAGTGACCTTGATGTCTGACGCGGTGCGTTTAGACGCGCGCATTTCTGAACAGAATATGACGGGCGAGAGAGGCGTTGACGCGCCTATTCCCGCCCTGACCACAAACGACAAGGCAAGTGTCAATCATGGCTGACCAAGAAATAGCAAAACGCTATCCATATTTCCAGTTTTATCCATCAGATTGGCGCGGCGACCCTGCGTTACGCCTATGTTCTTTAGAGGCGCGCGGCCTTTGGATAGAGATGCTTTGCATCATGCACGAAGCCGAGCCTTACGGTCATTTGATTGTTAAAGGGCAGCCGATTGACGAGAAGCAACTCGCAATAATGGTTGGAATTTCAAAAATTTCTGTAAAAAAATTGCTAAAAATCTTAGAAAATTCTGGAGTTTTTTCAAAACGGAATGACGGAATTATTTACAGTCGCAAGATGGTCCGTGATTTTGCAAATCGTTGTAATAACAAGAAAAACGGTTCTCTTGGTGGCAATCCAAGCCTTAAAACGGTTAACCCCCCGGTTAAGGGGGGGGTTAAGCCCCATATACCAGATACCATATACCAGATACCAGAAGTATTAGATAAATCTAATACTAAGCGCGCGGGGCGCGCTGCGTCTGCCGAAGAAGTCAGGTCTGAATTACTGACAGTCCTTCCTGCCGAAATGGCGGAAGCTTTAATCCAACATCGAAGAGCCAAAAAAGCCGCGCTGACGCCCATGGCTGCGAAGCTTTTGGTTAAGGCGTTTACTGAACACGGCAACCCTGTCGCTGCCGTTGAGGCAATGATTGCTAACGGCTGGCAGGGCTTCAAGCCGGAATGGCTGGCGCCATCGCGCAGCAATCCCGCCAAGCAAAAAATCTCCGCAATAACCGAAGCAATTTTACTTATGGATGACGACTATGGACAATCAGAAACGCATACGGTCAGCGCTAGTTCACTTGTTCAACAAATTCCCCGCCTCATCAGCAATGGGTCGTGAAGACCTTGTGGCGAGGATTAAGGATTACTGCGAGACTATGGGTAGTACTGATGCCCTAGACGTAGAACATGCCTGTAATCGCCTTGCGAAGGCCAACAGCGCGTTTATTCCATCGGCTGGCCAGGTATATAGCGCGGCGCAGGAAAACGCAGCCAAGAGGCGCGAGAGGCTTTTAGAGACTATTCCTCGTTTACCGCGCTACGAGCAGCCTGAGGAAAAGCGGGAGGAAATGAAGAGGCGCTTCCAAGCGTTGTCGGATGAACTGCAAAGCGGAAAGAGTTTTAACCCTGAGTATGGACTTGTTTCGAAAGGGACAAAGATTGAAAGGCCGATTGTCCATCGGGTTGTGCCGCCGTCCTGGCTTGAAAGATGGGAACGCGAGAATGGCCGTCCTTACTATGGTTTAAAACGGGATGACTTTTGATGGACGTTATCGGGCGCGTCACCACATTTGATGACTTGCGGGCTATCATTGATGCCTATCGCAAGTCTCTCGGCATTACCTTGCTAGAGCTAGATGACAAGTCAGGCGTCCAGCATGGTTACAGTTCAAAGCTGGCCTGCGGCATAAAAAACTATGGCAACATTTCCCTGCCGTGTATAATGGGTGCCCTTGGCCTGGAATTAATAATTGTGCGCGCTGCAAGCGGGCATAAGCAGGACGGTGTTAATTCAAAAACTTATATCGAAAACTATAAGCGCGTGAGAAAAAAAGTCGCGCGTCTTGGGGCCATTGCCGCGAATAATAAGAAGACTGCGGAAGAGCGGCGCAAGTCAGCGCGCAAGGCCGCAACGGCGCGATGGGCTAAGTATCGCCAAGCACAAAAGAAGATGCGGAAAGCTGCCGAAAGAAAGGCGCAAGGGTCTTTATTTTAGGACCAATTTAGTTGAAGACATTACCGGGGCCATTGGCCTGCTTCGTAGTCTCCCGCCGTTTAAGGCGCTCTAGCGAGGCGCGGCGACCTTCTGGCGGGGGTCGCCGCCACAATTATCACTGACAGCTCGTCGTCGTCACGCCAATTGATGAGCCTTGGCTCCAACAATTCTTATTATTCGAGTGATAGGTTGAGCCGAATTCACTATCCTGACGCCAACCATAAGTGCCGTTTCGATTAGAGAATGTTGTCATGCCGCCGCCGTCATATGACATGCCAGATTGCGCGTCATTGTAACCCCAATTTTCTGCAAGAGCCGGGGCGCGGCCAAGTAAAACAATAGCGCAAACGAGGGCAAAGCGTGTTTTGGTTTTCATTTGAATTATCCTTTAACAGATTTTAGGGGCTGACGGTCGCAAGTTGGAAACGACCGTCGATTTTTCGCCAAGCTTTAAGCCTCGGCTGCGTCTTCTGAGTAGGCGCTTTCAATGCGGTCATTAGTGACGCAGCAATAAAGCCAAGGGTCTTCCCAATTGACTTCAATTGCTTCAATGCTTGCGTCGCATTGTCGGCCTTCTCTATGGGCGGTGATAATGTCGCGCCATATCTCGCGGGCGCCTTTGATTGAAAGCGCCTCGCCTTGTCCTGTGATAAAGAAAAGCGGGTAGCCTCCGGGCCATGAATATTTCTCGCGGATTGCCTGCTTTACGGCTTCAAGTTTAACCATTGTTCTAGTCTCCTCTAGTTTCTTGCTGGCGCAAGCTGGAAGGGCGTCAAGCGCCCTTCGGGTTTGCGTCAAGAGTGCGTATAGCCGTCTTGTTCAATGCCTAGCCATTGCCCCCATATGTTAATCATGAGGCAGTCATAGCCTTGCACAAAACGGCGTCTAAATTGCCTGTAGGTTGCGCTGGTTGGATTGTCGCTATTTCTTGCGCGCTGATACAGTTTAAACATTGCGGCGCGTTGTGCTTTGGTTGTTGGTGTCATTGTCCTAGTCTCCTGAGTTGCGACGCTGGCGGGCGTCGTGTGGCCGTTGGCGCACAATGGGCGGGCCGCGTGGGTCCGCCGGTTCTGCGTCAATTGCGGGCTGTCATTGCCTCCGCTATCAACTCCGCAATAAGCTGCTTCAATGGTTTGTCTTCTACTGCGGCAAGGATGCGCAACTCTTTGTGGAGTTCTTCGCTAACTGTGGTTTTAATTTCGCGGTCCATGGTTCAAGCCTCCGTTGGTGTGATGTCAAAAGTAAATTCTAGGCAGTTGCAAGCAAGGACGCCGAAGCGTTCGGCGTCGTGGCTTCTCTCAAAATATCCGTCAACGTCTTCGACGCTGATGCAATGGCAAGAGCCATATTGCCGGAAATGCCAATCAATAAAGGCGTCCAGGGGGGCCATGTCTTCGTCTTCTAGGCCGCTTTCATCGCCGTTGATTAAAGGGCAAGCCCAAAAATCTGGGAGGGTATAAGTGACGGTCTTCATTGGCGGGCCTGCTCTATTGCTTCGAGGATAAAATAAGCGCCTGCGATTAGGGCTGTGATTACGCCTGCGCCTAATGCGGAAAGCGCAAGCAATATGATGGCAAGGTCCAGTATATGTTGCATTGTATTTGTCTCCTGGTGACGCGCTGGCGGGCGCGTGATGCGTGATTGCATCATGTGGGGCGCAATGTGCGCCCCAGGTGATATAATCAAGCTGCTATGGCTACTGGTGCGGCTAGTGTAAGGCCTCTGAGGTATGACGCTGCCTTGTATGCGTCGCCCGCTGCCTTGGTGAACAATGCAGGGTTGTTCTTCAAGACTTTGTGCCAGCTTGCGATATATGCCGCGCTGTTTTCGAGCGTGGTATTATCAAAGCCGAATTCTGCGCACAAAAACGCGCTGCCAAGTTCTGCCACAAGCTCCTCGGCTGCGTATAGGCAATCACCAAACTGCTTGCCAAAGGTTCTATTCATGCGCTTTTCGTTGCCTGTCCAATGGGTCAACTCATGAAATGCGGTCGAATAGTATTCTGCAACGCCTGTGAAGGTTTCATAAGCTGGCAGGTTGATATAGTCGCCCGCTGTTGTGTAGTAGGCGCGCTGCTCGTTGTGCTTAATGGTTGCGCCTGTTGATAGCAGGAATTCGTCGGCCATTGCGTCGCGCAAGTCTGCGTTGATTGGCGCTGCCTCTTCGACGGTGAATGGCAGGTCTTCGCATTGGTCAATGTTAAAGACGGTGAAGGCTTTGGGAAACATTGGGCTCTTGCCTGTTTCCGGGTCAGGGTCTTTAACAAACCATTTGATTAAGCCTGTCCCTTTTTCGCCTTTTCTAACGTGGCCTCCGGCTGCTTTTGCCTGCTCATATGTAAGCCATTTCTGATGACGGTATGCGCTGCCAGTAATCCAAAGCATGAACACATTGCTGCCTTTGTAAGCTTTGCCTGTGGTGATGTTAATTGGCATGTCGGCGCTGCCGCCTGTCCATGGTTTGCGCCATGGGATAACGCCCTTTTCAAGCTGCTCTAAAATGCGGGCGGTTGTTTCTTCGTATAAGTCGCGCTTTGCCATTGTCGTAGTCTCCAAGTTTGCAGTCACTGGCGGGTGACGGAGACTTTTATAAATCCAACTGAGTTGGACTGTCAATAGTGTTTAGGGCATAAAACGCAATAAAAGTGAAAATAATCTATTCCAACGCTGTTGGTTAAATAAAATCAGTCTTTTGCCATGTTAATTGCGAGCTTTGTTTGATTGCAATGAGGGCAAGCTGGCGGGTTTGCGCGCATGTTTTCGCGTTCTTTGTAAGAGATTGAGCGGCAATCTTGAAAGCCGCAAGGGCAAACAAGGTAGTAATCTCTAAGAGCGGTCCATCCCCGGCGTTGCGCCTCTTTAATCTCTTTATCTGTCCATATGTCCATGTTGTCGGCCCCATTGGCTTAATAGGCTGGCAATAGTTGCGCGTTGTTCTCGCGTCTTTCCATTTGTGGCTCGCCATATTGCAAAGCTTACAAATGATGCGCGGGCGGCTGTCATGCTGGCGGGTGTGATGTTGTCTGCTTTGGCATATCGCCAAGCTGTCGCGCGATTAACGCCTAGCGCGTCGGCAAGCTCTGGAATTGTTAGGACGCCATGCGCGACAAGGTGCAGTAATGCGCGTCTATTGTGTGGGGTGTTCTTGTTGTTCTGTGCAACCATGCGTTTCAATGTCGGTGATTTGTCAAGAGAAATCGACGCACTATTGTATTCATGTAAATGCCTGTAATGATTAGTTAAACAGCCATGTGGTGCGCGGTGCGTTTTGTATTGTGGCGAATTGAGCGAGTTTCTTCGCGCGGCGGAAGTCATCTTGTCGAGCGGCGGCGCGAGCCGCGAGGCAATCAAGGTCGGTGTTACAAGTGACTGCATTGCAAGTTGAGACAAAGCCCAAAGCCGTTGCCAAAGCGCCTAAAGCTCTCATGGGGCCTCTTACAAAGCTTGCGCCTATCCATCAACTGCTCATCGAATATACTGTCCACGGCGTTCCAGAAAACAAAAAGCGCCTTCTCGATTATCACTATCGGGCCGCGCCTACGGAACAACAGCCAGACCGCAAGCGCCAACTCCTGCCTAATGAGCCGCTAACATGCGATGAAGCTGCCCGCGTCCTGGGTGTGCGTTTGCGTCATGCGCGCCATCTCTTCTCACAGCCTGTTTTCATCAAGGCCCATAACGCAGCAATAGAGGCTATTCGTAACGGTGCTAAAGTCGCGGCTATGAATAAGGTCGCGGCGCTCGTATCTGAACAAGGCGATGGCTCAGCGGCATGGGCCAAGGTCAATCTTAATGCTGCGCAGCTTATACTCGGTGATAGTGCTGGAAATGACGCCAAGCCAAGCGTCCAGGTGAATGTCGGTCTTCAACTCAACCCTGGAATTGTCATCCGATTGCCTGCCGATGCGCCTACTAGCCCGCTTGAACTAACAGCAACGCAAGTCAACGCTGATGACTGATAAGCCAATTGCCGCCTTCACTGATGCCTATAAGCTCGGCCTTATCGCTGCCGGAATACCTGACGGACCAAAGGTCGGACCAATGGTTAAGATGCGCAATGATGATGAAAACAGCGCAAGCGATAATGGGGAACAAGGACAGATTACAGTCATAGCGGATAGTGATAGCGACCCGCTTATGATGATTGCGGATAGGCTGAGGGTGGAGACGCTGAGTGTGGAGAGGTTAATTGCGGAGCGGCTGAGTGCGGAGCGACTAAAGGTCATGACTGCGGAGAGGGGGCTTATGATGATTTCGGAGCGACCGCTTATGGCTATTTCGGAGCGGCTGAGTGTCGTGGGTCAGGCCGAAGCAAGCGCAGCTTCCAACATTTCCGCGCAACGCATGGCCGAAGTGCAGGCCGAGGTAGTGGCTGACACGGCGCGATTGATAGCAGGCCAATATAAGCGCCTCGGTTAGTGTGTGTTCGGTTTACTGAACCAGCAATTGCATAATAAAATCAAAGGGAACTGCCTATGATGTGCCGTATTATGTGCGCAGCTTGGCTTGATAGTGCGCGAGACGCCATTTTTCGCCATCGACGCATCATTAACCTACGCAACGTAAACGCCCCGGCCCCTTGTGTTCTGCTCGACTGCGCGGGGGGGAAAATCGGGGCCACCCCCCATGCTCCACCCTCCCCCGCGCGCACATTTGAAAAAAGTTTTTTGGCGGTTCGGAACATTGGGTGGCTACGATGGTGAACCCGCCGGATGATGTGTTGGATTATTTTTTATATGTATGTGGTCTTCATCAGCGAGTTGTTGATGGTTTAGTTTTTGATTGCGATGATTTGATTGATGTTTTGGTTCAATCTGGTGTTGAGAGTTCGTTGTTATTTAATGAATGGGCTAGACGCGAGGAGTGTCCGTATAGGATGGTTTGTTATGTTGAGTGTGGTGTTGTTCGGTTAGAATTGGGGATGGGCCATTGATTGCGGAAGTATTGGCGGAGCGTGGCGAGCGGTATGGTTCGTTTAGGGGTCATGCTGAGATTACGCAGGCATTGAAGGATGTGATGAGGTTGTCTCCTAAGTGGGGTGATTTGGATTGTTCGCAGACTGAGGCGTTGGAGATGATAGCGCATAAGGTTGGTCGGATATTGAATGGCGACCCTAATTACGCTGACAGTTGGGTAGATATTGCGGGTTATGCGACGTTGGTTGCGGAGAAGTTATGACTGAGACGTATGAGATTAAGATTGAGAGGAACGACACGGAGTTTGAGGTTGTTTCTTATGATTTTCCCGAGGACAGGTTTGGGAAGAAGATGTTGTCTGTATTGTTTGCACAGATAAGCCAGCATTTGCAGGATGAGGTTGAGGCGAGTGAGGGCGAATGATTGATTGGTTATTGAATTGGTTGAAGGTGACGGTTGCTCGTTGGTTATTGGCTGATGAGTTAGAGGCTGAGCGTGTTCGTGACCGTGAGAAGTGGCGACGGCGGCAGGAGATAATTGATGCTAATTATGAGACGACTGATACTGCCGATGACCTTGATAGGGGCGAGTTTTAGTTTTGTTGGCTGCAATAGTGTGTCTGAGTATCACGGCGGTTCTTGTCCTAATGTAAGGACTTACAGTCCCGCAGAGCAGAAACGTGCTGCGCAAGAGATCAGGTCTAATCCTAATGGCGAGTTAGCGCGGATGGTTCGGGATTATGGATTGTTGAGGAAGGCGTGTCGAATTTAAGTAAGGCGAGTGGTGAGCGGCGGGCGTTGTTTTCGAGTTGGCCTGCTGAATATCGCCAAGGTTATGATGACGGATTGAAGCGTCGTTTGAAATATCCGCAAGGTTTTAATGAGTGGGTTTCTAAGCGGCAAGACGCTTATTACGCTGGCTATAATCGCGGGCGGTTAGATAGGCCTGACGTTAAGGTGCGTCGATGAAAGATTATCGTCTGTTACTCATTGGAGCGACGCTTGGCCTAATTTGGGTTGGCGGTGTTCTTCTAATGACATGGATGGTTCTATGACCGACGATATTAAGAAGGGGCCTGTCCCCAACCCTGCGGCGATTACGACTGTAAATAACAAGACGGGAATTACCGTTTGGGTCTTAGGCGATGACATTGGTGCGCCGGGCCGTGAATATCCAGACAACCCCGGCGTTAAGTCAACGCTTGGCGCTGTTAAAGCTGGCACAAATATTACGATTGCCGCTGACGGAACAATTTCAGCAAGTGGTGGCGGCTCAACTGATTGGTCGCAAATTACCAATAAGCCCGCAACATTTACACCACCTATTGCAACGGCGGCTGTTGTCGGCGGCGTAAAGCAGGGAACCAACATTACGATTGGAGCTGACGGCACCATTAGCGCCGCTGGCGGGACTATTGTTCCAGCAACGCCAACTGTGCTTGGCGGCATTAAAGTCGGAACTGGCCTTAATGTTACGGGTGACGGCACGTTATCGACGCAAGACGCTGTGCCGGATTGGAATAGCATTATCAATAAGCCAGCCACGTTCCCGGTTGCTATTGCGTCAGCAAGTCAATTGGGTGGCGTTAAAGAGGGCGCTGGTATTAACATTGAACCAGACGGCACAATTAGCACTGTATCGGCTGCGCCTGAGTGGAATGAGATTTTAAACAAGCCTGTTGCGTTTCCGCCGCCTGTTGCGGCAACCAATGTTCTTGGTGGCGTAAAGCAGGGCAACGGCGTGTCGATTGGTCCTGACGGAACACTTAGCGCAAACATTCAGCAAGTGGATTGGGACATTATCGTTGATAAGCCGACTGCATATCCGCCGACGATTGCTTCTGATACTGAGGTTGGTGGCGTTAAGGCTGGCAACAATATCAGCATTGACATTGACGGCACGATTAATGCGGCTGCGGTGGATTTGCCAATTGCTTCGACCTATTTGCTTGGCGGCGTCAAGATTGGTGCGGGCATTAGCATTGCAGAAGACGGCACGATTGGAACTGAGGCCAGCGCGCCATATTGGCTTGACATTGTTGATAAGCCAAAAGCGTTTCCTCCGACAAACGCAAGTGAAGGTGTTGTTGGCGGCATTATGCCTGACAGCAATTTCTCCATTGCGCCGGATGGTATGATTTCCGCTAAGCCATTTACGGGTGTTCCGTTTGCGGCGATTGCTTATGATGGTTACGGCAAGATTGGCGGTTCAACGACTGCGACGTTCCTTAACGGCAATCTTATTCTTGGCGGCAGCGCGCCTGTTGTTAAGGAAGACGGCACGTTAGGCGAGACTGTATCGTTTGGCGGTCAGGTTACATTGCTTGACCAGACGGGTGCATATCGCGCTGGCATTAAAAACGATAGCTTTGACTATACGCTTCTTCTGACAAATGGCCCGAATGTTAAAGCGGGCTTTATGCCGTTTGTGACGCAGGTTGATAACGTCGATGTGTCGGTTGCTTTTGGCCCATTGTCTGACGCTATTGGTTACACGACCAAAGCAAAGCTCGGTGTTGTGCAAGTTGGCAACAATATTGACGTTGATGCGAAGGGTGTTGTCAGCGTTAAGACGACAAGCAAGTCAGACCTTGGCCTTGTTAAAATTGGCGGCGGTCTGGATGTTGACGCAAATGGTCTTGTTACGCCAAGCCTTGCGACGACTGCGTCTCCCGGCATTGTTCAAATCGGCAAGGGCTTGGAGGTTGATGCAAACGGCGTGATTAACACGACTGACGCAGTTGGCTTCTTAAACCGCAGGGTTTTTGAAAACAACACATATTACGAAAAGGATTATGATTGGACGTTGCCGGAAGGAGTTGAGTATTTCCGTGTGACGGTTGTTGGCGGCGGCGGCACTGGTGGCGGCTGGTCGAATAACGCGAATGAAGGTTCTGGCGGCGCTGGTGGCGGCGGCGGTGCTTATTCTCGCGCAATGTTCTACGGCTACAAGTTTAAGGCTGGTGATGCGTTTAAGGTTCGCGTTGGCTGTTCAAACTACAAAGGATTAGGCGACGGAACTGAAAGTTATTTCCGTCTTGCAAGTAAAGCATCATCGTATCTTTACTGCGAGGGCGGCAAAGGCGGCGAGAGTGGCTATGTGCAAGGCAGTGAGAAGAAAGGCTTCACAAAGCCGGGCGACGGCGGTGTTGTGAAAACCGATGGCTTTGACGGCGCAGTAATGTTCAATCTTGATGCAGTGTCAGGCGGCAATGGTTTGCCGGGACTAAGTGTTACGACGCCGCATGGCCCAAAAACTGTTGGCGGCGCTGGTGGCAGTTCCTTCTTGGGAACATCTGGCGGCACTTTTCCTACCTCTGGTTATGGCACTGGCGCGGGTGGTGCTGGCGAAGCAAACAACTCTGGCGGTGGCGGCGGCGGCTACGTTGGTCGTGGCGGCGTTGTGATTATCGAGTGGTGAGGTTAAAATGACAAACATTCCAAACCCTAATCCTTATGGAAATATTATATCTATTAGCCAATCGGCTAATATGTCTCCTGCTTTGACTGCTTTAACAGACACGCAATACGTTCTTTGTTGGAACTATAACAAAAATTGCTGGCAAGTTTGGGCTACGCCAGATACGCCAGTAATTGTTGTTCCAAGTGAGGAATTAGAAGAAAGCTCGAAGGGCAAAAAATGACAGGTTGCCCTTTTATAGATGCTGTAATTATACAGGTCATCAAATGGCTAATGTGAGTTGCAAGACTTGCGTTTACCGAGGCGAGCAGGTGGTGGATTTAACGCCACCTGTTTGGCTTTGCATGTGCAATCCTCCCGCTCCTGGCGGATATTTAAATGAGGAACAAAGGTTAAAGAATATTGGTGTGACGCCATACCCGATTGTTGACGAGCAATGTTGGTGTGGACAACACCAAGATTTTGATAAGCGTGGCTAATGGCTCAATTAGATTTAGACGAATTTAATCGCAAGATTTACGAGCCAGACGGCAAGGTTTTGGCTGAATATCTCACTGACCGTTCGCATGTCAGCGTGATACGAGGGCCAATTGGTTCTGGCACTTCATCTTGTTCCTGCATCAAGATAGCAATGATTGCTGCGGAGCAGGAGAAGAACCCGATAGATGGGATTAGGCGCAGTCGATGGGCTGTTATTCGTAACAGTTATCCGGCGCTGAGAAATACGACTGTAAAGACTTGGCTTGATTGGTTTGATGAGCGCCTTTACGGGCGGTTCAATTGGGGCAAGCCAATGGCCCATGTGATGAAATGGGCTGACGTTGAGTGCGAGGTTATCTTTATAGCGTTGGACGATGAGGCTGATATTTCCAAGCTTCGGTCGTTGGAGTTGACGGGCGTTTGGTTCAACGAGTTGGAGTTTATTCCGCATCAAATCTTTGACGAGGCTGAAAGTCGAACAGGTCGTTATCCTGCTTTGAAGGATGGCGGTCCAACATGGTCAGGCGTGATAGGGGACTTGAACGCGCCTAATGAAGACCATTGGCTGATGATGATGACGCGCGAGGCTCCATATCCTGACGAGGTGCCAGAAGAGGACCGTTCATATTGGCCTGAGACATGGAGCTATTTTGTCCAGCCTGCCGCTCTAATTGAGGTTATGGGCGCTGATGGGAAAACAGTTGTTGATTATATCGACAACCCTGTCGCTGAGAATAGAAAGTGGCTCGTAAATAGTTTCTACTTGGAGAAACGGCGCGGCAAATCAAAGCAATGGATTGATAGCCGTTTGATGAACAGGATTACGTTCGTTGTCGATGGCGACCCTGTATGGCCTAATTTTAGGAGGGAAGCGCATGTTTCTCCAAAGCCTCTTGCGTATAATCCTTCTTACCCTGTCGTTGTTTCTTTGGATTTTGGTCGTCGTCCATCTGCTCTCATCGGGCAGGAAATCAACAATCGACTTTATATCTTAAAAGAGTTTCGCATGTATGGCGTTGGTGCAACGACTTTTGCGCCAGCGTTGAAGAGGTTGTTAGACCAGAATTTTCCCGGCGCGCTGTATAGGTTCGTTGGCGACCCGAAGGGAAGGGACAGAGGGCAGGCAGATGAGAATACGGCTTACGATGTATTCAAAGCTCATGGGATGCTTGTGGCTCCTGCTCCTGTTAAAAATAACAATATACAAACAAGAATTATGGCTGTGGAGCAAATCTTAAACGAGCTTTGGAACGGTGGCCCAAGGTTACAGATTGACCCGCAAGAATGTTCAACATTGGTTGCAGGCTTGTCCGGCAAATACCGTATGCGGAAGCTGATGTTTGGCGAAGACCCAACGCCTGAGAAAGACAAATATTCCGATATAGCCGATTGCTTGCAGTATATGGTTTTGTTTCTTGGCAATGGCCGCGTCCTTAACGGTGGCTATGTGGATAGCCGTCCAAAGTTTCTTAATGTGCAGCGCAAAGAAAAGTCGTTGCGAAGGTATGGCAATGACAGAGTTTAGGACTTTTGAGGTTGTCCAGAATTGGGGTGTTGCTTTTTCCAAGGGTTCTTCACGGACTTGGTGGAGGCTTCTTTGTCCGGGCAAATACAAGCATGTATCTTTATTCAAATATTCCGCTGCCGCCGATAGCTGGATTTATCTTGATTTAGACTTTTCTGGTATGGGCGTGATTATTGCCCCCGGTGATACTGAGGCCGTTGAGGTCATTTGTTTGGCGATGGGCGATGTGGATGCCTTGACCATTAATGTTCAAGAGCGCGTTCCTATTATCTTTCGAGGGTTGTTTACCTGCGTGTCTTTTGTAAAGCATGTTTTAGGAATACGAGCGCCGTTAGTTTTTTTCCCTGACCAGCTCTACAACCATCTAGTCAAGATTGGTGCGCAACCAATGCCAACTGGCAGCAATGGAGGTCGGTGCGTTTAATCTATTCATCTCCCCGACTAGCCTCTGAGCAATTCAGTTTGCTTGGGGGCTTTTTTTATGGGCGGAGGTGGCGGCGGCGATAACGGCATGATGATGATGATGACCATCATGATGATGCAGTCCATGCAGCAAATGCAGCAGCAGCAGCAAGCACAGATTGACGCTCAGCAAACAGCACAGACGCAGAAACAAGTTTCACAAGTTCAATCAGATGTGCAGGCGAATACATGGGACATGCTTCGCCAGTATGGACAGTCGAATAGCCAGCAATCTGCGACCGCTGGTAATATGACCAACCCAACATCTTCGTTTATGTCTCCGACGCCTGCGGGCGCTCCACCATTATTGACGGCACTTACAACGGGTAGTGCTGCCCCTGCCGCTCCTGTCGCTTCTGCTCCGAAGAGTTCGTAAGCATGGAGAAGGAGCCAGAGCTTAAAGACGCGCGAGACGAGGCAGACCGCATTGCTGGCTTAGAGACTTTATCTAAGAACCGCCTAGCAGATGCGCGCAAGCAAAAGGCTCCGTTCGAGTGGGACATGCTGGAAGGTTATACCTTTGCAGCGCCTCATCGTGCGATGGTTGTTAATTCGACCGCGCCAAAGCCCGTCGGCAAAATTCAAGACGTTCCGATTGTTAATACGTCGATGGCCTATGAGCTATGCGGCGATTTTCCGACCGTCATTATTAATACCTTCTGCCCGCAAACGCAAAATTGGGTTACGCGGCGTCCTAATCAGAATGTCCCGCCAGAGCAAATGCAGGGTGTTGCGATTGCCTCGGCGCAAGCTGACGACGCGATATTCAGGTCTATCTTGGCGAGCAATTTTTATTCAGAGATTGGCAAGGCGTTTAACCCTGACTTGGCGCTTGGAACCGTGGCTTTGTGGATTGACCATCCTAAGTCATGGCGACCGCCGATTGTTCAATGTGTTCCTATTCGGGAACTAGAGATTAATACGGGACCAGACGGCCAGATTGATGACCGTTTTGTTGTTCGTCATACGCGCTATCGGTATTTGAAAGACGTTCTTCCTGACTTTGACATCCCGAAAGCGGTGCAGGAAAAGGGCAAGAAGGACGACAAGAAAAACTGTGTTGTTGTTTGGGCTTTCTGGAAAATCCGCGATGGGTCTTCTGAGGACAAGTGGCAGCATATCATCACGGTTGATGGGCATTACGTTCACGATGCTGTGTTAAAGGGTAATGGTTCTTGCCCGTTGGTTGTGGCGCGTTTCAATGCTACGCCAGATTGGGCGTGGGGTGTTGGGCCGCTTATTCAGTCGTTGCCTGACCTTCGCATTATTGATGAGCTTACGCATAAAAAAGTGAAGACGGTTGACCTTGCGTTAAACCCGCCGATTACTTTTCCAGATAGCTCGTTCACCAACATTCAAGAGGGCATTGAAGCTGGCATGGCTTACGCCATACGTCCGGGCGAAGAGGGTGCGATTAAGAACCTTTATATGCCGCCAAGCTTAGACCCTGCGATATTCCTGACCAATGATTTGGAAACGCGCATTAAGCGTCTCTTCTTCCTTGATTGGCCGCAGCAAGACGGCAAGACGCCGCCAACTGCGACACAATGGCTTGATGAGATGACGCTGGCGCAGCGTCGTATTGGAACGCCGGGGCTTGTGTTTTGGCAAGAGTTTTGTGCTGGCGTGTTCGAGCGGTTTGTTTATCTCTTAGAGAAAGCAGGCCAGGTTCCTAAGATTACGCTTGATGACGGCAACGGCAAGAAGCAGGCCGTTACGATGCTTCCTTACAATCCTGCATTGCGTTCCGCAGAGCAAGAAGAAGTCGCGTTGTTTGCCCGCTTTGTGCAGATTGGCGCGCAGGCATTTCCAGAAGAATGGAAAATGGTCACTGACGGCAGCGCGACATTGCAGAATGTCGCAAGCAAGATGGGCGTTGATAGTATGTGGAAGCGCCGCGACCCTAAACAAATGCAAGCGGCTATTTCTCAAATGTCTCAAATGATGGGCGGTGCGCAAGCAGGTGCGCCTGCAATGGGACAAGGACAAGCGCCTGTTGCTGACTTAGCAGGTGCGCCGCCTGAGATGGGTAAGCCAAGAACGGCTGTTAATAGCGCAGCGTTTAATCCGAAAGATGTTCGCGGCATGGGTCCACAAGGGATGAATTACGGCAAATGATACCTGACGATGTTGTAGTCGAAGAGTTGAAGCGTCTTGGCAATTATCCAGAAGCTTCGTCATTGTGCCAATTGTTACTGAAAGAGTTGCAAGCACTAACTTCAATCGGTGCGCCGTCTGGTGCGTTGGAATGGCGTGAGGGACGCCGCAGTTTAGCCGCCATGCTCATAGGAGCGATGGAGTTAAACGAACCGCATGACCGAAGAAGTAACGACGCCGCAGAGCTTGTCAGGAACCGCGCAGGAAACGCCCGCGCAGGAAACAGCACAATCCCAAGAAGGCTTTCAAGCACCCAAGGTTGAGAAACCAGATTGGCTTGATGATAGCTTTTACGATGCGGATAAAGGCGTGAAGCTTGATGAGCTTGGTAACAAGTTCAAAGAGCTTAATGAGTTCAAGTCTCGGTTTGAGCAAGAGGCCGAAAAACGCAAAGCAGAAATGCCTGATAATGCGAAAGAGTATGGCTACGCTCCCAAAGATTACAAAGTTCCCGAAGGTTACAAGGTCGAAGAGAACAGCCCAATGTGGCAGCTTCTTCAAGAGACTGCGTATGAAAAGGGTTTAACTAAATCTGAATACAACGCGATGGCGACGAAGTTTATTGAAGCTTCAAACGCCCATCAAAAAGCGTGGGCCGAAGGCATCCAGGCACAAAAGGCAGAGCTTCTTAAACAGCTTGGTTCTGATGCTTCTGAGCAAGTCTCTTCTCTTAAATCTTGGTTCAAAGCGACCGCTGGCGATGAAGCCGTTGCGGAACAGCTTAGCGAAACTTTGTGGACCCCCGGCATCATCCGTTTTTGGCAGCGGGTTCAGAAAGAAATCACAAGCCAAGGAGCAGGCAGCTTCTCTGGTTTGGGACGCGATGGAACCGGCGGCGGTGAAATCGAGGGATGGGACAAGATGACCTTCGAGCAGAAGTGGCATCACACCCAACAAAGAGAGCGCCGCGCTAACTAAGGAAGAGTTAAATGGTGAACATTGTTTCGGGTGTAACCGCACCCATTACATTACTAGAATATGCGAAGACGATGGATGATGGCGACCGTTCGCGCATCTTCGTCGAGAACATGGCGGCGAACAGTGATTTGCTTTCTGCCATGCCTTTCCTGCCTGCCAATAACGGCAAGCGCGCTTTCATGGACATTGGTAACGTGCCGACTGTTGGCTTCCGTGGTTTGAATACCGCTGGCGGCGAGCAGACAGGTCACTTCAACCTTCGTGAAGAAGACACGTTCTTCGTTGACGAATATGTCAAAGTTGACCGCGCTATTCTTGACCGTCTTGGCCCTGACCATGAGGCTCGTCAGATTAAACTGAAAACCATTTCTATGGCTCAGATGTTTACTCAGTCGTTCATTAAGTCAGACAATGACATTAACCCAACGGCTCCGAATGGTATTCAGTCACGTTGCCTCAATCTTGCTACCAATGCAGGAACGGGCGGCAACTTGCTGAACAATTCGACGACCGCTGGCGGTGGTCCTCTCTCGCTTGCTAACCTGTCCATTCTTTATTGGCTGGTTAATAAGCCAACGCATTGGCTTATGCCTCGCGGTCTTATGCCTTATCTTGACGCCGCTGCGCGTGACGCTTCTGTCACCAACAATGCGGTTGTTTACTCGGATGAGAAAGACCCATTTGGTCGCCGTGTTATGAAGTTCAATGGCCTGCCAATTCTGTTTGGTTATGAGCCTGACGACAGCCCTGACATGCTTCCTTTCACAGAAGTTCCTGCTGGCGGCGGTGCTGCACAGACGGCTTCTATTTACTGCATCAGCCTCCGCGATGGTGGCCTGTATGGCATTGAGCAGACGCCTATCACTGTCCGTCCAGAGGGCCAGTTGATTGGTGCGCCATTCAGCTCGACGCATATCAAATGGGATTGGGGTATCGCCCGCGAACATCCTCGTTCGGTCGCTCGCCTTACGTCCGTAACCGCTGCCAAGATTGCAGCGTAATTTAACGCAAGGAGAACACGACAATGGCACTAGGTCCATGGATTGGTAATAACGGCGCACCAATGCCTTTTAATGCGCCTACTAAGGTCGGCACATTTGATGCGCAGACCTGCTTTACGGGTGGCGTAACGCCTCAGACGTTTACGGCTTCCGGCTACTTTACAAGTGGTGGTCAGCCTACGCAGCTTGATGTTGGCCCCGGCTTGTTCGATGGCTATTGGGTTATCGACTGGGTTTCCCGTAAACAGTCTGCCGGAACTGAGGAATATACTGTTTATATCCTTGGCTCGAATGACCCTGCTTTTGGCGCTGGCAATGTTGAAATGCTCAGTGTTCAAGACTACGGCGCGTCTCGCACAGCATTGGCTCCGTCAGGTGTTCCAATTGGCGCAAGTCCCGCTGTTACCAGTGGAGAAACGGATTACATTCCTCTTTTGAACTTCCGTTCGGGGATTGTTTATCGTTATATCCGTTCATGGATTGACGTTAATGGAACTGCTCCATCAGCGACAGTCAATGGTTGGCTAACTTACGACGCAGGTTAATAAATGGAAGCTTTGGTTCAGATTTTCTACAAAGACCCTGCTAATGGTCAGGTTTCGGAAGTTAGCATGTATGCGATTGATGCGCGTGATGCTGTTCGCCGTTTTCCCGACCAGTATAAACTGACAGCTTGGGAAGAGGTTAAGCCTGTTAAGGTCGAGCCTTCTATTCGCAAGACGGTTTAGTAAAGAGTAAGTGTAGGACGGACAAGAGTAGTGGGTTTGGCCGGGAGCAATCCCGGCCTTTCCTGTTTTACGGGGTGCGTTGAGAGAAAGGGTCACGCACAGCAATTTGGTTGCATGACGATACCTATTTCCAGAAATCCCGTTGCGTCTCCATCTGGTCGCGTTATCCCAACGTCAGACCGCCTATCGTTAATTAACGAGGCGCTTATCAATACGAATAACAATACGGTTAATGTGTATGACGATACTTCGTCAGAATGGATTGTGGCGAACAGCGCATTTGAGCAGATTGTTCCAGAGCTTTATTATTTACGGGATTGGAATTTTGCGACTTCATTTGCAGAGCTAACGCGCGTTGGCGACAGTCAATATCCTGGTATGACGGATGAGTTTGCCAAGCCTGCCGACTGTATGTTTCTGCAAAATGTTTGGCGTATTGACGATATTGAGCGGTATGAGCAAACGCTTCCGCCAAACTGTCATTTGCCGAAAGAGGCTTATCCTCCGCAGCTAGAATACAAGGTCTTGAATGACCATATCCATACTCGCGCGCCTTATGGCGTTAAGGCTCAATATACGCCGTTCCCACAGCCCAATGACGAATGGTCGTTCGGCTTCCGGGTTGCTTTGAGAAAAAAGATTGAGGCCGCAATCTATCGTTCGCTGAATGAAAATTTACAGGCGGCTACTGCCGTCGAGAAATACGCCGAAGAGTTTATTCAACGGGCGGCTTCACGCGACGCGCAGGAGAGGCCAGGACGGGCCATGTTCAAGTCGCCATTATATGAAACGCGCTGGAAGCGCCGAGTGGCGGGATATTGGCGTTGAGTGAGACAGAGCTAGACATTCAAGTTGATTTTGGTGGGGGTCAGATTAACGAGGCCGCGCGCCGTCGCAATGATATTCCCATCTTTAAAACTGGCGGCGATGTTGTTGAGAATTGGCGCGCATTGGCGACGGGCCAGATTATTCAGCGTCCTGGCCGAGGCGCTATTTATTATGCCGACAGCTATCGCGGAGAATATTTCCGCGTTTCGACAGGCCAAGAGTTCATGTTGCGCTTTGGCCCGAATAGCGTTGAGATATATGACTTGGTGGGTAATTTTATTTCCGGGTTCAAGGATGCCAACCGTCTTATCTGGACAGAGCAGACGCTCAATCTGATTAATTGGACGCAAGCCCAAGACGACATTATCATTTGCTATCGAGACCCTAATGGCACGACTATTCTGCCTTATTGTTGTTTTTGGGACCGCACAAAGTTTACTTGGACTTATGGCGACTTTGCTTTTGAGGTTAGCCAAGGCGTAACGAAGCAGCCGTTTTATCGCCGTGTGTCGCAAGGCGTTGTGCTTTCATATAGCGCGACAACTGGAACCGCGACTGTGACTGCGGCAAATGTCAGCGCGACCGATACTGTTTTTACGCAAGACATGGTTGGTCAAACGCTGTCTATTGTTGGTCAGCAATGCACAATTACAAAATACACTGACAGTCGCAATGTTGAGGTAAAGATACAACAACGACTGCCGGATAGCATTGCGATTACAGTGGATGATGCTAGGAACTTTTATCCCGGTCAGATTTGTTCGACGGTTAAGTCTTCCATCAAGTTTGAGGTTGGCTCTGTAAACGTAACCACAAACCAAGTCATCGGCATTATGACGACACAGCTTGTCTATAACGCTGATTTGATTACTCCGAGTTCTGGCTCTGACGCAGACTTTCTTGTTGGCCCTAATGGTTCATCCAAGATTACAGAGGTTGGTCCTGCTGACCCCGGTAGCCCAACGCTGCAATGGGCGGAAGCTTTCATGTCATCGACAAGTGGCTATCCTGCTTCTGTGTCTTATGACCGTGACCGCGTTGTGTTTTGTAATTTTCCACAAGCGCAAAATGCTATCATCTGGTCGCAGATTGGCGACCCTTTTGGCTTTTGGGTTGATAGCGTTGCGTCTGGTCTTAATCCCGGTGCAGGAGCTAACGCAAACTCGTCAATATTTGAGTTAATTGCTGGTTGCCCTCAGATTTATTATTTAATCGGATGGCAGCAAGGTGAGTTCGTTTTTACTTATCGTGGCGTTTATTTCTTGCCTATTTCTGCTTCCGCGCCATTGCAGCCTGGAACATTGTTCTTTGACAAAATAGCGGATGACGGCGTGTCGAACATTCGGCCTGTTACCATCCAAGATGCTATTTTGTTTATCAACCAAGGCTTGAACCGCGTAGGCGCTATTCGTGCGACGGGTTCTATCACGCGCCCGTTTCTGGCTATCGACGTTGCAGACCTTCACTATGACCTGTTTACCGACCCTGTGTTCCTAGCGATTACGACAGGTGATGGCGAACGGCCAGAGCGTTATGTCTATGTTGTGAATGGTGATGGCACTTGCGTTGTTGGTAAGGCCGCATTTGGTGGCGATGGTCAGCCAATGTTTATTGGATGGGCGCCATGGACAAGCCAAGGCTTTGTCAAATGGGTGACGACCAAAGGTTCAAGCGTCTATTTTACGACGCAATATCCTACGTCTGGAACGCAGGTTTATACAGTAGAGGTTGAAAGCGAGAAGCTTTATTTTGACCATGCTTTGCTTGTGAACCAAGACAATGGACAGGCTAATCCTCCCGCTGGCAAAGGTCCGTTTTATCATCTTCCTGCCGGGACAATGATTAGTTTAATGGATGGCAATCGTGATTTGGGCGAGCGCCCAATTGATGCGAATGGCTTTTTGATTACAGACCCTAGTGAAAACATAGGTTTCCCTAATCTTGTTGGTGGCTTGTTTACGCCGTCTAGGTTTGTTCCTTGGACTTATTTTGACAGAGTTGGAGACAGGACGAAGCGTTTGAGCATTGCTCGCGCATACGTCAATGTTACTGGCGCGACTGACTTTATGGTGGACAATAAAGTCTTCACGACAAATGTTTGGGGCAACGATGGTTCTGCACAGCCGACATTGTTGGATGGGGCTTTTCGTATTCGCAAATTAGGACGCGATTGGAAGCAGACTATTCAGATAGTCAAGCATCGTCCGGGTCCAATTACTATCTGCGAAGTCTCATTGGAGGTTGGAAACTAATGGGTGTCGGCGCGGGCATAGGAGCTTTAACGGGCGTCGCGGGTGGCGTCCTTGGTGGCATGGGTAAAATGCAAGAGGCGGAAACCCAAGCCAAGAATATTGAGATGCAAGGCGTTGCCACTGGTATGCAGGATTGGTGGGAAGCTGGTCAAATGAACATTGAAGCTTCATTGACCGATTTGCAGAATTCACAGACCGATACATATCTGCGCCAGCAAACCGCTGAAAAAATGGCGAACATAAATGCCGTTATGGCTGTCACTGGTTCTTCATTTGATAGCCCTTCAAACAATGCCGTTAAAAATCGCTTTCAGACAATGGACGATACGCAGCGCGCACAACAACAATGGAATGGTTACATGCAGTCTGAGCAAGACCGCAACCAAGCCAAACTATTATTGATGAGCGGCATGTTGTCGATGATGAACGCGCAAGACAATGCGGGCAGGACAAGGGCAGCCGGAAGCATGGCGGGAATAGGCTCGATGATTGGTGGCCTTGGAAGTCTTGGCGGCTTATTCGGATAGGTGAGACATGGAATTATTCGGACAACGCAATAACCCGCTGGTCGTTGCTGACTATAAGCAAATGCAGCTTCCCGGTCGTTATTGGGAAAGTCTCGCACAGCAAAAGGTCAGCACTGGTAAAGGTCTTGAAGCTCTTGGCGCTGGCATTGAAAGCGCGGGCAAAGGTATTGGCGGAGGCATAACTAAGGCTGAGAATGAGGCTGAGAGTAGCGGTGCGCAAGAGATTACATTTGGCCGCGATGACCAAGGCAGTTTAACTCCGTTATCGGCTGGCTCTGGCAGCTTTTTGTTTGGCGCAAAAGGACCAAGCACAGCGGCAGGTGGCAGCGACTTCTTTTCTAATTTGTTTGGTGGTGTTGCTCCGCCTGAGGGTAGCGCAGAAGCGATGGGTGCATCTGGCGCTGCAAGTGGCGCTAATATTCAGTCGATGGGCCATGCGCTTACTGTCTCGACCATCCAAGCTGCGAATACGACGATTGCTGATGACTTGTTGCAGGCGCGTCAAAAGTTCCAAGGCAACCCACAAGCGTTTCAAGAATATTATGTTGGCAAGGCAAATGCAGCGCGTGACAACATTGGCGGCAAGCAGGGTCTAGCCCTTTACAATGCCTATTATCATACAGGCGGTCAGCACTATGCCAACATGGTTGGCGACCAATTTGAGAACCAACGCAATCAAAGTTGGGACCAGATTAACGCAGGCATTAAACAATCGTCTGACGATGCTTTTAGCGTAGCGCGCAATTTTACTGGCAGCTTTGACCAATTCAAAAAGACGACTGCCTATAAGAAGGTAACAGAAGGATATAAGTCCTTAGAGATTAATCCTATCTTCAACGGCAAAATGACGGCTGGTAAAGCGTCACAGCATTTGATGGAGTTGGACAACGACTTAATGAAAAGCCATGCCATAGGGCAGGCTGAGAGATTGCGTGATGAGCCGGGAGGCAGCGTTGATAAGGCGCAGGCTTGGCTTATTAAAGAGTATAAGAACAAGGGTAAAGACGATGTATTTAACGTCGCCAACTCTCATATCCTATGGAAGAGTGAGGCGCAGAAGGACGAGATTGAAGCGGTAAACCAGCAAGTTCATACTTTTAACAATGCCTATGCAACGCATACTGGCGTCCCTGATTATGCGCAAGTTCAATCTGCTATTCAACATGCGCAATCAATGGGTGCTTTCTCTGCGGCGCATCAGTTGCGCGCTGGTTGGGAAGCTTACAACGACCGCAAAAATTATAGGGGCGGCGTCCAGGGCACTACGTCTAGGATGGCGGCAGCGACGATTACTACTCCTGGCTATACAGCGCCCGCGACTGCTTTGCCTGACTTGGACGCAAACTTTAATGAAGCCAATGATAAATTAAAGATGAACGCGCAGGAGCAGTTTCTTTATGGACTGCATCGCCGCAATGCTGTTGGAAGCGGTGGGGTTGATAATCCTGACGGCTCGCGTTCTTCTCTAAAACAGATGTCCGTCAATATTGGCGGCAAAGTATATAACCTTCCAACTGTTTGGAATGGCAAGGCTCTTGACCCTAAGAAGCCCGCTGAAATGGCGGAGATTAGAAAGAATGTCGAGGCGTTAGGGTTAGATAATTTCCCGTCTTACAAGACAGAAGCGGAAGCTGAAAAACGCTATAATGATATGCACAAATATATTGACAAGGACATGCAGGCTATCCAGCAATGGAAAACTGCAAACAACCGAAGCCATAAAGACTTGCAGGACCACGGTTGGGACGCCAGCCAATTTGATAAAAACGTCCATTTGTTTGGAAGCCGTGGCACTGGCTATGGCGGCATTAACATGGCGTGGAAGGGCGACTTAAACGGCATTGGTAAAGGCGGCATTTCTCCTAATCAATTGTTCACTTATTTTAAAGGTATTGGCGCAAGTGATAATGAAGCGCGCATGTTGACGGGTGCTGCGGCGTCAGAAAGCGGGCTTAACCCAAACGCTGCACATGACCCTGTTAATGGCGTTTATACAGGTCATGGGATGTGGGGCCATAAGCATGAGCGCATTGATATGCGTGGCATGAATTGGCAGCAACAAGCATCAGCGGTGTTGCAAGAATTGCGCAGTCGTCCAGAAGGTAAATTAGTTAATTCAGCGACAACGCCGGAAGAGCTTGCTCGCGCGCAAATGTTTTTTGAGCGACCAAAAGGGTTCACTGAAAACCATCCAGAAGGTGGTCACAATTATACAGGCCGACTAAATACAATCCGCCGTTTCTATGGATTGAATGGCGGCGCTGAGTTGCCGCAAGTCGCAGCCCCCGGCGACATCCGAACTGGACCTATGCCGCCAACGCAGGAACAGATTGGCGCTAATCCTTATCTTGCAACTGCCTATTCCCGCCAAGCACAAGCTGACGCGCATCGTGATATTGCTTATGCCTCTTCACAAATGCCAGTGATGGAAGCTGCAATTCGCCAAGGCGTTGACCCTGGCACATTACCGCTCGCGCGTATGCAGCAAATGGCAGACCAATATCCAGAGCAGCTAGGCGAGAAATGGAAGGGCGTCCAGCAAACTATGGAAGCCCATCCTGCCGCCATGGAATTAGCTGGCATGGGTGACGCGCAGCAACGCATCGACGATATTAGAAATGTCGCGCGTTCTAATGGTGACTTAGATACGATGGCGTTTGCTGATGAGTTAGAGAAGCAACATGCCGGAATGATTAAGGATTATACGGATAATCCTCAACGCTTTGGCGCGCGTAAAGATGTTGGCTATTTACCAGAGCAGCCTCCGCCATTGTCTGATGTTATGAAGGCGCAAGACAAGCAAGACGCTTTTAATAAGACTATGGCTATAAAGCGAAAGGCTGGAATTACGCTAGACAATAAGTTTGGCAATGGTGTCGTTGCTAATACGCTTATGAAAGATGATGTTAATTTTATAACAAATGCGATGGCGGCTGACGGCAATACTGCTTCTGGCGTCTTAAAAATGGTCGCGCATATGAATGATGATGAGTTAGCCCATCTTCAAAAAGACGATAAGTTTAAAGGCGCTATTGTCGGCATGACGATGAGTGATGACATCCAAAAGGTTAGCGCAGCTATGGGCTTTCTCGACCTTCAATGGTCGAAGAACCCTGTCAAGTTTAATCAAGACTATCCTAGTATGCGGTCGCAAATTGCTAAGTGGCAATCTGACTTGCAGTTTAAGAGCGAGAAGTCTGCGATGGAAAACCGTCGCATGGCGCTTGACCCTGGACAGCAAGCAATGCGCGAAACAATGAAAAGTATGGCTAAGACAGAGCTTGACGCCATGAAGCCAGACCAAGCTTTTGCGGCAGTTGGAAGCTTTAAGAAGCTTGACCAAGCGTTGGAGAATGGCAGCACTTGGGGCGCAAAGGGTGTTGCTTGGGAAGAGTTCAAAGACCTTTATACAGAATATCGCCAAGCAAATAATGACACGCGCGCGGCAACTGCTTATGCACAGCGCGACATTCAAATGAAGTGGAATAACTCTGAATTGAACGGTGGCCGCTTTATGGCTTATCCGCCAGAGATGAATGGTCACTATGCGCCGATTAATGGTTCGACCGATTGGGTTAAGCGTCAGCTAGCCGAAGACGTTTCAAGTCTTGCAGAGCAGAATGGCTTGAAAAAGGTTCAATGGAACCCGCGCAATGGCGTGTTTGAAGACGGCGTTGAGACCGCGTTGGCAAGCGATACTGATACGCAGAAAGACATTGCTAATGGTGTCGCGCCTTCCTATCGCATCCTCGTAAAGCAGTCAGACGGTTGGCACGTTATGACGACCAAAGACGCGAACGGAAATTATCAGCCAGCGCGTTTCCATGCAGATAGGCAGAAGGCTGTTGCCGAAGCTAATGCAGAGTTTATGGCTAAGCGTTCAATGTCTGCATTGTATAACGGGAGCATGTAGTGCCGATATTTGCAGAAGGTAATGACCCGCGTTTTGAAGGAACGACGCCGTTCCGTGGCAATGTTGTTCCTAATGAACCAGAAGAACCAATGAAGTTAGAGGAACGTCCTAACTTTGTTGATGAGACATTACCTGCGGCATTGAGAACAACAACGTCTTACATGGCGTTGAAAATGATTAATGATAGCGTCAATGGCAAAGCGTCCCCTACTAACTTTGACCCTAACTTTAACCCATTGAAAGCTGCGGAAGGAACGCCGCTAGAGGGTAAGGTTGACCGTCTCGCTGGCGTTGCGAACAAAGACCAGTTTGACGCGATGCTTAAACGCGAGATGGATATTCACAACGACCGCAAGACACTGGAAGCTTCTGGCTGGCCGGGAACTGTTGCGTCAGTTGGCGCTGGCCTTGTTGACCCCGGCTTGTTTCTTATTCCAGGCGCGATTGGCCCTAAAGCGTTAAGCATGACGGCGCGCATGGCATTGGGTGGCGCGGCAGTTGGTGCAGTCGATGCAGGCGTTAGAACGGCATACGATAGGAATAGGACGCTTGGCGATAACGCCATGACTATTGGCCTGACGACTGCGGCAGGCGGTGTATTAGGTAAGGCAATCGGCTTTCTTACAAAAGATGAGTTGGCCCATACCATTGACAGCATTGCCGTCGAAAACGGGATTAAGCATTATTCGCAAAAGCAAGACAGGGTTATTGGCGACGTTTCTCTTAATCGTGAAGTGACGCCATATACGCCGGAGCAAGTTCAAGCAGCGTTAGCTGAAAGGCCGGAAAATCCATACTTGTTGGATGATGCTTATGAGGCAGTCAACAAGGGCGAGCCTTATGCAGAAGTCTTGCAAAAGCAAAAGCAGTATGAGCGCGACTATCGTGATTGGTGGAATAAACACGCCGACAATATTGACCAGATAAAAGCTGAGTATGATGCCGGAGTGCAGGGTAACAGTTTATCGCCACCAACGCCGGAAGAAGTTAATAACCTTGCGGCAGGCGAGGCGCAGTCTGTCTCGGCAGCAAAGAACACGGACCCTTATGCTTCTGCCGAAGGTCGCAGCTTTAAGCAGAAAGAAGGTGTGTGGGGGTCGAAGCATCTAATCAATGCGCTTGGTTTTCTTAGCCCGATTGGTCGCGTCTTTAAGGGCGAAGGCTTGGCGGCAAAGAAATATACGGCAGAGCTCACAGAGACGGCGCGTGAGTTCGACCAAAGCTTAGAAGGTCTTCCT
>Ga0208744_1000168_pt1 | contig 29866 bp, 42 predicted proteins | sample CryBogCBH24Aug09_FD_184620 | JGI IMG/M metagenome (GOLD analysis project Ga0208744, IMG submission 184620) | Freshwater microbial communities from Crystal Bog, Wisconsin, USA - CBH24Aug09 (SPAdes) (version 2) | ecosystem: Environmental > Aquatic > Freshwater > Lake | place: Crystal Bog...
GTCATGAGGTTATTTCCAGAAAAAAACGCGTATCGGGTGTCATTTAGTTTTATCACGCTTAGATGAGTTACAACTACGACAACAGGCAGCTAAGTTGGCCATGTCTAGCGCTAGTGTCTTGTCAACAGCTAGGGGGATGATGTGATCTACCGTGGCATCAAGCCCGGCTAATTTTTTCTGGCACTTGTAGCACGTCCACTGGTCACGATCTAAGACAATGCGTCTGACCTTCTGCCACTGCGAACCATAACCTCTGTCAGTTGTGTTTGCTTTTGGTTTCGCATTTATTCTCTGCAACATATTCGCTGCACAACTAGGACAACGACTTGCACGAGTTGGAACGCCGCAATCTAAACACGAACGCATTAGCCCCATGGTGTTAAATTATTTTTCTTGCGCGATGTGAATATAGGGCGCGGATGTGTAAGCATCATTCGCCGCTGCAATCTCAATCGCTTTTGTTAAGTCAGCGCCAGCGCATAACGCACCGATTCCATACGATGAACCAGAACCGACTCCGTAATATCCAACGTCACTCAATGAGACACTGAAATCATCAGCAATCTCGAACACTTGACCGCAGACAGAAATCAAGAATGCAAATCGTGAATCATCACTTGAATCGCCATCAAGTTTGTAATCGTTATCCTTAAAACATTTTTTCAGTGATGGAATAACTTTTGCAATCATGAAATGATAAATATCTTTTTTGTCTGCTGCTGTTGGTGTTGGTGGATTCCATAAGTGTTGCGCGATGTCACAAGCTGCAACTTCACCAGAACCAGCAATTAAAAATCTGTTACGTTCTGAAATCTTTGACATTTTCTCGTGACGATAAATTCTTCCGTTAGGAGCAGTCACTTGATTGTCAGCAATAAACTCAACGCGATCAGTAAATTGCACGGCGAGAATTGTTGTCATTTTTTCGCCGCGTTCCTCTCGTCTAATAATTCATCTATGAATTCCCAGATGATGTGCTTACGAGAATCGCGTGTGTTTTTCTTGGATTCGACTGCGTGTTGTAACGCCTCGTCGATTTCCTCGATTTTCGGTTCTTTTGGGGATTTCATGGGACGGTCAAAACCGATAGACGGAGTCTAGCATGACAATGGGAACATAACGGCGCATTTCGGACATTTTGTCAAATTCGACGCGCCGCTAGAAATTGAGTCAAATTGAGAAGCTGGCCTCGGCGCTGGATTTCATGGCGCTTGGCAAATACCTGAACAGCTTTTGGCGCGATTCCCAGATATTCGCTGATTGCCTCGGCATCGAGCCAGACTTCGCGTCGGGAATCAGACAAGGCAACTGCCATGAGCCGAATCGCCGTCCATTCGGTTTGGCAATTTCGGCATCGGACGATTTCCATCATTTCGCCGTCGCGGATTTTCAGAAGTTGTCCGCAAGGCTCGCCATTTTCGCCGTCGGCTGGGCATGGAATGAATTTTGACTTTTCAACGACATGGCGTGAAGCGACTTTGCCCATTTCGTGCAGATCATGGATTTCGCCAGCGTAATCAGCGAACCATTCTTGCTGACTGGACCATTCCAGATGTGCCAAGGCAAAATCTACGGTTTTCTTGATTTCCCGCCCGAGGCTTTTGCGACGAACCAGCGCTGGTGGCGTCAAATGACGGTCGGCGCGGATGATGACTTCCCACGAATGCAGGACTTTGAGAATGTCATCGCCCGCAATCCATGACAGAGCCGCCAGATTGACCCCAAGCGTCCGTTCGCCTGATCCAGAGCCATGACCGCCGTTTCCGGGTCGAAGCTCCTCATGCGCCCAACGCCAAAAGTCATAAATCTCGGCAAGCTCGGTGCTGGCGCGCTTGAATGGGTTCATGGTCAAAACGGTATCCCATCGGACTCGACTTTTGCGGGATTGGGGTAATAGTCAGGATGTGTTGCCACGAACGCCATCTCACAACGATGCTCCGCAAGTTTGATGTGGTTGTTGGCGGCCAGCATCCGAATCTTGGTCCGGTAATCGGCGATGAAGGATTTTGCCGACCGGCGAATCTCGAAGGTAGGAATCTGGTCAAGGTAATACTTGAGGTCATTTTCAGGGTTGAGTCGGGTCGTATCAAGTTTCACTTTCCAGACGCCGCCAGCCAGAACGACCCAGATTGCGGATTGACAGCGATTGCATCGGTCGGCATTGGCGTCCTCGGATAGCCGATAGCGGGGAACGCTGAATAAGTCAGGAGTGGTCATTGTGCGGATATAAGGTAATTTTCCAATAAGGTAGTTCCAACTAGCATAGTGTTCTTATTAGGCCGCTATATATAGCGGCGGCCATAATAAGGTAGAAAACCTTAATAAGGTTACCTTATGTCGTAGGTCACACTTTTGCGCCCGATATGTCCGATTTTGTAGTAATGAAATGTCGACATTTGCCTTATTATATTTGGACATTATTGACCCATTTTGTCCAGATAAATATCGTCTATTCACTATATTTGCCGCCATCATTCACCCCCACCACCACTGACGAGGTCGTACTGCATCGGCGCCTTGCCCCACGGATACCACGTGTCGGACCGACCCAGCGTCCTAAACTCCACCCGCTTGCCCCGCACCGCCGCATCACGCGCCGCCTTGAGCGCCTTGTCGTCGTAGCGCTTGCCAAGGGCGGTGCATATCGCCGTCGTCGTAGATCCCGGGTGCTCCAACACTGCGGCCACCCATAGCTCCTCGAGGTTGGCTTTACGAGCCGAGCGAGCGTCGGACCCGCCCAGTGTCAGCGATCGGGTGGCATCGTCGTAGCGGAGCATCTGCTCCTCGAGCATGACGTCGCGACCGTCCGCGGAGAAGAATCTGCCATCGTCCGTTTTCTTGAGCAACCACCGAACGTCAGCCCAGTCGTCGATGCGGGTAGCACCACGAGCACGGTCGATGCCGAATTCTTGGGCGCGACCAGTGTGGACAGGAAGGACGAGGTTGCTGACCCCTGCTCGCTCTTTGATGATGTCGAGCATATCGAGAAAGACAGAGACGTCCGAGTTCGAGTTCTCGTCTCCGCTACCGGTGAAGGCTCGGGCGAATGGGTCAACGATCCATGTGGTCGCATTCAAGGTCTGTAATAGCTCGACAACCTCTTTCTGGACGTAATCAGATTTGAGGGGAACGGCCTTGCCGCGAAGGTGGACCAGCGTGACCATTTCCGAACGCTCGATGGCGATGTCTTTCATCCATCGGCGATATTGGTTCTCACTGACTTCGTAGTTGAAGATAACGACTCGACCCTCGTGCTCTGGGGCCTTGAAGTAGTTCAGGAATCGGGTGCCATCTGCCAAGGATTTCGCCAGATTGTTGATGAGGGTCGTTTTACCGGCCTTATATTGGGCGGTCAAGGTGACGTTAGCGCCTTTCGGGAAAATGCCCTCAATCGTCCATGGAACCTCGGTGATGGGCAGTTCTAGCTCCTCGGCCAAGGTCTCAACATAGATGAATCCGTCGTAGAGCTTTTCGGCGTCAGCCTTATCCAGCTCGGACTTCACTTGACGGCGAATCCTCGCCCGCATCAGCTCCTCGTTGTAGGCGGCTTCTTCGATAGTGAGGAATTTGACTGGCTGGGTTGGTTCAATCTGTATAGATTGCTGTGCGGTTTCGGGGCGCACATTGTTTGTATCGTAGACAGGGTCCGAGGTTGTCGCATTGGTCAACCGCAACGGTCCATGATCCTGAGTCGGCGCAATCGACGGCACGCCGTAACCGTTCGCTCGAAGGTGACGCGCTGCTGCCTTGAAATCGCCCGCGTGTTCGATATGGGTGAAGGCGGCGAATTTGCTGTAGGGCTTTTCTGCCTCGAATTCTGTGGAAGTGGAGAAGACGTACAGGTTGTCACCATCGTTGCGGCCAGTGGTGGCGCTGATGCCGATGCTCTTGCCCGGTCTGCGCCAATAGGTCGTGTTCGCCACCGAGAACACTTGTGTCCAGCCACGAGGCGTCAATAGCTCTGCCCACGTTGTTCGAGCGTTGAAGTCATCGCCCGGTGTGATGCCTTTGCCTTCTGGCTTAGGTGCGATGACCTCGATGACGGCTTCTGCGGTCGGTGTTCGGTCGAGAGCTTTGAGAACGGTGTGGATTGCTTGGCGCTCATCCCATGTCAGAATCGGGATTGTCGCTGGTGATCCAGAGAGTGCCACCCATGGCTTTCCTGACGGATGGACTGGACCGCTAGATGGGGCAGTAATGGAGAATCCGCCTTCGCCTCGGGTCTCGATAAGGACGCCACCATCTTCACCGGGCATTCTGGCGATTTTGGTATTGCCCGGCACTGCGGCATCGCTGATCCGATAGTAGAAGTGCAGACCGCCCGATGGCGTGAATTCTGCGTAGCCAGTGGTGATGCGCTCCCAGATTTCGCCAAGTCCTGAATTGACGGCGAGGTCGGCGGCTTCTTCCAGTAGCTTCATGGCAACCGCGCGGCCCTCAAGTTCCAGCATTTCCAGATTGCCACTAGCGGCGCCAGTAATGATGCCAAGGCCAGTCTGCTCTGGATCCTTGAACCATGCGTGAATCTGTTGAGCATTGGCGCGCTCGGTCTGATATTTCTTCCATGCACCAATCGGCGCCTTGCTACCGTCGGTCCGCGCTGGCACCACCGAGCAACCGTGCGCTGCGAACGCCAGAGCCGCCGAAAAGATAGGTAAGTAATTCTCCGAGTGTTCTGCCTCAATCATTGTCAACGATTTCCCCTTCAATAATGTCTTCGGTTGGTGCTTCGGGTGGCAGGTGCTTGGTGACGAAGTTGATGGCGATGTCCATCGCGTTGACGAAGCCGAGCTCATAGTCGGCGTTATATTCCACCGGCTTTTCTTTCCACATATTCAAGCGGTCGATGATGGGCTGGATATATTCCATGCGAATCATCTTGCTGTAATAGTTATTGCGAAATTCTGGGTCCTTCATCTGCTCATTTAGTAGATCCGCGAAGTTCATCGACAACACTGTCCAATCTCTCGAGGGCAAGAATGAAGCCGTATTCGACGCCATTGAGCCAATCTGCTTTTGCGTTTGGGTGCTTATCTTTCTTGAATTCCCATTCACGACCACCAACCAATTCGATGGCTTCGCGAAGACCTTGAAGGAATCCGAGTTGTTGCGATTCTTGCTTCTCAATTTTCAGAGTCTTGTTCATGCCAACGCCTTCTCGATTGCTTGAATTGTTGGGCAAGGATAGGCCGCTGGAACAACATCACCATCATCAAGATCATCGCAAGCTATACAACAGAGCTGATAGTTATTAGAATTCCATCTAAATGGACTGTGCAATTCCACTACTGCACGAAGGGCAGCGACTGTTACTCCTACAACGCTGCAACTTTGGTCAAGTTCATTTATCTTTGCCAGCAATTCATCGTGTGTCATGACTTACCCGCCCAACCATCACCCTTGAAAACGATGCCGGGTGCGGAAAACTTGCGGGACATTTCAGCGCCGCAACACTTAGGCGGTGTGAAAGTCTCCTCGAATCGTGCGAACACTTCTTCGGTCTTATTGCAGATTTGGCACTGGAATTCGTAGCTAGGCATCAGCAATCACATCCGCAGTTGCATCCTGATTCCCGACCTTTAGCCCCTCGCGGGTTGTCGTCCAAGTACCGTCGGCGCTTGCGGGAAATCCCCTCGGCAATCACAACAGTTCCCCCGATGATGATCAGCGCATAAATCGCGCCGAATGCGTATTGCAACATTCTTGCCCCTTGTCTCTCGTGTGGTCTTGCGTGCGCTGGCGAGGAATCGAACCTCGCGTCGGGAATGTCTACAGGAAACCGACGAACCATCCAGCGCTGCCGACATCCCCCTAGATGTCAGCGTTTCGGGTTAAAACGGTGTTGCTGATTTCGCGCCGAGTTGGGCTTGAAGTGCAGCAAGCACCGCAGGGTCAACACCAGCAGTCGAGGCAGGTGCTACTGGTGCAGAAGTGATGAAGCCATCTCCGGGGACAACTTTCACATCGAAATGCTTGAGAGTCTTACCACCGGCACGCTTCTCGAGATCGGCGTAGGTGATGGTAATGGTGTCGCCCACGTTCGGACGTTTTTCAGCCAGTGCTGCCTTGAGGCGTACTTGACCAGCGGTGAGTGTTTTCTCGCCTTCCGCTGTTGAGAGCACCAACTGAGGAGAGACGCTGCCGTCTTCCCACTTGTGTGCTCCGATAGAGAGGACCTGACCAGTAACGGTGTCGCCTACATTCTCGAATTTGATGTAGTCACCGCCTACCTTCATGCCGGGTTCGTCCCATATTGACATGGCTTACCTTCTTTCTGTTCTGGGTTGGGCTGGTAAATCTCCACCGGGACATCCGACGGAGACATCTGTTGATCCGGGCAAGTAGTAAGAGCAGTAATGGCAGAACGATTCCGTCGCTGGCAACATCTTGAGGGCATTACTGCCACCCGCTGCCACGATTTCCTTCGCTTGCTTGAGTCGCTCGATTCCCGCTGCCGCGATTTCGATATTAAATGGCTCGGACCAGATATGCAATCCTCGCAGAGAGCCACCACGAGGTAAGAAAACGATGCAGACATCCTCGATGAGGATTCCCTCGCGAATGAGGCCCCATGCGTAGAGATGCGCCTGTGTGCGGTATTGGTCACCAACGCCGTCGGCCTTGTAACGCTTGAGGCTGGAATCTCCCACGACCTTCCAGTCGATGACGCATTTGCGCTCGAGGTCGACAAGGTCGCAGCTACCGCCAAAATCGAGGTCAGGATCTACGGTGACCCGGTGCTCCACGAGATACCGCGGTTGTGGCAGAGACTCATTGAGGCGCTCATACACGCCCGCGAGATAAGCGTGCACTGCCGTGCCAATCGTCGCCAACCACGTGTCGGACTGATTGGTCGGTGACGTCTGGGTCAGGCGGTAACCGATTTTGCGGACGCACGCACCCCCGACCTCGGATGGACCGACGGCCTTTTGTAGCGAGCGAGCGGAATTGGCTGATGCGCTTCCGATATTGACTCGAACCTCGGTCGCTAGATTGTGGATGTCAATCATTGTCGTCCCCCTTGATGAAATACCATGAAGCCCAAAAGTAGGAGTTCACGAAAATCTTAAAACGCAACCGGCGGGTGGCGTGGTCTTTCCATTTGTGATGTCCGATGTAGCTATGCAATCCAGCTTCGGTGTCGCAAAATGCTCCGCAGAGAAAATCTTGCAACTCCTCAACCTTGTTGTACTTTCTCACAAGTCATCGTCCGGCATGATGGGTCGGAATTGTCTCATGCGCGTCGTCACGATACAGGACTCGACTTGCTCGGGTGTGAGGATTTCTTTCGCCTTTTTTCCGTCGAAGCGCTGTTGCTCGATGTAGGCGAATTTGATGACTGGGTTGCCGTTGATGGTTCCCAGCGGATTCTCGCCGAGTGCCAGCTCAACGTGAGCTCTGGCGATGTCGGCTTGCTCCTCGAGTTTCTTAATCTCGAATTTGATGCGATTATATTCGCCGAGCCATCCTTGAACGGATGCTGGTAGCTCGACGGCGTCGTCGATGGTGAATTCTGACATGGTTTCCCCTTAGTAGAAATTGTGCTTGAGTTCGTTGGCTTTTGCAGCGCATGGTCCACCAGAACCGTAACGCTCCGAGATATAGGCAAGCATCGCCACCAGTTGAGCCTTCTGGTCGCTCGAGTGCTTTATTCCGAGGTTTCTGTAGGTGGATGCGAGAAGCTGCCCAATTCCTCGCGCTGAGCTGGTCGGAGACTTGGCGTAAGGATTCTCATGTGATTCGACCGTCATGACATATCGAAGGCATTCGTACTGCTTCGGGATCAAAAGTTCCCGGGCAACCTGATCCGCTGTGGCGTCGGTGAAGGCCACTTCGTGAGTGATAACCAACGGCGAGTGGATATGGTTGATGACGAATGCGACATTGACGCCAAGCAAAATCGTGAGGAATAAACGAAGACCGAATTGCCACCATGTAATCATCGGTTCATCCACTCCACTGCTTTTTTGTATCGGATGATGGCCGTGACAACACTGTCAGCTTTGATTCCCAGAATATGTCCAATTTCTTCGTTTGTGTAGCCTTGTTGCTTGAAAGAGACAGCTCTCGCCCCCTTGGAATGGGCGACTCGTCCAGAAACCTTTCGAGGTTGGAGACGAGTTCGCTCACGTTCAGTCTGCCCGCCCCATATTCCGTCTGGAATTGCGTGATCCACGGCGTATTTGAGGCAATCCACTTGGTGATCGCATCGTCCGCAGATTGACTTGGCGTGGGGAGTGTTGATGCGCCGTTCTTCGCTAGTTTCCGGGAACCAGAGCTCTGGGTCGACTTCCGCGCATAACGGATTGTCGAAGTCTGGAAAATTCTTAAAAATTTCATTCAGCATTCCTGTCGCCGTATCCTGCTTCTCTGAGTAGTTGAACGATGTCGGAGATGGACATAACTGCCCACCAATCACCGGGCCGAGTTAACCCGACGCCGTTAGGTTTTACAACAAGAATTCCGTAGTCGGCCTTAGCGTGCTTGGTCTCGAGCTTTGTCTCCTCAAGCCATGCAGGGATTTTGTAGGTGCGATGGCTCTTGACTTCCCATGCCAGACACGGAGTTCCGGTGACATCTCCGAGATCCTCGCCTGAGTTTCCCCCACCCAGTGCGCGGCGCTCTGCCCCCGGAAATCCGTGACCTTGTAGGAATCTCACCAGAGCTGTCTCTGCTGATGTCCCCTTAGCCTTGGCCTTGGACACTAGCCCTTGACCGATTCGAGACGCCGAGACTGCTTGACGGATGGCGTCCGAAAAGTGGAATGATGCGTGAGCTGGTAAAGAATCTCCTTGACTTTCTCCGCTTCAACGCGTGTGGTCTTGAGTTCGCGCTTGAGGTCGTGAGTTCCCTCGCGCTTGGAATACTGATAGAAGCTGCCAATATGGGTGAAAATAAACGCAACGCCAATCATGAGGGCTGCGAACACATCTGCATTCATTCGGATCATTAGTTATTACCTTTCGCCAATACATTCACGGTCACTGAGGATTCCTCGGCTGGCCAGAACATATGCTGGATACCTTGCTCGGTTTCGATTTCGATGATGTCAATGCCCCCGATGGATGCGGGAGACTTGAAGATTTCAGTAATGGTGCCAGTGAAGCTGAGGACTACTTGGTCGCCTTTGTTCATTTGCGGAGCGCCTTCTTGAAGTTGTGCCAATCCTCAATCTCGGTGTCGATGTCTTGTTGTGGAATGAGCATGATCAGAGCTGCCGTACCGATGACGGCCAGAGTTGTGATAACAATTCCTAGCATTATGTTGCCCCTGTTCTGGATGCTTCGGGTTCCTGTCCCCTCGGCTCTAGGAGTAGTTCATCAGCGATTGGGGGGAATGTCAACAACCGTCAATTAGGCAATTTCGGCGTGTCGTGGAAAGACCCCAGCCGTTTGGTCTACTCGGAATCGAGTTTCAGGGACGGTTCTGGGGCCGATAATAGTGACCCCCTTGGTGCGCTTTAAGTAGAGGCGTAGGGGGTGCTGTAGGTCAATTATAGCCCCTAGAAACGACGAAGAAGCCCCCCAGCGCCGGCGAGGTGGCGTTGAGGGGCTTAGCCTTTACTTAAGGCTTCGTTAGGTAAGGGTTAAGGGTTTTCGGTGGCGATTTCGCCTGAGATGGCCATATAAGCCGCGGCGTCGATGAAGCTGTCGAGATGCTCCGGGGACTCGATGAGGCGGGCAACCTTGACCTGAGCCATGCAGAGGGCCACTTGCGCGGGGCTGATCTCGGTCTCTAATACAACCGACCAGAGAGCGGCGATGCGTTCGTGGTTCACTTTTGGAGTGCCGTAATTCTTGTCACGGTCACCATGAGTCAGCCGATTGGCTTCATCGAGGATTTCCTTGCGGTTCATGAGCTTTGCCCCCTGATCGTCTTGCGTCCCCTTGGCCAAGTTGCAGGGAGCGCATAATGCTTGCAGATTGCTTTCATCATTCGTGCCACCCTTGGCGAGCGGAACGATGTGGTCAATGTGTGGCTCAATCTCGAAAAGACTAGCGCCGCAGTGTTGACACGTAAATCCGCAACGAGCCAAAATCCTCAACCGAACCGTTTGTGGAAACGAAATTCGAGTCGTGGATTTTGGCTCCTTGCTGGCTTTGATTAGTTTCTTAATCTCGGCACGGAGAGTCATTTCGTTTTAACGCACCGACATCCGTTGTGTTGACCGCGTTTGCGGTGCTTGATGATGGATGCGCTTTTGATGTCGAAGCCGTGCTCGTTGAGGAGCCGAGCGACTGCTGCCGCCGCGATGTCCTGTTTATCTACCAACTCCTCGAGGGCTTGTGCGTCTTCCTTGGCTAAATCAGCCAGAAGGCGGTTGACCTTGCACGGATAACCCTGTTGGAGTGGTGGATCAGCGAGGAATGCCTCGATTGCTTTGCGAAGGCTCAAGTTATGCCGCCGGAGCCGCCGGAGCTGTTGGAGCTGCTGGTGCAGGTGTGGTGGCCTTGATTTGAGCCTTGCCGACCTGATAAACAGCAATAAACTTCTGAGCCTTAGCGAGCGCTGCACCGATTACTGGTCCGAAGACAGAAGCGGCGGCGGCCTTAGCTACTCCGAGAGGATGATGGTCGCCTGAGTACCAGATACCAGCGGCAGTCGAGACGAATGCGATGGCGTAGTGTTCAGCAATTTTCGTAACTTTAGGAGAGATCTTCATGCTTGCCCTTTCTAGGCGAAGGTGTGGAAAGAATAACAGATTGAGTTAATTGACCCATTTTGGACGCGCCACGGCAACGACGAACGAATACTGGCGTTGCTTTTGATAGCAACCGTCTCCATTCGATTGGTTGACTCCCGGCGCTCCGGTGTTGCCTTCATAGGTGGTCAGGACACGGTGTTGGGTGTCGTTAGATACGACCAGACCAACGTGCTCCGCTTGCTTCTGACCTTCCCAGTTAAAGAAAACAATGTCACCAGCTTGAGCCGATGCAACTGGCACGAGTTGATGAGTGGTGGTGAAATGGTTGACCGCTGTTGGGCAGTAGGCGAAACCCTTCGGGGATTGGATCCCAGCGATGAGCGCTCCTGCACCAGCTTGGTTGAAGCAGTAAGACACGAACATGGCGCACCAAGATTGGTGGTTCTCGCCATACCATGCGCCGAAAATGCTGTCGTTATTGGGGCTTTCTTTGTAGCCTTGTTGGACATATTTCTTGGCAATATCTAAGACGGCGTTGGCTTGAATGGACAATGTGACTCCTATTGGTAAATCAGACGCTCGGCTAAGTCGCCGGGGGTAACGAGGTAATCTTCTTTGCCGAAAAGTGGAATTCCTGCTTTGCGGTAGCACTCGGCCACCAATTCAGAGCAGATGTATCCATTCTTCGTCGAGAGATATTTCATGAGCTTGGTATTGGCAAGGATTTTCAGCCCCAAAATACGGAATCCAAGATCAGCGATGACGAAAAACCCATAGGGCTTGCCGATAATCTGCCGAGCTTGGGCAACGATAATCAACCGCTGCTGGTCGTTGAGGACCTCGTGCTGATTCCAAGCGACGTGAGGATATTTCGACAGCGGGCTGATTTCGACGCCTTTAGGGTTGGCTTCGATAATCTGGTCGCCGCCGATGTAGATAAATGCGTGATTCCAGCGGGAGAGAGTGCCAATACGAATCAGCTTTCCCATCAGCCCGTTGGTCTTGACGCAACCGTAGTCCCCGATTCGGGGCTTGTAGTTACTCATAGTCTTCCAAGCTGTCAATCAAGTCCCGAAGGTCATCGGTCTGATTACGCTCGAGCTTGAGGATGTGTCGGATAATTTGGGCGTCCCGCTTAGTCTGCGAGAGCATGGAAATACCGACAATCAGCTCGATGATGACTGCGATGAAGCTGGCAATAAGCTGCCAGTGGACATAGGACGAATTATCCTTGAACCAGTGCGGACGAATCCACCAGACAATGCTGAGGACGGTCCAGAATATGATGAAAAACCAGTTACGGATGACTCCTTGAACCTTCCACGAGACTTGCTCGCTAAAAGTTAAAACGTCACCGGTGTCTGGGTGGATGAATTTCTTCTTAAACATCAGAGCCTCGCTTTCGACGAATGCCCCTGTTGCCTTTAGTTTCGGCCTTGATAATTTGTGCAATTACCCGATGAAAAATCCACCAGATAACGCCCCCGATTGCTCCTATTGAGAACGTGAACCCATAAAGTACGTTCGCCAAATCTGACCAGTCGTTAAGTGTTATTTAATTTTTCCTTACTGTTGAGGTTTATCCCCTGCCTCTATTTTACCAAGTAATAACTTTAATGTGATGTTTTCTTGAACCAATTCGCCTATGAGTTGTCTGAGACTTGCAATAATCTCATCGCTGCTCACTTGTGGCATTACTTAGATTCCAATGTGGCAACACGTTTCGCCAAATCTTGCAAAAGCGGAATCATGGCGATTGCTATTCTGTCGTAGTTAATCGAATCTGGTCGCTGTTGATCATCATAGTTGACAAGTAAATCTTTTAGCACTGGAATCTGTGCCACTTCTTCGGCAATAATACCTAGAATGCGTGGAAGTCCAGTTGTCGAATTATTATTCCGCTCGACATCGCCTTTGTCGTAGAACGTTTTTGGAGATAGAGCTAAAATTGAATCATTGGGGATTGTTACTGGATTGACTTCGGTTTTGTACCGCAGAGAAGATGTTACAAGCGCTATCAGCCCAGTGCTGCTGTTCATGAAGACATTAGCGGCTGATGAAGTTGTTGCTCGTCCGGGATTGTAGATATAGCCCAAGGCGTGAAGATCTCCGGTAATTCCAGCGCTTCCACCAGTTTGGAGCGAATAAGTCGCACCCGATGGCACGGCGTTGCCGAAGATTCCAGCCGAAGCAGAAACGGCCGCCGATGATGTCAAGCAATATGAAGTCGAGCTGGTAGCTGGCGAGAGGATTGTGCTACTTCCACCAGAATCGGAAATGTGGGAGCTGCTAATCGTCCAGCCGCCAATGGTTCCCGAGGTTGCAGTCATGGAGCCACTAGAGCTGACTTGGAATTGGCCCGATGATCCAGAATAAATGGTGATTGAGCTAAGGGTTCCAGTCGTAATCTTGCCAGCGTCTAGGTTAGCGATGACGGCGTTGGTGATAGGCGAGGACACCCATGATGAGCCATTCCATGCCCACTGACCGATGATATTGCCGCCAGAGTATTGCCACCAGATGTCTCCGGTATTTGTGCCAGAGCCAGAAGGACTAGAAGACGAATAAGTGATTTTATTCTTGCCGTTGGCTGATGCTTGTGCGGCTGTAGCAGTTGAAAGAGCTGTTGAAGCATTTGAGTTGGCTGTAGCGATTGACGTGTCTTGAACTACGACCCAGCTAGAGCCATCCCAACGATATTGCTTGTTTCCGTTGCTTGTATCGAACCAGATGTCACCAATAGCGGTGGCGTTAGGTGCGGATGAAGCGAAGAATGTGGTCGTGGTCTGAACCGTAGCGATTCCGCCAGCGTCAGTCTGGAAATCTGTCGAAACGTACCAAGTGGAATCTGGAATTGGCGTGTTGGTAATTTGCGGTGCTAGTGGCATTCCTTACCCCTTAGATTGTAATCGAATATGGATTCATCGGTGAGGTCATGAGATTCGTGCGCCAGCTTGTTGGGCTGATGTCGTGATCATAACCTTCGACAACGGTGTAGAGCTCGAGTGTGCGACCGTCAACGGTGGTGCGCTCAACGGTGATTTGGTCGCCGATTTCCAGTGAAAGAAAGTCAGGATACAGAGTGCCAAGAGCCAACGCCTCGAACTGGACTGACTGAACAAGCGGCTGAGGATTGTGGTCCTTGTACGCCAGATACTTTGCCAAGTTATCAGCATCGCTGTCGTTAAGAATCGGTGCGTTGATGGTGACCGTCTTGAGGCCGAATGCGGTGGTGGATGGAAGATGGCGGAATCGGCGTTGTGTTGCACCGTCTCGCTGAATGATGGCTTCGTTGATGACTTGGTAGGTTCCCGGCGTCGTTTCGAGTGTGTCATATTCGACAGTATTGGTGGCGCGAGAATCCGAGAGCAGAAGCCGAGTCGGACGGCTGAACTTGTCGGACAATGGCAAAAATGTAGCTACACCGTCGCGGCTAATATAGAAGCGACCAGCCTCGCACGCCACGCACTGCTCGATGATGGATTGCAAGGTTCCCGACTGAGTCGTGGCTTGCATTTGTACGGATCCAGAGAGATTGGTTGAGCCAGTCCAGTTGGCATAAGTCAGCATCCGCCCGACACGAGTGCTGGTGGTTTCGCCACTGTACGCGGCTGGCGATTGGGCGGCGGCATACATCTTGGACAAGAGTGCAATTCCGTCTGTGAAGACCATCGTGGCCGTTGGCGAGAATCCTTGGTCCACCGTATTCGTCTCTAAATAGCCCACGAACAGCGTGTAATTTGTTGATGACCATGTAGCTACAATTTGCATCTGCAAGCCCGCCTGAAGCTGATTGACGCCCGATATGACATAGGGAGAGCCTGAGCCAGTGTATTCGGGGTCATAATAGCCAGTGAGGTTGTCGAGGATAACCGTGGCAGAGCCCGGGTCATTCTTCTGATCCGCACGAGAGCGACCGCGCTTGATTTGGAGCTGGCGCATATCGTTGGAGTTAACCGTCACCCATGATCCGTTAATGTAAAACTGGATGGCGAGCGCCGGTGCGTTTGTGCCGTCGAATGCTGCCATGCCTACAATCCTAGCGCAGCGATGGGCGCACCCTTACGGCGCAGAAGTTGAGCCATTTCGTTGCGAACTTGAGCGACCAAGTCCTTCTGAGCGATGACTGAGCCTTGGACGTTAATCGTGACATTTATTCCCTGACCAATGCCAGCGCCAGCCTTAGAGAGCGGAACGACAGCCTCGGGACCAGCTTCGCCAATCATGGCAATCGTGGGAGAGTTGACGATTGCACCATCGGCCAGCTTCGGAATCTTGGGGATGTCTATGCCGAACTCGAAACCACCGAGGAATTTCGGCAACTTGATGTGAATCTTGTCCATGGCGTCAATGGCGAAGTTGATGACGTCAATGACTCCGTTGATTTCAGCCTTGACCAGATAGATGATGCCCTTGATGACATCCACGACCACGTTTGCGGCGATTGCTACAGCCTTGAATGCGCCTTCGAGGACTACGGCGAACACTGGCGCCAGATAATTCATGACGAAGGCGAAGACATCTTTGAGAACTGGCAGAAGTAACTGGAATAAGGTTTTGACATCGTTGAAGACCGTGCCAATGGATTTGCCAATGGATCCGAACGCTGATGCCTTGCCGCCGGTGGACTCAAAATGGTCACCGAGGTCGGTGATGTATTTGACCAAGTCGCTGATAAATCCGATGACTGGGCTGATGGCTTCGCCAAGCAACTTGAATGCTGGCTTGAGAACTTCCATGAGTACCGGCACAACTTCGGAGAATCCCTTGGTGATGGCGGTGATGGCAGGATAAAGATATTGACCGAGCTGAACTTGAAGGCCTTGAACTGAGGCGTGGAATTCACGCTGAGCCATGATGTTCTTCTGTACGGCGTCGAGGTTGTCTTGGCTAAGGACCAAGCCCATCTTCTGAGCTTCTGCCGAAAACTTGGCGATTCCCGCTGATCCTTGATTCAAGAGCGGAGCGAGTTGCATTCCTGACTTGCCGAAGATTTGCAGGATGTCGTTGGTCTTGGCAATACCGTTTGGCATCGCCGCAATCTTGCCCGCAACTTCGGAGAAGATGGCGCTCGCTGACTTGAAATTACCGTTAACGTCCTTGACGCTGACACCAATGGCCTCGAATTTCTTCTCGCCAGCGGTTGTGGCAGCGGCTTTCGCCATCTTGCCCAGAGCTGTTGCCAAGGTATCGGATGAGACGCCAGCTTCTTCCGCCGCGAAACGCAGTTTGGACATATCCTCGGCAGAACCGCCTGTGTAACGTTGGAGATTCTTGACTTCGGTTCCGACATCTTGAAATGCGTTGATGGAAGACTTGGCGAAGCTGAGGACATCCGATGCGGCATTCTGCATTAAGTTGGCAGAGAATACGCCAGCGGCGATGTCCTTAATTTTAGAAAAATGGCCCCCTGTTTCATCCGCAGCTTTGCCGACATTTTGGAGCGCCTTCGATGCTGAAACGTCGCGGCCATAGAGCGAGTACGTTAACGAGGTATCGTTCGCCATGTTATCTCCTAATCGTTGGACTGTGCTGCTGCAATAAGACTATTGAGAATCTCAAGCTCTATGTCCCAGACATTCAATGGAGTAATGCCGGGATAAAAGTGACAGAGAAGCGCAAGGTGCTTTCTAATATGTTGCCGGGTCCCGCCTCGAATTAGTTTTCGGCGGTTGGCGATTTTTTTGGATCAGAGTCACCCTCGACAGAGATGTCGTTGATGGCGTAATTGTTCAGGACATCGTCGATGCTGACGATTTTGCCCCCACGCGTCATGCAAATCCATGCCAGAGCATAAAGAGCTTTGAGCTTGGAATAGGCAGGATTACTGTGGAGCTTGTCGTCGGAGAGAACGCCCAGAAGCGTCAATCCGTCGAGCCCGAAAGCGTCCTCAATAGCAATAATTTCCCGACCAGTTGGGCCGGGAGTGTCGTTCTCTGTTGGCAAATTGTACGATTCGCCTTTGATGATGATTGGCATGATTTCCCCTTATTTCATGTTCGTGACTTCGCTGAGTGCATCTAGCACGGCAGATGTTACCTGCTTTTGGAAGTCTTCACGGTGCTTGCTAACGGTCGGCGCGAGAAATGGGTGTGGTTTTTGTGCGACCCATACCTCACGATTGCCGAATACTGGGTGGCGCCATGGGCGTTTGCGACGGCCTTCCATGTAGTAAGGAATGGTCCGAGGCCGTCCGCTGGCAGACATGAACTTGGTCGTAGAGACTCGGATGTGAACCGCTGCTCCACGACCTGTTCCCTTGAGATCTGCCTTGGTCGCGTTTGCGAGAGCTGCTCGAAGCCCCATCGTTTCCCCACGCTTTTTGCGACCTGTTTGTGCTTCCCGACTTGCGGGGATGTTGATTTCAGCCTGTTTGACTTCTTCAACGATTGGCTTGGCTGCATCCATGAGACGCTTGCGAAGCTGTTTTTTGATTTCAGGGTCGATGTTGCCAAGAGCCTTGTAGAAGGCCTTAAATTCGGCTACATCGACCGTGAAATCGTCATCGGCCATATTAGAGAGCGGAATCGCTTGTCTGGTAGGTGATGGTAAGAGGTGCGTCTGTGCCGTTGTCGTAAGCGGTGAAAGTCATCGCCAAGTCAACAACATTGGGACCGGGAACCTTAGGTGTATCAGCATCGAACTTGACGGCTGACACGGTGATGCTGAGGCTCTGCTTGTAGCTTCCAGCGATTGTGGCGCCAGTGAAGGTCAAGTTGAGAGCGGTGACAGAATCGTTGAGGTACTTGTTGAACAAGGTCAAGTCGGTGAATTCAGCGGTGAGCTTTCCGGTGATCTTGCGGAATCCGTTGATGACCTGTTCTGCCTTAGCGCCTGAATTGCCAAGGTTGTAACGGTCGACCTTGAGGACGTTATCCACGGTCAGAGTGAAGTCCTTCACGTTAGCGACAGAAGTGCCGTCAACGGTCAGAGCGCCCTCGGCGAAGTGGAAGATTGAACCGTTGGCTGAGTATGAAGCAGTCGCCAAGGATTGTGTTGTGGTGAATCCAGCTGAGTCAACAGTGAACTTGCCTGTAGCTAAGCCACCAGCGGCAACCGACAACTCCCATGAGGAGATCTTGGTTCCGGTCATGGTCTTAGGGACCACGGTGCCTGTGTATTCTGGAACGCCAACTTGAACGGTCAGAGACTTGGAATAGACATCGCCAAGAGTAAAGGCGTAAGAATAGACGCCAGTGGTGAGTGTGGTTGGTGATGGAATGGAACCTGTTGCGGCAGACAAGAGCAGACCGAGGCCGTTTGTAGGCAGGTCGAGCATGATGTCGCCAGTTGCATCGAATGTTGTGACAACACGACGCTGAGAGCGTGGAAGCAAGCCACCAGCGCGAAGACCTAAGCCCTCGACTGTTTTCTTGTTGTAGTTTATAGCTTCTGAGGTGAATTCGTAGAAACGAGCCACCGTGACGGCGGTGTTATATGTCGTCTCAACTGCGATTCCGAGTTGGGAAGCAATACCGGAGCCGATTGCCATGTTTTCTCCTAGTTGTTAGCTGGGGCAGCCGGAGCGTCCGGTGCTGGGGTTGATGGGGTTATCGAAGCAGCTGCCTGATCAGCGGCCGTCCAATTCTGTGTCTGCTCAAGCAGTGATGCAGCGGCTTCGTCGGAGACGTCCACGGTTGCACCAGCCTTGACTGTTAATCCGAGCGCTGGGATTACGACATCACCAAGAGCTGAGATGTTTTTGATTTTTGCCATGATTTCTCCTTATGTTCTCGCACGGTAAGCAATAGTGAAAATGATGATACAAGCCGCACCAGCGTTGGTCTGCATATAGCGAGGCTCATGTGATTCCAGTCCAGAATACAACACCGAACCGCCGACGCTAGGGTCTGAACGCATAATGGTGTCAACTGCCGAGAGCATGGAATAAGCAGTGGTCCGAATGGCGGGAAGGTTGGTGTTATCGCCTGATTGGGCAACCAGCGTGCAATTGAGCTCGCCTTCTTCCCAGCGCTTGTAATTACCGACCAGCTCCCAGTTATTGCGGAAGGTTCCCACCGAGACATCGCCGTCCTCGTTGCCATCATGCCCAATCGCAATCCAGTTGGATGGGTAGGAGTCGATGGAGACGGTAGGGCCGTCATAAATCTGAACGCCAGTTAAGGCTGAGGAATTCTGCAACGCTGTGATCACGTTGTTGATGAAATTCGGTAATGCTGTCGCTGCCATTTAGAGGATACCCGGCAACGAGATTGGATCTAGCAATTCCATCGCACGACGAGGCAGTGAGTAAGTCGCGCCAGAGTAGAAGTCATCGCCGTTCTGGTTGCGGCTAATCACGTTCATGGATCCGCGCTGTGTCTGCCAGAGGTGACGAACGATTTCGAGGACGCCTTGCTTAGCGGCTGGGTCAGGATTGACGAAGCCCGAGACATAGCTGATGGTGATGTTCTGAGATCCCGGCGCCCAGATTCCGTAATAGTTAGGCTCATTGAGCGAACCAGTAGTTATGCGCCAAAGACGTTGGCCAGTGTATTCCAGCGAGTAATCAGCCGAAGTCAGCAAGACGCCGTTCTCGTAGACCGAAGTGATGGACATAGCGCGAGGATGATGCAGACGGATATTGTCGACATTTCCGTCATAGATTTCGTTCGTATAAGTCACGCGACCAAGAATGTTGCCGCTGTAACTCTGAGCCAGAGAAGTTGCCGCGTCAATCATGCGACGAAGCTCGTTGTCGCTGTTGGTGGTCGTCAGCGCGATGTTGAGGTGGTCCTTGGCTTCATCGAGAGAAATGATGGAGAGCTGGGTGTAATCGCGGACAGTAAATTCGTCGTAGTACGAGGACGCGTTAGATCCTGTCGCCAACCATGCAACGAGGTGACGGCCAGTCTGAGATGGCGTGTAGACCGTGTCATAAAGTCCGGTAGCCGAGTTGGTAACGCTAGGAGTGACAGTGGTGCCATCTGGCAAGGTAATCGTGGCAACGACAGTTGTGGCGTTGGCGTTGTTACCGTTGGAGTCGGTAATTGTGACTCCGAGCGGAACCTGACTTCCGATGTCAAAAGTTTCGGCCATTATCTGCCTTTCATAGAAGGTGCATTGGAGACGTGAGAATTCATGTTGCCGCGATAGGCCGAATAATTATAGGAAAATCCGTGTTGGTTATATCCAACGCCTGACGAGTTATAAGTAAAGTGAACCGTTCCCGACGCAGTTGATTGGCGTTCGGTCATGCTGGGAGCTTTGCCGACATGGGATTTCATGCTGCTTGCGCTCATTGGGCGGCTCCTTCGTAATGAATTAGGTTCTCCCCCAGTCGTTCATTATATGGGGCAAATTGGACAGCAAGTCGTCCGTGCTCTAACGCCACCCGATGAAGTCCCATGTTGTACGCGGCGATTGCGACTTGATCATGAGGCAACCAACTCCACGCATCGGACTCGCAGAGATAGGACAACGATTTATCGGTAATCGCAAGAGCGGAAAGAGCCGCCGCATAGGATTGAGGCCATAGCTTCTGGGTGTAGTAATACTCCGCCAATTCGCATCGAGCTTCGCGTTGCTCGGGAGCTTCTGCAATCGCCCGAAGTAGCCAGCGCTCGCGATTGTGTGGTTCGAGCTTGGCCAAGTAGCGCATTGAAGCTGCACGCTCTGGCTCCCAGACTGCTCGAGGCAGTGCAAGATGTCGACGAAATTCCTTGATGGCTTCATCGTTCATAGAGTGGAAATACAACTCGCGGGCGTAATAGAACGCATTCCGGTCATCGTCGGGGTCTTCTTCGATAGCCAACTTGAGAAGTGGAAAGTATTGACCGCGTGACTTGGTCGTGTCCGGGTGGTGATGAATCTCGAGCTTAATCCACTCCTGTTTTTCCTCACCCAGTGGCGTCAGCACTTCGTGGACTGGATGTCGCCATTGGTATTTGTGGCGGGCGTGAATCTTGTCGCCGCCGTAGACGAGGTCTGGCGAGCCGTCGGGCAACCATGACCATGTGTAGGAATATCGAGGCCGTGTGGTGCCTTCTGGGACCGATTCGAGGGCTTGGCGCCAGCCCGGTTGAAGGACTTCGTCCATGTCTAAGGCGATGGCGTAGTCGATGTCATCGGGCAAGGCGTCGAGTGATGCCTGTCGTGCGTGGTCAAATCGCCACGGCTTGACGGTGATGGTGCTTGTGTGGATGCCGAGTTTCTTGGCAATCTTCACGGTGTCATCTGTCGATCCTGTGTCGAGGATGTAGAGATGGTCCGCTTCACGCGCCGACTGATACCAACGCTCGACGAATTGGGCTTCGTTCAGAGCGATGGTATAGACGGCGATTTTCAACGATGCCCCCTGATGGCGATTACGCTGTTGGTGCGTCTGGGATTAGCTGCCAGTTAAGGTCAGCCTCGACCCATTGGTAGAGCTTGCCGTCTGTTGGCATTGGTGTTGGCGCTTCCCAGAGATACGAGTCGGCGTTCAGCTTCCATGATGGAAATGGCTGAGGCGCGTGGAATCCGGTGCCGTCCCATGTGTAGCCGATGCCGGCATAATTCTTGTTTAACGGAGTGCCGCCATTGGTGTGAACACCGCCGATGGTGTTGTAGCTAGTTTGGATCCAAGTGCCACCCAAGCCAAGTTCGTTGGCGAGGTAATTCTGGCCGTCTGCTTGATGTAAATCGTCCACGACAAGAACGCGAGTCACGATGTTGTTTGCGTCAATTTCAGCGAAGTGTGCCATCTATTTTTTATCCTTCAAGTTTGGAACGGTTGTTGTATCAAGAAGCTCGATGTCGCGGGCAGTTATATATCCGCCTTCTTTGTCGAGTTTAGCTCGAGCCTGAGTTTCATCTTCGGCGAAAATCTGGATAACCATATCCACCGCGAATGTGTAGACCTTGCTGACTGGTGTTTCTTTAACTGATTTCATGTTGCCCCCTTGTTTGATTATGCTGCGTAGCGGATAATGATAATGCCTGAACCGCCAAAACCTGAGCTATAAGTTCCGCTTACGCTTCCGTCATAACCAGTTCCACCGCCACCGCCGCCTGTATTTGCAGTACCGCTTGCGCCTGTTCTTGTACCACCTGCACCGCCACCACCGTTACCGCCTGCAGCAGGGCCACTACTAGCGCGATAATCCCAACCGCCACCGCCGCCACCAGCAAAATAATAAGTACCAGAAACATTTTGACCGTAACCAGTAGCCGCACCCCATGATGAATAGGATGATGTTCCAGCTCCACCGGCTCCTGGAGTTCCATTTAGGGAATTTGTACCTGCAAATCCTGCGCCGCCGCCGCCGCCGCCACCGGGTGAAGCCGGATATTGGCCGGCTTGAATAGTTGAACTTCCGCCAGCATAACCTTGACCTGATGTGCCAGCACCACCTGAATTGCTTGATGGAGTTCCACCACCTGAGTTAGCACCACCACCAGAACCACCAGAACCACCCGCAGAAACATCTGAACCATAACCGCCACCGACTGCTGCGGTTAGTGATAACGATCCACCAGTAACATTGGAGTTAATTCCTTGAGTGCCGCCAGAGCTTGTAAAAAAAACGCCAACATATCCAGCACCACCAGCGCCTACCGTACAAGTGTAAGCAGTTCCGTTGGCAAGTGATTGAGCTGGACTATAAACAACACCACCAGCTCCACCACCACCTGAACCGTTGGCATCCCTAGTTCCACCACCACCTGCTACAACCAAAATATCTGCTGTCAATGCTTGTGATGGAGTAAATGTAGCCGTGCCTGTAAAGGTGTGGTATATATAAGTACCGTCGGTAGTAATCAAACCACCAGTTGCCTTAGCCGTTTTTAAGCCAGTGTAAAGAGTAGATGTCGCTGTAAATGCATGGTAGGTATAACCACCTGCTGAGGATACAGTTCCACCAACTGCTTTTTGTGCGCCAGCATAGCGAGCAATAACAAGTCCTGAACCGCCGTTACCAGCAGTACCCGATGAACCGCCACCGCCTGAACCAGTATTTGCAACGCCTGAACCAGCAGTAGCAGATCCAGCTCCGCCTACACCGCCACCGCCTGAACCACCCGGTCCACCTGTGCTTCCTACGCCGCCACCACCGCCAGCAATATAACCGCTAACTCCCAATCCTGTTGCGGTTAAGGCTGCGGAAAGACTGCCCCAGTTGGTGTAAGTATTTACGCCGCTACCGCCAGCACCACCAGTACCCGAACCGCTATAAGGACTACCAGCAGATCCAGCTCCGCCACCGCCACCGCCACCGCCAGCAATTCCCGAACCACCACCATTATTACCTTGGCCAGATGTTCCTAAACCGCCAGCAGTAGTTCCGTTAGAACCACCACCTGAACCACCATTACCGCCAGTAGGCGCGCCACCAACACCACCACCAATAGAAGCAGTTAATGAAGCGAATTGTGAATTACTGCCACTAGCGTAAGGAGTACCACCGGCTCCAATAGTTACAATGCTTGATGTGTTATTAGCTAAAACTTGTGAAGAAAACGCAAGCACACCACCTGCGCCAGCGCCAGAGTTACCACCGCCACCACCACCCGCAACAACAAGAATGTCGGCAGAAATAGTGAGATGGCCAGAAATACCTGATGCAAGGATTCCGTTGATCAGAATGGGTGTTGGCATTTTAGGCGATGTCTCCGAATACGGTGAAGCTAGGGGTTGCGCCGCCAACGGTGCAGACGATTGAAGCGCCTGAATACTGAACGCGAGTCTTGGGAGCTGCGGCCGTTGCGCCTGTTGAGGTAATGGTGACGCCAGAGCCAGCGGCGAGAGTTACTTGGCCAGCTGCAATCTGTTGAATGTCAATAACTTGACCCGCGGTAAATACTGATGGCGGGACGGTGAGTGTAATCGCGCCTGAGTTAGACAAGGTCACAAGAGCGCCAGCGTCCGATGCTTGGAGTGTGTAGCTAGTGCCTGTCTGTGCGTTAAAGGTCAAAGCGGGAGCTGCGCCGTAGGCATACGCTAGGGAAGTCCATGCTGTTGATCCGTTGCCAATCTTGAATTTGGCGGTATCTGTCTCGTAACCGATTTCACCAGTTGCCAGCGTTGGATTGTTCGATGTCCAGTTGGCTGCGGTGTCGCGGCGTTGTTGAAGACGTGTTGTCATGTGTTTTCTCCTAGTTTAGAAGCTGACCGTTGAAGCGCCAGCGTCGATTGTATAAGTCCAAGACGCCGTTGTGCTACCACTAGCACTCGCGTCGTAAATAATGTCTACATTCGGAACGGATGCTCCACCGTCGACGTAATTGACGATGAATGTTGCTCCCGATGCACCAGTGGGTCCTGTTGGGCCAGTAGCTCCCGCCGTTCCAGTCGCACCAGTCGGTCCCGTCGGTCCGGTGACAGTTGAAACTGCACCCGTTGGGCCAGTGGGTCCCGTCGGTCCGGTGACAGTTGAGGCTGCGCCTGTGGCACCAGTGGGGCCAGTGGCACCAGTTGGACCAGTAACCGTTGAAGCTGCGCCCGTTGGTCCCGTCGGTCCAGTGGCACCGATTAGACCAGCAACGGCAAAATTCCAAATTGCCAGCGTTCCCGACCCGCCGATGGTGTCGACATTGAGAACCAAGGTCGTTGTGTTGATGGAAGTGATGACGCCTTCCATGTAATTCGTTGGCGATACTGGATAAATGGCGCGGATTCGCTGGCCGACGATATAAGCGCCTTGATATGAGCCAGCAAGCGTGAAGGTCTGAGATCCAGTTGCAATCGTGATCGAAGTGAGAGAAGCGACGCCAGAATATCCAGCGCCCGTTGGTCCCGTTGGTCCAGTAACGGTTGAAGCTGCGCCCGTTGGTCCCGTCGGTCCCGTAGGACCAGTCACCGTTGAAGCTGAACCCGTCGCACCCGTAGGACCCGTCGGGCCAGTGACAGTCGAAGCCGCACCAGTCGCACCCGTCGGTCCAGTCGCACCCGTCGGTCCAGTCGCACCCGTCGGTCCAGTGACAGTTGAAGCTGCACCCGCTGGACCAGTTGGTCCTGTTGCGCCAATCGCACCCGCTGGGCCAGTTGGTCCGGTAACAGTTGAAGCTGCGCCCGTTGGTCCAGTTGGGCCAGTGGCACCGATAGCACCGACAGCACCATCGAGGTTGACTGTCCATGATGTGAATGTGCCAGTGCCGACGGTCTTAGTGACAGTTAGAACAAGTGCGCCAGTTGCCGAGTTATAGCTGACAACGTCACCGATGAAATATGCCGATGTCGTATTAGCAACGATGACGGACTGTTGCACGGAGTATTGAAGGCCTGTGGCGATGGTGATGGTCTGTGATCCGCTGACTGGAAGTGTGACCGATGTTGTCGATGAAGTTTGATACTTATCGCCAATCGGACCAGTCGGACCAGTTGCGCCAGTCGGACCAGTTGGGCCAGTCGAACCAGCCGCACCGTTAGCGCCAGCAGGACCAGTGGGTCCAGTCGCACCAACAGCACCAGCGGGGCCAGTGGCTCCGGTCGGTCCTGTCACTGTAGAAGCTGCGCCAGTGGCACCAGTCGGGCCTGTTGGTCCAGTCGCGCCAGTTGCGCCAGTCGGTCCAGTTACGGTTGAAGCGGCGCCTGTGGGTCCTGTTGGTCCTGTGGGTCCGGTGACTGTTGAAGCTGCACCTGTGGGGCCTGTTGGACCAGTCGGTCCAGTCGTGAGGGAAATCGTAGATATTGTGCTGTCAACAGCGTCAAGACGTGCTCTAACCGATGCCTTGGAACCTTTCGGATTCGTTCCGAGTTCCGTTTCAATCGCATGGATCGAGTCATTCGCATTAGCGTGCTCCGTTGCGTGGGGAACGGTAGACGAATCGAGAGTATCCGTTGCCTGTGGGTTGACGAATGTGTCAATTCCGTTGGGATACTGTGTCGTCACGGTTTCTCCTTAATTGTTGGGGGATTAGATCAACGTCAGGGGGAAACGCTGATCTAATCCTTTACTTCTCGGGGTTGAGCGCCTGTTCGCGAAATGGTAAGTGGTGGCGGTTATCGAGCCAAAAATATTTTTTGTGGGCCAAGATTGCGCCAGTGTTGCAGTGCAGTGGAATTCCTAACGATGCAAGGCGCTTGGAGAATAGTAAATCCTCGCCGAACCATTGACCGTTGATAGCTCCATCGACGAACCATGCCCAATCCTTGCCTTGATGGGCTGTCGTTTCTTCTTGCAATTTCAGCAACACGCTTCGGTGAATCAAAAGGCAACCAGTACCCGATGCGTCAATTTTGATGACTGAATCCTCGGGATAATCGTCAAGCGGGACCAATCCACGACCTTCGATTTCGTTGTAGATGGTCGGTATCGGACGAAGATGGTCATCGTCATTGAAAAATGCGGCGAAGACAAGAGCTGAGACAACTGGACGCTCCTTGTCGTGAGCGGTGTCAATCAGCTTGTCGAAGTTGGGAACCGTGAGGCGCTCATCTGCGTCCATCATCAGAAGCCAAGGCGCGTCAGTCTGCGCGAGGTAATTCTTGACGAGGATGTTGCGAGAGCGGGCGATAAGTCCTGAATTCGAGACTTGGACGAATGCGTCAAAACGCTCGGGGCGTTGGCGTGCGATGTGGATTAAGTCGATGACAAGTTGTGCGTTGATTTTGCCATCGTTAATCATTCCGATGCAGACTTTGTCCTTGGACTTCATCGGGTTTCCGCCATTGGTGTGACCGCTGCGGTTTCGCGGTATTGGCCTTCTAGCTCGGAAATAAGATCATCGAGCTTGGAAATGCCATCGTTCTGAACAATTTCTCGGGCTGATTTCAAGCCTTCTAAAAAAATGGATTTCATATTTCCCCCAGTAAGTGTGTCGGTGCGCCGACTCTACCCGAAGGCAGAGCCAGCGCCACGACTCTAGCTATTAGTAGCCAGAAGGTGCAACAGCACCGGTTCCGGTGACGGCTGTGACAGCCTTCGCGAAACGGTGTGCAAGAGCGACATAACCGTAGACTTGGAAACGGACTGTCAAGTTTGCTGACAATACGTCTGGAAGTACGCGGGTCTTGACGCCTGACTCGAACAAGTAAGAATCTGAGAACTTACCGATCAAGATTGGGCTCTGGTTTGTTGATGAGCCGTAGGTCTTTGTGATGGTTGCATCGACGTAGACAGGTACACCGTGGATTGTTCCAACGAGACCCTTTGATGCGCCCGGAGCCTTGTTCACACCGTTGGCGTTGAATGGGCCAGCAGCGGTCGGAACAATAAGCGGACGAGACTGTCCGTCAACCTGAGCTGACAACCAGTACCAAGTTGATGGGTGCATAACGATGGCCTCAACGTCCTTGTAACGGTTAGTTACAACTTGGCTGATACCAGCGGCCATGGCCTTGAGTCCACCAACAGCTGATGGTGTTGTCTCGGTCCATGTGGTTGGGATTCCGTTTGTGGTGTCGGTTCCAAGGGTGATGAAGCCCTTGAGTGTGCCTGACGTTCCGTCGCCGGTACCAACGACAGCAGCGTTGAGTTGCAACGCGTAATCTGCCATAAGGTCACCGAAGACCATGCGATCCAAGCCGCCTGCAAGTGGAGACTGCTCGACAAGCTGAATCGAGACGTTCTCGTAACCTGAGATGGTGCGGACTGGTGCGGTTACTGTTGAGGTAACCATGTCGCGGATTGTTGTTGCAGAGTTGTCTGGGTTCTGGAATGCAGTCTTAGAACCGAGAGTAATTGCTGGGATGTTGATGCTGTCTGTACCAGCTGGCAGAGCCATGTTGGTTGTCAAGTCAGCGGTTACACGAGCAGCACGAGCGAACTCTGCGTATTCGTTGATGAGGTAGAGAGGTGGTACGAAGTCTCCACCGGTACCGTTGGTCAAGCCGATGTCGCGAGATTCAACTGCGACTTCTGCTGCGTGACGGTTCAAGCGCTCCCATGATGAGGAGTCGTTGCGGAGCTGTGCGCCAATCATATCGCGAACGAATGAATTGCGGCCGTCCTTGTCGTAGGTCATAGCTTCGCGAGTTACTGTTGCGCCGCCGAAGACCTTGACGTTGTTTTCTGTGCGAGATTCCTTGATTGCAGCGGCACGCTTTTCTGTAGCTTCTACAGTTGCGATGCGCTCATCAAGAGATTCGATTTCTGAGTGCTTTTCAGCAACAGCGTCCAAGATTTCTGGAGTTGCTGCATCAGCCGCGAGGAGTGTGTCTGCCTCTGCTACTGCTGCATCACGCTGCTCCTTGAGCTTATCTGATAGAGACATTGAGTCCCTTTCTCTAGGATGTGGGTGAAGGACCGTCGGGGCTGATGCGCCGAGGGTTATGCCTTATCGCTTGTGGCGTAAGGAATACTGGTTGAACTTTGCTGCGAGCTGGCGCTTGCGGATGTCAAGATCCTCGGCGTCCAGTGCTGCATCGGCGCTGCGTGGTGACAGGGTCGTCGAGTCATACGCTGGCCATGTGACGGCTGAAACCTCGAACAAGTCGAGATCCGTCAGGGTACGCAATCCGTCTTCTTTTGTCTGGCCGCCATCGGCAACCGAGAAGGCGAATGACATCTTGTTGACATCTCCACGCTCGATGGCTGATGCCAATTCTTGAGCGCGTGGGTTTTTTATGTCGAGGTCGGCTTCCATGCGAAGTCCAATGCTGTCTTCTGACAGGCGAAGGGTTCCCGACTGGGTTGATGCCAGTGGAAGCGACTCGGTGTCGTGGTTGATGAGAAGGAAGACAGGATTGTCAGATTGCAGGGTGCGGGTGAATGCGCCGGGTGCAATCATTTCGCGGAAGTTGAGTCCGGTTGCCTCTGAGTTGAAGGTTGCGGCATAGCCAGCAATCTTGAAATTCTCATCATCCTGACCAACGGCACGAAGCTCGGTTGTCATGGTAATGCGTTCAGCGGTACGGATTGCGGCCTTGCGTTCTTCGACCATAGAAATGTCGGCGCTCCTTGGGGATTGAAGTGGCTTGATGATGGTCAAGTAATTCGCACGATGAACGTTGACCTGATCACTGGCCACCCAGCCGTTTCCTTGCTCGCGATAAACGCGGACGTGGAATGCAGGGTTGTCAGCTGTCCCCTCGATGGAGTAGCCATCGGATGATGTTGCCGTGCCGCGAGTCATAACTTTCTCGACTTTGCCGCGAGCGCGTCCCTTGCTTGTTGGCCATGAGACGTAAGTGCCTTCTCCGATGCGAGCCGCGGCTGCGCGACCCTCGAATGGCGCCTTGATGTCTTCATCGTCAAATTCTTTCGCCATAGCTGAGTAGTAATCCTCAACCTTGGACTTGATGGCATCTTGGTCGGCCTCTGGAATGTCGACTCCACCGCGAGCGCCGTTGAGAACGCCAGCGACAGCGAAGATTCCCTTGGGGACTGCCTTTAATTCTCCGTCGATAACGTCAGCGAATTGGAGCTTGTAGGAGCCAAGCTTTTCTTTGTCAGATTCGTCGACATAGAAGAATGCCTTGCCGTACTTTGCCCAATCCATGTCATCCTTGCCGCCCGCATATTCTTGAACGCGCTTGTCGGCTTCTGATGCGTCCCATGTGGTGTCGCGTGGGGCGAGGGGAAGTCCAGCAGCGCCGGTGGCAGAGCGTGGAAGCATCTTTGTGGCTGGGTCGTCTGTGGTTTCTTGATCCAAGATGGCGGCTGAGTTTTCTTCGCCGTCTGCTTCATCTTCATCTGGGTCAGACAATCCCATGGCTTTAATGACTGGATCCAGAGCGAGGTCGGCTGCCACGAGAAGGTGGAAGGCCTGAGCCGCTACTGGGTCGTCATTCATAATCTGTTGTAGTAAATCCTGCGCTGCATCTATTGACGCGTCAGCGGCGAGAATGCTGTGGGGTACTCCGTAAGCATCTGTTCCGTAAATTCCATCCCGGATTTCACTCATAGTTGTTGAGCCTTTCGTGAGTTGAGCAGCGCGTTCTTCCACGCTTGCCGAAATTCGGTTCGCCCATTCGCGACCGTTTTCCCCTTGCCAAGATTGACGAATCTCGATGACGTCTTCGAGAGACAGTGCTGACTGAATTTTCTCGGCAGCCGCCAAGCCACGATTCTCGGTGACTTCGCTCTGGACTGACTTCGGTGCGCGGAATGTTTCAGCCATTTATTCAACCACTCCCATGATTGGCATCTGCTCGCTGCCATCGACTCCGAGGTTTGGCATTTCGCCGCCCGCGGTGATGTTGCCAGCAAGTCCCTGATTGAAGACGTCGCCGCCTTCGTATTCTTCGTATCCTTCTTGAACGCGAACCTCGTTTGGAGTCTTAGCTCCCATCGCGATATGAAGCGCGTTGACCTTGGCGCGTGAGAGCGCATCGCTGCGGAGAAGGTGTGAAGTGTC
>Ga0208744_1000185_pt1 | contig 28434 bp, 34 predicted proteins | sample CryBogCBH24Aug09_FD_184620 | JGI IMG/M metagenome (GOLD analysis project Ga0208744, IMG submission 184620) | Freshwater microbial communities from Crystal Bog, Wisconsin, USA - CBH24Aug09 (SPAdes) (version 2) | ecosystem: Environmental > Aquatic > Freshwater > Lake | place: Crystal Bog...
CGCTTGCGAGGCTTTAGCCGCGTTGATTCGACTTGATGCCGACTTTTTGGGCGATGTCTTGCCTTTCGCCAGCTTGCCAAGAGCGACGGCAGCGGGGTTTCGGGTGTCTGTTTGTGTGGTCATAGGTTAAAAATGCGTTAAAAACGATTCTGGAGCGTTTGCGGGCTATTCTGGTCGTCGTCTGGCATTGTAAAAAAGCGCGTTGAGCGTTTGGGAATATGGTTTCGGAATGTCTGCGCACAATCTGGACAAATGCCGTCAGTTGGCTTTCCGCGTAATGCCGAGATGGTTTCCCGCGTTCCCATGCCGTTTCCGCACCAAGAGCAAAAACGATAGGCGACAAATGACATCGTAATCATAATTTATTCCCTCCAAAAGTTGATTTGTTTAATGGTGAAAACGAGCTTGAAATGATGCGCGGTAAAATAGGCGTCGTCGGCCTTACAACCAAAGAACCTTGCGCCATGCGAATAGTCCACGGTTGCCGAATCTGCCCACGCTCGCGCTGCGCGCTGGCGCGTTGATTCACTAGCCCTCGCCACACAGGGGTTATTCACGCCGTAAACGCCCCGTAACGAGCCGCGAGCGCGTATCACAGACGCTATTGCGCGTTGCGCTTCAATCGGCTGATTGCCAGCTTCGCCAATGATTGCGCGTATTGCCAAGCTGTCAGGCACAGCCGCGTTTAGGTTTAGCGCAAGGGCGCAGGATATTAATGTGAGTAGTTTTTTCATTTTGTTTTTTGGTTATGCGCGTTTGCGCGTTTAGAAAGTTGTTTCACGATTGCACCGCCTTTCCATCAATTGCAATTGCGATGATTTTGCGAAGCATTTTAACGTCGCCATCCGCTGACCGCTGATTCTGGAGACTGCCGCCATATCCGGCAAATTGCAGTTTGTCGGCTATCTTTTGAAGCCGAATTATTTCCTCGTTAGTAAGTTTTGTTTCCATGTGATTGCTTTTGTTTATTTGTTTCGTTTGTTTCTCGCTACACCCATAGACTAGGCCATAAGCGGTTATGGAACAAGATATATTTTCATTTATTTTTCAATCAATAAATCGCATGAAACCTATTTCCGCAAATAGCTTTGTCTCCGCCAATTCTCCAGAGACAAACCGGAGACAAGCCGGAGACGTGTCTCCTGTCTCTCTACCCTATAAAGGGAGAGACAGAGACAACCGGCGCACGTTGAAACTATTCACACAAGCGCAACGGCTCGCTCTCGCCCTGATTCAAACCGCAACCCGAATCTTTAGATGATACTCGAATCAAATTGCAAATCCTGCCGCGCTCCGCTTGTCACCAAGCTGCCGGACACCACCACCGAGGCGCAGGCCATAGCATCGCGTCTCTATTGCGTCCCTTGTGCGATACAGCGCCAGACGCAGCACACGCTCACCGAGGCCAAGCCAGACGCCACAGCGACGGCATTAGAAGGACGTCCTAGTCTAAAAGGTTCTTCCGGGGAGGTTTTCTTAACAGGTGACCAAGCTCGCTTTCTTTGTCTCGCTAGAAAAAATTACAAGATTTCCGTTGCGATTTGAAGTTTTGGCATGAAAACTGAATAAATTAACTGAAAAACAACAATCCCCCCAGCCATGCTCATTCGGCGGGTTATCCTTCGTGTCTCTCTTGGTTAGCCGGAAGGGTCGAATGTGTAAAACGGCGCGAGACTCCTTTTATTTTTTAACGAAGGTCGTATTAACGTCCGATGACGGGCTGGCTTGCGCGGTATCTTCAGCCGGACTTTACTTCGGCAGAAATGTATTGACAAATCTACGCCTTAACAACAAAGTCAATTTCAACATGGACGACGAACCCTGCGGGATAGGCGGGCTGCGAATCATTAACGAGACTGGACACCTTGAAGGGGTGGACAAGTCCGAAATGTCAGATGTCTATCGGCGGTTGTCAATTACTGACGGCGGCGACGTTTCGCCAGAAGATTGGGAGCGGTTGGAAAAGTTGAAGGGCCTGGCGGAATTGATGGACTCGGTTTTCTTTTGGTGCTGGACAGAAAAGACGGCGAGCGGATTTACACCACGCCACCCGAAAGCCGCGCAGAATCGGTTTGTGGCGATGACGGCATTGGTTAGGCCGGACATGATTGGCGATAAGAGCTACGAGCAGATAGGCGAGCAAATAGGGGTTGGTAAAGCGTGGTTGTCGGCAATGGCAAAAGACTTTCAAAAGAACTTCGGATTAAAATTTCAGCGCAGCCATAAAGACGGCGGCAATCATTCGGCGGCGGCAAAGAAAGTTTGGCAAAAGAAAAAAGCTAAGGCATGACCATTCCCGAAAAAATCCACCGCAAAGACCTTGCCGAGCTAATCGGGTTGACGCCGCGCCGCGTTGACCAGATGGCCGAGGACGGAATCATTCCCAAAGGCGAGAATGGAATGATTGATTTTAAGGGCGCGATTCAGGGCTTGCTGAACCGCAAAAAAGAAAACACGACCCCCGCCGTTGAGCGATTAAACCTTGCGAAAGCCAAGCGCGAGGAACGTAAAGACCGGCAAGAGGCGGGAGACGATATTTCTGCTCCGGTTGTGATTAGGACTTGGGAAGAGGTTGCCGTCACGGTTAAGCAAAGATTTTTGCGTGTCGGCAATAACGTCCAAAGCAAGCTAGGATTGACCGAAGCGCAAAGGCTGGCCATTGATGAAGAAATCAGGGGTGCGCTTTCAGAGTTTGGGAAAAAGTTAAACTACGCCGCGAACATCGCCGAAGATCAAGGCGACGAGGCCGGAATAAAGGCACTAAGCCAATGAAAACAGTAGTCATAACCTAAAACTGCGATTTTTGCGGGAATTAAAATTTACTTGGACGAACAAGTGAAGAAGCAAAAAATAAAACAAAAACACCATGAAAGCAACAGTTGAAATAATAAAGATAACACCCAAAATGGCCCGCGAGTTTTTGGCTTGCAGGCTAGATGGACAACGCAACATTCGAGACAGTTGGGTTTTTAACCTGATTACTCAAATTACAAAAGGAGAGTTTAGGCTGTCTTGTGACGCTATTGTCCTTGTCAAAGGCATGTTGGCTAATGGGCAGCATAGGCTAACTGCCGTTGCCGAAAGCGGAATAGCTTGCGACTTTATATTGATGAGGACCGATGACGAGGATTTATACAGGCTGATTGATTGTGGATGCAAGCGAACCGCCGCTGATGTGCTTGGCGGTGAAAACAGCAGAGATGTGGCGTCGGTTACATCTAAGATTTTAGAGATGAAAAAAGGCATTTTAACAACAATGGGCAGAAAATTTTCAGATGGAAAAAGTTTAGATTACATAATCACAAGAGAAGAACTGCTTTCATTTGCTGAATCAAATTACAAATTGATTACTGAGGCCATTCAGTTTGTTCAACCTTTAAGGCAATCAATGAATTTATTGCCGACATCAATTGCGGCCAGTGTTTATTTCGTTGGACGCCAAAAAGACAAAACAAAAACAGATGAGTTTTTTGTTGCCCTGTTTGACGGAAAGGCAACCGAAGAAAGCTCCGCAACGGATTTAAGAAATAGAATCATAAAAACAAAAATGTCGAAAGTAAAAATCCCGTCTTCCTATCTTTGTGGATTAACAATAAAAGCACTTAGGTCATTTATTAACGGAACCAGACCCGGAGTGTTGAAGATGGTGGAAGGCGAAGAATTTCCGAAATTTGAATGAAGGCGACGAAAAAGGAATTGAGGCGTTGAAATGATTTAGTGGCCACCGATTTGAATTGGAATGCAATAATTAGGAGGCGTCGTCGGTGTATCTCCTCCGGTAAAAATCCGGCGTTGCTGGCACGATAGCCGCACAATTTTAACATGACCGGACTGCCAAAAGCATTGCGCGAACTGGCGCGGATTATTGAACCGCCAGAGCATTTGCTTATTTCCGAATGGGCAGACAAGTATTTTTATCTGCCGTCCGAGGGTAACGCCGAAGCCGGAAAATACAAATGCTCACGGATGCCATTTCAGAGGGATATGCTGAACGACCCACTAGACCCAGCTTGCTCTGAAATCGCGTGGCAAATCTCATCCCAGCTTGGCAAAACGCTTTCCATTTGCATCATTCTCGGCTACCACGTTGACCACGCGCCTTGCGCGATGCAGGTTGTTTATCCAACGCTCGATTCGGCCAAAAGTTTCATGCGGGAAAAATTTGTTTCGTCGACAAAAGAGACGCCACGACTAAAAGGCAAGTTGATAGAGCCGCGCGCGAAAGATTCGGAAAGCACGACGATGAATCGAAAGTTTGCCGGCGGCAACCTAACCGCGCTTGGCGCAAATTCTCCGTCAGGCTTTCGGCAACGCTCAAAGAAAATTTCCATCCAAGACGAAATTGACGCCTACGAAACAACGGCTGAAGGCGACCCCTGCGCGCTAGGTGACCGCGCAACAATTACTTTTCACGATGCTGTAAGGCTAAAGTCGTCAACCGTCACCAGCAAGGGCGCGTCACGCATTGAAGAGATTATCGAGCGGAGCGACAAGCAAATGTATTTCCTGCCTTGCCATGCTTGCGGACATTTTCAGGTTTTGAAATGGTCTAACGTCAAATGGACATTCAAGCAATTGGACGGCAGCGAGGTTTCGGACACGTCAAAAACAATTTATGAATGCGAAAAATGCGGAAGTGAATGGAGCGACCAACAAAGGCTTGCGGCGATTGCCAGCGGGCATCCTGAAAATCCTGCGGTCAACGGATTTCGCGCCGAGTGGCGCGCGACCGCTGCGTTTAACGGAATTCGCGGGCGTTTGCTTTCAGGGCTGTATCAAACCATCGGCAAAAAGCGGGCGTTCAAATCCTATCTCCACCAGTTCGCAGAAAACTTTCTCACCGCAAAAAAAGGCGACAAGCAAACACTCCGTGTCTGGACGAATATCTTCTTAAACGAATCATGGGAAGAAGCGGCGGAGCAAGTGTTATGGAGTCCGCTTTTAGAACGCTGCGAAGATTACGAAGGCGAATTACCCGCAGAAGTTTGCTTGCTCACGGCGGCGGCGGACATTCAGAAAGACCGCGTTGAATTGGAGATTCTTGGTTGGGGTGACGAAGAGGAAACATGGGGCATCGAAAAACACGTCATCTACGGCGACTTCGATTTGCCGGACGTGCAAAAGCAGGTTGAAGATTATCTATCCAAGAAATTCACGCATCCGACCGGCGTTGAAATCGGCGTGACGTGCGCGGCCTTCGATAGTGGACACAAGACAAAGGCGGTTTATCGCTTTTGCAAGCGCAACTTTGCTCGCCGATTTTACGCCGTCAAGGGTAGTTCAACGCCGCATTCGCCGCTAGTTCAGGCCAACAAGAATAAATTTTACGGCATTTGGCTTTACAACATCGGAACAGACACCGCGAAGGACGCAATTTTTTCGCGGTTGAAGATTGAAGACCCCGGAGCGCGGTTTTGCCACTTCCCGAAGGCGCGCGGCTACACCGAATCGTATTTCAAGCAGCTATGTTCTGAAAAGCTGCAAACATTCATGGAGAAGGGGCAAGTCCGTCGCCGCTGGGTCAAAACTTTTGAGCGCAACGAATCTTTGGACTTGCGCGTGTATAATCTCGCGGCGTATGACATCTTGAAACCGAACATTGCGAAAGTTCGCGCAGCGGTGATTCCGCAAAACACGGTTGCTCCGATTGCTCAAGAGAAGACTGAATACGTTTTGAAGCCAGTTGAGAAATCCGCTCCGGTTACGCCCGCGCCAAAACCAATTGCCAAACCCGCCCCGCGTGTTCGCGTCGGCGGATTTGTTGGAAGTCGCAAGGGTTGGCTGTAAATTGACTTTTGCTTAAAAGAGAAGAGCAGGTTTAACTTTCGCCGTCGCGCGATGGTTTGACTTAATCGGCTGGCAAAGCCGAGATTGCAAATCAAATAGCATTGTCAGTTCCAATTAAAAACTACGAGCCGATTCAAATTGCGGCAGGTGATACGCTGTCTTGGCAGCGGTCGCTAGGCAATTATCCAGCGTCACAAGGCTGGCAACTCACCTACGAACTTCGCGGCAACGGTCAAGCCATCGAGTTTTTATCCACCGCGAACGGCGACACGCACGTTATCAACGTAACGGCGGCGACAACCGCAACGTGGCTTCCAGCAAGTTACACGATGGAAGGCTTTGCTGGCAATGTCAGCACGGGCGAGCGTCAGCGCATCTACCTAAACAATCTCGCCGTCACGCCAAATCTTGAAGGGGCTGCGCCGGACATTGATTTGCGAACGCAAGCGCAAAAGATGATTCAGCTAATAGAAGCCGTCCAGCTTGGTAAAGCAACTCACGACATTTTGGAAAGCGAAGTCGAGGGGACGCGCATCAAAAGACTTTCGCCAAAAGATTTGCGCGACGAATACAATTATTGGAAACAAATCCGCCAAAACGAAGTGAAGAAAGAAAATTCCAAGATGGGCAGGAGCAACGGGCGCAACCGCTACACGGTTTTTACCGACCCGAACCAAGCCAGCATAGGCCAATTTGGTGCTTTACCGCCGATTTTCCCGTTTGGAGGCGGAAATTGTGAGTGAAAAAGTCGTTAGAAAAGCGGGTGAAATCGCGGTTTTACCACCCATAAAAGGGCTTGAAAACACCCCAAAAGAGACGGTTATCACGGTAAAAACCATTGAAAAACCGCTAGAATGGAACGAAAGAAAGTCCGTTCGCAGCGATGGCAAGCGGATGTTTGCGTCCGCAATGACTTCGCGGCTAACCGGCGATTGGCCGGTGTCCATTTCTTCCGCCGACGCCGAAATTTTAGTTTCTGCAATCGCCACGCGCTCACGGCTTCGCCAATTAGAGCGCGACGACGATTATATGCGCCGGATGTTGCGCTTGTTTCAAAACAACGTCATCGGCCATCAAGGGATTCAGTTGCAAATGAAAATCCGCGAGCCTGCGCCCGCGTTGAAACCGCAACCAAACGACCCCGCCAATCCGAACGCTAAAGTTTCCAACAAGCCGCGCTTTCAATTCGACACGGAAGCAAATCAGATGGTGCAAGATGCGTGGAAAGAATTTTTGAAGCCGCAAAATTGCACCGTGATGCGGAATATGTCAGGCGTGAATTTGCAACGGCTGGCGGTTCGCGCGTGGAAACGCGATGGCGCAATCATGGTTCGCAAGTATCGCGGATTCAATAACGCCTTTGGCTTTGCGGTTCGTCCGTTGGAAATTGATTTTTTGAACTTTTGGAATGTTGGTAAAAATCCATTGAACGGAAATAACATCAAATTCGGAATTGAATACGACGAATTTGATTGCCCGATTGCTTATTGGATTTTGTCGCGGCATCCCGGCGAAGTCCTGCCGAACAATTCCGACAAGATTTATCAGACGCGCGTTCCCGCCGAAGACATCTACATGATTTTTGACATTGACCGCGCAAATCAGTTAGTCGGTATGCCGGATTTTTGCTCGATTGCTACGCGATTAAATGCGCTTCACCGATACGAAGAGGCGGAAGCCGTCGCCGCGCGTGTGGCGGCTTGCAAGGGCGGATTTGTTTCCAAAACTTTGCCAACGGAATATGACGGGCCAGTTGACCAGCGCGGAAATTCGCTTGAAGAAATGTCCCCCGGCATGGTTGAAATGGGCGACCCTGGGGAAGTCTGGCACGACATTGACCCGAAACATCCGATGGATGCCTATGGTTCGTTTGTAAAAGGGATGTTGCGTGGAGGCGCGGCGGGAGCGGGGCTGGCTTACAACACCGTCGCCAATGATTTAGAGGGCGTGAACTATTCCAGCTTCAAGGCCGGACGGCTGGAAGATACCGCGCAGTATCAATACGACCAGCAGCACATCATTGACCAGTTGATGCAGCCGATGTTTGAAGACTGGCTTCCGTTTGCGATGTTGAAAGGCAAAATCAAAATGCCGCTGGCGAAAGAAGATAAAATTCTTTCAGGCGTCAACTGGCAACCGCGCGTCTGGGCGAGCGTTGAGCCGATGAAAGAAGTTCAAGCCGACATCCTTGAAGTTGAGGCTGGCTTTGCGACTCGCCGAGAGAAAATTGCCGAGCGCGGCGGGAACATTGACGAAGTTGACGAGACGCGCGAAGAAGACCAGCTATCCGAGCAGACGCACAACATTCAACCCGCGCCAATCTCACAACCAACAATTACGAAGGGCGCAGTTGCCGAGCAGGGAGCTTCACCCGCGTCCTCTGGCGAAACTTAAAAATTGACTTTCGCTTAAATGGTAGAATGGAAACAGTTTTTTTTAGAAACGCAGAAATTGAAACCCCCGATGTCGCCACTGGCGCAATCAAACTTTCATTCGCTTCCGAGCTTCCTGTTTTGCGCTCGGATTCATCCGGCCAATACTGGGAGGTTTTGTCTCACGCGCCCGGAGATGCAAACTTTGGCTTCATAAATCGCAAGGGAGTCGCGCTGCAAGACCACAATGAGAAGCTAGACATTGGCGATGTTGTAAATAATTCGGTCAAAGTTGACGCCGACAAAAAGACGCGCGGAGAAATCAAACTTTATGATGAAAACTGGCAAACCCGCGTTAAAACCGACTGGTCTAAAATACCTGTAAGTGTTGGCTACACTCGCCTTTCAATCGTTTCTGAAAGCGTTGGCGAAGATAAAATTCCAGTTCGCCGCTTCGCTTGGAGTCCCTACGAAGTTTCCCTTCTTACTGTCCGCGCTGCGGACTCAACTGTGGGCATAAATCGTGCCGCAGAAATTGACTCTACCGTAAATGTAGAAACAAAAGTTTCCGAACCAACCAAAATCATTATGTCAGAAAAAATTGAAATCACCGAGGCGCAACGCAAAGAATTTGGCGATGCCGCACTAACCACTGACCGCGCTCGCCGCAAGGCTATTCACGACGCAGCTGAAAAGATTGCGCAAAAAACGCCGACGATGGCCGAAGCGATTCGCAAGATTGCGACGGACTGCGATTTAGCTGGCGAAACGGTTGGCGACTTTTCCGGCAAGGCTCTGGAAGCCTTTGGCGCGCGCAAACTCGACCACACGGAAGCGCACATTGGCATGAGCCAAGCCGAGGTTGAAGATTACTCGATTGTTCGCGCCGTCCAGTCCTGCATGAACAGCAAGAGCGGCAAGATTGAAAAGGACTGCCCCGAATTTGATTACAATCAGGAAGCCGAAAAACGTTACGGCAAGCGCAGCTCGTCTTTCTGGATTCCTACCGATGTCACAGTCGGCAAGAAAGGCGACCCCGAAAAAGGCCGCCGCGATATGCAGGTCAACATTTTCGGTCAAGGTGGCGCATTTGTGCCGACCTTGCTTGAGCCGACTCCCATTGAATTGCTCCGCAACAAGATGGTGCTTTCGACGCTCGGCATCCGCGTCATGGGTGGATTGACTGGCAACGTGTCGATTCCGCGTCAGACCGGCGCGGCTACGGCTTACAGTCTTTCTGAAATCGCGCAAACGGCTGTCAGCAATCAGACGATTGACCAAATCTCGCTCACGCCGAAACGCGTTTCGGCGGTTGGCATCTACTCGAAACAGCTTTTGATTCAATCCGCGATTGCGATTGAAAACTTCATGCGCGACGATTTGATGACCGTCAATGCCATCAAGTTGGATTATCTCGGCTTCAACGGTTCTGGCGCGGCCAGCGAGCCGCAAGGCATCATCAACACTCCCGGCGTTGGCTCGGTTACGTTTGGTGCGGCTGCTACCTACGCCAAGCTCGTTGCGTTTGAAACTGCTATCAACGCGGCCAACTCGCAGGGCGGCAACCGCGCCTATGTGACCACGCCGACGGCGAAAGGCACGCTCAAGAGCGCGGCCAAGTTCTTGACTGGCGGCGGCACGAACGTGACGAACATCGCGCTTTGGGAAGACAACGAAATCAACGGCTATCCCGCGCTGGACACGAACCAGATTTTGAACAACCAGATGATTTTCGGCAATTTCAACTCGCTGATTATGGCGATGTTTGGCGGGCTGGACATCGTAGTTGACCCCTACACTTTGGCGGACAAGGGGGAAGTCAAAATCACCATCAACAACTTCATTGATATCGCCTTGCGCCACCCGCAGGAATTTGTCGTGTCGGCTGATGCAGCCAACCAATAATTGACGACCAACAGAAGAACATTCAACTAATAAATAAAATGAAAATTAACAAATTGAAATTGCTGATTCTGGCGGTCGCCAGTCTTTCACTGGCCGCAAACGCGCAAGGCACGTTAGACTATTTCGCGCAGCCGCGAACCGTCGTCGTGTCCGTGCCGCAGCAGCTTTCCGGTTCGGCGGCGGTGACGAATAACTGGGTTGACATTCACACGCTCGGCGGCATCGCCAAGCTGGATGTTTCCATGTTTAACATCTCCGGCTCAAACGCCGTTACGTTTGCGGTTCAAACGTCTGCCGACCAAACCAACTTGGTCACGCTGGCGAATGTGGCGATTGCAAACGCGCTGTCTGTGATTTACACCAACGCAACTTATGGCGGGACAAGTCTGACGGCGACCAACACGTTTAACATCGCCGGAACGCTAACCACGCCAACCTCCGCAACCGCTGGCTGGGCAACTCAATACATTATTCCCGCGCCGTTCACAAATTCCGGCACAGGATTGACGCTTACTTCAAACAGCATAACCACGTTTGGCTTTAAGGCTGACGACGCCGCGCGCTACGTTCGGATTGTCTGGACGGGCGCAGCCACGGTTACAAACGTCGTGAGCGTAACTTTGACCGCACAATAAACCAAATAAAACCTAACAAAAAACACTATGAAATTCAAAGCAACAAGCGACTTTCGGAACACGCACAAGCTGAAAGTTGACGGCAAAAAAGAAGGCGATTTGCATATCGCCAAAGGCGACACGTTTGAAGTGGATGTTGAAGACCAAAAGACAGCGGAACTTATCGCCATCCTCGGACATTCAGGCCGCATCGTTGACGTTGACGGCTCGCCGGTTAGCGTGGCGAAGATTGATGCCGAAGTGAAAGCGGAAAAGTCGAAAGCCGCCGCGCTTGCCGCCGCTGAAAAGAAATAATCTGGTTGCAACCATTCCCGCCGCTGCCGCTGTTTTTGGGTTTCAGCGGCAGCGGTTTTTGATTTATGTCAGTCTATTCAATCCATGCAGCATCGCTGAAACAAGTTTATGATGAACTTGGAGTAGACGCGCCAGTGTTCACATGGAACGAGACGGACTGGAAACTTCTTCCCGGCGGCGCAAAGTTCAAACGCGCAAACGACATCGGCGGATTTGCGCTGACAAGCGACTTGCAGTTGACTTGCTTGACAGGCCAATTCGGCGGCACACTGCCCGACTCTGGCGAGACGATTACTTACGTCGGCAAGGATTACACCATAACCAACGTCACGCCGGCGCCCGCTGGTTATCAGATGCGGATTAACGCCGATTTGAACGTGCAAGGAATGTAATGGCAAACGCGCAATTCAAAATTGACGACCGAGAATTTAAGCGGACGCTGGAAAAGTATCAGGAATACACGCGCCGGACTATTCCTGAAATCGTGAACACGAAAGCATTTTTCATCGCTCGCGCGGCGGTGGTTTATACGCCAAAGGCTGATTCGTCAAAGGTCAGGAAGTTTTTTGGATATGATGGTGGACGAATTGCAGGAATGATAATCAACAAGCGGCGTGGCGAGCGCGGGCAAAAAGGACTCTACGGAGCGGAGATGGAAGAGGCGGTAATGATGATGAAGGCTTTGCGCTTGCGTTCCATTGCGTTTATTAAATCAGGCTGGCTTCCGTCGATTAAAACTCTGGGCAAATTGATTCCTTCAAAAAACGGTGCGATGCGGAGCGAGGAAGGTGATGCAACTGGCAGACCGCAGCAAGTCGGACAACCAAAGGGAAAGGTATCGCCCGCAAAAGGCGGTGGATTTTTGGCAAAAGCCGTCATCACCAACATGGCAAACGCGCGTCACGACACAAAAGACGCGTTGATGGAATTTGGCGGCGAAGCATTGCAAAAGGCGATTGAACACGAAACGCTTTCCATGAAGGTTTACATTGAGGACAAAATGCAAAAAGCCGCTGGCATGGCTGGCGTTAAATTAACCAAAGGCGGTCAAATTGTTAACCGCTAATTTATGGAACATCCCGAACTAATTGAAAACGCTTTCGTCAACTACCTAACTACAAAAGGCGGCTGGACAAGCAACCTGCTTTTGCTGGCGGGCGAAAACAACGTGGACAAATCAGATGCGCGGATTGTGGCGTATGTGGAAGGCGATTTAGGCAACGAAGACCCGCCGCTTTCCGGCAACCGTTGGGCGGATGTTGTTGTCGAATTACGGACACCGTATAGCAAGTTGACCGCCGCAGAAAAGGCGAACGGCACTACCGACCCATTGCCACAACACAAAGCCAACGCTGCCAACCTTCAAACGGTGATGCTGTCTCAAACCTTGCCAGAAGATTTGACGGCGGCACAGGCTAATTTCACCTGCTTTGGGTTAAGTGAGCGGACGCCGACGCGAAAGCTGGATGGAAACTATTGGGGAACTGGCTGGAAAATGAAAATCTATTCCTGCCCGTCAGCTATACCCGCATAAATTGACTTTTACTTTAATTGTAGAATGACGAAACTTTTAGCCATCACCATTTTGATTTGCGGCTTGTGCGCCTCGCGCGCGGCTCTGGTTTCTTCTAACTTGCTCACGCTGACTTCGGTGAATTTCACTACCAATACCGGCACGGCGATTTCGCTTGGTAACGCCTCGGTCTATCCCGCGCCGACTTTCCTTTTGCAATCGGTTGGAACTGGCGGCACGAACTTTATGAGCGGCGGCAGGATTCTTTTAGGCGTCTCAACCAACGTCGCAAACATGGACGTGGTTGGCGATTATTCAGTCACCAATGACGGCATCGCGTCAATCTCACTTACCAACAGCGGCACAGTTACGATTTACTGCGCTTTTCAGGCTTACAACAAAACAAACATTGCCGTGCAACTTGGCGCGCAGTCCGTTCAAAACAAATAATTTTATGACACCTATTGCCGGAGTAAAAACCATTGCGGACGCGCTGGCGGCGATTGAAGCCATCACCGCGCCGAGTCAACAGCCTGTGCCGTCAGTTAAAGAGGGTGCAAGTCCAACCGAAAAGGTCGCTGTTGAAAACTCCATTGCGCTGATTACTTCGCAGAACGCTTTTGCCGCGCGCGAAGCCGAAATGATTGACGCGCTCAAAACATTTGCGAAAGCGCGACTCGCCGCCGTGCCGACTGAAATTAAAGTTGTCGGCTTGGACATTCGCGCCAGCATCGCGGACGGCATGGAATTAGTTAGCATCCGAATCATTCAACACAAATAATTATGAGTTCAACCATTGTCCCACTGGGCTACGCGGTCAACTTTGGCTTTAAGGCCACGTCAACCGACCACGGCGTGACGGCAACGCCGTTCACTGGAATGTTACTGCAATCGTCCAGCATCAAATCCATTGCGGAGAAAGAACGCATTCGCTCTTTGCAGGGCGATGTGGTTGCCGAGAATTATTATGGTCTGGAAACTGCCGCCGATTTGAAATTTGTCATTGGTTCGTCTGGCATTGCCGCTGCGATTACGGCGACGAAACTTTCCGCCGCGTTCACACCGGGGACAATCATTGCCATAACCGCCGCCGCCAGTTCGCCGGACTTGGTTTATTCGTATTGGATTGTGCAACCGGGCGCGGACATTCCGCAAGAAATCACGAAGTCGGCGGAGCTTTCAATTCCGCTCTTGCAAGTGCCGAATGTGACCGCCGCCGCGAGCGCGTAAAAGTTTTACAACTTATGATTGCCGCCGAATTTACAGCGGCTTTACCAGAGCCGCAAATCATACTAGGTTTGCGGCTCTGGCCGTTAAGCCTCGGAAGATACCGCTTGTTGAAGCGGTTTGAATCGCCTTTCGTAGATGAATCACCGCGTGAAATTTCCGTTCAAGAATTGACGAATGAATTATTCTTTGCGTTGCTGATTTGCGGATTGCCGGTGAGCGAGTTCAAATCTTATTTGATGCAGCCAAAACTTCTGGCGAAACAGGCAAAGCGATTCGGCAAGATTGCGGGAAAGCATACGAAGCAAAAAGGCTTTTCCATCCTGCCCTGTTTCGAGCAGTTCAAAATTTATTGCGCGGAAGCAACCGCAATGCCGTGGCATCCGTTGTCCAACTCGCGCACGAACGAAGCTGAAAGCATTTCGCATTGGTCGCACTCGATGGAAATTTGCCTGCGTTCAAACGCTGGCTGGACGGCGGAAGAAATTGAAGAAGAGCCGATGGCGAAAGCGATGACAGATTTTTTCAAATACATGGAATCGCAAGGCTCTGTGCGCTTAATCTCGCACGAAGATTATTCCGCGATGGAAGCGCATGGCGAAGCAAACGCGAAAGCCTTTGAAGAATACTTGGCAACGCTAAATTGATATGGGCTTAAACCTTGAATCAACCATTTCGCTAAATTCCGCGTCGTTCGAGCGCGGGATGCACCGCGTCAAAGAATCGGTTGCGGACAGCATTAAATCTTTTGCCATCGGCGCGATTGGCGTTGCGACGGTTGAGGAAGCCTTTCGCCGCACGATTGAAACGGCAGATGAATTAGTGAACACGGCGAAACGATTGGGGACGACGGTTGAGCAGGTTCAATTATTGCGCCAAGCTGCAAAAGATGCCGGAACGGAGATGGATTCGGTGGCGACGGCGTTGGAAAAAATCAATCAGGCGCGAGCAAAGGCTCTTGGTGGCGACCGGGCGGCATCCGCTGCGTTTGGCGCGCTGGGCGTTTCGCAGACGGATTTGAAGACAAAGAGGGCGGCTGATTTGTTCATGCACGAAATCAGCGAGACGGTCAAAAAAGTTTCGCCGGAACAGATCGCGCAACCATTGCGGGAAGTTTTAGGGCGCGGCGCGGGTCAAGGCATCGCCGTTTTGAAAACGGATTTTGACGAGCTTGGGCGGAAGATGCAGGGGTTTATGATGTCCGGCGAGGTTGCCGAAAAGCTCAAAAAAATGAGCGACAACTTTGAATTGTTGGGAATGATTTTCATAAAAGAATTTAGCCCGGTTATTGTAAAGGTGGTTGAGTCTTTCTTGAATTTAATAACAGGAACCGGACTTGTGGGTAAAGCATTTGAGAGTTTGATTTTCTTGATAAAAAAAAACACAGACGATGCGCCTGCCGGGCTTAATGGTTATTCTTCAAAAGAACGGTCAGATACGGCCATAAAAATCCTTGACCTGATGCAGAAGTTTTCACCCGAAAAAGCTTTTAAATTAACCGGGAAAGAATCTCCAGGAGTTAAGGCGATCATGATTCTTAAAGGATATTCCGATGTTGTAAATTCAAGGCTTAAGGGCGGTCCGTTTGAAGATTTCAAAGGAAAAAGCGGAGAGGAATTTTTTCATTACTTGCAGCAAATAATTCAAAAGCAATCGGATTTTACAATGGGTGCGGCGAAGGGCGCGGAGGTTGATGTCGCTGATTTAAGGAATTGGGTTAAAAATTACGGAAAGGGAGATGGAAATCCAAAGCCGGACTTTTCCGCAACCGCCGATGTTGCTAAAAAAATGCGCGGCAATGGAAGAATTGAATCAGACTCGCTAGTTAGAGTCGGAAACTTTCTTGGCTCAAACATCGGCGCGGTTCATGCGGCGGCAAGGATGGAACAATACTCAAAAACCACCGTGGAATTATTGCGGGGCGTAAATCAAACTTTGAAAACAATTCAGGTTCAGTTGCCGACGAAGAATTTTGGCGGCAATGGTTCGCTTGATGGCGGAATGAAAAATAGTTTTGATTATTCCGGCATCATGTCGCTAATGAACATTCCGAACCATTAAGCTATGATTAACACGCAAAAAATTCTAGGCAATACAACGCCGCAGCAGCAGCCTTACAGCTACGGGCGGCGTTCTGACGGACGTTGGTCAAAAGTGATTTACGCATCGTTGTCGGAAGCGCAAATAAATAACATCGCCGCGCAAGCTGATTTGCTCGGAATCAATTACGAGTATCAAAATAATTTTGGCTCGCGCTCGGAAATTACTTTAGATTACAACTGGAATTTCATCAATACCGCCTTCAACGCGGCGGCGACGGAAGCGGAAGAAACTTGGGAGATTGTTCCGAGCAAAGTAATGAAGCCGCTTTTGGAATCGAACAACCAACTTGTTTTGCAAGCCATTGCCGACGCCTATGGTCAAGTTGAAGATTTGAGATTTCGAGTTTCTGAAGCCACGCTTGGGAATTACATAAAAGACCCATCCAGCGGGCTAATCGCAATTCAAACATGGGGAACGGCTGCAAATCTTTATTCAGCATCTGGAATGCAGTTGTATCAAATTCTTTTAACCGACCCGCAAGCGGCTGTTGAATTGCCCGCGCCGGTAATGACGCATACAAAAATCGTTACCGCGCAATATATCAACCCCGCTACTTTTACGAACATCGGAAATGTAATTTCAACGCCAACTTTAATTACTAGCGAAGGCATACCCGGCGGGCTTCTTTTCGACATTGCAAGTTTGCCGTCCACCAATCCACCGCCGCAACCAATAGGCATTACGGGCTATAATCAGGTATTCAATTACGGATGGCTTAAAAATGCGCCGTCTGTCCGTCAAGTTGCAAAGCGCAAATGGAGCATTACGCAGACATGGGATTACGGTTTGTGGAATACTAGCATCTACGGGAACGCGCTTTAATATGCTCTATCCGCCGCCAAAACCATCGCAGGACAAAAGCCCGATTTGGGTTTGGCTGGATTACCTTGTTAAATGGGCAACGAGTGAGCGCGTCTTCATTCAAGGCTGGACAGTAACGCATCGCGCCGATGGAAAGTATTTTACACCGCCGCCGCAAGTTGGGGCAGGCCAAAAAGTTTATATGCAAGCCTGCTTGCAAGACGGGACTACTTGCTATGTGCCGGTATTGATTTCCGGCACGATTTACCGATTACCGCCAGCGGGTGCGGTAGTTATTGCAACCATTAACGCGGCGGCTGTCCCGAATGGCAGCAACGCACTAATTTAATTATGTTCGGATGCTGCTGCTGCAACCTCGGTGCATACGTTCCGCGTTTGAAAAACGTGACGCAGGTGCGGACGCAATCGGATTGCACCGACCCGACGACGAACGCGACGGTGACGGCGGATGGCGTCAACATTCCAGCGGCGCGGTTGGATAATACTTACGACGCAGCTCCTGGTGGGCCGCGCGTGTGTTCCGGTGGCGCGAAGTGCGGCAAGTGCGGCGGTTGGTTGCAGATTGGCGATTACAATGGCTTACCCGCGCAGGAAGTGACGCCGGGGACGGATGACATCGTGGCGGGCGCAACGCCAGATGCCACGCACTACTCGGTGGATAATAATTCGTATCAGGCTTATCCAAGCGCGGCGGCGAGTTTCTTTCAGGTGGGCGACATCGCGCAGATTGTGACGATTGGCACGACGGACTGGACGGCAATGGGCGCGAGCGCAAACACGGTGGGCTTGATTTTCACGGTGACGGCGACAGGTAGCGGGAGCGGCACGGCGCAGTTAATGACGGATATGCTGATGGCGCGGCGGCGCGGCGGGCAATGGATTTTCGCGCAGAAGTATTGGCATGGACGCCCAGGTTTTTTTACCTGCGATTCAAACAGCGACCCGACGACGACCGCGAATCAAACGAAGTATCTAAAATCTGCGCGCCGGGCTGGATTCAGCACCGGCAGCGCGACGATTACGGGCTACAATGCTACTTCAGGTTCGCCGCCGGTTCAAATCAACGATCCGCTGACCGACATCTACGGAAATTCTTTCACGCCATCTGATGTTTTTAATTTAAGCGCGGATTTCTCCATCGGCGCGGATTATGAGGTTGGCCGGACAACCGGGATTTCGACGCAAACTTATATCGGCAACGCGGCAGCGATGCCGGTGAATTATCAGACAAATTACGGCTCGGCCATGGCGTATGTTCCGGGCTCCGTCGGCGGCTATGTGCAAACCACGAGCCTCGCCACGCCGACTTCGTTATTCACCTTCACTGGAAATTTCCCAATCAATTTAGTGACGGGCTTTGTCACGGTTCCGGCGGCGTGTTGGAACATGGGGGCGATTTCCGGCTTTCCAACCATTGATAATGAAAATTATTCACTGGCTTATTTCGGGGGCAATGTTTTTACCGCAATGTCCGTTTTGATTCCGGTCTTTGCGGGCTTATGCAATCAACTCGCTTTGGCCGATGCGTTCTGTTCGGTGATTAGTGTTCCGGCGGCATATCCGTTGGAGAGCGGGTTTTCCGGTTCAGCTTCGGATTTGGAAACGGCGGTCATTGCAGCCATCACCAATGCCATCGTCACAACCAACATAGCGCCAACGCCAGCGATAACTTGCGCGGTCACATTTACCGACACGGGGATTTCAGGCGTTTTTGCTTTAGGCGGGTTCACCGAAATAAAATTGGGCTGGGCGCAAACTGTCAGCTCTGGAATGTCAGGCAGTTTCTCGGTCACGCTGTCCAAACCCTACACCGCTGCGGACTGCGTATCTGATTTTGAAGCGGCATTGGCGGCGTGGGACATGAGCGACTTCAAACGGCTCAATAGTTTGCGGATAGATGAAAACTTGGCGCACGCCGCGCTTTGCACTTATGCGGAATGGCAAGGCGCCGTTGTGCCGCCAACAGATTTGTTCACGACTATGAACAACTACGCATCGCCAATCGCCGACAGCAACGGCTACGCGCCTTGGACTTACGACCCGCTACTTTACGTCCCGAACACCTCGACGCCGTTGCCAACCAATTACGGAACGTGGACGCCTGTAAGTGGTCAGGGCGCGGACTGGACGCCGACGTGGGCGCAAATCACTTGGCACGACCCTAACGATTTCATTTGGCAGACACAGGCATTGCCCGCACACGGAATTTATTTCACCGACCCGACTACCGTTGGGTTGGTTCCCGCGAACTTCACGGACGCGAACTTGCGGACTGGAATTTACGACGGCTCAATCATCGCGCACACGAAACCGATTGACCCAGCCACTAGCCAGAGCATCGGCATTTGCGACCGTCATTTCTGGTTCAATGCCGTGACGTATCGCCGCGAGCCGCAGATTGACCAATTTGGAAACCCAACGGGATTATCTTATTGGTTCCCTTATTCACATGGCGCGTATTCGGATGATTCTGGCTTTACGGATTCGACAACGGAAAACCCTGCCGGAACGTATTTTGACGGACAGTTGCCGACGCCGACGATGCGCTGGATGCCGCCGCAAAACGAGAAATACGATGGCTTGGCTGCGGGGACGCCGAACATCGGCAATTTCCCGCAACAGTTCACCGACTTCTCGAACGGTTGTTTGAAGGGCGGCAAGTATTGTCAGGCCGTGCAAAAATGGAATGCTGTAGATTATCTGCAACCGAGCGGCCAGCGGAAATTCGACGTTGACCAAACTACTGTCGGCATCATCGTGGCGGCGGGCAGTGGTTATTTCACTGTCGGCAAGCCCACGACCACCGGCGCATTTCCAGCGACGGGTTATATCGCGGTGACGGGCAGCATCGGCGTGACGGGCATCTATCCCGTGACGGGCGCGGCGACGGATAATGGTGACAACACTTGGAATGTTCCGGTGGGCGCGAAGATTGAGGATTTCCCGACGGGCGTATTTACCTACGGCGACCAGCGCGACAATGTGAATTGGCTCGGCTGGCTCAAGTGGGTTGGTTATACGCAATACGCGCAGACGTTCGCCAGCGCACCGGGCATCACTGGCCGCGTGGCGGTGGCGACGAGCTACGCCGCTGGCGTATTGACGGTGACGACGACCGCCGCGCAACCTTACTTCCGCAAAGGTTCTGACACAGCTTTGCGAGCGGTGAACCTTTACGACGCGGGCGGAACTTTGTTGAACGGTTCGCCGCTCGTGCTGGCGCGTGTCTCTACTTCGGACGACAATCATTTCACGGCGACAACTTCAAATTATCCGACGGCGGTTTGGATGGTGGACGCGGCGTTGACGTGGGCGCAATCAGGCTTTACCAACGCGAGTCAGAATACCGGCGTTCACATCAAATGGCAGTTTGACCAACGCAAAGCGAACTTGGCGACGGCAGCGCAACCGGCATGGCTTAATGGAACGGGCGCAGGTGTTGGTGATGGCGTGGTCGGCTGCTTGGATTCCGGCTATTCCATTGAGCAATTCAATTATCTAAATGGTTCATGTCCGGCCATCGTCGGCATCGTGCCGAGTGGTTCACCGGAGAATTTCGGGACGCAAGTGCTGTTTGATTTTCCGACCGTGCCGATTGATAACGGCTACGGCGCACACTCGCAAAGTTTTATCGGCCTGACGATGGAAGACCCGTTTGAAATCGCTTGCGGCACGCCGTTCAAGCCGGATTTTAACCCGATGGATTACACCACGCCATTGAGCTTTTCATGGAAAGAAGATGACGGCAGCGGGAAATCAGATGATGGCGGGGCTACACCGCCCGTTTATTATTACGCGATGCGCCCGCTTGTGGAAGCCGCTGACGCCGTGCCGTCCGGTAAATCGTTGCCGACGGGCGTGACACTGTTCTACGACCCCGCCAATAAATTCAATCCGCCGTGCTACACTTACAACGTGGCCATCGGCGGCGGACAAGGCATTCCTTACGGCTCGAATGTGACGAGCGATTGGGGCACGACCGACCGCATTTGCAAAAACGTCTCGCGCTTTGTGGCGGACTACGCGGCGTGGAATTACTGCCCGTGAAACCCGCTGCGTTGAGATTTGAAACGTCGCCCGCCCCGCTGTTTGACCGGGCAAAAATGATTGCGTCGGCGGAAGTGCAATCATCGCGCCTTACCATCTGCGCCCCGTGTCAGTTCAACGTGAATGGAAATTGCAAGCAATGTTGCGGCGGCGTGCCAATCCCGACGCTGGTGAATTTGACCGCCAGCCGTTGCGGACGCGGGAAGTGGTAGCCAGAAATTGACTTTTACTTTATTATGATGACACGGCTTATCGTTTTCGCGCTTTTATTGACACAGTTTGTTTGCCAAGCGCAAACGAACATCAGCGTAATTTATTCATTCGTTAATGGACTAGGTCAGACGCAAACCGTTAAGCAAGTTTCTTTTACGCCGCTGGCGTTTGGGCTTGATGGAAAAGCCTACGTCGTCGGCGACGAAACTTTCCGAGTAATCACTTCCGCAAGCTACACCAATCCAATGTTGTCCGGCTTCAGCTATCGCGTGAAATACTTTTCGACGATTCAGCCACCGACGCTGACGGCGTGTTTTACAAATTCATTCAGCACAAATGTTACGGGGACGGTTTATGCCGCAGACTACACCGCCATTTCGACGAACTTAAGCAATGGACTTTATGCTTATTCAATGGCGGCCAGCGACGCGCTCTTTGCGTCGTTGAATCAATCCACGAACATCGCGCTGGTGGCCGCAAAGAATGCCACGAATGGATTGCCGTCGAGCGTTTGGACGCTCGGCACGGCATCGGCGCAAAACACTAACGTCTTTCTCGGCACAAATTTCACCGTGACCACATTGAACGGATTGACGAATAAGTTTTCCGTGGATTCGACTGGTAAAGGGACGCTGACGATTGGCAACACCAACTCCACATTCTCCAACGTGGTGACGAATGGTGCAGGGCTGAATTATCCAGCAGCCAATAACCATCCTGGAACGCTTTCGGGAAACGCGGGTGGTTTCAATGGTTGTTATCAATATTTAACTTATCCGGCGGGAAACTATGGCAACCAAACCATGGCTAAATATGACATCATTAACGGCGTGGAGCTTTATTATCCCGACCCAGACGGCATCAGCCAACCGCTGTTGGCTGACCAGTCGCATAATCTTTATGTCCCTGCCGGACTTTATGATGGAAATCAATCTCTTGGAAATCCAGGAGCTATTTTCTGCTCCACCGGCTCCGGCGGCGTTTTTTGGAATAATTACATGACTGCGCAAATGGCGTTTGACGATTCGCCAGAGGTGTTAATAGCAAGTCACGACTACGGAGATGGCGGCTACGGCAGCGTCGTCATCGGCAACATAAACCGCGGAGGCGGTTCAGGAGGTCCGAACAATGGTTTGGTGATGACCGCACAAGCAGGTAATACAACAATCACTATGGACGCTGACACAGGCGACGCATTGTTCGATGGAAAGTTGAACGTGTATGGAAATTTGAACGTGGGTTCAGCTTTTGTAAGCTCGTTAATCGTCACAAACCAAACTGCATTAGCCGCAGTTTCCGCGACAAGTCTTAACGACTCTGGTGCAGCTAATGTGAACACACTGACAGTCACAAATCGTGCCACGCTTGCAGGAACGAATTTGTTCATCACGACGCCGAGCAGCGCGTCCGCAACCGTGTCGCTCGGGCTTGACGCCAATGGCAGGGTGACGACGAATGTGACGGCAGGCGGCAGCGTTCCGAATGGATTGGTGACAAATTATTCAGGCGCGCCAATTTCAGTCACGAATTCAAGCGGAACCGCCACAACGATTTCTTCCAACAGCATCGTCATAACGAATGGAATTTTTAAGACAACGCTTGGAACTGGACTAACGCTTAACGGCGGCGTTTTGACATTAGGCCAAACTAACGGCAACTCGAAGCTTTGGAGCATCTACACCACCAACAACAATATGTATATTGACGGTGCGGTAGGTGGTGGCGGACAAAATCTTTATTTTGGAACATTGGGCGGGAACACCATCGCCGCTCTTAACTTTTCTGGTGTTAACTCGTTTCAAAGCTGCCCTACAATCACGGTTTCAACTTACATCGGAACAGATGCCGGAAATGACTATTGGAATAAACAAACAATTGGCACGCTCGACCCACTGACAATTTTTGGAGCTGGTGGAAATTCTCACAATTTTTTTCAATTCCCAAACGCCTTCGGCTCGACAGTCATCACCAACGGAAGCCTCACCGCTCCCTGCGTCACGGTATGTGGACAGACGGGCGGAACTGGTGATTTGTTTCAATGGCGAGACGGCGCAACGCTGCGCTCATCAATCACCACGAATGGGATTCATGCGGCTGTTGGTTTTTCTTCGACGGGAACGCATACGCCAGTGGCGGTGGCTGTCGGTGCTTCGCCTTTCAACTTCACCAACAATACTGGCTCGGCGTTGGAATGTTATTTCAGCGGAGCAACTGCTTACACCATCGGCAAGAATGGCGTGACGGTTTTTGCTTCAATGATTGCGAACGATTATTTTATCCTTCAGCCAAGCAGTTACGCGACGGTGACTTATACAGTCGCGCCAACATTTTTAACCAATTCTTGGTAAATTTATGAGCAGCAAAAAATCTTAATATGAGCAAGCAAAGCATGATTGATTGGGGAAAATGGAGCTTCATCGCGGCGGCGGTGGTTTTGTTGCCGTTGGTGACAGGCTACGCTCGCAAAGGCTTTGCCATTGCCGATACGCCGGAGCGCGAAATGGTTTTAGAGCAGCGCGTAGGCTCGATTGAAACAAATTGCTGGATAACTGTTGGTTCGATACGCACCTACTAAACACCTAACCATTACAAACTATGAAAAAACTAGCTATCATCATCGGCCTCGCTATTTTAGCGGGGATAACTTCTCAAGCTGTTCGCGCTCAAAGCTCGGTGGATGTCCAGACGGAAGCTGTGACTGTATCCACCACTTTGCCAGTTGTAGTTGGCGAGAGCCTAATGTCTCAAGCGGTAGTTCCGAATGGATTTATTTCCATCAAAGGGACGAACGCCATCATCGGTGGAAAGGCAGTTATCATCGTGCCGCTGACGACGCTCGGCCAGTTGGTGACAAATTTGCCCGCTGGTTATGACATCACAAATCTTGCGTCAGCAACCTTTTCCACGACAAGCAATGGGGTGGTGGTTCGCGCCAAGTTGGTGAGGTCGGTAGCTTCTGATTCAGCACCGACCACGAACGTGGAATCCAATGGGGACAACGCTGTTACAAACTCGCCATCGGTTAGTCAGTGAAAGCTATTTAAGTTTTATGAGCAAGGGAGAAGGGAAAACAAAATGCACGAAATGATGTTAGCAAAAGCAACAATAACCGTGCCAGCTTAAATTTATGAGCGACAAATGACCAAACTCACTATGAGCCTAGACCCTGAAAAGTTTGAAGCCTTACAAAAAGACGTTTCCGAGATAAAAACCGCATTGCTTGGAAATGAGCGGCTTGGAATTGACGGCATGGTTTCTGACGTGCGCGATTTGAAAAAATGGAAAAGCACGATGCGATTACGGATTGCTTTTTTCGCGGGCGGGGCGGCAACAATTTGGGAGGGACTAAAATTCGCAGGTGAATACATTGTCAATAGCAACCACAAATGATAGCTTGTCTGAAATCAAGCGCGAACTAAAAACCAAACACTGATATGAAAGCATTTAATCATTACCTAGCCGTGATGAACGCGGGCGCGGTGCAAGCTGGTGTTCACAGTCTAAAAGCCTACGTCAGCGTGGCGGTGGCACACGCGACGACGGACGCCATTCCTGCGCTATCTTTTCAACAAATAATTGCCGTTTTTGGCGTTGCGTTTTTGCTTTCCGTCTTGGATTACATGGACAAAAATCCTTTGCCGATTGACGAGACTCCGGTGGAAAATCAAGTGGTTATACCGCAAGTCCAAACTGCGCCTAGCCAGCCGGAGCCTCCTGCTTTGCCAAAACCTATTGACAATCCGCCGAAATAAACCTATAAACGTAAAACTTATGAAAGAATCATCCATCAATCCCGCCGTCGCCAAAATCATCACCATTCTTGCGTTGCTTGGATTGGCATTTCTGCTGTTCGGTGCGTTCAGCGCACGCGCGCAGACAGCATCAGCAACGCCGCCAGCGACGTTTGCAAGCGAAGGCATCACCTTGCCGGCATCCATCACTCCGACAATTAGCGGCGGGCTTGAACAAGTCATGCAAGCCGCTTTAGGCTCAACGAACTTTGCCGTTGCGGTTGGCGGAGGGCGCGGGCTTCATGGCAATAACAATCTGCTTTTCGTGGACTACCTCTACAACTTTGTCGGCGACGGTAAAACGAGCGCGGGATTCATTCTTGGATTTGACGAAATCGCGCACGGCGCACACTTCACTTCTGACAACGTGAATTTTGTTAAAGGCGGATTGAATGTGCAAACCGTCATTGCTCCGCTCAAGGGATGGGGACTGACGAACTTCTTTATTGCGCCGTTCGCTTCCGTGCTGATTGATACAGGCGGCGGGCAGGTTGGGCAAATTGTTATCACTGGCGCGAATTACAAAATCGGCATCGGCAAGGGCTGGAATTTTAATCTGACTGGCTTTTACGAAAATCGCACTGGCGGCGATACGTCCGTTGACGGCGCATATATTTGCGCGGCGATTGCTTTCAGTCGTAACTTTTAGGCGTAAAACAACGCCGCAAAAAATGGTCGCATCAGTGGCGATACGTCGCCGAAGTTGACTAAAAACTTTCCGCGAGACTGGTGCGACTAATCTGATTTATGACAGAAGGATTCGACAACCTAACTTTAGACGTTGCGACAGGAAACGGAGCGGACGATGTTTTGCTTGAGCCGCTAGTTTTCGTGCGTCACGATAGGTCAAGAGTCCGCGCGCCGATTGGCGGCACTACTGACGGGCTTTCTACGCCTAAAATTATTCGCATCTTGCCGGGATATGACTCAACTGGTGACGATTGGTTTTCTGGGGTATTGCACGACGCCGGATATAGAGACCAACTCGAAATCCTTTGCCGAGTGACTTGCCAATGGGTTAAGGCGCATTTCACGCAGAAGCAATGCGACGAATTGATTTACGAGGCAATGAAAGCGCAAGGCGTCGGCTTTATGCGGCGTTGGACAATCTATCTTGCGTTGCGAGCCTTTGGCGGATTTGATTTTAGAAGTGACCGCAAACAATCTGCCATCGCCGCATCGTCTGGCAGACCGTAATCAAAGACGCGCCAACCTGATTGCGAGCCAAGCGCAATAGCGTTTGACCGATGCGGCAAAATTTTAATGAGTCAAGAAATCAGTCAAGACGATACATTTTGTATTCATTGTGGCGAAACCAGCCACTCGCCGGACAACTGCCCCTTTAACCAAGAATATGACGGACAACTTGAAACCGAGCATCACCACAAAATCGCCAGAGACTTGGCACGAGAAGAAAAAGAGGAAGCAGAAAGAGAGCTTGAAAGATTGCGCCGAAAAATTAAGGGCAATTAAAACGGAAATAAAAAAATCTCATGGCAAACATAATTAAAAAATGGGAGCGGTTCATGGCAGTTGGCTGTTCGCACGGAAGCCTGATTGATGCCGATGCCAAACAGGCGGCGTTTAATTTGCGCGATAGGTTCAAGCCTACGCGCATTTTTCATTTGGGCGATTGGTGCGATACCGCCGCGCTTCGTTCGGGCGCAAAAGGCACAGAGGACGAAGGCAAGCCGATTTGCCCTGACATTGACCACGGCATTGAGTTTTTAGAGCAGCTTGGCGTCACCGATTGCACAATGGGCAATCACGACGAAAGGCCTTACAGATTTTTGAACCATCACAACGCGCAGACGAAAGAGTTTGCCAGAATGTTGGTTTATGGCACAAAGAAAAGTCTTGGCATTGAAGGCGAAATGCGCCGGTTAAGGATTCGTTGGGTGAATACTTGGGACATCCGCAAGGGAATGATTTGCGCTTACGGCTGGAAATGGATCCACGGTTATATGTTCGGTCAGCAATGCGCCCGCGACCACGCCGAAGCGCACGGCAATGTTTGTTTTGCTCATGCACACACACCAGCGCAACAACAGGGACGGCGCGACGATAATCCAACTGGAATTTGTGTCGGCACATTGACGCGCATTGCCAACATGGATTACGCCAAAAATCGTCGCCAGACTCATGCTTGGGGCGGCGGAATAGTTTATGGCGAAGGTTGCGGGAATAAAATGGGCTGGATTCAACTGATTAACAACGGCCAAAAGAAAGGCGAATGGAGATTGCCGTTATGAGCCTGAATAAAGTTGCCGCCATGCTTGCCAGTCAGTTGATTAAATCTGAACTGATTTACGACGACAAAGCGGAAACTTGCAAAGAAATTGCCGACAAACTAGGCTTCAAACGAAGCTTTGCGCTTAATCAAATTAGAAGGCAAATCAAAGCCGGAAAAGTCGAGGCGGTTAGAAAAATGGTCAACGGAAATTCGGTTGTTGCCTATCGCGTAAAGCTACTTAAATGACGCATTAGGCGCATTTTAAGTAGCAATACGCCACAAATGACGTTTAATCAAATATACTTCAAAACCAGCCCCGCAATCTTGTGCGCCTGACGCGCTGATTTTAAGTCCACAAAACAAGTCTCGCCAGTCAACTTATTTTTAATTCCAATCTCGAATTTATACCAGCGTTCTAGCTTTGGCTCGCGCTCCAATAATCCCGCCGCAATTCTTTCTTGCCTGATTTCCGCTTTTCTTTGCCGCCAAAGCTTTAATTTTTCAAGCTGCCTAACCCTCTTGTCTTGACGGTAGTTACGACGGCGTAAGAGCGGTTTAGGCTGTATGCAGTGCGTCATATTCTATTGTTAGACGCCAAGCGATAGCTCTTGGAGTAAGCGTGTTTTTGTTGTGTTGGCATAGTATTCGTCTTTCTCTATTCCGATGTAGTGGCGTCCGGCTTGTTTCGCTGCCACGAGCGTTGACCCGCTGCCGCAAAATGGGTCGAGGACGATTTCACCCGGTAGCGTGTATGTCGCCACGAGGTAGCGCATCAGCGCGAGCGGCTTCTGTGTCGGATGCAGCCGGTTCACTTGGTTGCACTCGGCTTGCGTCGAGTCTATTTCCAGCAAGTTCACCGGCCAGCGTTCCGTTTCGTCATGCTCGGCACGGGATTCGCATTTGCCGGATTTCAGCGAGATTATTCCGCTGGCATTTGTCTGTCCGCCGCGTGGCCGCATATTGTCCGGCTCGGCTGGCCGCATTTGCGGGTAGTATGCGCCGTCCTCGAATACAAGCACTTCCTCGGTGACGCGGAGCGGTTGGTGTTTTGCGATAGCGAAGTTTCCAGCCTTGCCTTTGCTCCATGTCCACCAGTATTTGAAGCCGGAGCGGTTAGAGTTCACCATTTCTATCGTGAATGGCAGCGCGGCGGTTACTATCACGCGCCCGCGAGTGACGCGCTTGATTTCTTTCCACCATGTTTGCCAGTCTTGCGCCTTGTCCCATGCATAGCCCGTTGTGCCGTATGGCGGGTCTGTGATTGTCACGTCCACGGATTTATCGGGCATTTCCCGCAGCACATTCAGGCAGTCATCACACACAATGGCGTCTAACAAAGCGCCGGAGCCAACGGGCGGAGTCGCTTGCGGTTGGATGATGTAGTTGTAATTCACGGTTATTGGTTTTCGCGCCCGTGGCTCAGCTTGTCGTTCGGCGTCATAGCAGCACGCCCTGTTGTAAGTGGCGGCCAATCCGTTCCACGGCGGTCGCA
>Ga0208744_1000186_pt1 | contig 28281 bp, 53 predicted proteins | sample CryBogCBH24Aug09_FD_184620 | JGI IMG/M metagenome (GOLD analysis project Ga0208744, IMG submission 184620) | Freshwater microbial communities from Crystal Bog, Wisconsin, USA - CBH24Aug09 (SPAdes) (version 2) | ecosystem: Environmental > Aquatic > Freshwater > Lake | place: Crystal Bog...
ACCACTTACTGCTAGAGATAAACTACGTAAGTTTGGTGCTCAAAGATCTGCAAAAGATTATGGTGGTATGAAGAGAGGTCGTTAACCTATTCTTCTTCAATATCAAAGATATCTTTGTTATATTGAGTCGCTGCTGATAACGTATTGAGATATATATCCATTGCACCTTCTAAACCTAGGTCAGCTTCTAAACTGTTTCTAATTTCAGTAGGTGATTTCCCTGTATCTTTTGCAATTGTTATAATACATGTTAATAACATTTTATTATAATAATCCACAATCTTTTCAATTGCTTCAAACCCTACTTCATGTGCTACCAAAGCCATACTAATTTGATCTTGTTTATTAACAAATGGATCTTCCATTACATTTCCTTTCTATTGTAAAACATGTGCTTCTATATACCAGATTTCACCATTGGGTAAAATAGTTTCCCAAAATCCCATAGTGTCCTCATGTTCTTGCCATCCTTCTAAATTCAAAGCATTCTTTGCTGCATCTAAGTTAGAATAAATGCCAGAGATTTCGGCAGCGCCATCTCCAACATCATATAGTAGGGCGTATACTATTGTCATTGTTAAATAACTCCTTCATTGCCCATTCTATACGTTCTTTAGCATCCATGCCACCCCACCAGCCTTCGTCTAGGTTGCGCACTGCTTCGTACCTACATTCCATCATAACAGGACAATCTTTGCATATATTTTTGAGCTTGTGACGTTGGCTTAATGTAGGCATAGAACTAGCATAAATAAAATCACTAGTGTTTTTACCATAACAATTGCCTTCTTCTGCCCAAGTAAGGCCTTTATTATCGGGTAAAGTTTGAACTAACTCTTTTAACTTCCACCTACTAATCTTACTCATATTATTACCTTTCTATCGATGATTGATTTATATTTGCTTTCATACCACTATCTATTCCATCATTATATCCTGATGATGCTACAATTTTACGTTGAGTAGCAGGATGACGATCTAATTTTTGGAAATATTCTTCAATTGCATGTTGTTTATTTCTAACAACTAATGCAACTGATGTATTGTTTGTTTCATTAATAACTTTTGTTTTTGATTCTCTTATACGTTCATTGATTGTTATACAATAACCGCCAAAGAAACCTTTAACCCAAGTTTTAGTATGTATTTTTTCTTTGCTATTCTTTTTAATTTTATTTAGCTTAATAAACATTTCATTGACCATGTCTAAAGATAAAATATTATATAATGTTAAACATAATTCAATATCACTCTTGTATCCATAGATCATGCAATATTCTTCGCCTCGTAAAACTTTGCAAAAGTTATGCTTTGCAATTGAATTAAGCAATACACTCTTATCAATAGCATATGGTTTAGGTGTTTCAATACGTCTAGCAACAATATTTCCTTCACCAATATGATCATGAAGTTGAGCTTCTTCAATTTGATATTTGGTAATTAACTCTTGTGCTAATGATTGTGCTGAACTTACTTCACCAGGTTTGTCACTACTATCTGCAACGCGAAGTAGTTTCTGAACCTTAGAAATAATATCAGACAACTGCATAACCATAGTATTACCTCCTTTCTTTTAGTCTAGCCTCATCGGTGTAGAGACAACTACCTTCTACATACGCCTCACGGCGTTTCGGCTTTATTATAAAGCGTCTTTTAAATCACAGAATAACTTATGAAAATGATCCATTTGTTCTCCCATTGCATTGATTGCTTTATTAAACATATCTGATAAACTTTCATAAAAAGTGATATCAAGAGTGTTTTTGTTTTCGTTATAGATTTTAAACCCATTTAACAACTCATCTAAACGATAACCAATCGTAGAAATATTGTTGATAAGTTCGCTTACTTTCTCTAACTTTTCTTCATTACTTACTGTCATATTACCTAACTTAAATATTTAATGCAACCAATTTAAAATTAATGTTTCATACTTACTATTTTACCTCCATAGGTTTATATTCACTACAATATGTCTCAAACTTGTTTTTACGAGTCCAAGATCCACATTCACGGCATTCTCCAGACTCTAAATCTTCAAATTCTGGATTCTGACTAATGTTCCATAAATGTGCTTCATATTCATGATCGCACCAACAATCTGGTTCATTCATATTTGCTCCTTACTTGATATTATCTAATGCATTATTAAGTATTTCAGTTATTTCTTTTTCTTTATCTCCTGTTTCTGTATTTTGATCAGGAAAAACCCATTCATCAATATTAGGAATGTAAACAGTTTTACCTTTTTCAAATTTAGCAAAAGTAGTAGGCCAATCTATAAGCCAACCATTTTCTTCTGACCATTTTACTACACAATGATATTCCATTATGTTTCCATTTCTATAATTATTTCTTCTAGTTGATTACAACGATCTAATAAATTAGATATAACATCTTTAGCTTCTGCTAATGTAGTTGGTTCTGTTAAACCAAAGTCATTTAATGTTAATTCTATCATTATTAATTAAATCCATAATGCTCAAAGATTTGAGCTCTAGCATCTTCAAGTTCATTATTGAGGTCTTGCAATGTACGATTATCAATACTCTTATCATTACCAAACCAATCAATTAGATCTTGTCTAGTTACTTCATTCATTTTACTCCTTCTCTCTTATATTTGCTACTATGCGTAATGCTTCTGTTCCTTACTATTAGCCTATCTTATCAATGCATGGTGGCTAATCCATACAGACGCCTCCCGGCGTTTCGATTCTTTACTATTCTATTTCCTCAATAATTATATCATTGATAGTATTTTTAATAGCAAATCCATTGTGTTCTAACCATCCCAATGCTTCTTTTTCAATTACATCGTCATCTTCAGAGTCAGATGTAATCGTAGTTATGAGCACAGCATAGTCAAACACAAACTGTACATTATATATATATGTTTTACTCATTCTCCTTCTCTCTTATATTTGCTACTATGCGTAATGCTTCTGCAAATCCTTGAGCAAATCCATTCTCAAAATCAGTTTGCTTAGCCATTGCTAAGTTAATGTGATGACGAGTTTCATTACTCAATTGATAAAAAGATTTGTCTAATTTTTTACCCATTATTATTCCTTTGTTGTAACTAAACTATTAAGATAAATAAATACCTCAAAAGGTACTGGCTCTAGTTCCCAATTCCATACAACATCGTCTTCGTTGTAGTTTTGCCAGTCAACTTTATCATAGTTAACTACCTTAATACCAACAGTTTGGTCAATGTGATTTACAACAACTAACTTCCATGTATCACCATGAAGAGAAAGTCCGATACCATATCCAGTATCAGACATTACATCATCTTTAATCATTTCACTGAAGATAATACGGTTAAGGTATTCGTCATCACTCCAACGACCCTTGCCACGTACTATAGCGTCAGCTACAACGTTTTCTAGATGACTAGCTCCCCAATGGGTATATAGATAGATAGAATGCTCTGATCCATATGTACCAATAAGTTGTACTTGTCCACGGTCTCCCATGATTACCTACTTTCTTACTTGTTTGTTTATTTGTTTAACGTCTCCCGACGTAGTGCCTTGAGTAGGAGTCGAACCTACTCTACGACCATCAAGGCTACCATTTACCACCAACTATCGTAATATATTTCCATATCTTGTCCAATAGCTTTCATAGCATCATCAATAAACTTAAGGTCAATTTCTCTATCTTCTGGTAAACTTTCACCAAAGAAAAAACCTTGAGTTACTGGGAGTTTTTCATGTATTACAGCATGTCTTAAATTAACAAGGTCTTGAAATGTTACTCGAACTGGTTGACAGTTAAAAACACCTTCTCCACCTTTACTTTCATATAACTTTTCCATCCAACCTTGAATGTTAGGATGTTTACGCCATTGAGCAATTAAAAAGACTTTATCTTCAGATTGTTCATGAGTCCAAACATAACTTAAATCTGTATTGTTTGGATGAGGCATAACAGCATATGCATATTGGTCTAATCCCATTATGTTTCCTTTCTTACTTATTTATTTACTTGTTTGTGTCTCCCGACAGCACCCCAAGATAGAATCGAACTATCTTACAACCATTTGGGGTTACCTTAGTTAGCTAGGCCAACTAATAGGAATTTCTTTACCATTAATAACAATGATTTTAGGTGTTTCCATTGCTTTATCAACAGCTTCAGATACTTCTTTAATTGTTTCCATCATAATAGATGGCATTGCTGCTAAACGTTGTTTCACCTCAGCTTCAACTGCTTGTTGCATTTCTGCATCAGACATAGTTGGAGCTAAAAACTCTTCCATAATTGGATCTTCTTCAATAGCATCTTCTGTTGTTACTGCTGCAGAAGTTGTTGCAGAAGGAACAGAAGTTTTATTTATATAACTTCCGTTAATAATATAATATGGATAAAGTAAGGATTTCTTACCAGGAGCACCTTCATTTAACGATATAGACAACATCTTAGTAAGGAATTCTTCACGACCAGCTTCTTTGCTTGTGTGTTTAGAATTCACATCTTTGATGTAATCTTCAATTACAGCTTTAGCTGCTTTGTGATCAGTAAAGTAGAATCTACCAATTACACGACGAGCACGAGCATCTTCTGAATTGTACCACGTACAACGTACAAATACTTCAGAATAATAATCTCCGTGTTCTTTGTGTACAGTAAATGCTAGGTCTACAACATCACGAGTACGGTTGGAAGTCCAACCAGCACCATTAGCTTTAGCTACCCAAGTCATTTCTGACATATTATCTCACTTTCTTTTTCTTACTATTGACCTATCTCATCAGTGCATGGAGGTCATCCCATACATACCCCTCCCGGGGTTATCGACTAATTAATCGATTGACTGCAATGGTACACCAAAATAGTCATTAAGACCTTCTTGTACACCACAAGGTGAACAAATATCAGTCTTGTTATCAACCCTAGACAAAGCAGGATATCCTGTCCAAGATTCTTTACAAAGTGGACATATAAATGTTTTTACTGTCATGATTTTTCTATCATCCCTTCAGGCATTTTACAATAGCCATTTTCTATTAAATCCATAGCCATACGACCATAGTGTCCTTGTAGTTTCCAAGCCATACCATTGTCAATTAACTCTTGAAAAAGTTGGATAATTTCATTACCATCAAGTTCATCTTGTTCATAACTTATTATTTTATTTGTTAAATCATTAATAATCATTATTTATCTTCTTCAAGTTGCCAATTAAATTTATCATCTTGTACTTGATTTAATTCATCATACAATGATTGAGCCATTTTTGCATGTTCTTCAGGCGTAGAAGGTACTTGTGACCTAAAATCAACACCAAATACAACGCCTACGTTACTAGCAAATGTAATAAGGTTTTGTAAAACCTCAGTACCTGCTTTAACAGCTTGGTCAAATGTATGTTTGAAGTCATCTGACTCTACATAACTATTAAACTCTGAAGGAAGTTCACCAGTTACATATTGACGATAAGCTTCAATGGTTGTCTGAATTGTGATTTGCATTTTAATACACATCATCAAATTATCAACTTCATTTTTAATGAGTTGTAATTTTAATTCATCTGACATGTTGTCCATCTTACTCTCTTTCTTGTTTAACTATTATCTGACTTGTCTCATCAGTACCCAAGTTGTCATCTTAGGTATACCCCTCACGGGGTTATCGACTAACGATAATGTCTATATATTTTTGTATCATAAGATTCATCAAAATCTGGTTGTTCAGGAGATGGTGCTCCTTGCCATTCAGATAAAGTCTTAAGAAACCATGTTTCTGCTGCTGCATCATCTTTACCATAAAAAACATAGCATAATGTTAACACAGCATCAACTGCTTCTTTAGCTATCCAACTACTTGTAAACTCCCTGGTCAAAAGTATTTCTTTCTTTTTTGTACCAGGAATAGGACGCATTACTTGTAATATAGCATTATGATTCATAAGATTACTTTGTACGCCTGCTTTTAATGATAAATATAAATTAACATTAGTTCTATAATAAACAGTAGTCTTACAATTCCATGATACTTCATCACGAGAACGACGCCAATTAACTTGTCTTGACATGTTCTTCCTTTATTTTAATTATAACCAATTGCTAAAATCTTTTAATAATTGATGTATTTCTCCAGTTGTATAACCATCTTCAATGTTATTAACTTCTTCACCGTTAACGTTATATATACCTGAATCTAAATTCCCTGCTAGTTTCTTTAATAAATCAAGAAACAATTCTTGAAATTTAGGAAGTTGGTCTGGAGTATCGAATGATATTTCGATCTTCATCTTGTTTCCTTGTTGCTCACCGCTTACTCTCATAATTCCTCCTCATGGTTATTACTGCATTCACAATCTGATGCGTGAAAAGATTTATCACTAAATTCTTCTCCAAATAAATACTTAGCATGCTTTTGAATAATCTTAAGAAGAGTTGCCATGTTAATGTTTACAATCTCTGATATGCTTTTGATTGATTCACCAACAATTGGTATTTTATCTTCATCAACTTCATGCCAATGCTCAACCGCACCATGTAACCACATAGTAGGTTCACCCATATCCATGAATAGTGTCTTAATTTCACCTATCATATTACCATAGTTGATTCTGTCACTAGTTTCATGGTCTAAGGCAGCAGTGAATTGCTGTTCATCCATAATTACTCCTTACTTGTTTTGTTTGTTTAAGTGGGCATTTTAACGTCATACCCAGGACGGAGAGTTACAAAAGCTCACTCACAAGGCTAGTGGTTACCTTCACACCACTCAGGTCGTTGGCTCACCTATACCACCAACAGGTCGCTAATTAAGGTTTAGACTGACCTCCATGAGCTTCCCCTCATGATGAGTATGTAGTACGATACAAGCGTGTGGGTGCGTTTGAGTCTGCACCACAATTAGACTCGGTCCCATATAACCGATAAAAGTTATATGGGATTGCCACGTTTTTTGGGTCAGTGACCTAGACCTCATAGTGTGTTGTTAAGGATGTTACTTCCTACCTAAGCTTCCCCTTTAGGCTGGGTTTGTGAATACAAGACTTGCAACTAGGCACTCTGGATTAATACAACATCCAATCTGGCGGGTTGACATAGCTGGCATCACAGATCAATAAAGCCCCCTGGCCTATCCAGAAGGGCTATGGAGATGCAACAACAAGAAGGAAAAGCACTCTCCATAACCCATCTCAATAGGCTATGTAGAGACTTCATTCTTGTTAATAATTGATATTAAAGAATCTCTTCTGCCGAGGCAATAATCTTCTTTAATTCACTTGGAAAATATACTCCGTTATTCTCAAGAGATATTTGAAGCTCTTTAAGAATATCAACAAAATTACGAATCATCTCAATTAAGAGATTACGTTGCATTTCCAGTGATTCAGCCTTTTCATTGTAAAGGCCAACCAATTTATTAACCTTACCAAAAGTCTCAACTAGTTTCAATGCACGATTGCGCATTGCTTCAAGGTCTTCACTTTCAGTAAACTTGTCACGAATATTCTGCAACTGTTCTTCTGTTACTATCATTTTATTTACTTTCTTACTTGTAGCCACACTTAATGGTAGTGACCTTCACCATGGGTAAAACAATTTACTATTCACTATCTTTTGGCATGTAATGATCTTGATGGCCACAACGACCTTCGTTTTCATCACATAAAGGGTGGTGTTGATCATGAAGCATGAATGGTGCACCAAGAACTTTAACAGCTTCTTTTTGCATTTCTTCATAAAACTCATTTAACTGATTAATTGCAAGCCCAAGCCCAAGTGGGAATACTTTTGTAATAAGATTTAAGTCATCTTCTGACCTATCCTCATCTAATAGCATTGCTGCAATTTTAGTAAATGGTTCCATGATTGTACCCATCTCAACGCCCCAATCTTTAATACGATTGAGGTAATCAGCATGAGCAATACGTGCCTCTGCTGCTTCGTCAAGTGTTAGGTCGAGATCAAACTCTTCCATATTACTCCTTTTATTGCTTACTTACAGGACCAATTACGGCCCACTGCATACCAAATAGTATGCATGGCACCTGAGGGTCGCTTGATAGACCCCCAGGTCTCTGAGTTTATATAACGTTACTCAGGGAACGCGTGATTAAGACTTGCCAAGCAAAGCAGAACGAATAGGACCGGCAGGCTTATTAATAAGCTTACCTTTCTTAAACATTGATACTGCTTCTTCAACACTAGGAATCATAATGATCTTGTGTTTCTTGACGAGTTTAGCACACTGAATGATTATTTGATCATTCTGTCCACTACCCATAGATGTAACTTGGCCGTCACTGACCCAGACAATGTCTTCGCCATGCTTACGACGACGAATTGCCCACGTCAATGCAGTACCGTCAACACCATTGTTCATACCACCGATGTCACCGGTGTCTCGAACACGCCAACCACGATCAGCGAGTAGCCAAGCGTTGGGGCTGTCGCCACCACAATCACTATATGCCATAATGACTGCGGCAGGAGCTGCCTCAACAATCTCTTCGATGTCTGACTGTTTCAAATTCATAGAACCTGATATGTCAATAACAACGATGCCACCCTTAACTTTGATTTTCTGTCCAAAGATCCTACGTTCTGGATCTGTAAGCAGACGTGATGGGTAAGAGACACGACGACCTGATTGCATACCACGCTTTTTACGGCGCATATAACCTTTAACCTCAACGGTTAGTGGCTTGTCATCAGCCCAGACTAACTTACCAAATTCGCCATTGTCATAGTCAAATTCGAAATCATCTGGCATATCATCAGTGTTGAGTGTAACAGGTTGATCACCAAGTGTATTCTTGTCAGGATCAAACTTATCAGGATCACCATAGTTAGCTGCACGCTGCTCTTCTTTCTTGCTGTGTATATCCTTAATGTCTTTAGGGGCTTTGTACCCAGAAGACACATAGTCAGCAATATCAGAAGCAGCATACAGAGTGTGACGAAAACCAGTTGGGATATTAAAATTACTGTTAAACCTTACTGGAATGGTATCACCTAACTCAGATGCTGTGCCATTGAAATTGGTTTTCATTGACTTATTGAGTTGACGCAGTCGTTGACTCCATTCAGGTCTAACGGAACGAATTCCGCTAGCAAAAGAGTCGAAACTCTTAGTGCTATGATTCTGAACAGTGAATTGAACTGCTGCATCCCAAGATCGCATATCACCAGCTGTAGCCAACCGCTTACCAAAAGTCTTTTCAGCTCCGGTAGGCTCGTGATCCAACTGCTTGACTTTAGCAAACTGTTCTGTAATCGCATTGATGCGAGCTTGCTCAGCAACACGTAATACATCGGCTGTAATACCGTTGTTATTGTATGCTTTAGCAATACCAGAATAGATTGATGAGTCAAGAGGAGTAACACGAGCTTCGATAAGCTTCTCAAGCTGTAGACGCTGTGAATGGCTATCCCCCGAAAGAGGAATAGCCATTATACCAGCAATGAAGTCTACTTTAGCTCCGAAGTCACCGACAGTTGGAACAATTTCCCAATTGATTGGATCCTTAACATCCTCACGGAATGAAGTAATAACGTTTGGTAACGGCATTACTTCATCTTCAAGGTAGCTTGGAGTCACTTCACTCATGATAGTGTGAACTCAGGAGTGAGTGTACCAATCTTGAGAGCATCGATGATTGGATCAGCCATTTTGCCGAACACCATACGAGCTGCACGCTCTACGCCAAAGCCAGGAGCAGAACGAAGCTGCTCGAAAGCCTTGAATGAACGTAGAGAAGCACGTTGGCCAGGTCGGCCTGCAACAATAACTGCTGCAAGCTGACGCAATTCCACAGGCAATGCTGCGATCAAAGCTGCTGGATGAGCAGCATCAATCTTGATTGCAATTGGGAATCTGTCCTTAAGTGCAGTTGGCAACTCGTCCATGTCTTCCAAGTTAGTGGTCATCACAGCCGAGAACCCTGGATTTGGAGTAAACAACTCTCCAGTGTAGGGGTGCTTGAATGATGATGATTCAACACTGTCTAGGAATGCAAGCAAAGTTGACTGTACGTCACCACCAGCTTTGTCGATCTCGTCAACAACGAGTCGAGCACCAGTAGTACCATTGCCGATCCAGGAGCGTAATGCAGCACCTGGGACAAAGGTGAATCCACCAACCTCGTTAGGCATAACTGAACCTGATACGTCAGCATTTGTCATATCCTCTGAGCAGATAAGACGCTCGGAGCCAGCTTCATTGATGCCGAAGTTGAGGCCAGAGTATGTCTTACCAGTGCCTGGAGGGCCGTAAAGGATGACACGGTCTACACCGGCCGCCAGCACGTCCTCCAAGTCCTTGTAGCATTGAGGGACAGGGATGCCTTGGTATGTTGCTTCACTCATGATTTACTTACTTTCTTCTTGTTTATTTTAGTTTGTAGTGCTTCCTTAGCACCAGGGCAGTCACTTATGTGACTCCGGCACTGCAGGTGGGAATCGAACCCACAACATCCTCCATGCTGCAGTCCCCCTTATTTAGGGAAATATACTACTTTATTGCATGTACAGTCATTTTGCCATTGTGACGGTCAAAGTTAACTTTAACTTTCTTGTAACCCTTGACTCGTGCCTCTTTACGCAATTTAGTTTCAATTGCTTGAGCATTCATCTGATGGATAGGCAAGATAGCAGCTAATTCCTTATAACCAATAACATGACTATTTCCATCAAGGATTTCGTCAAGCCACCAATTCAATTCAGACCATTTAATTATTACTGATGGTTTTGTATAAGGACGACGCAATGATTTGCTACGTGCATTCATTGAATTAACCTTAGTTGGCGGTTTAGCTTTGGTAGCTACGGCTGCTGTTCCCTTACTTGCAGGTTTAACAGAACTATCAAATGATTCAATCAATTCGATAACCTGAATAACTTGACTTCGGGTAGCAGGACGCCCAAGAACTGTGTCAGTTAACTCTAACGCAGTCTTGATCACCTGGCTCATCTTACTGTTGGACATTATGTCCTCCTTCTTTGTTTGTTGTTTTTGTTGTGCCTCCCGGCAGCACCCCAGGCAAGAGTCGAACTTACCTTACGACCATCGGGGATACCGTATTACTTACATATCTTCAAATCTGGACCCCATTCGGGAACCAAACTGTGATTACGTTGGTAATACCAGACAGCCACAAGTGATTGTTGATCACCAGTTGCTGCCTGTGGTGTAGCAGGCAATCCATGTATGTACCCTCTAGCATAATTCCATATGGATGGAATAAACTGATACCAACCAGCCGCCTTAGTGTGTATCTCAACACTAGTTAAGTGGTTTCTAGACTCATGGTATCGAATACAGGCAAACTGTGCTTGTATATGGATAGGCAATTGTCTTGTTGGATCAGTTGCAGAAGGCCATGCGGCTGTTACATCTGTGGACATTGTATTCCATTGCATCAGAGCAGGAACCTCGTGCTTAACCACAATTGGCATGGTTTTCTCATACCAGTGCAGATTAGCCTTAGTTACTGTCTGAACCTGATGTGGAAGCGCGGGCGGGCGTGCAGCAAATACTTGCCCCGAAATTCCTAAACTTCCCATCAATAGCAATGAAGTACATATACACAGCTTACGCAGTGTTTCCATGTACCTTGCTCCTTTCTTATTTGGAGTGATTCTTACTAACTTCTTTATTAATCACCCCATCGGCCCCCTCCCCTCATCGGGAGGAGACCTGTGCAATGATTAAAACTGGCTTACACCATCACGCTCTGGATTGTACAAATCAATATGCTGATTCTGTACAAGATGGAAGAAAGAGTTCGCGATCTTATGTTCCGTACAGCTATTAACTGACTGGAACGGACCGTGCTTAACCTCTGAACGGATCACTTTCTTAGTGTCCTGAAACAGAGATTTTGCGGTGACCTCTTTCAACCTGGGAGTACTAGATATAAGTTGCCAGACACCCGCGGGGGAGACTTCCATCTTAACCACCGCAAAGGTATCTGACAAATCAAAACAACCAACGTGTATATGATGACGGCCAAAGTACTCCAGCCACTCATCAAAGACATAGCCCAAAGGACTATCTTCTACACGTACTTGATTGTACTTCCAGCACGCGCTGTGAAGTGTCATTAGCATAACACTACCTTACTTTCTTGTTATTTACTTAGCTTGCATACCCCCAAGCCAGGGAAGGATATATCTGTACTCCCGTACATAGATAACCCTGTAGCCACCACCATACCTTTATATGATGATGACTACACAGCCACCTATAAACTGCATGTATACCTAAGGTATCCACACCACTTTACACCACATCGCTCCACATCAAACCACTATGCTCCATATGAGTACCATTATAGTGGTAAAGAGAGTGCCTTAGATATGTGTAAACATGTCTCAAAATATGCCCATTTTTATAATATATAGGAAATAAACGGCCACATAGCATAATAAGCTATTACCTTACTATGATCCGATCTTATGCCCTAAGTAAATAAGCTATTATATGTATATCGGATCGATATAATGTTCCACGTGGAACATACTGACTAACATATGCGGAGATCCAATACACCCGTATATTATTTCCTTACTAGGGTATTAGCTTATTAGCATAATAGCCTATACGTTCCACGTGAAACATATCGAACTTGAATTAGAAGCTTAGCTCTATTCCATCCAGAGCCCACTCTGATACTAATGGGCATATGGTATAGGTAAGTTTGATGGGCTTAGATGAGTAGTTTGTTTCCCCGACGACATGCGCGGAGATAGTATCTTCCTCATCATTAATAACCCACTTGGTAGGTGCTATACCATAGAACTCAGTCATACTAATGACTGCCATTTCCACGGATGGAAAACTATCTTGTATAACACCACACCTGGTCTTAGCCTTATGGACAATCCTATCCCATAGAGTAGGCCGGTCAATCCAAGTTATCACAAATCGCTCTTCGATCATGATTATATTCCTTTCTCTTACTTATATTTAGTTTCCCCATAAGGGAGCACCTCGGAGGGGAATCGAACCCCTCCAAGCCCACCAGGGCGAGGTTACCTACTACTTACAACCTATTACAGGTTGTTCTTGATGCTCTTGAATGTCTCAAGGAATAGCATCTGCTGGAACAGCTTCTTCTGGTCCTCAGCCATCTCTTCCACAGTCTCCTGTGAGAGCTTGTTGAGTGCTTCAGAGTACGTGTTGATAACACCGCTGGCCTGAACGTGGTTCAGAACGGTGTCGTACACTACAGGTGAACCGAGAGCGATTGCACGGTTCTTGGTAGCACCTGTCTCTGGAAGCATGTAGAACTTCTGCTGTGCCAGATCCTTAACGTACAGCTTGATGCGTAGCTCAGCACCGTTCAGCTTCTCGTACTGCTCAATTGCAGTTACGATGCCACTGGTTACGTACTGGCGCTGACGCAGCACCTCGTAGTACTGACGACCCTTCTTGTCCGTCAACAGTCCAGAGTTGATAATGAACTGTGTACGGGAACGGTTGTACTTACCCGAGTACGCCATAGATGGAGTAACGATGTCGCTTGGCTCGATGCGAGTAGCAACTTCTACAAGCTTACGACCGTACTCGAGGTTCTGGTTAGTGAACACATCGAATACACGTCCCATGCTGTAGTCGTTGTCTTGCTTAGCCATGCTGATAGCGTTGCCAGCAATCTGGTCGTAGGTGAATCCACCCAAGATCAGATACTGAACAGCGTCCACCAACATCGTGTGCTCTGCTGACGACTCCACTGATGTGTCAACGAAGGCTGCACGTAATACTTCTTGTGCCTCCTCTGCTGTCATTGATACAGTGTTGGATACATTGAATTCTGACATATTGTCTTCCTTCTTTTCTTATTTATTTGTTTCCTCAGTTCCGCTGAGTTACCGGTACTGCTGTTACTCCTGCATCCCTGCAGTGGTAACGTCCCTAGGTCAGATTTGACCCTGACCCTCCGTTGGACTGGAGTCTAGGTGGATAGCCTAGATAGGGTAACCCGTTAGTCTGTCAAGACTACGAAGTTAGGCTTGATATCCTCTACCCTGACTTCGTTATAATCGTTGCATATGACGACCTCGATATCACCTGTGCCACTGATAACAGTGACACAAAGATCTGCCCCGAGTAGACCAGGTATAAACTTCCTATCTGGATCTTTGCGTACCGAGTTCCATCTGTTTTGTACAGCCAACAGAAGTGAACCTCCATACAGCTCTCTAGGTTGAGGCTCAGGTGTATCTGACCAGATCATTGTTGACCAGGCTAGAATTGTCTCTGACATATATTTCCTTTCTTACTTGTTATTTACTGCAGATGTCTCACGACATGTAGCCACCACCGAGTTACCCCGGTGATGCCAGCCTGTCTAGAGGCTTAGTTACAACCACCACACTCACAACCGCAGTCAGAACAGCAGTGTGTGCGACGTGGTTCCTCAGGTTCAATTACTTCAACCATTGGGGGAGCAAGCTCACCAGACTCAAACTCATCTAGGAACTCATTCCAGTCATGGAGACCCTGAAGTTGATTGTATTTGTATAAGCTAATGCTCATATTTATCATTTCCTTACTTATTTGTTATTGACAATCACAGTGATGAGCGTAGCCACGACTGAGGCCACACCTGCAACACAACAAACAATCTGTGCTATGCCCATAGTTGTGTACCACGCCATCTGTACAGCTACTGTTGCTGTTATTACAGACAACAATAAACTGCTCAATAAGACTATGATGATGTCTATACGGTTCATTTTCATGCTCCTTGTTTTTCTTACTTGTGTATTTGATGTTGCAAGGCATGGTCCTTAGTTGTACTAACTATATGAGATAGTCCAAAGAAGTTCATAACCTTTTTGTCTATTCGACGCAAGCATCAAAGTAAGGCGTAAAATAGGGAGACAGATTTTTGCCTTTTCCAGAAACAAAGGGTTTTAGATGGGACCCCTATTGTAGGGAAAAGGTGCCTTAAAAAAAATGGCGGGGACCCCTTGGGGCATTTTTAGAAACATTGTAAAATAGGGTGCTACTTACTATAGGATATAGACACGAAAGGATTCGTCATGCCATTTATCCCCGACCCACTATCCCCATTGGATATTAAGAATGTAAGAATAGCAAGTCTTTCTAAGACAGCTAATAATGCTCAACATCACGAAGATATGATAGCTCATCATCATAGCGTTGCCAAATCTTTGGATAACCTTGCTCAAAGGTATCAAATAAATGGTGATAAAGATTCATACAACAACTTTACAAGTAAAGCAATGGAACACCGTAATATTGCTGATGCTCACAGAGAAGTAAGAGACTATATGAACAATGTACCAAAACCTGATGACAATCGAGACTATGTTAATTCTGCTGGTACATACCAAAGGGCTGAATGTGAACAATGCAATGGTAAAGGTGTTTCTAGGAAAAACACACAATGTGGACATTGCCGTGGCACTGGTTCTAAGATTACTTTCAATAATAATCCAAAATAATGGCTACAGCAAAACCAAAGACAACAAAGATAGAAGCACCTATAGAGGAAGCTCTACAAGGCCTCAGTGATGTTCTACAAGAAGAAGCTAAAGTAGAAGAAGTAGTTATTGCGGAAGCTGTCGAAGAAGCTTTGGTAGAAGAGCCTGTAGCCGTAGAAGCAATCGTAGAGGCCTCACAAGCCCCTGTAGAGGAAGTAACCCCTCAAGCAATACCTTTCGGTAGTCAACCTATCTGGCATGGTGCAATGACAGGTCAGATCCATAAGCAAAGAAACCAATAGCATGAACTGGAATCTTAGATACGCATTAGATGCAAAAAAATCATCAAATGACAATGATTTTATTAATTACGTGCAAGATGGTTTTAAGAAGAAACGTTTGGAAGAAAACGAACCTTATGATTACACGAATGAGTATTCATTAATGAATCGTTACAGCGACCACCTTCCATTGGTTACTAAGGGTCAAGCAAATGAAGTTAAATCTAATGGTGTACGTCTTGAAAATTATATTATTAATCGGCATTTTTACGACTATTCTCACAAAAATGCATTAGATGCTGCTAAAAAAAATATAAAATTAATTTATTACACTGATTGTTTTAATGGAGTAGCGGATTATTCAAAAATACTTAAATATCGTGATAAATATGGTGATCGTACAGAAATACCATGCTTCTGCGCCGGTTGTAAAGACGGTGCAGACAAAAGTGACACCGTGTATAAAAAGTACAAAGCATACAGAGATGCTATGGAAGACATTTAATAATATGAATTGGAACCAACGTTACGCTAATGATAATTCATTATATGACTTTTCTAACTTTTATGAAAAGTTCAATAGCGATGCTGATAAGTATAATAAAGGAAAAGCTGAAGAGTATGAAAATTACCATAATGGTATGACTGATTACCATACTGAATCTGCTGACCAACATTATGAGGGTGATACGGATCATAAAATCCACAAGCTTGCCGCAAATGCTCATGCTTTAGCAGCAGAAGCCTGGAACCATGTATGGAACCACATAGAGACTCCTAATGAAAAGTACAAAGAATACAACGATGCTATGAAAGACAGTTTAATAAAGCATGCAAATAATTTAACACAACACGCTTACTCTATAATTGGTATGATCGACGAGGAATAGTATGAACTGGAATCTTAGATACGCTAACGATAAAGAACTAAGCATTGATGCTGACTTTACTCCTGATGAAAGTTTTGAAAGCACTGCTGAAATGGTAAAGAAGATGCGTCAATATGAATCTCTTCCAAATTGTCCTTCTTGTGAAGGAACTGGTAAATATGTTCGAACAATACTGCATGGGCGTGATTGTATTAATTGCAATGGAACAGGTAAAATAACTGATCCTTGCGTTAATTGCTTAGGACGTGGTTGTAAAGAATGTAACCAACAGGGCACTCGCGAAGCCAACGATGACTATTGGAAAGATCTGATGGACGAATAATGAACTGGAAAGCTAGATACGCTACTGATAAAAATACCCGTAAGTGGATACCATGGGAGCCTCTGTCTTCAATTGATTGGAATGAGTGGTCTTCACACAAACTCCCTACTGTACCACAGGGCAAAAAAGTTACTGGATTTTCTGGTGAAATAAATACCGACTTCTTCTTTGATGGTGGTACAACTGGTGGTAGTAACTACACACTTGGAAGTGATGGTAGTTATACTAAAACCTTATCACCTAAAGCACAAGAGACTTATAAGACTACTCGTCCCGATAGCTATAAAAATCTAGACACACAAGGACGCTATACTGAAAATTGGGAGAATACAGTATTTATTGACCCACGTCATAGTGGGATAGGACATTTTATAAAACACAATCAACCTGCTGCTGAAAAACAATCAGATGGTAGTTTTAGATATAAAGCACATGGATTAATAAAAGGTATGCCAGAAGAACATATAATTAGCCGTGACTCTACAAGTCCCGAAGCAGCATTTGGTACTTACTATATTCCCAAAAATCATATTAGTACTACACCATTCGTAGGTGCTATACCATTTCAACATGGAAGAGTAACATTTGCTGATGGTAGTACTAAGAATTCACAACATAAGGGAAATGCTGTAGGTGAGGTGAAATATCAATGAACTGGAATACTAGATACGCAACAGAACACTATGGCAAATGCTGGAAGGGTTATCACCAGTGTGGCATGAAGAAGAAGAATGGTCGTGAAGTACCCAACTGCGTTCCCGATGATGAAGACGAATAAGCTATATTACGATCTCATTAAAGAATTATAAAAATTCGGGATAGATATATGCAAGCCGCGCCGCCCCTCCCGAATTATGGCTTTTGTCATATATGTAAAAGTTATGAATTGTTGACTAAGTAAGTATGGAATCCAAGTCACCAAAAATTATTGAATGGCCGGGCTTACAACACATTGAAGATAACCCCGATTTATATTTAGATATGCTATTAAAAGACATAGTATTTGTCTTTAGGAACGCCAACCTTGACATAGACGAACAATACGAACTTCATCGTACCCTTGGAAAAATATTTAATGGTTTCCCTAACAAGACAGAGGGTGGCCGCGATGAATATATAGAAGATCATGCACGCTTGAATAAAGGTGCTGGCGATGATACTGGTGATGACATACGAGTACCGTGGCACCAAGAACATTTTAATTATACTAATAGTATTATATATGGTAATTGGAATAATGAGATCTTTAATATTGATAAAAAAAATGGTAAGACGTATTTTTATGATATGTGCAAATTCTATAAGACGCTTCCCGATGACACCAAAGAGTTTTTAAAGAAGTGCATTGCAGATGCTGGTGGGTCTGATCCTGCTATCAACGATTACGCATTGGTCAATTATCATTGGATAACTAATGAGCCTGTATTGCGTATGCCATTCTGGGGTAAGTATAAACTTAATAATTATGATGGGAGACCATCAACAAAAATGGAGCAAACAAAGTTCACTACAATAATGAATGATATCCTTAGCTTTGTTACAAAAGATGAAAAGAATAGAATCGTTCACGAATGGCAACAGGGTGACCTTGTTGTCTCTGATCTGTATAAGTGTGCTCATGCAGTAACTGGTGGATTTGATTCAAAGGATCGTAAGTTTATAGGTATGTTTGGTCATGCCATGCCTAGTAAAGCACAATAACAATGATATCAGTAAAACCAAACTTTCTAAGTACAGAAGAGATAAGTACAGTTCTTAATTATATTGAGAATGAAGCCCCACTTGGCTGGCACACAATACCTGACGACGAAAATAAAAGACCTGATGATAGTTTCTGGGATAATCGTATTATTGATGTGAATCATTTAGACATTGATAACCCTAAAGAAAAAATAGTTATAGAATTACTCGTAAATTTACGTAAACGTATTATTAAACATATTATTGAGACCCAAGGTTTTACAGAACCAATATACGGTGATTCATTGTTTATCGTTAGGTGGTTTGAAGGCGATTACCAAATTGTCCATGCAGATGGTGAATATGATCCAGATAGTGAATACGTTACACCAGGGGAAGAGTACCCATTCCCACATCGTATCTATTCATCTCTTTGTTTTTTAAACAATGATTTTGACGGTGGAGAAATATATTTCCCTAAAAAAGATATTGAAATAAAACCAGAACCAGGAACAATGGTTGCCTACCCAGGCACTCATGATTATTCACATAGCTTTGGTACTGTTAATAATGGTATTAAGTATACAATCGTATCTTACTACACTAAAGACAAAGACAAAACTGATAGGTGGCCCGAATAATGATAGATGATTTCGTTGCCTATGAAATGACCAAAGGGTTTGCCAGTGTAGATCCATTAAATGTAAAAAGAGAATGGATGGATGAAACAGCTGACTTACATGCTTATAGATGTTTCCCAATAAGCCTTGCTAATGGTTTAGGTTGGGGTATCTCTTTCCCTGAAGATATTACTTTTATTTGGGATGGCATAGTTGATACAACACCAGACCATGTTAAGATTTTAACTGGAGAAAAGTATGTCAATCCAAACAGAGGCAATGCAACAATAAGTTTTAACACTGGGATCATTTTTAAAACACCACAGGATTATAGTCTTTTGGCTATGCCAGTACCTAATCAACACATAGCTGGCGTATCTCCATTTACAACATTAATTAGTACTTCTTTTTACAATAGTAGTTTACCATGCGCTTGGAGAATTACAGAAGCTAATAAAGAAATAACTATTAAAGCAGGGACTCCAGTCATGGCAGTCATCCCAATATCTTTAACTAATCTACAGAATACAGAATTGCATATCAAAAATTATAATGAAGTGCCAATCTCATATCATCAAGATTATATAGGTTACCATGAAGTAATAGGTCACATTAATAAATCTGGTAAGTTCTCAGACTTTTATAGAAATGCTGTAAACCATGAAGGTAAAAAAGTTGGTGAACACGAAGTTAAACTAATAAGACTGAAAGTTATTAAAGGTGAGTAACATGGAAGAAAATATTGTAAATAAAAATGAAAATCAAAGTGAGTTTGTATCACTTATACCATCTGGATACTTTGGCGATTCATCAGATAACATTGTAGAAGTATCAGACTTTCTTACGCCAGAAGAACAAGAAAAACTTAGAAACTTTGCCGTCAACAACACAGTCTGGGATGTTACCGAAAGCAAAAAGAATGAAAATGGAACGGTAATTTATGATGCAGATTATTGGGCAGATAGAGTTGCAACGCACGCTTCTTTACAAAAAGTAGATCCAACAATTTTGCCTTTGATTCAAGACATGCAACAAAGACTTAAAGTTAAAGTAGATAAGTTCTTTAATGTAAATGTTAGAGCAACGGGCCCTGCAGTTGTTAAATGGCCAGTGGGTACTCATCAAACTCCACATGCTGATAAAGAATTACATGAAGGACCAGATGCTGGTAAGCCAAACGCTTTCCCATACTATGACATAGCATCAATCTTTTATTTCAATGATGATTACGAGGGTGGAGAATTATACTTCCCAGCCCAAAATGTAAAAATTAAACCAAAAGCAGGATCTGCATACTTTTTCCCAGGTGACATGAATTATGTTCATGGAGTAACAACAGTAACTTCTGGACTTAGATTTACTTGTCCATTTTTTTGGACAGTAATAGAAAACTACAATACTAAATAGGACTATATGGATAAGCAAATATTACACGAAAAAATTTATTATTACGAAAATGTAATACCAGATTTTGATAAATTCAAAGAAGCATTAGAAAAAGCAGATGGTTGGGAAGCATGGAACTCATGCGCTGAACCAATTACTTTTTATGGAGAAGAGCAAATGTTATTCCTAGACAGTGATAATGAAAATTTGTCATATCTTTATAATACACTGATAGATGCATTTTACAAGGCCAGTAAAGATTACGCGGAATCCTTAGGTGATTATGACGAACTAAAGATGCACCCATTTCTTCATATAAAGAGATACCATCCTGATTCATATATGGGTGCTCATTTTGATCAACAATATGGTGATAAAAGTTTAAAGTACTCTATGGTCATGTATCTAAATGATGATTATAAAGGTGGAGAAATTTCTTTTAAGATTGTAGATTATGATGAAGCTAAAGAAAGAGTAATTGTTCACCCACAATATCTTTATGCAAGGATAGATAAACATTTTGATGTAGGGATTAAACCAAAGGCAAATAGCATGGTCATCTTCCCATCTTCTGCTCCATACTATCACACTGCCCACACCGTTTTTAAAAGTTTTAAGTATATGGTTCCAGGCCATTGTTTACATGAAGGTATAGAACCTAATAACAATGGAATGATGTAATGGATAAAACTGTATTGTACAACAAAATTAATTATTACGAGAACGTAATACCAGATTTTGATACTTTTAATAAAATTTTAAAAAAAGTAGATACTGGTTGGGAGACATGGCATTCTTCTAGTGACAAAAATCATATTTATGGAGAGACTAGGTCATTTGATATACTTAGAATTGAAGAACTAGAAGATCCTTTGTCATTGGGATACATGTCATATATCTTTCATGCAATTAAAAATACTTTTTATAATGTTGCTAAAGACTATGCAGAATCTATAGGAGACTATGACGAACCAAGATTCTTCCCATCGTTTGATATTAAAAAATATTACACCGGAACATGCATGGGTTCTCATTTTGATCAACTACAAGGCGACACATCGCTGAGATATTCTTTTGTTTTATATTTGAATGATGAATATGAAGGCGGAGAAATTTCTTTTAAAATGGTAGACTATAAAAACGACGTTATGAAAAAACCTTGGATTGAAATAGATTATGATGAAGCTTTAGAATTAAAACAATTTGATGTAGGAATTAAACCGAAAGCAAATAGTTTAATTATTTTTCCATCTTCTGCTCCGTATTTTCATACCGCCCACCTTGTCAAAACTGGATTTAAGTATATGATTACAGGGCATTGGATACATAATGATATGAAGTTGCAAGGGTTTGCAGAAGGAGAAGAACCACAATGAAAACAGCAATAGTTACTGGAGCAAGCAGAGGTGTAGGTAGGGCAACGGTCAAGCTTCTGGAAAATAGCGGGTATAGAGTCATTGCAGCGTCCAGAGATTTAGATGCCATGAAAGATTTAGAATCTGAGAACGTTGAAGTAAATAAACTAGATGTAACAGATGAAGAATCAATTGAATCGTTTTGTAAAAAATATGAAGAAGATACAATAGATCTATTGGTTCACAATGCTGGTGGTGGTGCTGGTCCAACGTATCTAATATATGAAACTATGGAAAATTTTAGAAGGGCCTACGATATAAATGTAGGTGGCCCAATGTACATTTCTCAATTACTTATCCCTTCAATGATGAAATCTGATTCACCGACAATTATATTTATTTCTTCGTTGTGTGGACAAGTTCCATTTAGAGGATCAGGCAATTATTCCAATGCAAAACGAGGCCAAATGGGTCTAGTTGATACCATGAGGTTAGAGTTTCCACAATATGGGATTACAGTAACAGAAATTTGTCCAGGAACTATTGATACTCAAACAGAAAAGAAAGATCACGCATTAACTGCAGAAGATATGGCTGAAGCTATACGATGGGTGGGATCACTACCAAGCCATGTAAACATAAACCATTTAGAAATAGCTCATATAAACGGTAGCAAATACGTATTGTAATATGAATAGAATAAATTATAAAGATGATATCGTTGTATTCAATAATTTTATAAGTGAAGACGAATGCAATTCTATTCTTAAATATTGGGAAGATTCTACTATCAAAGGAAGAATGCAATGGCCTTGGGGAAACAATTCATTTAACAATGCATTCGGTTCTACAATGATATACAATGATATTGAAATAACTAAATTTGGTTTACCGATAGATTATTTTGCTAATTTAGAGAAAAAAATTATTGAAGCAACAGAATTAGTTAGTAGTTATAAAATAAGAAAAATTGGTGCGTTCCCACAAAAATGGATGAAAGGAGCCTATGCTTCTTTTCACTATGATAACAGTGGTAAAGATTCATCAGTCCAATGGGCTACAGGTTTATATCTAAACAATGATTTTGAAGGTGGAGAACTACAATTTCATGATAGACCTCTTGAAATAAAACCAACTCCCGGAATGCTTGCCATTTTTCATGGTGGCAACAATCTACATGGAGTAAAAATTATTACATCTGGTACAAGATACAAAATTAGTGGTTTTTGGGGTAAAGAGGAATAGTATATATGAACAGAATAAATTACAAAGATGATATCGTTGTTTTTGAAAACTTCTTGAGTAAAGAAGAATGTGATGCTATCATTAAATATTGGGATCACTCAGAAAAGAATGGCAAACTTGAATGGAATAGAATTGGATTCTATGGATCATCTGCAGCCAACTTGCCAGTAGGCGATGATATGGTTGATTTTGGATTACCTAAAGATCTTGTTGAGTCTTTGAGTTCTAGAATGAAAGAAGCTGCAGAACTTGCTCGTGGTAGTGGTCTAAAGCCAATTGGTTTCCCACATGCACAAATATGGGCTACAGGAGGTTTTACAAATCCTCATTCAGATAATAGTACAGATGGTAAGTACAATGAATTCGAAAGAAGCAAGTGGGCAACGTTTATATATTTGAATGATAATTTTGATGGTGGAGAATTGTTCTTTCCTGATCATAATGTTTCAATTAAACCAAAAACTGGTCTATTAGCAGCATTTGATGGTGGACATAATAACCAGCATGGTATATCATTGATTACGTCTGGAGAAAGATTTACCATTGGTCAATTTTGGGACTATGAAGAATCAGAATATACTCAAGAAAAAATAGATGAATGGGCTGAGAGTCTTAAGGCAGTTAGAGCACAACAAGCTGTACAATTAAAAGGTTGGGAAGAAGCAGAATCCAAGGGAGAAAAAATTCTGCCAAGCAATTACGGACCCACAGGAGGGCCAATAGAATGAGCATGCAAGAAATGACATACGAGCAAACTTGGAGTTCTAAGGAAGACTTAGGTAATTGCATAACTCTCTATAGAGATGTAATAAAACCAGAGTGGGATATTATAAAAAGATTAGAAAAAGTTTTGAATGGTAATAACCATTATAATTGGCAACCAGCTTATGTTGGTTACCAAGAAAGAATGCCTGAATATAGAGACTGTATCGATTTTAAATTTAAGAAAAGCGATATAGCAGGAGACCTAAGCCAAGAGTCAAAAGAACTACAGCAGATCTGGCAAGAATGCTACGATGCACAGAAAGCAGCAGTCGATGATTATTCAAGAACAAATAACATCCACAATCTAAGGTATTGGGAAGCTTTTAACTTTGTTCGTTATGGCGAAGGCCAACATTTCATGGAGCACCATGACCACGGTTTCTCGTACAACTGTACAGTATCTCTTGTAGCGTATCTAAATGACGAATATGAGGGCGGAGAGATCTACTTTAGACTCCAGGAACTAAACATAAAGCCAAAGGCTGGAGATTTAATTGTATTCCCATCTACGTTTGCTTATCCGCACCGAGCCATGCCAGTTAAATCAGGTGTTAAGTATTCTTTAGTAACCATGTTGGACTACAGTGACAAGTACCATAAGCCAGAGTTTTATCAGGAGACTGGCTCCTAAAACAGTGTAATTTCATAGGTATTTTGTAATAGTTCATGTAGTCCATTAAAAAAAAGAGATAACATGAGAAGTTTTAACAGCACTAAGAAATTTAATAGCGTATTCGCTGCCAAAGGCGACGAGCCACGCAAAAGTCTAACTCATCTTGCTAATAACGGATATCACTTCCACGCTGAAGATCCTGAGAATAATCACGTCCCACGTAGTGCAGAAGCCACTGCTAATCACTATCTTCTTGGTTGTCACCATTCTTGTGGTGCTGACAGCGAATGCAATGGTGGAGGTTCACGACTTTGTCGCAGCCGTTGCTCAGACAAGTGTGGTGGAAGTTATAAGCAACAAGGTCTAAACGAACCTAGTGAAGAAGCACAAGACATCCTTGGCCTTGAAAAAGGATCTAGTGGTAATTGGAACTATAACCACCAGCTTTCTAAGCTGAAGAATTATGCTAACCTAGGTGACGTTCTAAATATGGAAATCACAAATAAGAACTTTCCTAATCTACGAGGGCTTAAAGTTAGCAGTTATGCCTGGAACCCAAAACAACAAATTGCTGAAGACAGAAAAGGTAAGCCAATACTTGTTGGTCAATATCTTTCTGTAGATCACCAGGGCAATCGTAGACCTCAGTATGCTGAACCAATGCAAGAACTCGGTAAGATCGAATCTGCTCGATCAGAAGCTTATAAGAACCTTATTGACAAAGGATCTACCAACATTGGTGATTATTTTAAAGTAGCAAAAGTTCTTAATGCACATGCTCACGGGATCTCAGTGCCACCTGAAGATTACGACAAGGGTGAAAACGAAAACTTTAAATATCTTGCTAAAGATCAAAAGCCAATTAATATCCACCATCAATTGAGTGGTGTTATTGGTAATATTCTTGATCACACAGAACCTAAACACCCAGCATTGAAAGCACTACATGAAAAAGCCAAAACTGCTGACTGGGTAATGTGTCACTGCCCACGATGTGCTTTGGACCAAACTCTTCACGTTTCCAATACTGTATTCGATATGCAAGATCACAACAAAGCAGCTAACAGTTCTGACAAAGCACTTAGAGATGCATACTTTACTAGTTTCCCAATGGGTGCAAGCAAACACTTGGGTGAAGGCAAAGAAGGACGTGTTTCTGGGCTAGGTGATATTGGCAAGCGTACGCCACACCGTCAACTTTGGATCAGTGAACATGGTTCAACCTATCTTCACCATGTTAAAAATGGTAGACAAGATGAAAACCACGAACTATTTATGGGTAACGATGTTGCTATCCCAATGGATACACCGAAGCTTGACCTCTCAGCACTGAGTGAAACCTCAGGACGTAATCCAAAATTCTGGGAAAAAGAATATTCATCCGATGATGTTACTCCGATAACACCAGGACAACCCAACAAAGTAAAACAACGACCAAGATCTGAGTCGGCAGCTGAAGCTAACCAAGCAAAAGAAGATTTGTTAAACAAAATGAGAGAAAAAGAAAAATAAATTAATAAAAATTTACGTTATAAGCCTTGACAGGCATATCTTAAAATCTCCTATAGTATAACTTAAGGAAAACATGTCTAATCCTTGTGAAAAAAATTGCAATCTTGATGCTTGTAATTGCAAAAATAACACAAAAAACACTGAAAAACAGCTAAAAATTGCTGAATTTAAGGAAAAAACCGACAAAATTCGTCAAATTTCCTATAAAAACTTCAAAAAAACGTCATTTTTTGATAAAAATGATGAAATTTCACCAAAAGTAAAAAATTACCGTGTAACTATCAGTGATTCCAGTAATAGTGATGGATACTTTATGGAATACTCAAAAGATATCACTCTTTTTGAGTTTGCAGAGATACTTTCTAATATCTTTGGCATTGATATCTATGTAGGCTATGACGAAGATAATGATAAGTCTCTTCAGGAAGACATAATGTTCTTTAATAGCTTAGAAGAAGTTATTGATTTTCTTGAAAACAAGAAACGAGACGAACAATGACCATAGAGGAGCACGATGGAAATATTACTCACCACTATACTATTCACTATCCTGCTCATCCTGAGCGCACCTCCGATCCACACTACAAGGATTTTAATTCTTACAGAAAAAGAACAAAGGATACTGCGCAGTGCAGCGTTGGTTTGCATCGTAATGACTTTAGTGAATGCTCTCTAGATAAGCCTTTGGAGCTTCACCACAGCCACGTAGAGTTTTCTCTGCAAAACGGCGTTGAGTTAAAGTGGCTTGAAGTCGATTACCCTGGCATTTCTGACCCTGATTCCGTTGGAGCATGGGTTGAGTCTGCAAACAACCTTGAATGGCTCTGTGAAGCCCACCACAGAGGCCCTGGAGGCATTCACACGGCTGCTGCTAGTGATTTTGAAGCAGAAAAGTATGTACGTAACCTTATTAGCAAACAAGAAGGCAAATGATGAACTGGTCTGAACGTTATGCCATGGCTCAAGGCGACACTATCGAAACTTTAAGAGTTAAATTACAGAAGAATGCGGATAAGTATACAGATGCGCGGTCTGCTCCACATACTTGGCTTAAGAATTACAATGATGCAGTAAATAATGATTCAGATCATGCATCATTATCAAATATTTGCCACACGAATGCAGACCAAGCAAGGGTAATGGGTGAAACTAACCACCAACGTTATTTTGCTAATAGCCGTATGTGGAGAGAATTAGCTGGCAAACACGGAGCCTTTGCATCATCACAAAATATTAACGAAAGATATAAGTAAAGGGTTATTATGCTAGAAGAACGTAAGATTGGTAAGCTGGGTAAACTTGCACCAAAAAGACCACGAGGTCTTCACATGCTGTCGTTCTATCAGCACAACCCTTTGCCAACTCCTCCTACTGCCGTTGGTACGCCTAATATTGCTGAATGGGAAATGCTTGGCAATGATAAGTATGGTGACTGCACTTTTGCTGGTATTGCTCACGCAAAGATGGCTACAGCAAAAGTACTTGGACTAAATGAATTACCACCAACAACTGATGAAGTTGTACAAGCTTACTTAGCTTATACAAATGGCCAGGATGCCGGTGCTGTAGAAGCAGATTTGCTTAAACACTGGCAACAGAATGAAATATTTGGTGGTAAAATTGCGGCTTATGCACCAACTGATCATGCTGATTTTGATGAACTTAGAAGCGTAATAGCATTCTATGGTTTAGCATATATTGGAATTAGACTCCCATCAGTATGCGAAGAACAGTTTCAGAATCACCAGCCATGGGCACTCACAGGAACACCAGCCGACAATAACATTATTGGTGGACACTGCATTATTCTTGTTGGATATGATGAAAATTGTTTCTATGGAATTACTTGGGGTGAAGTTCAAGCGATTGAACAAACATGGTTGCAAAGTTACATGGATGAAAGCTGGGCAATTATCACCCCAGAAATCGTAGAAAAAGGTCAATACGGCAACATGCGCCTAGAAGACCTATTAGCAGATATTGGAAAACTATAATGGGTATACCAAAAAGAATAAATGAAATAATTGAAGAACAATTAGAAGAAAAAGTAGCATCGACTATTGCATGGCCTGAAACAATGCCTAAGACCCCTCTAGGGTTGCCAAATGTTACTAAACCAGTTACTTTTAATAGTAATGGTACTGCGCCAGGGTCTACTATAAATGTAGATACCAGCGAGCTACAA